>Ga0209184_1000250_pt1 | contig 67781 bp, 60 predicted proteins | sample EN8Hudsemesocosm_2_FD_184627 | JGI IMG/M metagenome (GOLD analysis project Ga0209184, IMG submission 184627) | Methane-oxidizing microbial communities from mesocosms in the Hudson Canyon - EN8C Hudson Canyon (SPAdes) (version 2) | ecosystem: Environmental > Aquatic > Marine > Cold seeps | place... | reverse complement strand
GTGAGCAAAAGCGTTCCCTTTCGGCGCATCGAAATACCAGTGGCTTTGGAGCACAAAGCGATACATTAGAGTTCGAAGAAATCGCCTAGGAAAGCCAACGAAGTTAAGCAAAATCGATCCATTTACCAAAGAAGACTCAACGAAGTATCTTGGGCAAAAGAAGCCCTTTCCTATCAGCGCTATTGTGAAAAACAGGCAATAATTATCTTCGTTTATTGATTTACAGAGGTGGACAATTTGGAGCTTATAACGAGGCATGATGAATTATTTACCTGCAGTTGATAATAAGTTCACTAAGTAAGTGTTTATCAATTTGGTCACGCCCCCTAATATTCAAATAAGGTTTTACTACCGAAATTTGATAACCCAACAGGAAGATAACAACCATGAAAAACTTAGTTTATTTAATCATATCGTCAGCATTTTTAATGCTGGCAACGATCAGTTTTGCTGACGAAAGTAGCACAGAAGGCAACTTAAAACTTGAATACAGTAACGGCCAACCTGCAACTGAAGGCGTGGATGAAGTTAATGCCGTACTGAGTTCAGTTGGCGTTCGTATAAGCACGTTACCGTTACCTAAAGAGGCAACCTCAATTCTTAAGGCTTCTCAAAAGAGAGCCATTACAGCAGAAGAATCCAATGAGCTTATATCTTATTTCCCGTTACACAGAGGAGAACTGTTGGATCAAATTGAAAAGGCTGGACGCCAGCCCGAAGCACATCGAGGAGGCTATCTGTCAACCTCAGAAATAGGCGTAGCTCCCTATCCAAAAGTGTATGACATGAAAGCCCTCACACCTGAAGTAATGGCATTCTTGCAAGTTAAATTTGGCAAGCTGCATGTGAATAGCGCTGATAATGGCGTGGGAATCGATGAGGTTATGACCCTGGTAGCCGGCGGCCCTTGGACATGGTTCTTCTCATTACCCGACAATAATGTTGGTAAATTAACGCTTGGCCATGTTGGGTTAAAAGGAAAAGCATGGAGAATTAGTTACCCCGGATTAGGCGGGCATGGTGGCTATTTAGATCCAGAGCATGGGTTAGTTGTCGCTTATGCACATGGCCCTAAAAACTTTGTGATGCGTTATGAAGAACCAAGTGTAATGGGCGCTGAGCTATTAAATACTAACCCTTGGATAGACTTTACAGGTGAAACACCCAAGCTTTTAAAGGACTTGAAATAAAAAATATTATCGAAGCTGGTTTTTTCAAACAGCTTATCAAGTTAGACATTATTTTTACTTTAGGGATAACATTGCTAATGTGTTGTCCCTTTATTGAAATATCACTGTATAGGGAGCTTTTATTATTGCGTAAATCGCTCTACAAGAAAATCTATAAATGAGCGTACTTTTTTTGATGGTTCTTTATGGTAAGGGTAAATTGCGTAAAGTGCATGTATGTCGGCTTGCCATGCATCTAGTAACGAAATGAGTTTACCTAATTTCAATTCATCACTAACAAATACTCTGGGTGTCAATATTATACCAAGTCCAGCTAAAGATGCTTGCTTGGACGCAAGACCATTATCAACTGTATAGCTACCTTTATTAAAACTAAATTTTTCGATATTACCCTCTCGATGAAAGATCCAACTTGTCGGAGAAGACGATAAGCTATAGACAAGGCAATTATGGGAGTGTAAATCTTCAAGTTTGGATGGTGTACCCATGCGCTCTAGATAATCCGGTGACGCACAAAGCACTCTATCCAAATCCATTAGTTTTCGTGATCGCAAACTTGAATTTTTTTGCGCTCCCCCACCTCGAATAGCAATATCAAACCCTTTTTCAATTAAATCGGTATATTCATCATTCATAACCAGCTCAACCTGTATTTCGGGATAACTATTCATGAAGTCACAGATCGCAGGATTTACTAATAAAAGTCCAACTGACATGGGGACGCTAACCTTTAACAATCCTCGAGGCTCATCTGTAGACTCAATGATATCCAGATCTGCATTGCTAAGTTCATCTAAAACTGTACAAATATGATTGTAATAACGCTGTCCATTCTCTGTAATATGCAACTTTCTGGTAGTTCGGTTAATGAGGGGGCTTTGAAGGAATGCCTCAAGCTCATTAATGTTCTTACTTATTGCAGCTTTGGATAATTTCATATCCTCAGAAGCTGCTGTGAAACTGCCAAGCTCAACAACACGCCGAAATATATTTATTGCCCTCAATTTGTCCATTTTATGCCCCCAAAAACAGCCGTTGTTTACTAATAGTAAACTATATTGCCACCAAAGCTATGTTTATCCACTAGAGCATATTCTCTATATTTCTATCTCTTTCAGCGACCATTATTTTACAGATCATGAACAGACAGCCTCAAAGACTAGCTTAGGCGTTGGGTTATAGACTATTTGTTTTAAACATTGTTAGGAGGTTAATATGGCGTACATTTCAAAAGGGGTCATCTACAAGACATACGATGATGTTCCCGTTGAGGAACAAGACCCTAATTATGCAGATGCTGACCCGCTAGAGTGGATTTGCGCTGATGGGGATTGCTCGTTTGATGAACAAGATACTCACCAAGTAAGCGGAGAGCGCGACCAGTATCATTTGTATGCTGCGTATGCGTGTCCGTTCGCACATCGACCTCTATTGGCTAGAGCTATTATGGGCTTGGAAGACTTCGTGTCTATTTCGATATGTCATTCACAAAAAAACAACGATATTGGTTGGCACTTCGAAGGCGATTACAAAGATTATATGTACGGTAAAAGTACACTTGCGGAAGTCATTTTGCACACTAACCCAGACTACACTGGAAAAGTAACTACGCCCATTTTGCTCGACAAAAAGACAAACAAAATTGTGTCGATGGACTCAATGAAGATCACTCGATTGTTCCATGATACGCTCGCCACTCGCTCTGACGTGGATCTATTCCCGACGAGGGTCAGAAAGGATATCGATAAATTAAATGCTATCATTGCTGCCGACGTTAATGCTGGTGTTTACAAGTGCGCATTCGCCACATCACAAGATTCCTATTTATCAGCATTAAGGACTCTCTTTTCGACTTTAGATAAGCTAGAAGAGCGCTTAGCTTTGCAACCGGACGAAAAGCCTTTTCTCTTTGGGAGCCAGCCTGTTGAGTCGGACCTGTTTCTTTTTCCATCACTTCTTCGCTTCGACGATGTTTACTACACCCTATTTAAGACAAATATGCGTGCGGCCCGTGAATATCCAGCTTTGACCCGAAGTGCACGTGCCATGTTCGCAATTCTGGGAGTGGCATCTACCATCGATATGCCTAATACCATGGATCACTACTGGCGCTCGGACTCCTTCGCTGCAATTTGCAACCCGTCTAAACTTATCCCTTCCTCTGAACACTGGAAAGTATTTCTTGAAGAAAACTAAAATTTGTTCGTACGCTTGGGATTAACCTGGGCGTTCGCTTCAACACCCTAGGATTGAGTATTATCTGAAAGCTTAATGACAAGTTCTAGTAGCTTTACAATAGCCAAAAGTTAACGGTATGAAACAGTGCTTCTGCTCAGAAAGGCACATCCTCAATTTTTTTCAAAAAACCAAGCTGGATAAAGGGTGCCATATAGCTGTGTGGCTTAATGTTAATCTGATCAGACAAGAGCTTTATCATTCCTTGCTTAAAATCAAGCCGGGGGAACTCTGAGAGTACTTCTGTTAAGGTTACCTTATGAATATCCTTAATCCAAAGACCTGCCACATCGGCGCCTGCGCCAAAGTGTAGTAGTGCTACTTCTGGATCTAATTTATGAGCTATGCCAACCGAATTATGGTGAACCACCATCTCATGGACTAGATCGGCTTTCTCTGTATTTATCTCATGCTCGACACAAAATGATCTGGCCGCCTTTGCGCCATCAACCTCAAAGGTATTACCCGTGTCAAATTCCGAGGTTAAACCAAGATCGTGCATTATTGCCCCCAGAAAAAAGACTTCCTTATCGAAGGGCTGCTTTGCCTTATGCGCCATGGCAATACCAAAGGCGTAACTTCGCAGGCTATGATTAACCAAATAATCGGGGCTGTATTCCGCGACCATCGCCAGCGCTTTTTGGCAATTTTCAGAGTCAGGAACTTGGTATGCCTCTTTTGCAACGTACTGAATATGTTCTCTAGAAATAAACCGGCGTGATCGCTGCGATGCGTTAGCTATATCTGATGATATAAAATTGCAAAGCAGGCAAGCTTTTGACGGCATAGGCTTCGAATTGGTTAACTTCATAGACTTAACTCTTGATTTTGTACTGAGTGGTTGGGGGAAGTGGGATATTAATTTACATATTGATAAGCCACCCTTAAGGTTTGGGTGGCTTCTCCTAGTTTTGTTATTTTGCTTTAAAGTGTTCAATTATTTTTGTGGCGACCTGTTTGGCTGAGGCTGGGTTTTGTCCTGTGATAAGCCGGCCATCAACGACTACATTTTCAGCCCAGGATTTGCCGTAGACATGGTGTGCGCCTCTTTCTATAAGTTTATCTTGAAGTAAGAATGGTAGTATTTCTATTTGGTCAAGATCTGCTTCTTCATCGTTGGTGAAGGATGCGATATTTCTGCCTGAGACAAGGTAATTTCCGTCTGATAATTTCACATCAATGAGTGCGGCGGGGCCATGGCAGATAGCAGATACAATGCCATTGCTTTCATAAATTTCTTTTGAGATTCGATTTACATGTTCGTTGTTTGGAAAATCCCACATTGTTCCAGAACCGCCGCTGTAAATCACCACACCATAGTCTGATGGGTCGATGCTCTCTATCGGACTGGATTTTATGACCTTGGACAATAATTCTGCATCCTTTAAGAAACGGTTGTTTTGTTCGTCTTTGTCATCGTAGCTATCAGAATCTATTGGTGCCATGCCACCTTGAATACTAGCTATATCGATAGAGTAGCCAGCGTCTTTCAACTCGTAATATGGGTGGGTAAGTTCTGGTAACCAAAATCCCGTTGTTTTGCCCGTGTCTCCTAACTGCGAATTGCTTGTTAAAACGATTAGCACTTTAGGGCCTTTTTCAGCGTAGCTGACTGTAGAGGTCAGAGTGATAAGTAATGCTGCAATCAAACTTAGTAAATATTTCATGTTAATTCCTTTGATTTATGAAGATTTATTTTCTTACAACAGTTTCAATAAGCTGCGGTAAACCTAGTTTTGTGATGCTTAGGTTGCTCTGCCTCATCAATTAGCACGACCGCAAAATCTTCCATAGAAATTTGAGAATTTCCATTTTTATCCACGACAAGTTCGTCGGACCCAAGACGGTAGCTCCCTGTGCGAATACCCGGAACCAGCATGGCTGGAGGACTTAAGTAGGCCCAATTAGCATGTTGGTCGGCATTGCAAATGTCATGTTGTGCAAAACATGCACGTGCGATATCGATGACTGATGCGGGCAGAAAGTTGGGGGCGGTTAGAACGGTTGTATCGCCTTGTCCAGGGATTTTCAAACTTGCCGCACCACCCACCACCAAAACTCGAACAGCTGATTGTGCTGCACCCTGCAAAATGGATTGGGTAATCGATGCCAGCTGGGCTTCCTCTCCTGTTGGCGGACGGATCGCACTGATGACCAGGTCTTGGTCTTTTGACAACCTGGCCGCGTCTTCAACGCTGCCTGCGTCGCCTGAACACGGGGTTACGCCTGCGGGTAATTTGTGAAATTGTGCGTGGTCGCGAACCACCGCAGTGACTTCGTGACCACGACTTAGCGCTTCTGCCACAACTCGTCTACCTACTTCTCCAGCTGCTCCAAATATTGTAATACGCATAGTTATTTCTCCTGATTAAAAATGAACATCATTCATTACTTATAGATAACTTGAGTAGCTAATAAACCTATCGTCGGTATTGCGTGTAATGTTAATCGCTATCGGCAATCATTTATCTTGACATCAAGATAACATATTTTATCTTGATGTCAAGATAAAATATGTTATGATCGCTTTAGATTAATAAATAACAGGAAATAAAATGGATAGAGTAGATAAAGTAATTGAGCAATGGAATCAGGCAAGGCCTGATTTGAACGTCAGATCTATGAGCCTAGTAGGACGCTTTAAACGTATCACACAGCATCTTAGTCAGGAAATGGCGAAGACCTATGCTGAGCATGGTTTAAACCCTGCGAGCTTTGATGTGCTGGCGACCTTGCGTCGCTCTGGGCCGCCTTATGCGCTTTCGCCCAATAATTTACTTGCCACCATGATGGTGACATCGGGAACAATGACAAATCGCATAGACCAGTTGTCAAAAACCGGCTTGGTACAACGCATGCAAAATCCCAATGATGCCCGCAGTTTCATCGTATCGTTAACGGAGAAAGGTTTTACCACTATCGATTCAGCGGTTACTTCGCATGTGGCAACTCAAGACCGGTTGACGTCTGGCTTGACAGAGGATGAGTATGAAACCCTGAATGGGCTGTTGAGAAAATATTTAAAGAGTTTCGATAAGTCATGATGGGAAAGTGGGAACACTCCTTCCTTTACATGCACTTACTCCTTATAAATGAGCATCAGCAGAGATGTAGAATATGACCGTCTATTACCAGAAATTCAAAGAAGCTAACGATCAGCTAGGGCTACGAACTTGGTTTCGATGACAGCTAGTTTTCAACTAGAGAACTGAACCCGCGCCCATGCTAGTGGTGCCTTACTTAGTTTATAGGACTAACAAAATGAACGGATATGTAGAGATCGAAGTGCCCAATGAGGGCGTTGCTGATATAAATTACAAAGTGTTGGTTAAGGAGCGAAAAAACGCTCCCCGCGTCATATTGATGCATGAAATATATGGTTTGAATAAAGAGTGTCTCGAGTTTGCTGACCGATTACATAACGACGGCTTCTCAGTTTATCTACCTCTTTTCTTTGGGGAGCCTGGAGAAACTGACACCCGACGCGGACTGAAGTTTTGCTTATCGAAGGAATTTATGAAGTTTTCTGGCGAGAACGGAGAAAGCCAGGTGATTTCATGGCTCAGAGGGCTTTGTAGACACTTGAACAGTGACTCTGACGGTAAAATTGGGGTCATTGGAATGTGCATGAGTGGTGGATTCGCCTTGGCGATGGCCGTCGAGGATGGCGTTGCAGCCCCTGTGATTGGTCATCCAACCCGTGCATTTAGAAGAGGTGGAGCAGACACCAATCCGAAAATTATAGGCATATCTGAGAGAACGGTTGATTATGCTTGCAACGAAATAATTCGACAGGACAAAAAGATCATTGGATTTCGTTTGCCCTTCGATCAATTCTCTCCCAATAGAATTATGGATCGTCTTGAGGATCGACTTGATGATCGCCTTGAGGTATTCCAACCGAAGGCAGTGGAGTGTTTTCGGAACGGACCGAATCCATTTAAGCACTCTCTGCTAACCAGCAGTTACCCAAGCAACCCTGAGGCGAAACCAAATAATACGGCAGTCAAGGCGTATGAAAAACTTAAGTTCTTCCTCACAAACAATCTGCAAGTTAGAACTTAAAGCCTTGCTTGGTGATGAGAAGAGTACGAGAAAATAGTGTTAGATTAAAGTAGTTGCCGGCAATCTATCAACATTAAAAAAAGACCGTTTTTGCTACTAATTTGGCTATCTTTGGACAGCCTAGAAAGGTAACACTTTTTGCAGCTTAAAATTTGCAGTATTTCGACCTATCCAAGAAAGGGGGGAGCTTTTGCTCTGCACCCCTTAATATTCCACATGATTAAATAGAATCGCTAACGACTCACATACCGATACCTTATAAATTTAAGCCAAATCGCATTCTATCGAACCGTTACTTGGGAGCACAAAGCGTTACTTTTGAGTTCGAAGAAATCGCTTTGAAAAACCTGCGAAGTTGAGTAAAAGCTACCTTTAAATAGTCCTTGAACAAACCATTTTTTTAACATAAATCATATGTATAACTTTCTTCAAACTTAAGCGTTTACCGTCCAAGGCCGGTTAAAAGCTTACTCAATAATTGATTCAAAGCCAGCGGCTCATCAACTTTAATTTAGTTTGAGTATCAACATGTGCAGTCACAGCATCATCAATAGCCGTTAACCCCGCCTTAGTTAAAGAAATGATAAAACTGCGACCACAATTGGGATTCGTTCGCACCGCCCTATCAGCGCTATTGAACTGACATCAAAATCGAGGCGCGCGTTATTCAACTGTTTAATTATGCCGCTCAATCTATCTTGACATCAAGATATGATATGTTATCTTGATATCAAGATAGATTTGAGGAGCGAAATAATGTCTAAAACCACTATATTATTTACAACAGCCTTAGCACCGATGATCTGGGGTAGTACCTATTTGGTCACCACAGAATTTTTACCTCAGGGTTATCCATTAACTTTGGCGATGCTGCGTGCACTTCCGGTCGGGTTGTTGCTGTTAATGTTCAGCCGTCAAATACCTACGGTTAGTTGGTTGCCAAAAATATTGGTATTAGGTGCTCTGAATTTTTCAGTATTTTGGTGGTTACTTTTTGTTTCGGCTTATAAATTGCCAGGTGGCGTAGCAGCAACAATTGGCGCTATTCAGCCGCTACTGGTAGTTTTCTTAGCGCGGATGTTTTTGGGGTCAACAATACGCTCCGTTTCAATCGCCGCCACGATCCTTGGTATGATTGGAGTGGCACTATTACTACTCACCTCAGATGCTGCCCTAGATCATGTGGGGCTGGTCGCTGGTTTGGGCGGTGCCGTATCGATGGCATGTGGCACGGTTTTAAGTAAAAAATGGATGAGTGGAGGCACCAAAAGTCCAGTGAGCCCTTTAACCTTTACTGCGTGGCAATTGATTGCTGGGGGAATACTCCTATTACCAGCGGCAATATTTTTTGAGCCAACTTTACCAAGTTTGACTGCTGCGAATGGTCTAGGTTTTATTTACCTCGGATTAATAGGGGCAGGCCTCACTTACCTGCTGTGGTTCCGAGGTTTAGCTTCGTTATCACCAACAATGATTGCCCCGCTAGGTTTTTTAAGTCCAGTAACCGCTGTGTTGCTTGGCTGGATGATGCTTAATCAAACCTTAAGCCCAATGCAGCTTTTCGGGGCCGCTATAGTGCTATTCAGTGTCTGGTTGAGCCAGCTCTCACCGAATGAACTAACGGGAAATCAACTAAATAAGTTCGATCGAAAACAATTCTCATAATTATGTATTCAATATTCAGATTTACTTCAAAAAAGGAAAATACTATGAAAAATAGTATTTTTGGCGCAGCAGGAAATGTCGGCATCTAGTTATTTTATTGCTGCTAAGAAGAAAAACTAAATGAGATGATTATAGATTCTCAACCAGCAAAACTTTATGACGGGACAAGTTGGAGATCCCTTACTTCTATTTAGAAAATAGCTTTAAGTATTCTTAGCGGATTAAATGATCCTACAAATACTTATAGTAGCGAGTATCGTTTTAGGTGAGAGCTAACGGTTAATCGTCACTTCAATATGTATCGCTTTAACTCCAAAGCTCGCATTCCATAAGCAATTTAAACAGTGAAATTTAGGCCAAATAGAAACAAGTACCCAGTGTCTTTAATTGGCACTAGTAAGCCCCTTGGTGCCAATTGCTGACATCAGGTGATTATATTTCTGATGTTTTAGAGACAGCTTAGCGAACAAAATTTTCCTAAGAAATAGTTTCTGCTTAGAAGTCAGAAGTAGACATTACTTTATCGATGCCTGCCCTAGCTAAATTTCATTTATAAAAGGTATTTCTCGCACAATTTAAGTAAATTCAGGTGGTTAATTTATATTCTTTAGTGCGTAGTAAATCAGTGAAAATTGTATGCTTAGGCTATTGAGTGCTCTTGGTCGCATATTTTTGAGCGTGCTTTATTACTTCAGCTAAAATTTTGTTAGCTGGCTCTGTAAGGTGCTCTGCATCATGAGGTGGGCTTGGTAAAGTTACTGCTGCTGCTACTACTTCAGGCTTGAATCTAGCTGCTCCCTTTTGAATTTTAATGCGCTGTGCATCAATATGTTCTTTAGATGCATGCCCCTCAAGAAGTTGTAGAATCTGTCGCTGCCAAACCTTATCGTCAGGTAAATGATTCCACTGTTCAAGGTCAATAATACTGAAGCCTTGAGAGTGGAAGAATCTAATGACAAAGGTCGCGCAAGTAAGTCCTGCATACTGTTCTTCTGCAGTAAAAGTACCGTCTTTTGCAAAGCCGGTTCCTTCTATGCAAAGTCCGTAAGGAATGCCGTCCTGATTTGACTCGTAAATCGTTTGACACATTGATGCTAGATGTATTTTATTGAGTGGGTCTAGCGGAATATCAAGCCAGATGAATTTGTTGTCAGGCTTGTCGTTACTCAGAGCAAAATGCCACGCCAAGTGCAAAAACTTAGTTTCTCCTTCTGAGTCAGTATACAGTAACCCTATATGCTGTTGGTTTCTGTTTTTATTTGGCCGGCCAATAGTTACGCAAAGGCTATCGATCTCGTCAAATGAACTGTCAAAAATTGAGTTAACTTCCATATTATGATCTTAAACCAGTCCAGTTAATAACGCCTTGCTGTCGTGACCTCTGCGTTCTAGCTCTTTGCCAGAATTGGCTAAAAGAGAGGACCATGAAGGTAAATCGCTCTTCCAGTTATTAGTTAGTCGCAGTAAGCCAATCAATAAAACATCGCTAAGCTCATTAGTTTGTACTTGGTTTAAAAATGTGTCGCAAAGAGCAAAGTTCTTCTGGTTTAGAAGTTTGTTTATTTCTTTATAATATGGAACAAGAGCTTTAACTGAGTTTAATTCTGATGCAGATTCGAAAAAAGAAACTACCCATGACGCATTTTCTAGCAGCTTCATATAGGAGGGAGAATATTCTCGAATAGAGAAAGTAGTTGTATTTGCTGGGCTGTTAAGAGTAATCATAACAACACTGCTAGAGGATGTAGATGACAGCGTTTGATAAGTATTGAAATTAGAGCTTTCTTTTACTCGATGCTCAATGATCGGTAATGCATTATATTGTTGATCAATTATATAACTGTCAATGGCTACCATAATTATTTATACGCACTTGGGCTAATAAGGGTTTTAAAAGAGTGTTTTTGCAAATCATGAGCCTCGCCTGCCCACTCAAGAATGCTATCAATATCAATCTGACCTTGAAGAGCATCACTAACTTTAGATTCAACTATTGTTTCCATTAATAAGCCGGGTTGGCCATTAATGATTGCATTTGCAACTGTAATAACAACAGACCCTTTAGGTTTTTTCGATTCTACTCTTATATTTAAATGCACGCCGCTTTTAGCGCGGTCAAGGCTATCAGTATCTAAGAATGAATTCGGTAGTCCTGCTTTTACCTTAAAGTGCTCTGCAAGATACTCTTCTATAGAGTCTCCTTGTTCTGGGAAAAAACCATCTTGATAACGTAAAGCTAATACCAATGAATTTTTGACAGAGTTCAGTTTATTCGGTTCTGCCTGATTATATATCTCAAGTCCAGATTTTACCGAGGCTTTGAATGACGACCAACCATAGCCATTTTTGGTTTGGTTGACAGTAAAAAGACCTAAGCCGACTTGAAAACATGGCCATACATCCTTTTTTGATCTGAAGCGGTGAGTTGCCGCCATTGGTAACGCTACAGGGTTTTGATGTACATATTCTGTCAATCCATAACCCTTAGATGCCGCAGAGGCGCTAACTTTACCAGCAAACAGCGACTGCTCATCCTGAGAGTAAGAGAATTGCCCAGGAGCTGATTCCCCCCACCGTAGTTCAAAAATTGCCTCAATAAGAGGTGGATTCTCTAACTTTGTCATTACCCGTTATAATTCCATTTTTAATTGCTGTTAGCCTGCAAGATAGTAATTTATCCTGCCTAAATTTAACATTATAGACGTAGAAGCATGAAGAAATGAGATTAATTTCACAATTATTTGTGAAATTAATCTATTGGTAATTTAGCTTACCTAGTTTGTTTCATTCTTATTACATTGTTTTTTGATTCTAGAATTAAACTTAATATATCGTTCCACCGCTCCATTACTGCCCGCTTCTCTTCAATATAGTGATGACGGTCATAATGTTTCGTCGCGATATCATTGAGTGAGTGATTAAGAATGCGACCCCTCATTTCTTTTCTGATGCCGTGACGAGCCATTAATTTAAGGGGGTCAAAGCCCTTTACCCGATTTCTTATTAAAATTCTTAGGCTTTTTTGGCTAAAAATAGCATCCGCAAATTAGTTTAAGATGAACTCATTATTAAAACTAATAGTTTTAAGTCTTGAATCCGAACTAATTAAATGAAATCACTAGAGTTTGCCACAAAAAATGTCTTGTTTAATACAGGAAGCAGCCATAAAACTACTACAATTTATTTACACCATTTGAAGCAGCTCATAACAGCTCTTGATGTCGGCAATGGGTCGTTTACAGCCATGACAAAATAAAAAGGCATTCAACTTAAGCTGATACCCTTAAAGGTATCGATCACCTATCATAAACTTTACACCGTAAGGTTTTTCTTTTAGCATGAAATCTTTTATCGTGATTAAGCCCAAGGCCGATTCTATGACTCTACTTTTTGTGAGCTTAGTAATATTTGTACTCGCTACCGTTTATTATTTCGCGACAGTTGCGAAAAAACCTTCGCTGATATACCAGCCCACCTCTTTGAACAATGCTATCGTTTCTGCCACGAAGGCTTTAAATAAACGTTATTACGCTACGCCTTGGTTATTCAATACCCACTTACAGCTGATTGTTCTTGGTTTTATGAAAGGATTTTCGAAGCCCTTAGAATATGAACTCCACGATGAGTTAATAATGAAAGATGGGGGTAAAGTCGGTGTTGATTGGCTCGGGGTAGACTTACCTGAAAATACACCGACGATGATCGTGCTGCATACAATATCGGGCAACCCGCAAAGTATGCGCGGTTTTGTACGCTACGTGAGAGAAACACTTGGCTGGCGTGTAGCGCTTTGTGTACGTCGTGGTCATGGTGATATGAACCTACAGACGGCAAACTTTAACACGATGGGGAATACCGATGACTTTGCTGCACAAATTCAGCACATTCAACATCGCTTTCCACAATCGGCCTTATATGCCTCGGGTATTTCTGCTGGCTCGGGTGTACTGGCCCATTACTTAGGTCTCGTCGGTAAAAATACGCCGATCAAAGCCGCTGTTGCTTACTGCCCTGCTTACGATATGCGTAATGCCTTTACACGCGCTGTGCCGTTTTACAGTAAAATGATGACCAAGAAACTGCATCGATTATTTATCACGCCTAATGCTGATAAATTTCAACATTTGGCGTCATTTGAAACCTTAAAAGACACCCAGACTTTGCATGAGTTTCATCAACATTTATATGAAGTAGCCGGTAACGAAAGCAATGAAGACTATATGCGAAATTCCAACCCGTCCGTGGTATTTGATGATATCAAAATCCCGACCCTAATCTTAAATGCTAAAGATGACCCGGTGTGTCATATCGATAATGTCTATGAGCACCAACCTCGCGTTGAGGCGATGGAAAACGTAATTTTAGTTTTGACCGACAGAGGTAGTCACTGCGCTTATTTTGAGGGGATGACCGCCAAGCCTTGGGCCAATCGTTTAATTAAAGAATACTTTACCGCATTTCATCATATTCAAAGCCAGTAAGTTTTACCTCATAAGTGCGGGGTATTTTTCAGTTTTCATGTCAAAGCCGAATTGTTTTATCCGTCCAGCAATACGATGATCAAATCGTCGTAGCACGGCTTTAATCCGTACAATTACGTTTATGGGGCCCAAAAATTATCTAAATTAATACTCTATCAGAATTTAGCCAGCCCCCATTTATCTTGATGCCAATGGTAAAAATAAACACCTCCTTGACCAAGACGGGAAAGTATAAACAAGATCCAGATAGCTAGAAAATCGGGTTCAAAGAACCATACTAAAATAACAACGGTAGGAAAGAAGACCACCCACTGAAAAACAAGACTGGTACGAAGCACGATTCTCACATCGCCACTGCCTAGCAGCGAGTTCATCATGATCACACTGATCACGTCGAGAAAAATAAAAGCACCCGTTACTTGGAGTGGAACTAAAGCCATTTGAAGCGTTTCAACATCTTGAGTGAACAGGTTCAGAATAGCGGCAGCATTGTATGAAATCACCAAACCCGCAATCAGCGTTAAGATCCCCCCAACTTTCGCCACATCATAAGCCCAGAGTTTTGCTTTTTGGTAATTTTTCTCTCCCAAACTGGTTCCGACCAACGTAGCAGAAGCCAAGCCAAAACCAAACCCAGGCAAAATACATAGCAACAGCACATTAATCAGAATATTCAGCACTGCAACTTCAGTCACGCCGAGCATTCCGACCATCCAGAATAAGCTGGAAATTCCGACTGCAATCATGAACTGTTGAAAGCCTGCGGGAATCGTGAGTTTTAGAATTTGGCCAATATCAGAGAACTTAGGAAAGACATTAAAAATTTTAAGCGTTTTTGACTTAGTGACACTTAAAGCAATAAAGATTAATGAGCCTATGACCGTCGATATTGCGCTTGCTAAAGCAGCGCCATCGGTTCCCATTGTGGGGAATCCAAAATGACCATAGATCAATACATAATTCAAAACGACATTAACAATGTGAATAAAAACCAAGGAAAACATGTAATATTTTGGCTGACTAATACCATTAAAATACCCTCTAAATGCATAGTTAACTCCCATAAAAACGATAGCAAACAAGCGGATACGCCAATACGGCACACCTAACTCAGCAATCTCAGCATTGCCATTTAAATAGGAAAATAACACCGGTACAAAGGGGTAAATCGAAACACTTAACAACACCCCAAGAATAATAGCGACCACAACCCCCGCAGAGAGAGAAGTCCCGGCTACATGACTATTACCTTCACCAACGCGACGAGAAACAACCGCTTGAACACCTGTAGACAACCCTAGTACCAGCGACTGCGACATGAATATGGCATAACTACCAATCCCAACCGCCGCCAATGCGGCTGCGCCGAGTTGACCCACCATTGCAGTATCAACGAGATTCAATAAATTTTGAGAAGTCATGCCTCCGATGATAGGCAACGATAATAAAACAACTCTTTTAAGGCGGGCGTAAGTCATCATAATGTTTTACTTATTCTTAGTTTATTAATCATCATACAGTCTATTAATCTACCCAAGCGGAAATACTGCGTGCTTTCGCTGGCATAGTCAGTTCCAATATACGTTGGTCATTAAGCACTACATCGTCATCAATTATTTCATTGAGATATAGAATGTATGCGGTCAAGGCATAGACCTCATCGTTACTTAGGCTTTTGGGGGCATAATGTGGCATTGCTCGCCTGATGTAATCATAAATAGATGTTGCGTAGGGCCACAAGCCACCAACTGAGATAAGCAATATTGGATATTTTTTAATTCTCAACACGCGCAATGGGTCAGATAAGCTAAACCAGCCATCACTGCCTGCCAACCTTGCGGCGGGCCCTTCAATGCCGCTTTCACCATGACACATCATACATTGTGCTTCGTATAAAGAAGCGCCCTGTTGAACACTCCCCTGCCCTTTTGGTAGATTGGTCCCATCAGGAAAAATAGTAATCGAATAAGATCTTATTTCAGATTGGCTCAGTGGCTCTCCCAGTGCGAGTGAAAGTGTTTTCGCTTCAGCTGCAACAATAGATGGAGTTGCCATCATCAAAAGCAGTAAAAAACATAAATGCCTTGTTCGTTTATACATATGTATTCCCCACCTCACCTTCATGAGAAATATGCCATGCTTGAATCGCGTTATAGTGATTAAATGAGTGACTAGCATATTGGTCACGCCATTGATCTCGAGTAGGCTGAACAAAACCGTGTTCATCTGTAGCGCGACTCAACAACACTGTTTCTTTGCCTTCCCAGCGCCAAGGAATACTAAAACGTGTTAACGATTTATCAAGAACGGGACTATCAAGCTTCGCCAAAGCCCATGTTTTGCCAGCATCAGCTGAAACTTCTACCTGCTTGATTTTACCTCGCCCAGACCAGGCTAGACCTGAAACCTCGTAGAAGCCCATTTTTTCAGGTAAAACCTGCTTGCCAGATGGATGAGTAATGACCGATTTCACCTCCATATGAAATGAAAAACGCTGAATTTTTCCATTATCTAATATGTCACTATAAAGCCCAGACTCGTCTTTGGTGTAAGCGGGTTTATCTGTCACTTCAAGCCGATGAACCCATTTAACATTTGCATTGCCTTCCCAACCTGGCACAAACAATCGCATCGGATAACCCTGCGATGGGCGTATTCTTTCCCCATTTTGATACAGCGCAATTATCGCGTCGTCAAGTAGCTTACTAACAGGGATACTACGGGCATGTGATCCGCCGTCGGCACCTTCAACAATCACCCATTTTGCCTTTGGTTTTATCCCTGCTTCTTGCAGTAAATATTTAAGAGGAACGCCTGTCCATTCTGAACCTGAAACCTGTCCACTTAACTCCTGACAAGTATGGTTAATGGGGGTAAGCGACACTGCATTCGGGGCCGTATTACCCGCACATTCTAAGAAATTAATACTTGAAACCATGGGATAACGCATAATCGTTTCTAGGTCGAACTTCAATGGTTTATCCACTAAACCATGAATCATCAATTGGTGTTTCTGCGGGTCAATATCAGGCATTCCGTTATGATGAACACTAAAATGAAGGCCGCTCGGTGTAATGATTCCGCGCTGATTCTCTAAGGGTGTATGCCATACAGAAAAGAGTGACGTTTCTGGTGCGCCTTTAGCAAGGTAGCGTTTTATGTGTTGTTCATACTGAGCCGGCTGACCATAAGCGACATCAGCCTGACCTGGTACTTTCATCCAATTAGGTAGGTCTTTTCCAATTCTAGAAGGCGTACTACCGTCATTAGCCAAAGCATTCAAAGAATAGGCCGCTGAAAAAGCCATGCCACTCAATATAAAAGAACGCCGATCAAGTAAACCTCCTTTCGCGACTGATTTTAATTTTTTATTAACCATTTCAGCATCCTCCTAAACAAACTACAAGCACAACAATAAGTGCTTATATGCACACTCATGCATGCTAATAGCGTAAAAAAAACTAACAACAATTATATTTCAAGCATTGCTTAACCACGTCAACTAACTGCTCTGACTTTTGCAACGTTTGCTCGCCATTGACACGATAAACCATGTGGCGCCCTTCTTTTTTAACCTGAAGTAAACCCGCCTTTTCCATTAGCGCTAAATGCCGTGAAATGACGGAACGGTCTTGCGGCATTTTCTCGGCTAAGGTTTTCACGTCACATGAATCATTGACGATTAACCACTTCAATATTTCAATTCGAGCCGGTTCGGCTAGTGCCTTAACGAAGTCACTGTCGATACAGCCTAAGATTTTTTCAATTGCGTCTGCTTGGTTCATACATGTATTCTTATGCACACATAAACCAAAGTCAAGCATTTCATTATTTATAGCCTGAGTTAAATCAAGCTGAATAAGATCGAGCAAGTAGCTCTATAAGCATGTCTTCAGACGGTAAAGTCATACACAATGGCTTATGACATATAGAATGTCGTAGAAGGCTTCTCTTCAAAATTGATACCTTATTCTGATCAATCTAAACCGACTAACAACAAATGAAGCTATGTCGATTTTCATTACACTTAATTTTTTCAAAGGACTTCGATAATTTCCACCACTAGATTTATTTAATTGATTCTAATAGGTATTTTTGATTTTTTTATAGATGGCACACTAAATGCTTTTTTAAAATCGTGACATTTCGTTTTGTATGTAGCCAAACCTGCCGTGAGACAGGGACGGAAAGCTACGGGTCTAATTCTTCATGAATATAGATAGCCGAGCCGCAATTAGTCTACTCCAAAAAAGGAATCATCATGAAAAATAAAACTTTAGTGGCAGCTAGCGTCCTTCTAGGTCTATCTATCGCAAGTAGTGCCAGTGCATTTGTATTTAACGGCAGCGAGTATACGATCGTTCAAGGTACGGCGCATTCAAATCCACCTGGACCAGCCCATACCGCGGCAGATTTTTCCTGGACTGAAGCAAGATCTGATGCAGTATCTAGAGGCGGCCATTTAGCAACTTTCGGTGATGGCGCTGAGTGGAGTGCGGTGGTAGCAGGGCTAGGCCTCGATGGCAGCCCCAATTACTGGCTAGGTGGTTCACAGCTAAGAAATTATAGTAATAATAATGCTGCTTATTGGTCGTGGGTAGATGGGACTGCTTGGGATTATACCGCTTGGGCTGCTGGCGAACCAAATGATTTTGGCTTCGGCAGAAACTCTGAAAACTATTTAATGACTTGGGGAAACGGCTCCACTTGGAATGATTCGTCAAATGGTTCTGGTCATTTGACAAATCAAGGCTATATTTTGGAAACAATTGCAGACGTACCAGAACCTAGTTCATTTATGTTACTTGGCCTCGGTTTAGTGGCCCTCGGTTTCGGCCGAAAGAAACAAAGCAAAGTGTAATACTTTTGCCTGAATCGTTCGGTCAAAAGCCACAAATGATTGATACGATAATTACGAGTAACGGCTCCTTCACTTAAGGGGCCGTTTCCTTATTCTAACAAATCTGATTTGGCCTAATTTTACCTGTAAGCTTCGTTCCACTGACGAGGAATCATTCAAGAAAAAAGTATAGAATCAATTTACAGTGATGCTTTGATCTCGATGTTTAGAATTCGTGTGTTTACGAATCAGTAGATTGAGTTGAAACTCGCTACCCTTTATAGTGTTTACGTTCTCGCGTTTCATCTATCAATTGTTTCAACCAGCGCATAAAAGGCGTCCCTCCTGTTCCTCTGTCGTCCTTAACATGTTTATGGATATATTCTTGAGCCCATTCAAAGTGCACCTCCCTAAACTGAGCGATTAACTCCAGAACTTGATCAAAAAGCCTCGGCTCTGCATCAGGTTTTAAATCAGGTAAATATGACGTATTTTCAATAAACAGCCTGTGCTGAGGCGGCATGTGCTGGCGAATTTCCTGCAAATGATCCACAAGTATTGACTGCTCGTGTTCAATTTTAAGTAAAGAAACTAACACGGGCATAATTGAACTTTGTGCGCCGGTCTCACCTCTATAATTCATTGGCTGCTGCTTCACGCCTAGGAATTTAACTTTTTCAAAAAAACGAATATAAGGTCGAAAAACTTTAAAATATAGATGAGGCGACATCCGTTCGGGTATACGTTTTAATACCCGTAACAACTGAACTAAACAAGCAGCGATAAGTTGTAATTGAGTATTTACCATCTCTTCACTTATTTTTCCAGCGCTGCTATTTTCCGCATGTAAAGCTTCCACAGCGGCTAATATAACGGAGGCTTGTGCTTCAATTTCTACGTGTATCAAAATAAACCAGTGTTCATCATAGAGGTGCACAAAGTTTTGGATCGTATCTATATTACCAAGCACAACGCCCTGTTTTTTATCATAGCGCTTCCAATTATAAAGAGCATAACCTGCATAGTTTAAAATTGGCGGCACTGATAATAAGTTGGCTACTCGCGTTAAGGGTACAGCCAGATTGGCAGGTAAACTAGAAATAGCAGGTTGTCCAACCTGATTGACATAAGCCGAAGCTAAAAAGGCAAGCCTCACAAAATAAAGCCTTAGCTCAGGAAGAGTATCGACTGAAAGGTGCTCGTCAGGCCAATCAGGTATCGTTAATAATTCTGCAAAACGACGAAAATCTGGTTCTAATAATCGGCTTGGTAAATCGCGCCCAACTTCATCTAATAAACTAAATTTACTCTCAGGATCAAAATGCGTTAACGGGTCTTGAGCTGGTAAAAAACCACGCGTTGCAAAAGAGTCTTGCATCGTACTCATATCAAGCACCTCCACAGCGTAAAACTTTATCATTCCCTTCAGTATAGCAGGCGACTTTTAAACACAGACAGCATTCATTTTTCAAATTTTCGTAATGGATACCGACCTAAAATTGATTCACTAACAACACCATCGGATATAAAAATTAAACACTAAAACTCCCAATATTTGCTAGGCATCCCATAGCGATACGATGGCAACATACTCTATTCCGCCTGCAATAGTTATCGTTCATCTAATTTTGAAAAATATCACTCCCTATTAAACTAGGTGATCAAAATTTTAGGATATGCAGGTCACACTATACGTTTGACCCATTTCTCACTTACAAATAATGGTCAATTTTTTGACTCGAAACAAGGCAAAAATACGACTTTATTTTGGTTCTTTTTCAGTTTTTCACATTTAATAGCCTGTATTGTTAATTCAGAGGTTAATACATGCTCTCTTTAAATCTGCGCTCAAATTTTAAATTATCGGCTCTCCTTCTTATTCTTGTTAGCCTAGTAAGCTTTGGTCCAACCGCCTCTGCAAAGCGATCAAATGCTTATATAAATATTACAGAGTACCCCGTTTCACTTTCTGTAATTGAGGGGGAAAAAGCGACATTCAATGTTTCAGCGTACACTTCCCGAAAAAGAACAATTGAATATCAATGGTTTTTCAATAACAAAATGATCAGTGGGGCCAATAGTGCTAGTCTCTCTATTTCATCGACTTCAAAAGCCAATCAAGGCGAATATAGTGTTTTATTAAGCGCTAGAGGTGTAGATAACATTGCTACAGCACAACTTACGGTAATAACACCTCCTACACCTGAACCTACTCCAGAGCCTACACCAGAGCCTACACCGACAATTGACATTATTTTAGATAACGGTGACCAGGGAACCAGCCAGTCTGGTACATGGAAAAGTTATAATGGCGCCGAGCAACACGGGGACGATACATTATATGCTACTGCAGGTGGCAACGTGGAAGCTTATCGTTTTAGCCCAAGCCTTCCAATTACGGGAACTTATGAAGTATTTTCTTGGAATAACTGCTACAACAACCGCGCAACCAATGTTCCACATACTATTCAGCATGCTAACGGCACTCACACTGTAAGCGTTGATCAAGATTGTGATACCGGTACTCATGGTGAGTGGTTTTCACTCGGACATTATGATTTTAATGCAGGTGATACCGGTTATTTGGAAATTCATGATACGGACTTAAGCCCTGAAAGTACGACTTATATGGGAGCAGATGCCGCACGCTTCACTTTAATAGAAACGAAGCCTGAACCTGAACCGACGCCAGAACCTACACCAACTCCAGAGCCTACACCGACGCCAGAACCTACACCAACTCCAGAGCCTACACCGATTCCAGAGCCTGCACCAACTCCAGAGCCTACACCAACGCCAGAACCTACACCAACTCCAGAGCCTACACCGATTCCAGAGCCTACACCGACTCCAGAGCCTACACCGATTCCAGAGCCTACACCGACTCCAGAGCCTACACCGACTCCAGAGCCTACACCGACAATTGACATCATTTTAGATAACGGTGACCAGGGAACCAGCCAGTCTGGTACATGGAAAAGTTATAATGGCGCTGAGCAACACGGGGACGACACATTATATGCGACTGCAGGTGGCAGTGTGGAAGCTTATCGTTTTAGCCCAAGCCTTCCGATTGCGGGTACTTATGAAATATTTTCTTGGAATAACTGCTACAACAACCGCGCAACCAATGTTCCACATACTATTCAGCATGCTAACGGCACTCACACTGTAAGCGTTGATCAAGATTGTGATACCGGTACTCATGGTGAGTGGTTTTCACTCGGACATTATGATTTTAATGCAGGTGATACCGGTTATTTGGAAATTCATGATACGGGTTTAAGCCCTGCAAGTACGACTTATATGGGAGCAGATGCTGCACGCTTCACCTTAATAGAAACGAAACCTGAGCCTAAGCCGGAACCCGCTCCCATAACTGACATCATTTTAGATAACAGTGATCAGGGAACCAGCCAGTCCGGCACATGGACAAGTTATAATGGCGCTGAGCAGCACGGAGACGATACATTATATGCTACCGCAGGTGGCAGCGTGGATGCTTATCGTTTTAGCCCAAGCCTTCCGATCGCGGGTACTTATGAGGTATTTTCTTGGAATAACTGCTACAACAATCGCGCAACCAATGTTCCTCATACTATTCAGCATGCTAACGGTACTCATACTGTAAGCGTTGACCAAGACTGTGACACCGGTACTCATGGTGAGTGGTATTCACTCGGACATTATGACTTTAATGCAGGTGATCTCGGTTATTTGGAAATTCATGATACGGACTTAAGCCCTGCAAGTACGACCTATATGGGAGCAGACGCTGCACGCTTCACCTTAATAGAAACGAAGCCTGAGCCTACTCCAGAACCTGCTCCAACGCCAGAACCGGCACCAGCTCCAGAACCAGCTCCAGCTCCAGCTCCAGCTCCAGCTCCAGAACCTGCTCCAGCTCCAGAACCTGCTCCAGCTCCAGAACCTGCTCCAGAACCAGTTCCAGAACCAGCTCCAGCTCCAGAACCAGCTCCAGCTCCAGCTCCAGCTCCAGCTCCAGAACCTATGATTGAAATATCATTACAACCGCTATCTCAATCAGCCTTTATACAAGAAAGTTTAACGCTCAATATTAGCGCTACAGGAACCGGCACACTAAACTATCAATGGCGTAAAAACGGTATTGAACTCGATGGAGAAAATCAAGCTTATCTCCACTTTAACAGCCTTAATTTTGATGATGAGGCACAGTATGATGTCATACTCTCAGATGACACCGGCGTCATCATTAGCAAGGCGGCCACGATAACGATTAACCCACTTTCTAGTATCACGTTGTCATGGGACACACCTTCCGAAAGGTCTGATGGTTCAGAGCTTCCGTTAGAAGAAATTGACAGCTATAGTATTTTTATCTCTGCCGAAGGGGATACGTACGAAGAAGTCCTCTCTGTTTCAGGTGACCTAAATGACATCGTTTTAGAAGACATGTTACGAGGTACTTATCTACTTACGATTGCAACAAATGATTCTAACGGAAATATAGGATCAAGATCTGAACACATCTCTATTGTTGTAAACTAAGCTCGATGAGTATCTTAAAGGCCTCGATAATTCGGGGCCTTTTTTATTCCAAGAGAAACATGATTAAGTCATCATCCATTTTGCTATGTTGATAAAGTATTAGTGACGACAACGACACCTCTTTAACCAACGTTAGGTATCAATTAGCTACTCAAGTGCACCCTATTCTCTAGCATCACGGCGGCTACATTTTATCCGCGTACTCTCTTGTTTCATTTTGTAGCGTCTGTAAAAAATGTCCTCACTCGCTGGCTGAGTTACAGTTATTTTTCAGAGCTTAAATATTTCAATTTTGCACTATACTAAGATTAGAAATAACATTGGTAAAATTCTGACTTTGACCTCTGCGTGATTTCAATACGTACTCAGCGAATTAGCACTCATATTAAATAATATGGATGAGATAATGACTGAAAGTAAATTTATTAGTTTCGTTGTTGGTTTAGCATTAATAATCGGTATGTTGTCCCCGACGATTAGTGTTGCTCAATCATTCGATGACATCACATTTATGACTGAAAACTACCCTCCATATAATTTCATCGAAAATGATCAATTGCAGGGTGTTTCTGTTGATTTGATAGCGGCTATATTTAAAAAGCTACAATCTAAACTAACTCGTGACAGTATTCTCCTCTTGCCTTGGGCTCGCGGTTACAGTGATTTATTAACCAAAAAAAGCACCTGTCTTTTTGCTGTTACCAGAACAAAAGAAAGAGAAAATAAATTCAAATGGGTAGGGCCGATAACGTCAGCTGATTTCTCGCTTATCTCAAGGGTAGACAGAAAAATTAAAATCAATTCAATTCATGATATTAACCAACTCTATGTTGGTGCCGTTAACGGCGATTGGGGGGAACAGCTGTTAATTAATACTAAAATTGACTCAGGTAGATTGGATAGTATTTCTGGTAAAGATGTCATTCTACGCTCAATTAAAAAACTAGATTTAAATCGAATCGATTTATTCTCTCATAGTTTTAATGCCGTTAAATGGGAGCTAAGTAAAAACAAAATCAGCGCCTTAGAGTATGAGTCTGTATACGTATTAGACAAAGGCGACCTCTATTATGCCTTTCATATAGATACTCCAAACAAACTCATTCAGCAATTCCAAAGTGCTTTGGAAGAAATTAAACAGCAGGGAGAGCTCCAAAAAATACTGCAACGATATTCTTTAGGAAATTAACTTTCATGCGTCATGATCTGTACCGCTAGCCACCGGTGATCAGATAACATGCTTTCAGTACTCGATTTCATCAACCCTATGCTGATTTAACATATGATATACTTCCAAGCAGAAGACGAAGCATTATAGATAAGTGATTAAAAGCATATTACCATAAACCTAGAGCGATAAAGACCATTGGATACCTCTCGCCCCCCTTCACACTCCCTAATTAAAATCACCTACCTTGTGTATGCATTGCATATGTTTAGCGCATTGAATGGGCTGCTTTCGCCGGCATTTATCGTGACAGCATTTTTAACAGGCTGGCCTTCGATTATCGCTTTAGTCATGAGTTATATATGGCGAACTGACGCGTCATATACTTATTTACATTCACATTTCAACTGGCTTATTCGTACTTTTTGGTATGCATTCATTTGGATCGCCATTGCCTGGTTATTAATTATCACGCTAGTTGGTATTGTGATAGGTGTTCCTTTGATGCTGATCACTGGCCTTTGGGTCGTCTATCGCCTCTGTAAAGGTTTCCTTGCTCTAAATAATCAGAGAGCTGTTGATTAGTTGTTTAAATTAAAGCCCAACAGCCTTACTATTTTCTATTTGCCCATTGATTAGTGCCCTTAACTTTACGATGGAATTATGGATCTCAGGTAAGGTACGTTTACCCCCCCTCTATTCACAAAATATTATTCTAAGAACAGACGGTCAAACAAGACCCGCCTATATATTGATAAGCACTATTTAATTCATCAGAACAAACAGTCTAACGTTTATCGAGAATTGATTACTTCCAATCTTTCATTTTACCAGAAGACACACTTTTTGCGGCCTCTACTTCTGATAGAACCAGCTCATATAACTCTTGACCACCAAACTTGGGTAATGGCTTTTTATTAACATAAAATGTTGGCGTTCGACTCACTTTAAGCGCTTTAATATCTTCTTTCTCTTGCACTAAGATCTGATTAATTTCATCACTAAACATCGCTTTTTTAGCTACTTCTACATCTAACCCTGCTTGCTCGGCGAAGTCCCATGCTTTATCTAAACGAGGATTTCCATGGATTGCCCATTCTGGCTGCCTATTAAGTAAAACTTCCAATACCGGCTCAAAGACGCCTTGCAAACGTGAAGCTTCCAACATCCTTACGATTTCTTCCGACCCTTTGTGAAACGTAGCATAACGCAATACCAAACGTACTTGGCCTGGAAACTCACCGAGTATTTTTTTCACCACAGGATGAAATGCCCGACACGCCTCACAGGAAGGATCAAAAAACTCAACAATTGTTACAGGCGCATTAACTGCTCCCATTACAGGAGAATAAGCACGCTCGAAAGCACTTCCTTCTAACATCATATTAGATGCGTCTAACGACAAATTTTCACTGTTATTATCATCTGAACCCATAAAGAAAAAGAGTCCGGATATAAGCGCCAAAATAGCGACAATACTAATTAAAATTTTGTTTTGCATAGTTAAGTAAGCCTAAGTGTTTAAATACGACAATGAGAGTGGTGAATTATCTACTCATAATAAAATGCTGTCTAATGCATGGATAAAATTTAAGCTTTATAAGGGAGTTTTATAATTACAAAGGAGGATGTTGAAAAATAGCATTCGCAGATTTCATCAGAAACCAAAACGATAATAGAGGTAAAATAATTACCTGAAATAAAAACACACCGACATATAAAAAGGTTAGTTTTAACAGGTTGTCTATTTTTTCTCCCATGCGACTAAGCGTGGTAATTACAGCAGCTTTAAACTCACTCGACTTTTGCTTTAAGAACGTTGCGCTATTTTCAATCGTCCCCATAATACCGTCAATTTCAGGCAGTGAGAATTCTTGTAAGCTATCCAGTTCGGCCGCATCAAGTGATAACGCTTTATTTGCTTGTGCTATCTGTGCTGAAAAGTGATTTTCATAAAGGTAGTCATTGGCGATTGAGGATACGGGTAGACAAAATCGGATCATTGCAACGAGTATGAGTATTCGAACAAGGAACGATTGCAAAGCGATGACTCGCTTGTCTTCATACCAGATAAGAATGGATATAATAAATAGGCATATTGCTAGTAATTGCGGTGCTAGCGACACACTGATTTCATACGCTAGCTTCTGCACACCAAGTGAGGTGATCGCCGTGACTAAAACCAACGAAAGCCGTTCCGTCATGTCATCAATCGGATCAACAATTTGACCTATAGCAATGGATACGCCAACGCCCGCGGGCTCTAGTTGCAAGTTTGACTCTTTAATAACAGATACCGAGGCATTAATCGCTCGAGTCGTCGCATAGGCAACCCCAGCTTTTGTGATGGCCTCATTAAAATAAGCATCCGTTTTAATATCTAATACCGGAATTTTTATGTCGGCAGAAAAGAAAAGAAAAATCGCAATTAGCACACCAAATAGTGATTTAAAGATTTTTTGTTTCGTTATAACGTCCACTGAATGACCTTTAAATTAAATGCTATGAACTTAGTATGGTACGGAATCTCAAGCCGTAACGATATCACCGAGTAATGACGGAGCGACGCGGTACAATAAAATTTAAATGACCCCTTTCCCAGCTTCCCCCACGTTAAATCTGCATCAACAGGGCCAAGATATTTTGGCGACACTAGGACAAGAATGACGAAATGCCTTTGGCACAAATAGCGCTAGTTGTGCTCTATCCAGCCTTATTTGCACTAATTACATCATGCTTGCTTAAGAAACTTGGCTTCGCTAGCGGTTAATAACAGAACTAGCGGTAAGTCAAAATACTTGAGCACCGCTAACGCCATAAAGATAAAAACGATAATGTCCTAAAAGAACTCTAGATCACCACCTTCAACAAATTCTTCAATAATTTTATCACTATCTGCAAATTTTTCAGGTGACCAATTTAAGTTAAAAATAAGTCGTTGATGAACCGTAAAGTCTTGAAATTTATGGCCTGGATCATGAATCGTGTATTTAAAACATAATTGTGGCTCTGTTGAACCAAATGAAATATGTTTTTGTTGATGATTCACAATTATTGGCACATGAGTACGATGATCAGCCTGATCATCAACATTTCCAAAATAACGCGATTTAACGCTTCCCCAGATCATATTCGTCGCTTCATTCAAAATAGAATTAATATCACTTCGACTAGGGCTACCGCTTCTAATATAAGTACGTTCAGAACGCACCAAATCAAAAATTTCATTTTCTGTTGTTTGTAGCATCATATAACCACGACACCAATCACTTTCAAGTGGTATCAAGCTAAAGAGTTCACCGTATATAATTTGGTCTTTCACTAAATATGGATAGTCACAACGCACGACAGAACCAGGTATCAGATCCTCTAGAACCTTAATTGATATATCCTGAAAACCCTGCGCTAGTTCGACTGGATAATACATATTACAAATATATTCATTAATTAGTTCGTTCAATTTATGAATATTGTTCGTACTGTAATAACCCGTTACTGCCGCTTGCACCTTTTGAGGAAGCTCATGGTCTTTTGTACGTCGAAGAAATATCGGTAATTCTGGACGGTCTTTATGAATAGATAAACATAGATCTATACCCGTCACACCATTTTCATCTTCAGCCTCGGTGAGAAAAATGGCGCCAAGCTCTACATTGGATGCGAGAATTTCATGGATATCATTCGATGCCTCGATCAAACCAATCTTTTTTTCACCCGTGGTAACCTTTAGACCCACCAGATTATTCTCAAGACATACGTTTTTAAGTACGGTTAATGCAATAGATTCAAATTCATGAATTAATACTTTGCTAACTATTTTCGTCGTTTCGCTCATTACTCTCTCTTTAATTAATTTGCCGCTGCGATGCACGATTTATACAAGCAAACAGTTTGGCGTTCAACTCAGTATAAACCAATCTGAAATATTACAATTTTTTTATCCAAATAATCAGTTTTGTACATATACTCACAACTCTCCCCTTTACCGATCGATTTGCTCTTCTATACTCCATTACAGAAGTTTTTGTGTTAGGTCTAAGCTGATCTATTTTTTCGTTAAGGAGCTAAAATTGTCTTTAGAAACACTGTTCAATGAAACACATAATTTGCCAAATATTCCCAAAGTTGTTCAGGAGTTAATTGAAAACTTTAATAACCCGGACATTAATGCAGACGATATATCGAAAAAGGTTCAAATGGACCAGGTTATTTCTGCAAAAGTTATGCGCTTGGCCAACTCAGCCCGATATGGCGCAGGTAGAAGCATTCCCTCAATCGACTCTGCTGTCGTCATGCTAGGGTTTGATACCTTAAAAACATTAGTTGTCGCTTCCGGCGTTACCGGTGCGTTTAAAGACATTCCTAGGTTTGACAAAAAACAATTTTGGCGTGACAGTTTTTTAACTGCCAGTATCAGTAAGCTTATCTCGAAACATACCAGCGTCGATGCTGAAACGGCGTTTACTTGCGGTATGATGCACAATATAGGCGAACTTTTAATTCATATTGTTCATGAAGAGTCAGCGGTAAAAATTGATGATTTAGTCGAGTCTGGCGCTAACCGGGTCGACCTTCAAGATAATCAATATGGCTATAACTATACTCAAGTAGGCTATGGATTAGCGAAACGTTGGAACTTTCCTGAAGAAATTTTGCTGGGTATTCGACAACAAGACAACCCTTTAGATTTTGATGAAATTTCACAACTCGCAATAACCTCTTTTTTAGCTAAATATCTTAATAAAGCATTCAAGGCGAATAAGGAAAAAGAAGAAATTTTATCCGAGTTCCCTAATGATATTGCCAAACCACTTAATATTGATCTTCTTTCGTTCTTTGAGGATATTGTTGTGCTCACTGAAGCTGAAGACGATATTGATAGTTTGTTAAATTAAGTTTTTAGGAGATGCGTAATATTCATCCCCTAAAAACCATATTAAAACCCTACCTTTCAAACTGGGCAATAAACATGTCTTTATCACACAGATTTTACAATGAACAAAAGATCTTATTGACTAGCTGGTCTGGTGAGGTCAACGACACAGAACTGATTCGATTTTATATGGGCATATATAACAGCAGCCATTGGTCAGCTGGATTTAATGAAATAATCGACCTAAGAGACGCTCAATTAGAAGCAATTTCTAATCATGCATTATTACAATTGAGTGAATTAGCCACTAACTGCTTAAAAGGTGCTGAGCTTAAACTGGCGATTATTTCACCTTCGGAACTTTCTTCTCAAATCACACGTATTTACGAAGCATTTACCCATATCCCCAATGAGTCAACAAAAGTCGTTCACCATTTAGACGAAGCATTGGATTGGCTAAAATAAGCAAAAGATATCGAGCTATTTGTAGACTAAAATAACTAACCTGCCCGCTCTAAACACCCATATACAGATTATGAATACCGAATATACAGTCCATAAGCGCAGCTTATTATTAACTTTTAGATGAAAATAGCGTAGAATATGGGCGCGTAAATACGAGTGTGGTCTACACTTTGTGCCTTAAGACTATCGTTTAAGTCATATGGCCACCGATCGGCAATACTAAATATACGACAGTCAATTGACTGTCACTAAAGCCGATACCGTAGCAACCAAACACCAACTGATGAGTTGGTTAAATAGTGCTGAAAGCTTATCGCGCACCTCTGGTCGAGGGTGAAGCCGCTTATATAAGCGTTTTTTTGACAGCCATTATTAAAACTATGAGTGAGAGAATTGTATGAGTTTGTATTCAGAATACCTAAAAGAAATTGATGTTCGTAAAGCGGACCTGGGCTTGAACCCAAAACCTATTGATGCTGCTGACTTGTTAGCTGAAATCATCGCTCAGATTAAAGATACTGGCAATGAACACCGCACCGATTCTCTAGACTTCTTCATCTACAATACGATTCCTGGTACGACTAGCGCTGCTGGCGTTAAAGCAACGTTTTTGAAAGAAATCGTTCTTGGTCAAGAAACTGTTGCAGAAATCACTCCTGAGCTTGCGATTGAGCTTCTATCTCACATGAAGGGCGGCCCATCTGTTGCTGTTCTTCTAGATATCGCTCTTTCTGACGATGCATCTGCTAAAGCCGCTGCTGAAGTTCTAAAAACTCAAGTATTCTTGTACGAAGCTGATACATCACGTCTCATTGATGCGCTTAAAGCAGACAATGCCATCGCTAAAGACATTCTAGAAAGCTACGCTGCTGCAGAATTCTTCACCAAGTTGCCTGAAATCGACGAGAAAATCGACGTAGTGACTTACATCGCTGCTGAAGGTGATATCTCTACTGACCTTCTTTCTCCTGGCAACCAAGCGCACTCTCGCTCTGACCGTGAACTTCACGGCCAATGCATGATCACCCCTGAAGCTCAGCAAGAAATCACTAAACTAGGCAAGAAACACCCTAACGCTAAAGTTATGTTGATCGCTGAAAAAGGCACCATGGGCGTAGGCTCATCTCGTATGTCTGGCGTAAACAATGTTGCTCTTTGGGCCGGTAAGAAAACAAGCCCTTACATCCCATTCGTTAACAATGCTCCAGTTGTTGCCGGTACTAACGGTATCGCTCCAATCTTCCTAACGACTGTTGGTGTAACAGGCGGTATCGGTCTTGACCTTAAAAACTGGGTTAAGAAAGTAGACGCTAACGGCAACACTGTTCTTAACGCTAATGGCGACGCTGTACTAGAAGAAGTTTATTCAGTTGCTACGGGTACTGTTCTTACGATCAATACTAAAACTAAGAAGCTTTTCAACGGTGACAAAGAAGTCGCTGACGTTGCTGACGCTTTCTCTCCACAAAAAGTTGAGTTCATGAAAGCAGGCGGTTCTTACGCACTGACTTTCGGTAAGAAGCTACAGACATTAGCGGCTGAAGCTTTAGGTATTGAAGCGCCTCTAGTATTTGCTCCCTCTAAAGAAATCTCTATTGAAGGCCAAGGCCTTACTGCTGTTGAAAAAATCTTCAACCGTAACGCAGTAGGTATTACTTCTGCTACGCCTCTACACGAAGGTTCTGACGTTCGCGTTAAAGTGAACATCGTAGGTTCTCAAGACACTACTGGCTTGATGACCTCTCAAGAACTTGAGTCTATGGCGGCTACCGTTATTTCTCCAAGCGTTGATGGTGCTTACCAGTCTGGTTGTCACACAGCTTCTGTATGGGATTCAAAAGCTCAAGTAAACATTCCTCGCCTAATGGGCTTCATGAACGACTTCGGCGTGATCACAGCTCGTGACCCTAAAGGCGTTTACCACTCTATGACTGACGTTATTCATAAAGTATTGAATGACATCACAATTGACGACCGCGCAATCATCATCGGTGGTGACTCGCATACTCGTATGTCTAAAGGCGTAGCATTCGGTGCTGACTCTGGTACGGTTGCAATCGCACTGGCAACTGGCGAATGTGCAATGCCAATTCCTGAGTCTGTTAAAGTGACCTTTAAAGGCACAATGAAAGACCACGTAGATTTCCGTGATGTTGTTCACTCTACTCAAGCACAAATGCTTAAGAAGTTTGGCGAAAACGTTTTCCAAGGCCGCGTAATCGAAGTACAGATCGGTACTTTGCTTGCTGACCAAGCGTTTACCTTTACTGACTGGACTGCAGAAATGAAAGCTAAGGCTTCAATCTGTATTTCTACTGACGATACTTTGGTTCAATCTCTAGAACTAGCGAAAGCTCGTATCCAGATCATGATCAACAAAGGCATGGAAAATCGTGACAATATGCTTCAAGGTCTTATCGATCTTGCAGACAAGCGAATTGCAGGCATTCAGTCTGGCGAAGCTCCAGCACTTGCTCCTGATGACAACGCTAACTACTTCGCTGAAATGGTGGTCGATCTAGACTTGATCGACGAGCCAATGATTGCTGATCCAGATGTAAACAACGAAGACGTATCTAAGCGTTATACCCACGATACTATCCGTCCTGCTTCTTTCTACGACGGTCGTAAAGTTGACTTAGGTTTTGTTGGTTCTTGTATGGTTCACAAAGGTGATATGAAGATCATCGCTCAAATGTTCCGCAACATGGAAGCACAAGGCAAAGAGATTAAGTTCAACGCACCGCTAGTCATCGCACCACCAACGTACAACATCGTTGATGAATTGAAAGCTGAAGGCGATTGGGCACTTCTAGAGAAGTATTCTGGTTTCGAATTTAACGATGCTCATCCAAAAGAAGCGGCTCGTACTAAATACGAAAACATCATGTACCTAGAACGCCCAGGGTGTAACTTGTGCATGGGTAACCAAGAGAAAGCAGAGAAAGGCGATACTGTATTAGCCACCTCTACTCGTCTTTTCCAAGGTCGTGTTGTCGAAGACACTGCTGAGAAGAAAGGTGAATCTCTACTAGGTTCAACGCCAATGGTTGTACTGTCTACTATCCTAGGCCGTTTCCCAACGATTGCAGAGTACAAGGAAGCCGTTACAGGCATTAACCTGACTTCGTTCGCTCCGCCTTCAAAAGATCTAAGCGTACCGTCTATTCCGGTTAAAATGCTTTAACCTTGGTTTTAATACCAGCCTCGCTCCCTGCGGGGCAGCTTAAGCTTTAAACGGCTCTTTAATTAAGAGATGAAAAAAAACCGAGTGCGGAAACGCCCTCGGTTTTTTTTACGATGAACCAAGTTTTTCGTGCCATTTTTATGGTATTCATTAATAAATACTAATCTTTTAATTTGGCAACTAAACAAAATAATTAGAATTTATTGAACTACCTGCTAATACACGCTGTCGAATACATAGAACTAAAAGAGGCAGAACAATTGAAGACTCTTTCAGTGCAAGCATTAGCATACGCTGTAAAATTACCGATTGACGGAGTCATGACATAGAAATCGTCTTAAACGCAATATAGTCCGTACGTAAGAAGAGCAAACTATCGCTAGGAATAGCTATGACAACCACAAAAAAAACGTATGCTGATTTATATCTTTCAGCATTTTCTGATACATCAAAACCAATTAATCCGGTATTTTTATGGCTGACGGTGATCGTTATCGCTATATTTGCAAACTACGCAATAGCAGCAAACACCAAAGATTGGTTGCCCAGCGATGAAACCAATGAAGCACTTATTGCAGACCACCAGTTATGGCAATTGATTCTGGATAAATATTTAATCAGCGGCACCCCATCTGGCGTAAACCTATTTGATTACAAACAAGTGTCATCTAAGGACAAACGAACGCTAGTAAAGTATCTCACAAGCCTACAATCAAAAGACCCTCGCTCATACAACAAAGCGGTTCAAAAGGCCTATTGGATCAATTTATACAATGCTTTAACCGTTCAACTTATTTTGAAAAACTACCCAGTAGACAGTATTACAGAGCTCGGTAATAAATTTTTTTCGTTTGGCCCTTGGGATGATGAGGCAGCAAACGTAGCAGGTAGAACTTTAAGCCTAAATGATATCGAACATAAAATACTACGCCCAATTTTTAAGGACCCGCGTATTCATTATGCTGTAAATTGTGCCAGTTATAGTTGTCCAAATTTATCGGAAAAAGTCTATACCGCAGCCAACACAGAACAACTTTTAGACAACGGCGCACACGAATACATCAACCATCAAAGAGCAGTAACAGTTAACGGTAATGATTTACTACTTTCCAGTATTTATGACTGGTATATTGTTGATTTCGGTAACCACTCAATATCGCTTTTAGAACACCTCAAACAGTACGCAACCGGTGATTTAAAGCAAGAGTTGAAGAAATTTAAAATAGGGACTGGCGATATTAATCACCATTACGACTGGCAACTGAACGAAGTTAAATAACAATTTAATCTTAACCCAATCCATAGCGATCATTGCACGACACTAAGAGCGCAGTATTCGTGTAAAGATCTCTCATATTCACAAACTTAGGCTACCTCATGGACAAGAAAAAACTACTCATACTCGCGATTGTTTTCGCTTTAATAGGGTGTTTTATATACTTTGATTTATCCCAACTCTTAAGTCTGGATTATTTCAAATCTCAACAAGATGCTTTTGCAGACTACTACCAAGCCAACCCTTACTATAGCGCGGGTATATTCATTGCAGTTTACGTCATTGTAACCGCTTTATCTTTACCTGGTGCTGCCATTTTAACGTTGGCTGGCGGAGCTATATTTGGCTTAATCGAAGGCCTGGTATGGGTCTCATTTGCCAGTACGATTGGCGCGACCATCGCATTTCTTGTATCCCGAACACTGTTACGCGATATCGTTCAGAAAAAGTTCGCTGATTCGCTTAAATCAATTAATAAGGGTATTGAAAAAGAAGGGGCATTTTACTTATTCGGTTTACGCTTAGTACCTTTATTCCCATTTTTTGTTATTAATCTGGTCATGGGCTTAACGCCAATTAAAACTAGACAGTTCTTTTTTATCAGCCAGCTAGGCATGCTGCCTGGCACCCTCGTTTATGTTTACGCGGGTACACAAATAGGCCAAATTGACTCGCTTTCTGGCATATTATCCCCAGGCCTGATATTCGCTTTTATCCTGTTAGGTGTTTTTCCTCTTATCGCAAAAAAGATAATGACAAAACTTCAAGCGAGAAAAGTATATGCGGGCTACAACAAGCCAAAACAATTTGATACCAACATGGTTGTCATTGGGGCTGGCTCTGCAGGCCTAGTCACAGCCTTAATTGCCTCGGCAACTAAGGCTAAAGTTTCGTTAATCGAGCGCCATAAAATGGGCGGTGATTGCTTAAATACCGGCTGTGTTCCGAGCAAAGCCTTAATTCGATCAGCAAAAATGGCTAACTACTATCGTCGAGCAAATGAATACGGCTTATCTACCGGAGGAGAAACGGGCCAGGTTAATGTCGACTTTAAAGCTGTGATGGAACGCATTCAAAAAATCATTCAAAAAATCGAACCCCACGATTCGATTGAACGGTTTACAGATCTTGGTGTTGACTGCATTACCGGCGAAGCAGAGATCCTTGACCCTTACCGAGTAAAGGTCAATAACAAGGTCATCACGACAAGAAATATTGTTATCTCCACTGGAGCACGGCCTTTTGTACCACCGATTAAAGGTATCAACGAAACAGCTTACTTAACCTCAGATACACTTTGGGAGTTAAGGGATAAACCTAAAAGTATGTTGATATTAGGCGGCGGTCCTATTGGTTGCGAAATGGCACAAAGCTTTCAACGATTAGGTATTCAGGTTACACAACTCGACATGCTGGACAGGCTTCTACCTCGGGAAGATAAAGATGTCAGCATGAACGTTCAAGAACGTTTTGTACAAGAAGGCATAGACTTGCGACTCAATCATACCGCCGTTGAATTCATCAAAAATGGTGCTCAAAACATTCTCCTATGCAAGGATGAAAATGGTCAACAACAAGAAATTGAATTCGAAACTTTATTACTCGCAGTTGGTCGTAAAGCAAATGTTTCAGGCTTTGGTTTAGAGACATTAAATATCCCTCTAAATCAGAACGGTACCATCGAAGTTAATGATTTTCTACAAACTAAATTTCCAAACATTTATGCATGTGGTGATGTGGCCGGCCCCTATCAATTTACTCATACAGCATCACACCAAGCATGGTACACCGCAGTAAACGGTTTATTTGGAATGCTTAAGAAATTCAAAGTGGATTATCGCGTGATCCCTTGGGCTACGTTTACCGATCCTGAAGTGGCTAGAGTGGGTTTAAATGAACAAGATGCGATCGAGCAGGGTATCCCTTACGAAGTTAGTCGCTACGACATTGATGACCTAGACAGAGCAATTGCAGACGGTGAAGCACACGGTTTCATTAAAGTACTCACCGTACCCGGAAAAGATAAAATTCTAGGCGCAACGATTGTAGGTCATCATGCAGGCGAAATCATTGTCGAATACGTGACCGCCATGAAACATGGACTGGGCCTTAATAAAATATTGAGTACCATTCATATATACCCCACACTTACTGAAACAAATAAATTTGTTGCCGGTAACTGGAAAAGAAACCACGTACCTGAAAAGATTATGACACTACTCCCACGTTTTCATCGCTGGACCCGTGGTGGCGATAAAAACTAAGCGTCCGCCATACAGTAAGTAATAAAGCTCCCTATAAATTTAAAGCCTCGCCCCCCTGTTTGACGACAGGGGCTGTTTACTCACTTACCTAACTTTTTTAGCCCCTTCTGTTTCAAATTTATTTAACTTTTTTTGTATTTTTATTGACCTTACACTAACTGTAAGGTTTATGCTTATATCATCGTTAAACATCGTATGACCCTAAGCAACAATATATTAAAGGACGACTGTGATGAATATTGGTACCGTTTCTAAACTTACCGGCTTAAATACGAAAACCATTCGTTATTACGAACAGATTGAACTTATTGCACCTGCAACTCGATCTGATAACGGCTACCGACAATATTCTGAAAAAGGTCTGGAGCAGTTGAGATTCATTCAGCGTGCCCGTAAAACAGGCTTTAATATTGATGAGTGCCGCCAACTCTTAGCATTATTCAATAACTCTGGACGGCATAGTCATCAAGTAAAAGAGCTGGTATTGGAAAAAGCTGATTTAGTTGCCAGGCAAATTGAAGAATTAAAACTTATGAAGCACTGCCTGCTAGATTTAGCGTCACAATGTCAATCAGATGAAGAGCCACATTGCGCCATTCTTGACCGATTTACCGATCATACATCTGAACCTATCGCTCAAACGGTTAACCCAAGCAAGCTCCTTAAATCACATGGAGACGCTTCATGAGTGAAGAACTAAATGTAAGCCCATGCTGTTCAAAAAAGAAAACTGATGACGAAAGCACACAACACAGCGGCCATGCTGATAAGTCCGAAAACAACCCGATCACAACAAGTTGTTGTGATAGTTCAACGAAAAAAACAGATTGGTTTTTATGGAGTTGTTTTATCATTACGAGTATTTTTTACGTACTTGCTTTTGCAGACCTTAACCATAATGCATGGTATGGCCTGATCAGTCATAGTGTACATGAGCTTATAAATACCATGTGGTGGAGTGTTGTGTTAGCCATTTTCTTTGTAGGTATTCTTAGTAGAATCCCACAAGAATTCATTATGTCTATTTTAGGTAAAGGGGGCACCGTAAAAGGCCTCTTGCGTGCAACCTTAGCGGGCGTACTGCTGGATTTATGTAGCCATGGCATCTTAATGGTGGGTATGGAGCTACGGCGTAAGGGAGCGAGTCTCGGTCAAGTAATGGCTTTTTTAATTGCCAGCCCTTGGAATTCAATTTCCTTGACCCTGATTATGATTGCACTCATTGGACTATCATGGACATTAGCATTTATCGCACTATCGATGGTCATCGCCTTAATTGCAGGCTGGCTATTCGATCGATTTGAACAAAATGGCACCCTTCCCGCGAATCCTGTTACTAGCGAGATACCAGTCGATTTTAAATTTTGGAAAGAAGCCAACAATCGTTTTTCAACCATTGAATGGAATCGTGGTTTATTTTCAGAAGTTGCGAAGGAAGGGTTCATCGGTTCTAAAATGGTCATTCGCTGGTTATTGTTTGGGGTATTACTCGCCTCGGCAGTCCGTGGGTTTGTTTCCTTAGACGATTTTCAAAGTTACTTTGGACCAAGTTTGATTGGTCTTGCCGCAACACTCTTGGCAGCCACTATCATAGAAGTCTGCTCTGAAGGGTCAACACCCATTGCAGCAGACTTAATGACACGAGCCAATGCTCCTGGTAACAGCTTTGCATTTCTAATGACGGGCGTGGCAACCGATTATACCGAAGTAATGGTCATTAAGGATTCAATGAAGTCCTGGAAAATTGCTTTGTTTCTCCCCTTACTCACCATACCTCAAGTCGTTGTCGTCGCATTGATTTTAAATGGGCTTTAACTATCAGCTAAAGCCTGCGAAATATCAGCCTGTACAAGCATCAAGGTCTGAGTCGCATCAATTATTTTGAAGCGATTAGGTTCCGCTACAGCTCTACTCAGATAATTATCCCGCACATTATTAAAAAACTCAGAAGCTTCTTCTTCAAAACGATCCAACTTGCCCCGACTTTTTGCGCGTGCCATACCCACTTCGATTGGCGCGTCAAGTAATAGTGTCAAATCAGGCCGTACCTCTCCCTGAACAAAATTTTCTAGCAATGCGACTTTCTCACTGGGTACGCCTCGCCCGCCGGACTGATAAGCATAAGTGGCATCAGTGAATCGATCAGAAATCACCCAAACCCCTGCTTCCAAAGCCGGTAGAATTTTTTGATGTAAATGCTGCGCTCTTGCGGCAAACATTAACAACAATTCTGTTTCTGTCACGACTTGCTCATCACGGTTTTTAATGAGCACTTCGCGAATTTCTTCAGCTAATGGTGTACCGCCCGGCTCACGCGTCACAATACATTGAATACCTTTCGCTTCCAAAGTTGCTTTTATAAATTCTATATTGGTGGACTTACCCACCCCTTCACCACCTTCGATGGTTATAAATAAACCGCGCTTCACGATACACCTGCTTAATTAAGTTTTAGCTTTCAAATTATTACGTTTAAACAGCCTATAATTTTCAGGGCTATTTTATAAACTATTATTTATTGTGTGGAACGATAGCCCTTTCGACGCTTTAGCTGATATGCGCGTACAGCCTTGTTATGTGCCTGTATTGTTTCAGAGAATTGATGTGTACCATCACCCTTAGCGACAAAATATAAACTTCGTCCGGCTTTAGGATTAACCGCAGCATGAATTGCATCCTGGCCAACCATCGCAATAGGTGTAGGTGGTAAACCTTTCATTCGATAAGTATTGTATGCCGTTTTTTCTTTTAAGTGTTTTCGAGTTAAATTTCCTTTATAGCGCTCACCTAAACCATAAATGACAGTAGGATCTGTTTGCAAACGCATATTCTTATTTAAACGACGAATAAACACACCTGATATTTCACCCCGCTCATGCGCTGCACCGGTTTCTTTTTCAATAATCGATGCAAGAATCAAAGCTTCATAAGCTGTTTTTAGTGGCAAGCTCTTTTCTTTTTTTTGCCACTCTTTCTTTAAAATTTTCTGAAGCCGTAGATGAGCACGTTTTAAAATATCTATATCCGAATCATTTTTAAGATAAGTATACGTATCAGGATAAAATTGCCCTTCTAAATGATGAATTTTAGCACCAAGATTCAGTGTTTTTAGAGTCTCGGCATCTGATTTACCATCAAGATGATGAATCAATTTTGGCGAGGATGATAATACACGCTTAACCTGATTAAACGTTGATCCCTCAATAAATTGTATTTTATAAGTGATTTGCTGATTAGACGTAATTAACTCGAACAGGCGAGGAATAGTTATACCTTTTTTTAATAAAAACTCGCCTGTCTTCACCCTACTCGCAAGTTTTTTTTCTCGAGCATAAATCTTTGCAACTAAAGGCAATGATAATACCTCCATCTGCGTTAATTTAATGAGCACTTTATTCAGCGAGTCGCCTCTGCTAATTTCAATTATCATATCTGAAGATGGTAGATTCAAAGGGGCCTTCAACTCACTTTTGTAAAACAAAAAGCAGACAATCGTTGAGAAGAGTAAGGTAAATAAAACAAGAGATATAAAGCGAAATTTTGTCACGAAAAGAATTAGAACCCTAACTGTTTATTTAAGAATTGTTGAATCGTTTTACACTGATTGTGTCGTTCAAATTTTTGATGCCCGCCATCAGGATCTCGTATTGTCAACACAGGCCACAAGCCAAAGACACTATTAATCATCGATACGCCGTCTGCTGATTTTAAACGATCTTTATCGATTTTCCCTACAAGTATTTCAAAACCCAGCTCTTTTGCATGACCAATTAAATACTGTCGTAAAGTGCCTTGAACACCACAATATTCTAATGAAGGCGTCAACACTTGGCGCCCTTCAAACACCAATACATTACTCTTTAGGCCTTCAACAAGATGATTACTTTGATCAAATACTAAGCCTTCCTGCTCACCATTTAATTCTTGAGACGCCAATACTTGGTCAAGGCGATTCAAATGTTTAATACCTGCCAAAGCAGGGTGAGCTGGCAAACGATGCTGAATAATTTTAACCTGAATGCCTTTATTGGTATATTCAGATGGGTATTCTGGGATATTAAATGCCTGACATATAAATGTACACTCAGCCTTATCTGGCGGTAAATAGCCGATACCACCACAACCCCTAGTGACCATAATTTTAACTAAGGCATTATTAGTTAAGTTGTTATCTGCCAACTGGGTTAGCACCTGCTCTACGGTCTTTTTAAATTCCCGCCTTAATGTTTTAGGAGGACCCAACTTAAGACAATGTACGCCACGTTCAAACCGTTCCAAGTGCAATTTAAGTAACGGAATTTTACCCGCTACAACACGCATAGTTTCAAATAAGCCGTCACCATAAGACAACCCACGATCAGCAATGGTTACTGCAGATGTTTCTACGCCATTAACTAATGTGATGTGAGATCTTTTATTCACTAGCGGCCTACTATAAATTTGATGATGGGTTTGAGTCGAGATGATTCATCATGTTGATCCTAACCCCCAGTGTAACTTTATAGCTCACATGATATATAAACCAATATCTACTAAAGCACGGCTTGAATATTACTTTGCAGAATATGCTTGAAATATTAATGTGCCATTCGTCCCACCAAAACCAAATGAATTCGATAATGATGCCTTAATTGCCGCTGGTCTTGCTTTATTCGCAACAAAATCAAGATCACACCCCTCTTCAGGGTCATCTAAATTAATGGTTGGCGGCGCTATTTGGTCATTAATAGCTTTGACGGAAAATATAGCCTCTATTGCACCCGCCGCGCCCAATAAATGCCCTGTCATTGATTTTGTTGAACTAACTAATATCTTTTCCTTAGACGCTGCGAATAAGTCTGTGATTGCTTTACATTCAGCAACATCACCCAAAGGTGTCGAAGTACCATGAGCATTGATATAGTCGATATTTTCGGGCTGTAAATTAGCATCTTTGAGTGCATTTTCCATCGAGATACGTGCGCCCGAGCCATCCTCTATCGGAGAAGTAATATGATGAGCATCATCACTCATACCAAAACCTGTCAGTTCAGCATAAATAGTAGCACCCCGAGCCTCTGCATGCTCAAGCTCTTCTAATACCAAAGCCCCGGCACCATCTGATAATACAAACCCATCTCGCGCTTTATCCCAAGGGCGACTTGCTTTTTGAGGCTCTTCATTCTGCGTTGAAAGAGCCTTTGCATTTGAAAAACCAGCCATCGCGCCTGGCGTTGTCGCCATTTCAGCACCACCAGCAATCATCACATCTGCGTCACCATAAGCGATTGTACGTGCGGCATAACCAATGTTATGGGTTCCTGTTGTGCAGGCCGTTACTAAGGCAATATTTGGACCTTTAAAGCCATACTTAATGGCGACATTTCCGGCAATCATATTAATAATTGAACTGGGAACGAAGAAAGGTGAAACACGGCGAGCACCTGACTTCATATAAGTATCCCGAACCGATTCAATCGTTTCAATACCACCAATACCAGAACCGAATGCAACCCCTACTCTCATTTTTTTCTCTGGGCTTAAGTCAGTAATACCGGCATCTTGAATCGCTTGTATTGAAGCAACCATGCCATACTGCATAAAGACATCCATACGGCGCGCGTCTTTCTTCTCAATATAATCAGTAATCTCTAGGTTAGATATCTGCCCACCAATTTTGACGCCAAAGCCTTTAGTATCAAAGCGTGTAATTTCACTAATACCACTTTGGCCATTAATGACGCTTTCCCAAGACTCAGCAACAGTATTTCCGACAGGAGATAGCATCCCCATTCCTGTCACAACAACGCGCCTTTTTGACATACTTCTAACCTCAATTAAACCAGATATTGCTTACCGAAAGTACTACAGGTTACCAATTTTAGCGCCTTTACGATACCAGCCTCAACACTTATACAGACAGTACGCCGCAAGTGTATTTCAAGTAAAGTAAGATAACTTGAATCATAAAAAAAAACCGCCCAAAGCTTAACAAAGGACGGTTTTAATATTTTCTATCTTTGACTTACTGATTCGCAATAATAAAATCAATCGCTTCTTGAACAGTAGAAAGCTTTTCTGCATCTTCGTCAGGAATTTCAGTTTCAAACTCTTCTTCAAGCGCCATGACGAGCTCAACAGTATCAAGAGAGTCTGCACCTAAATCTTCAACAAACGATGAGGTATTTTGAACTTCAGTATCTTTAACACCAAGTTGCTCACACACAATTTTCTTAACACGTTCTTCTACAGTACTCATATTTTACTCTCTTTGTTCACTTTATCTGCTGTAAAAATTTCCAGACACCGACATTAAACTATATCGACACTGTTCTAAATACTTATTGCGGGTAGTCTAGATGAATCCTATGCGGTAAACAAGACGCAAAACACCACAATTAAGGCCAAACAAAAGCTGCATATTGGCCAGTCTTACAGCGAACTGCTTCCACAGCTTAACCCATAAACATTCCACCATTCACATGGATTGTTTCACCCGTGATATAACTCGCTTTATTTGATGCTAGAAACCCTACCAACGACGCCACTTCTTCTGGCTGCCCTAATCGCTTCATTGGCACACCTTCTAACATTCTATACTTAATATCTTCAGCAAGATCATCCGTCATACTGGTTTCGATGAATCCGGGGGCGACGGCATTTATCGTAATACCACGACTACCAATCTCTTGCGCCAACGAACGACTAAACCCTTCAATACCAGCTTTTGAGGCACAATAATTAGCCTGACCCGGATTACCCATCTGCGCAACAACGGAACTAATATTAATAATCCGCCCCCATTTCGCTTTCGTCATCCCTCGTAACACAGCCTTAGAAACACGATACACTGAACTGAGATTGGTGTTAATGACATCACCCCAGTCTTCTTCTTTCATTCTAAGCATTAAAGTATCACGCGTAATACCAGCATTATTCACTAAAATTAAAGGGGCGCCATAAGCTTGTGTCACCTGTTTAACACCCTCATCTACCGATGTAGGGTCAGACACATCCATCACAATACCATCGCCATCTAACCCCCATTTTGAGAAGTAGTGAGAAATAGATGAGGCGCCTGCTTCTGTTGTCGCGGTACCTATAACAGTCAAAGACCCATCTGCCGCAAGCTCTTTCGCGATCGCCTGGCCAATCCCCCTGCTTGCACCAGTAACGAGCGCAACTCTTTTTTCAATGGACATGCTTTAATCTCTTTAAGTTCATGATTTATTATTTTTAAATATTATCTCAATTACATGCAAAACTTTGTCTTTATTCTGCAAATTCGGCTAAAACCTGAGCCATACTGGCCGAATCACTCATATTCATGGTTTTAACCGTTTTATCTATTCGTTTATTTAAGCCTGATAACACTTTTCCTGGACCACATTCAATAAAGATTTGCACGTCATTTTTTACCAGCGCAGTAATAGATTGCGACCAAAGAACAGGCCGGTGAAGATGCGCCAGTAAGTTAGACTTCAATTCTGATAAATCAGAAACCTCTGTTGCATTTACATTTTGCACAATCGGAATTAACAATGGATTGAATGATGTTCTCTCCATCTCTTCTGCCAACGACTCTCCGGCAGGTTTTAATAAATCACAATGACAAGGCACGCTAACAGATAGCTTTGCAGCCCGCCTAGCACCTTTGGCCTTAGCAATGACCATTGCCCGCTCTAAAGCTTCAGATGCGCCAGAAATAACAACCTGTCCCGGCGAATTATAATTTGCTGCAGCCACCACTTCACCTTGAGCTGCTTCTTGGCAAGCTAACTCAACGGAGACTTCATCCAAGCCTAAAATAGCTGCCATACCACCTTCACCCATCGGCACTGCATCTTGCATAAGACTGCCACGAAGGTGAACCAATCGAACTGCATCCTTCAGTGACAACACACCACTCGCAACGAGCGCTGAGTATTCACCTAAACTATGCCCACAAACAAAATCAGGTTTAATATCAGTTTGCGACTCCCAAACACGCCACATGGCAATACTGGCAGTCAAAACAATTGGTTGTGTAATTGCCGTTTGATTGATTAAGTCTTCAGGACCATTTAAGGCAATTTCTTTTAAATCAATACCAATGGCCTTAGACGCTTCATCAAACACTTCTCGTGCAACGTCAAATTCTTCCAATAAACCTGCCATCATCCCAATACTTTGAGACCCCTGACCTGGAAACATAAATACAGTTTTCATGAATAACTCCTCAACACTAAAGCCTGAATAAAATCCAGATTTTAATGACATTTATATCTAAATTAAAATAGACCAATGATAGATTTTTGAATTAAAACAACACTTCTTCAAGCTGGCGGTTTATTAGTGCAGGAAGGTTGGCCTGTGCTTCTTTGGCCGCGAGGTCGATTGCATGCTCAAACGACGCAGGTGATGCGCTGCCGTGACTTTTCACCAAGACACCCTGCAAGCCCAGAAAAATTGCACCATTATGCGTTTCAGGATCTAATTGCTTTAAGCTTTTAGCTAACCAAGGCAATAACAGGCGCCCTATTAATTTTTTATACCAAGTCTCAGTAAAAAAATCTTTAACACCACTAAGAATAACTTGAACGGCACCTTCAGCACTTTTTAAAGCAACATTTCCCACAAATCCATCACAAACAATCACATCAGCAACGGATCGAAAGATATCACCCCCTTCCACAAACCCAACATAATTGACCGCCTCACACTCCTCTATGAGCGTAGCAGCAAGACGAACCTGTTCATTGCCTTTCATGCTTTCACCCCCCACGTTTAGTAGGGCGACTTTTGGCTTATCTACCTTCTTAATGGCTTGCGCTAACAATTGCCCCATTAAGGCAAACTGCAATAAATGTTCAGATGAACTGTCTACATTTGCCCCGAGATCTAACACAAAACAACCACCACCTTGAGACGGAAATAATTTGGTAATAGCAGGTCGATCAATACCAGGATACATACGTAAAATTGAACGCCCCATCATCATTAACGCCCCGGTATTACCCGCACTTACACATGCGTCAGCCTGACCATCACGCACCAACCCTAAAGCAATGGCCATAGATGAGTCCTGTTTTTTCCTCAACGCACGAGAAGGACGTTCATCCATAGAAACCACAGTTTCTGCATGAACAATAGTAATAGAAGAATTCGCTAGTATTTTTTCTAGAGACAGGTCTGACGAGAGGTTAGATGATTTTTCTTGAGGAGTATTTGTAGAATTCAGCAACAACAAAGCCTCCAACTTATTTTGGTTACCCACCAAAATAATGTCGAAGGTTCTATTTTTCTGAAGAAAAGCTAAAGCAGCAGGAACGACGATCTCAGGACCTTCGTCTCCACTCATTGCATCAATAGCAATGGTGAGCGCTGCACTCATCTTTTTTAGTCTTCAGCTAACTCAATTACTTTTTTACCACGGTAAAAACCGTCAGCAGTAATATGGTGACGTAAATGCTTTTCACCACTAGTTGGATCTACTGACAATGTTGCAGCAGTCAATGAATCGTGTGAACGACGCATACCACGTCTAGAACGGGTTTTTTTACTTTTTTGAACTGCCATATTTGCTCTCCCAAGGGCATATAATTCAATTTAAAGCTATGTAAACACAACTTCACTTAAGTTTTATAAATTTCAATCTTTCAATTTTAGTGCTGACAATACATCAAAAGGATTTTCTTTCTCTTCACCTTTATCAAAATCATCACTCTCAACTTCAGGCGCATGCTCATTACGACATTCGTCATGATAAGCAAACATTGGCAAGCTAAGTATTAATTCTTCTTCAATTATATCCGCTATCTCTAAATTATCGAGATCTACAAGTAAAGGCTCATATGCACGCGGCAAATTTTGAGCCTGTTCATCAGTAAATACCATTCCCAAAGCAAACTGGGATTGAATTGGTTTAGCTACCGGCTGTAAACAGCGCTGACATAACAGAGTAACTGTTGCATCTACTTTACCATTCAATACACGATAATTTTGTGCATCGCGTTCAAATTCTAATACAGCATCCACAGTACCATTTGTATCAACGAGCAATTCTGCAAGTCTCGGCATCAATTTAATTGATAGACTTCCCTCTAGGATCTTGTTTTGATCCGCATATCTAAGAGGGTCAATCGTCTTTGGTAGCGTGTGTTCTGACATAAGCGCGCAATTCTAGGGCCGTGACCCCGTATTGTCAAAGGAAATACACTAATTTTTCACATTCTTCTAAGGACTTCTTAACAAGAAGGCTATAATTCACCGTATTATGCAAACAACATCGCAAAAAGCACCCACAAGTAAACAACTATGAACATTATTCTCGCTTCGTCTAGCACCTATCGAAAACAATTACTTTCCAAAATCATTAAAGATTTCGAAAGTGTTGCGCCCAACATTAACGAAGCACAACATAAAAATGAAACATTTACCGATCTAGCCAAAAGATTAGCGACAGAAAAGGCAAATGCTATCGCAACCGAACACCCTCACGCTCTGATTATAGGTTCAGACCAAGTTGCCTGCCTAGATTCGAAACAACTCCATAAACCAAAAACAAGAGCAAATACAATAGACCAACTTATGAAGTGCCAAGGTAAAAGCGCTTATTTTCATACCGGCATTTGCCTGCTAAACAGCAAAACACAAAAACTCCAAGTTTCAGTCGAGCGCTATGAGACAAAGTTTAGAAAGTTAAGTGAACAACAAATCACCAATTACGTAGATCGCGAACCTGCTTTTGATTGTGCAGGCGGCTTTAAAATGGAAGGTCTAGGCATTGCCTTGTTTGAAAAAATAAGCGGCAACGACCCCAACATCCTCATTGGACTACCGCTTATAAAACTTATTCAAATGCTAGAAAACGAAGGCGTGTTTGCTTTATAGTCACCGCCTTATAGTCACCGCCTTCATTTTTTATTCATCAAGATAAAAACCTTGAATCATTAACGCATTGATAATCCGCCAATATTTAAAACGCTCGCCATTGCATTACCTGCAGCAACACCTAATGTTTTAGTGAAACGTTCAAACGGGTCTGGCTGAGGCGTAAAATCAACAATTTCAGCTGCACCAACTATTTCACGCGCCACAAACCCACTACTACCTAGACCATCAATAAAGCCTTTTTCCAACGCCTGCTCACCATTCCAGATCAGACCACTAAAAGTATCCTCATCAATATGAAGACGATCACCTCGACCTTCTTTTACCTTAGCAATAAATTGCTCATGCGTTTTATTCAGCACGCCATTCCAAAATTGCACTTCACTCTCTTTTTCCTTACTAAAAGGATCTAAAAAGGCCTTATTCTTACCTGATGTATAAAGCCGTCGCTCTACACCTAACTTTTCCATTGTATCTACAAACCCAAAACCAGAAGCAACCACACCAATTGACCCTACCAGACTAGCCTTATCTGCATAAATCTGATCTGCAGCGGCCGCAATATAATAGGCACCTGACGCACCTATATCACTTATCACTGCATATAAAGGCGTATCAGGATGAAGCGTTCGAAGCCGCTTAATTTCATCATACACATAACCTGACTGCACAGGACTACCGCCAGGACTATTAATTCTCAGAATAACAGCTTTAGTACCCTCTGCCTCAAAGGCAGCTCTTAAGCCTGTCACTAGAAAGTCTGCGCTCGCCTCTTCACCCGCGGCAATCACACCACGTAAATCAACCAATGCGGTATATGTTTCAGCATCACCCATTTTTTTATCGCCAAAGCTATCAGCCATAATAAATAATAGTGCGAATAAGTAACTAAAGGTCAATACCTTAAAAAAAACACCCCATCGACGAGATCGCCGCTGCTCCACACCAAGCTGCAACATTGTTTTTTCAATTAACTTCCACTCTTTGGATGATTGATTATTTGAATCCAAGCTCTACTCCTACAATTTAAATTAAGGCTAATATTTCTGAAATATGATCGACTATTCTAAGCGGCTTATGTTTATCGAGTCTAGCGACATCATGCACACCATAACTAACGCCAATAGAATCCATCCCAAATCGTGCCGCCATTTCTAGGTCATACTCAGTATCACCAACCAAAAACATTTTGGCTGGTGGCAAGGAAAAGTATTCAGAAATTTGAGCAAGCATCATGGGATGCGGCTTAGACCGCGTCTCATCAGCACAACGTTCAATATCAAAATATGGCTTAAGTCCAGTCGCTACGAGCGCTTTATCCAAGCCATTCCTGCTTTTACCTGTCGCAACGGCAAGCTTCAAACCTGACGACTGCAATTGATCCAATGTTTCCAACACACCATCAAACAGCATTGTTTGATCAACAACCTTGCTAAAAAAGAAATGAGAATAGTGCTTCCTAAGAACAACAATTTGCTCATCCGTCAACTCAGGATATAAAACCAGCAAGGCCTCACGCATCCCAAGGCCTATAATATTTTTTATCGTATTATAGCTAAGCGCTGGCAATCCGACTGCACGCGCAGCATGCTCAATACTCGAAACAATATGGGCCTCTGAATCAACCAAGGTGCCATCCCAATCAAACACCACGACTTCATAATGACCACTCATAATAACCCAACCTATCCATTACACGATTCAATAAATATTATTTACTTAACGACATCATCTTTAAACTACTATTAAACATATCATCATAGGGCGCTTCAAAACTAACCATTTCATCACTTTTAGGATGGGTAAAATGTATCTCTTTTGCATGCAACATCAAGCGAGACTTTTCCATTCCGTAAAAATCTTCTTTATCCCGCGATAAATATTTAATATCACCAACCAGAGGGCAGCCTGTAAATAATGCATGAACTCTTATTTGATGCGTACGACCAGTAAGAGGCTTAGCTTCCATTAAAGAAAAGTGCTCTGAATTATTTAATGTCCTAAAACGTGTCTGACTAGGCTTACCATCCTGATGAACCAACACAACCCGCTCACCTGACTGCATTTCGCTACGCTTAAGCGGCACATCAACAAGTTTACGATTTTTTGGCCAGCTACCATAAACGGCTAGATGATAAATTTTATTAACCTTCCCTTCCCTAAACTGTTCATGAAGATTACGCAAAGCTGAACGAGATTTTGCGATCAGAATACACCCAGAGGTATCTCGATCTAATCGATGAACCAGTTCTAAAAATTGTGTTTCGGGGTACCGCGTACGTAAGGCCTCAATTAAGCCCATATGAATACCACTTCCACCATGGACTGCCAAGCCAGAAGGTTTATTAATAACTAGCAGCCACTTATCTTCAAATATAACGGCCGTATCTAGATAGGAGGTTAATGACTTACTTACCTTTCCCGTCTCACTTGCCTGCGCAAGCCCAAAAACAGGAGGAATACGAACGATATCGCCTAAAACCAGCTTACTCTCAGGCTTACATCGCTTTTTGTTAATTCGAACCTCACCTTTACGAATAATTTTATATATTTTCGATTTTGGTATGCCTTTTAGCTGAGTGATGAGAAAATTATCAACACGCTGAGTTTCATTCTTTTCGGTCACGGTGACAAATTTCACTTTAGGAACATCACCACTACTTTCTGTCCGCTCAGCACTCACGCTAGGTTCTTCATTATTTAATGAGTGCTGCTGACGCCCCCCAACAACCTTTTCTTCTCTTAGAACATCGCGCCCTTCGGGCTGAGTATTTCTTCTTTCAAACTTCCCATTAATGCCATGTCTCTTTACTGCTGACTTAGCAACAGTAGTACGAGATTTGTTTCTTCTATTTTTTTGCGTTTTTTTAACGTTCATATCTCGTTTCAATTGATGATTAAAAAGGACTTATTCGCACAGATCATTTGCTGCGATTCACATTAACTGCTATATTTCAGCATTATTGTGCCAAATGAGTGTACTTAATAGTACCAAAAATTACTTCTATTTAGAGGAAGCTGAGCGGAAACAGACGCCGGCAGCACAATATTTTAAGAAATACAGAAAGTATGGCAAGTTGCGTAGCAACAAAAAAACAGAATCAAAACAATATAGAAAAATATAGCAAGCTTACTAACAACTTTGCCGCGATATAACATTTTGAATACTGCGATTTTACATTTTGAGTACTTTAGAGCTGTTTAAAAGTAAAACACTCGACTTAAAAGATTCATAATATTGATCACAGAAAAATTTTAATTCTTTCATTACTCACTTTATGACATGAGAGATAAATTAAATGCGTGGAAAGCCGCATTAAGAAAACAGAATTTTAAGCCCGTATGTCTAATTTACACAACTGCTTGATATTAAATTAAGCACAAACCAGTAAATATACATACCTTCGTAGCGTCACTAGGCTGCACGTAAAGTTTTACGATGCAATAAGACCCAGTTACAGCTACGAAACACAAGAGACAGAAAGCAAAGACGCTATATAGTAAGTAATTGCTTACTAATATAAATAGTTATTTGGGAATTTTAATAATTTCAAAAAAACCATTTTGCATCGCTTTCGTCTACCCTTCTGTTTACTTTTGATTGCCGCTTTCCAGCACTAACTGGAAAACTTACATGAAAAGAATGCTTATTAACGCAACCCAAAGTGAAGAATTACGCGTTGCTTTGGTTGACGGCCAAAAACTCTACGACCTGGATATCGAAGCAGGCTCAAGAGAGCAAAAAAAATCAAACATTTACAAAGGTAGAATTACACGCGTCGAACCCAGCCTTGAAGCTGCATTCGTCGACTTTGGTGCCGAACGCCACGGCTTTTTACCCTTAAAAGAAATTTCTAAAGAGTATTTCAACCCTGCAGCAGGTAAGGGTCGTGTAAATATTCGTGAAGCAATACGCGAAGGCCAAGAAGTAATTGTTCAAGTCGATAAAGAAGAGCGTGGTAACAAAGGCGCTGCACTAACAACCTTCATCAGCCTAGCAGGTCGATACCTTGTATTAATGCCTAACAATTCTCGCGCTGGCGGCATTTCACGTCGAATCGAAGGCGATGAACGTAGCCATTTAAAAGATGCAATGTCAGGCTTAGCTACACCCAAAAATATGGGCGTCATTGTTCGTACAGCCGGCGTTGGTCGCTCGACAGAAGAACTTCAATGGGATTTAGATTACCTACTTCAATTTTGGGAATCTATTACCAGCGCATCGAAAGATCGTCCTGCACCATTTCTTATATACCAAGAAAGCAATGTCATCATTCGCGCTATCCGCGACTACCTAAGACAAGACATTGGAGAAGTATTGGTTGATGCGCCATTAGTTTTCGAAGACGTGCTTAATTTTGTACGCTCAGTCATGCCAGCATACGAAAGCAAAATCAGACTATATCAAGATGAGACGCCACTATTTAATCGCTATCAGATTGAGTCTCAAATCGAAACAGCGTTTCAGCGTGAAGTAACCTTACCTTCGGGCGGGTCAATCGTTATTGACCCTACCGAGGCGTTAGTTTCAATCGACATTAACTCTGCCCGAGCAACTAAGGGTAGTGATATCGAAGAAACAGCTTATCAAACAAACCTTGAAGCAGCTGAAGAAATCGCACGTCAATTACGCTTGCGTGATATGGGCGGACTAGTTGTTATCGACTTTATCGATATGGGCCCCAGCAAGAACCAGCGTGACGTTGAAAACCGCATGAAGAAGTCTCTTGAGCTTGACCGCGCGCGCGTACAAGTAGGAAAGATTTCACGTTTTGGTTTACTTGAGATGTCACGCCAACGATTACGCCCATCTTTGGGTGAAACCCGCTCTGAAGTTTGCCCAAGATGTAGTGGTCAGGGCACTATTCGTGACATTGAATCACTAGCATTATCCATTATGCGCATCATGTACGAAGAAGCAACCAAGGATAAAACAAAAGAAGTACAGGCTATCCTTCCTGTTTCTGTTGCCACTTTTTTACTAAATGAGAAACGTAAACAAATTTCTGATATCGAAAAACAGCAATCTGTACGCGTGATCATTATTCCAAATGAAGCGATGGATACACCCCATTATCAACTTAATCGCATCCGTGATGACGAATCCGAGCAAAACGACGATAAAGCGAGCTACACACTCAAACCAGAACGAAAAGAAATCGCACCAAGTGCCGCTGCACCAAAAAAGGAATTTGTTCGTGAGGAAGCAGCCGTTAAGTCAGTCACGCACAACAAACCTGCTCCGATAACGACAGGTGAAACAACTCAAAGCCAACCAGCAACAAACAGCGTAACTTCTAATACATCAGAAGAACTAGGCTTGATGAAAAGAATTACATCTAAGCTATCTGCTATGTTTAGTAATGACGAGAAAGCCGCAAGCGTCGCAAAAGAAGCACCTGTCCGCCAAAATCAACGCTCACAAAGAAGCGATCAACAGAGCAATAAACAGGGCAACCGAAACCAAGGCAACAGAAACCAGGGCAATCGAAACCCTCGCCAAGACCAAGGTGATCGCAAATCACCACAGCAAAACCGAAATACAAAATCAAACGACAACCAGCGTAGAAATGACTCAGACAGCCGTCAAACAGGCCAGAATCAAGAACGCAATTCGAACAAAAGCCATAACAGGAATGATCGAAAGCCTTCAGAGCAGTCTAGAGACCGTAAAGCGCCAGAGTCACGAGATTCAAATTCTTCAAACCAACCACCAAGACGTAATCGACATGGTGGACATCAAGCCAAGAAATTTGAGAACAAGCAGAAACCTGCAGCATTAGTTGAAAAGACTCAAACTAAGCCAGAGGCTGACATTGTTATTAGCACACCTAAAGCAAGCACAAGCCCTGAGCCTAAGAAGACAGTTAATGAAACAACAACGCCTGCTGCAAAAATAGAAACATCACCCACTTCAGCTGCAGTAGCTGCTCCACAAAGAGTAGCGCCACCAAGCCCTGAAGCTAAAACAGAAGTCAAAGTAGAAGTCGTAGCAGATAATAGCGCTACAACTGAAACTGAAAGCTCAAACGATACTCAAAAAACAAGTACGCGTAGACCTCGAACTAGAAATCCACGCCGCAATCGTCAACAGCGAACAGGAAACACCTCTAAGCCAGAGACCACAAATATTGAAACAAACGCAGCAGCTACGCCTAGCACCCTCAAAGAAAAACCAGAGGACAAGCCAAGCTCAGAGCAAACTTCAGCTAAAACAGAAGCGAAAGCACCTGTTATAAGCGAAGCTAAGCCTGCTAGCACTCAGAAAGAGACAGCAGCTACTTCAGAAGCTAAAAAACCAGCGCAAGAGAAAAAAGATGAGGCTACCAAATCTGAACCAGTAAAACGTACTACGAGAAGACGAAAGCCTATCACCTCAAGAGCACATAACGACCCGAGAGCAGACAACAAAGCATCAGCTGAAGCTGCTTCAACTCCAAAAGAAAAAGCGCCCAAAGCAACACAAGAAACTGTAGCGCCTATCGAAAAAGTTGAAGTAAAGTCTGAAAAAAAGGTTGAACCTAAGCTTGAAGTTAAAGCTGAAGCACCTAAAGAAACCGCTACAGTGACGCCATCTACTGAAGGCAACGATAGTATTTAAATCATTCAAGTGATGTTCAAAATGCACAGGCTTGTATAAGCTAATGCAACATCGCCTTTTATAGCCTGTACTCCACAGACTATAAAAGGCGAACTAACACAAAGGACCGACACTCCTTTACTCCTATTCAGATCAAAGCATAGCGACCCCCCCCTATGACACTGTCAGAACAAGACATAGAAAAACTAGAAGACTTACTCTTCTCAGAGGACCTTGAAGAAGAAGCGCTTGATTATTTTGGCTTACACGGCCTAGTTTCTGCTGCTATCTTTGGCCCAATCCCTATCAAAATTGACAATATACAGACTATTATTTTTGGTAATCAACCCACAAAATTTAGTCAAGATCAGCTAAATCACTTCAACCACTGCGTCGAACTTATTAGTCAGAACTTGTTAGAAGAGTTAAATCTGGGCGAAGATATATCCTTACCTTTCTTTGAAGAAGAAACTCACTACGATGCATGTTTAGAAAGCTGGTGTATAGGATTTATGGAAGGCTTCTTCTTTAATGAGAAGTCTTGGTTTGGAAAAGGCGAAGATGTTGCTGCTGAATTATTATTACCCATTATGGCGTTATCTGGGTTATTTGATTCTAACGAATTCCAAGAAATTATCAAAAATGATAAGTTAATGTCACAATTCGAAGAAATTATTCCCGAACAACTCGTCGACATATTTTTATTTTATCATTCGGATTAGACTCAAACGTCTAATCCCCAATCTTGCCAGATAGGCTCTACAGAATCAGGTAGTGATGGAATATAGCCTAAATTAGCCCATGGGTAATCTGGCGTATGAAAGTCACTACCGATAGAGCCTTTTAAACCAAAGCGATTACACAATTCACTCATTAAGCCAATTTCCCCCTGCTTTTGCCCTGAAACTACAACCTCTATACCGACACCCCCCTCATCTTTAAAGTCAGCGATTAATTCTCGCAATTTTGTTTGACTCATTTTGTATTTCCGGGGATGTGCAATCACCGCATCACCTTTAGCAGCATGAATCCAAGAGAGAACCTCCGATAGATCAGGCCAGGCACTTTTTACATCACCCGCCTTACCAGCCCCCAAATATTTTTTAAATGCCTCTTTATGGCTAGATACAAGCCCTTGTGTAATCATTGCTTCAGAAAAATGTGGCCGACCTGGTATTCCTGACTGCGTTAATTGCTTCGCCGATTCAAGTAGATCCGGAAAACCTTTTTTCATCAGTTTCTCGGCAATAATTTCAGCGCGTAGAAGACGAGCTTGTGATTGCTTTTCTTGAACCTCTAGCATCACGCCGTCGCTGAGCGAAAAATTTAAACCTAAAATATGAACCAAGGCACTACCCCAAACACATGACAGCTCAATCCCAGAAACCATTTCAATATTCGAAGCCTTCGCTTGCTTCATTGCTTCAAATTGACCTTCAATCGTATCATGATCAGTTAACGCTAAAAGAGTTACGCCGTTTTCCACAGCCCGAACTACCACATCAGTAGGACTTAACGCCCCATCAGACGCTAAACTATGACAATGGAGATCTATATTTGAGCGCTGCATCTTAAAATAGTCCTTTCTATTAAATTTTAATGCCTGTTCATTTAATCACAGGCCATAACAACATATACTTACAACTAGAAACGACACCTAATAACGAAGCTTCATTTATTCTTTGGAAATATCATGCCTCATAGTACGACCAAAAAACCTCAAACTGGCCATTTATTATTAGAGCTTGCGATTTGCGTTATTTTACCCACTGTAGTTCTAAAATATTTGAGTTCTGCAGATAGCCTAGGGCCTGTTTATGCGTTAATTCTCGGTTTATCATTCCCTCTACTCTTTGGCATATATCAATTTAATAAAGAGAAACGCTTCGGATTTATCCCGGCACTAGGGTTTATCAGTATTTTATTAACCAGCAGCATTGGCTTACTAGAACTTGACCCAAAATACATTGCAATTAAAGAGGCAAGCATACCACTCATTATTGCAATCGGAACTATTATCTCTTTAAAAACCCCTTACCCTTTAGTTAAAACCTTTATCTATAACGACAAGATCTTACAAATAGACAAAGTGGATGCCGCACTCGCAGAATCAAAAAATGAGACTTTATTCAACCAAGCACTCAAGGTCGCTACTTACATTCTTGCTAGTTCTTTCTTGCTTTCTGCAGTTTTAAATTATGGCTTAGCGAAATATATTGTCAAAAGCCCATCTGGAACAGAAGCTTTTAATGATGAGTTAGGAACCATGAACTTACTCAGTTACCCTGTTATTACCATTCCGTGTATCATTGTCATGATTTACGCCATGATGTATCTTTTCAAGCAAATAAAGCAACTAACCGGACTTGAGTTCGAAGATATAATCCACCAATGAGATCCGCTATGCTATACGCAATCATTTCACAGGATATTGAAAACAGTTTAGTCAAAAGAAAGCTGGCTAGACCTGCACATATCGCACGATTAGAGGCACTCAGAGATCAAGGCCGCTTAATCTTAGCGGGACCTCACCCCAGCATTGATAGCGAAGACCCAGGCGAAGCAGGATTCAGTGGAAGTTTAATCGTTGCAGAATTCAGCGCTCTATCAGAAGCTCAAAAATGGGCTGATGATGACCCATACATTGCTGCAGGCGTTTATCAAAGCGTGACTGTAAAACCGTTTAAAAAAGTACTACCTTAAGCTACTTTCTTAAATTCACACATTAATATTTACGTATTTTTTATCAGGTATAAAACGTTGAACAAGATTTTTCAAATTATCGCTCTTTCTTTATTGTCATGCACCGTATGGTCTCAAACCATGTATATAAATGACACTTTACTTGTCCCCTTACGAAGCGGCGAAGGCACAAGCTTTCGAATTGTTCACAAAGGTTTAAAAAGTGGCATGAAACTAGAAATACTTGAGCAAAGCAAACAATCTGGGTATTCAAAAATACGAACACCAGGAGGCGTTGAAGGATATTTACCTACACGATACCTGACAGGCACGCCTATCGCTAGAATTCGCTTAATAAAAGCCAATGAAAACATTTCCCTTTTACAAGCCGAAAATACCGATCTCAAGAAAAAACTAGGCAACATCACTAAAGCACACAAGTCACTTGACAAAAATTATAAAAAAACATCGTCGGAACTGGCTTCAAATAGCAAAGAACTTACAAATATTAAATCAATTTCAGCCAACGCACTCAACTTGGATCGTCGAAACAGAGAGCTAAGAGAAAGCAATGAACAACTTAGAAGCCAGCTAGAATTATTACAAACAGAAAACATGCGCTTAAAAGATAAATCTGAATCAAACACGATGCTCATGGGTGGGGGCCTAGTTACGCTAGGCATCATCATAGCCTTAGTAATCCCCTTAATTAGGCCTTCAAAGAAGAGTGACAGCTGGGCGTAAACGACTTAAACATCATTCAGTACAACTAACAAATGAATAAAAACAAAGGTAAAGTGGTGTGATCACCCACTCACATTCATTACCAAAGCCTTACAATTTGCTTAAGAAGCTTTGACTCTTTAGTAAATTAGATTTATATATAGAGTGAAGCATTTATCCATAGAAGATAGAGGTGTTGAATAGATGAACAACATGGCTAACAATATGACATACCGTACATATGACGAAAAACGTGATTTCATACGAATGAAAGTCGATACAGAAATCACACTTTCTTTTGATAATAAAGACAAGCACGTAAAAGGAGTCTGTCGAGATTTAAGCGGTACAGGCATGCTTATTGAAGTGACAGAGAAAGTATCGGAAGGCAGCACCTGTAAGACAAAGCTTCCTTCAAGTAACGATGCATTCCCTGCATTAGACGCAAGCATCAAGATTATACGATGTACAGAGTTAGGTGAAGAAAGGTACCAACTAGGAACAGAAATCCTAGCAATAGATAATTAAGCAGTATTTCATAATACTTTAATAGCAAGGTAGGCTACCAACCAATGCCTTGCTATTAAAGACAGCAAGTTATGGCATCGATAGCTTTTCGGGCGAAACAATCACCCCATTATTATCGGCATAAACATACTCGCCTGGAACAAAAGTAACCCCGCCAAAAGTAACTGATATATTTAAATCTCCAATCCCTCTCTTTTCTGTTTTACGTGGATTTGAGTTCATTGCCTGAACACCCAACTGTGTTTGACGAATAATATCAACATCGCGAATACAGCCATAAATCACTAAACCCGCCCAGCCATTTTCAGCCGCTTTCTCAGCAAGCATATCGCCCAACAGCGCATTTCTCATTGATCCACCACCGTCTACGACCATGACCTTTCCATGCCCTGGAAGACCCACCTGCTCTTTAACGATAGAGTTATCCTCAAAGCATTTCACAGTGACGATCTCGCCGCCAAAAGCATCAATACCGCCATAGTTATTTAGCATTGGTTCTAAAACCTGTACTAAATCAGGATATTCATCACATAAATCCGGGGTCATTATCTTCTTTTCACTCAATTCTCTTCTCCTTTTAGCCTTTATCTACATAATAAGATAAAGGCACTAAAATAAATTACTTATCTTTATCCGCAAGAAAAAACCAGGTATCAAGCAATGAATCGGGATTCAAAGAAATACTATCAATCCCCTTATCCATCAGCCACAGCGCTAAATCAGGATGGTCTGATGGCCCCTGCCCACAAATACCAACATACTTCCCTGCTTTTTGGCAAGCATCGATAGCTAAACTCAATAAGGCCTGTATAGCATCATTTCGCTCATCAAATAAATGCGCCACAATACCAGAGTCCCGATCCAAACCGAGCGTTAGTTGTGTCAAGTCATTAGAACCAATAGAGAAACCATCAAAATACTCAAGAAACTGATCCGCAAGCAATGCGTTTGCAGGCAACTCACACATCATGATGATACGTAGACCATTTTCACCACGCTTTAAGCCCTGTTCAGCTAATAAATCAACAACCTGCTTGGCCTCACCAACGGTACGAACAAACGGAACCATAATTTCAACATTGGTAAAGCCCATTACGTTTCTAACTCGCTTGAATGCTTCACACTCTAAATAAAAGCAATCTCTGAAAGTTTCAGAAATATATCGGGAAGCACCTCGAAACCCTAACATGGGGTTTTCTTCAGCGGGTTCGTATAAAGCACCACCAATTAAATTGGCATACTCATTAGATTTAAAGTCAGATAACCGTACGATAACTTTCTTTGGATAAAAAGCCGCCGCAAGCGTTGAAATACCTTCAACTAACTTGTCGATATAAAATTCGACGGGTGATGAGTAACCACTAATTCGCTTCTCGACAGTTAGCTTTACTTCAGCTGGAAGGGTTTCAAAATTCAACAATGCTTTAGGGTGAATTCCAATCATTCGATTGATAATAAACTCTAGCCGGGCCAAACCGACACCTTCATTCGGCAATGCTTGAAAATCGAATGCTCTATCAGGATTGCCTACATTCATCATCAGCTTTAGATCTAAATTTGGCATCGATTCAACAGAGTTTTCTTTTAATTCAAAATCCAATAAACCCTCATAAATAAAGCCGGTATCACCTTCAGCACAAGAAACGGTTACATTCTGCCCTGTTTCTAAATAGTCAGTGGCATCACCACAACCCACGACTGCTGGAATCCCCAATTCACGCGCAATAATAGCAGCATGACATGTTCGACCTCCACGATCAGTAACAATTGCAGAGGCTCGTTTCATCACTGGTTCCCAATCCGGGTCAGTCATATCAGTCACCAATACATCACCTTCTTCGACCTGGTCCATATCAGAGATGTGATCGATAATTTTTACCGGACCACTACCAATTTTTTGACCTATACTGCGCCCCTCTATTAGTACTTTACCGGTTTCTTTCATTAAATAGCGCTCTAGTATTGCGGCGCTGGTTCGGCTTTTTACTGTTTCAGGGCGTGCTTGTACAATATAAATTTTTCCATCATCACCGTCTTTCGCCCATTCAATATCCATAGGACGCTGATAATGCTTTTCAATAATTAAGGCCTGACGAGTTAGCTCATTAACATCGTCATCAGTAATAGAGAACTTAAAGCGCAAATCAAGGTCAACCTTAACCGTCTCAACCAGCTCGTCGTTATCATCCCGCTGGCTATATATCATTTTTATCGCTTTACTACCTAGGTTGCGTCTTAAAATCGCTGGCCGTTTCGCTTCAAAGGTCGGTTTATGTACATAAAACTCGTCGGGGTTTACTGCCCCCTGAACGACAGTTTCACCTAAGCCATAAGAGGAAGTAATGAACACCACATCACGAAATCCTGACTCAGTATCTAGCGTAAACATCACACCACTACTCGCACTTTCACTACGTACCATTTTTTGAATACCCGCAGAAAGTGCAACCTCACTGTGTTCAAACTCATGATGCACACGATAAGAAATGGCACGATCATTATAAAGCGAGGCAAATACTTCACGAACAGATTGAATTATTTGATCAAAACCTTTCACATTCAAAAATGTTTCTTGCTGCCCAGCAAATGAAGCTTCAGGTAAATCTTCTGCGGTCGCTGAAGAACGTACAGCAACAGACATAGATTCATTTCCAGCTTGAAGCTTCAGATAAGCTTCTTTTAAGCTTTTTTCAAAAGCTTCAGGAAAAGGTGCATTCATCATCCAGCTACGAATTTCTGCTCCCGTTTTTGCCAATGCATTAACATCATTTACATCAAGACTTTCTAGCGCGGCATTTATTTTTGAACTTAAGTCATTTCGAGTAAGAAAATCACGATAAGCGCTGGAAGTCGTAGCAAAGCCATTAGGAACCCTAACGTCAACAGACGAAAGGTTCGCAATCATCTCTCCGAGCGACGCATTTTTCCCGCCTACAGTCTCTACATCATTCATTCCTAGCTGATCAAACCAGATAATATAATCTTGCAAGATTTATCTCCAAAGCAAATAAGTTCAAGTCATGGCTTACTAATACACAGCCATTTAAAACAACATTGATATAGTGCGCATATTAACACTTTATGCTAGTTTTGTTGCACCTGATCCTACTTCAGCTACATTTTTTATGGATACATATTTATAATGACAACTAAAAGAACCGCTTTTTTTATATCCGATGGAACAGGCATTACTTCTGAAGCACTTGGCGTAAGTTTGCTTACCCGATTTGAAGATCATCATTTTGAAAAAGTGACGCTCCCTTACGTTGACACCTTGGAAAAAGCACAGGAAACAGCAGACACAATCAATGCGGCTTCAAAAATAGACGGAGCCAAAGCTATTATTTTTGACACCATAGTTGATGATGGAATCCGAAAGATCATCAAAAAAGCTAACGGCCTGATGATTGATATTTTTGCCGCTTTTTTAGGCCCTTTAGAAAAAGAGCTAGGCGTTCGCTCATCCTACAAGGTTGGTCGTACGCGCATTACTGCAAACACTCGCTACGATGAGCGAATTGAAGCCATTAACTATGCACTAGACAATGATGACGGCGCTAGAACAAAGCTCTATAACAAAGCCGATGTTATTTTAGTCGGCGTATCCCGAAGCGGCAAAACCCCCACTTGCCTCTATTTGGCAATGCAATATGGTATTAAGGCCGCTAATTACCCAATCACTGAAGAAGACATCGACGATCAAAAACTACCCGCCATACTTAAGCCTTATCGTGAAAAAATATTTGGCCTTACGATTGAGCCAGATCGTTTATCGTTAATTAGAAATGAGCGTAAAGCTAATTCACGGTACGCATCCTTGAAACAATGCAATTTTGAAGTTGAAGAAACTGAGTTAATGTATCGTCGTGAGCGCATACCATCAATGAATACCACCCATTATTCTGTCGAAGAAATTGCCACGCGTATTATGGTTAAAGCGCAAATACAGCGTCGGTGCTAATAAAATTAATATGCGCCAGAGATACTCAAGTATAACTGGCGCTAATAATCAAAATTTAATCGCGATTACAATTCATGAACCGACAAACCTAAAGCTTCTAATTTTGTTTTATTAGAAGTTTGTGTAATTACACCTATACTCGCCAATTCAGGCTTTAAGTATTGCTCACCTACACGCTGAAGGTCATCAATCGTGACACTTAAAATTTGCGCACGAAAGTGTTCTCGCTGCGCCTTAGTCCTTCCCGATAGCAAGCTATGATAATCACTTTTTGCTTCGCCTGCAGGAGACTTAGGTTTATCTATTTGCGAAACGACCCCCAGAATAGCCTGTTCAAGCTCTTCCTCATCATGCTGACTATCTTTCAACCATTCGAGCGATGCATCAAAATCATCAAGTGTTTCTGTTAAACGCGGATCACGATAAGAGAAGAATCTAAAAGCAGCTGAAGCAGAATCTTGACCCGCTCCACCACCATAAGCACCACCCTGCTCACGAATCGTTCTATGTAGATACCCATTCCTTAAAAAACCACCCAGAACGGTTAATGCAGGTGCATCATCATGCCCAATAGCGACTGTAGGATATGCCTTAGCACAAAAACTCACTTGCGTAGACGTGAGCCAGGCCTCTTTAACTGTTTCCCGAACCTCTGGTAGAGTGAAACGGTCAGTATTATTAACTTTAAAGTCAGCATGGCATTCCGAAATATGCCGAGCAACGCCTTCTGCCATTTCTGACTCTGCCACAACAAGATATTGTCGCGCACTTTGACAAACTTTTTGATGGATAGCCTCTAGCTGTGAGGCAAACTTAGCAAGTGTTGCATTATCCGCTAAAGCGTCATCTAAAGCTTTAATAGATTTAATACTCTGAACACCACCTAGTTGATATGATAAATATGCAGCCGGGCTCATTTTACTTGAGGCAACCCCCATTGCTAATCCGTGACCATTACTCGTCACAGACTGCTCTTTGCGTGCCCGCATTTGTGCCACAAGCTCTTTTAAACGCTCAAGCTCATCAAACCGAGCATGATTAACCGTATCTTTCAATAACTCGGTTAACACAGCATGATTACGAGCTAATGCTTTACCTGAAAAAACAATAACACCGTGAATGTCTTGCACATTATCAACGGTGCCTTTAATGGAACTATAAGCTCCCAAGCCGCCCGTTAACGCTGACTGTTTATTCTGAATTTCTAAATAACTTTGCTCTCCAATTCCCAACTCCGTCACCACACTGGTATAAATTGGCAATAACGCTTTCAACTCATCCTCTAAGTGAGGCATATCAATAACAATTTGCTCATATACCAGCCCGTTAGTACCTTGATGGTAACAAGTAACACGATCATCCGAAGAAGAAGCTTTTCCCTCAGGTGTCAGCAAATATAGCGGTACGTCAGCAATACCTACTTTAGGTAAAATAGACTCATCATCTTTCTTCTCCTGACGTTGTTTTAATAACTCAGCTTGATCAATCACCTTTTGCGTTTCTTCTTCACTTAAGGCTGCTTTTTTAGCCTCAAGCTCTTTTAGAGTCAGAGCAGTTCTTACATTTTCATATTGGGCATCTGGACGCAAAGCCAAGGTGACACGATGCGGGTTATCAATGAGTAATTTCTTCACCAACGATTTAAAATACTCAGGGTCTTTCACTTTCTCACGTAAGCTTTCAAGCACAGGTTCTAAATCGAGCAGTGCCACAGGGTCACCACCATGAATCATCGGAGATAAAGCAGCTAAAATAATTTGCAAACCATACGGAAAGCCATCACCCGATATTTCTCGCTGACTCAACTCCAACTGATGCAAAACAGCATCTAAACGTTCTTTTTCTACGCCGTGTTCAGCAACCTTATGCAACACAGCCATTATTTCGGCTTCCATTGCTTCTTCATTGCCTGGCTCGCTACCTTCTAATCCACAAGCGAAGGCCATTTCACGATTAGAATCTTCCAAACCACATAAAGGTGACGGTGAATGCCCCAATTTAGATTCCTCAAGCACACGCTGCAAAGGTGCAGCAGAGTTTTCGAATAAAACATTCGCCAGTAAATGAGCTTCAAGATTTTGTTCGAGGTCAAAGCCATGCCCTAGCAACCAAGCCATTACGATATGCGTTTTATGCTCTGTTGGTTCACCTTCTTCTACAGGGTAATTTTCCTGGATTCGTATTGGCGCACAATAACGCTGTTCATCAGGAATATTTATGCCATGGTCTTCTTTTTCAAATCGAGATAAAGCAAAGTCATGAAAACTGGTTTGATGTTCTTGCGCGGGTATATCACCAAAGGTAAGAAAAACAGCATTACTGGGGTGATAATGTTTCGCATAAAAATCTTTCAATGATTGATAACTTAAATTAGTAATATGCTCAGGATCACCACCACTGTTGTAATGGTAAGTTGATGTAGGATAAAGGTGACGCGTCAATGTTTGCCAAAGTTGGCTCACAGGGGAACTCATCGCCCCCTTCATTTCATTATAAACAACCCCTTTATAGGTTAACGGAGAACTTGCATCATCAGGAGTTTCAAATTCGACTCGATGGCCTTCTTGTAAAAAATCCATTTCGTCCAAACGAGAAAAGAACACCGCATCCAAATAGACTTCTAATAAGTTATTAAAATCTTTTTTATTTTTGCTAGCAAAAGGGTATGCCGTCCAGTCGCTACTCGTAAACGCGTTCATAAACGTATTTAACGATCGACGAATCATCATAAAGAAAGGGTCACGGACAGGATACTTTTCACTCCCGCATAAAGCAGTATGCTCCAAAATATGTGCGACGCCACAATTATCAAGTGGGACGGTTTTTAAACCCACTAAAAATACATTTTCACTATTATTGGTCGCAAAATGAAGGTGCTTAGCCCCAGTTGCGGTATGTTCATACTCCTCAACCATGACATGTAACGCGTCAATTTTTTGAGTTCTTATTAACGTAAATGCACTATGAATATTCTTGTTAGCCATAAAAGCTTCGTACCTTGTGAATCACAGAAAAAAATTATATCTATTGACTATAGACCGGACAGCGGACGAAGGCCAAAATCATCCGGTATTTGTATCTATATCACGCGTTTATTTCGAAAAGTATCGTTATACACTAACAATTTACTACTTTATAAGGCAATATTCACGCGTCTTAATTATTGATTCTTTCTAAAAGATAACGCGCTATCACAAAAAAGTTGAGTATTTGGGTTTTCACTAGGCCATTACTAAAAATAGTCAAAACCTATATTTTCTGTGATCCGCCTTACATTTGAGCCCTTTAAACAAGAAATTTTTCGTATTTCAGATTAAACTCAAGCTATTACATTCTCAGTTTAATTCAATTTTCTAATTTCAACTCCCTAAGGAAGTACATACATGGTCGATTTGAGGCCCCTCCTCTTTATCAACTTTTTATTTCTACTGCTTTTAATTACAGCAGGATTTACATCTGTCAGCCCACTTTCTGACCGCATCCAAAATAACGTCCCTGAACCGTTAGTCGTAGATAATAAAGTTCAAGACCAACCAGATTCTGTTATCCAAGAAACAGAAAAGACACTAGACGATAGACCTTCCTCAACAAAGCCTGAAAACGCAATACCAAAATTATTGTCGCAAAAAGAAGCGGACGATGCGTCTTTTGAAAATGAAGCTATTTTCGCTGACGAGTACGACTCGCCCTTCAAAGACTATAAAGCGATCTCAAAACCTTTTAAATCTTTATCAGAAGAACCTGTAGAAGAGGTAGTAAAAGTTAATCAGCCTGAAGTCGTTGCTTATATCAGCGCACCCAAGAAGGCTCCCATTAAGACAGGTAAATTGGTCATTAAGTCTAATGTTCATGGTGATACGGTATTAGTGAATGGCAAACCTTACGGCCCTACAATGCTTGAACTAGATCTAACTCCTGGTAGTTACAGAATAGAAGTTGCTAAAAGTGGCTATAACAGCTGGAGCACTCAAGTTGATGTACGTCGTGGAATGAGTAAATCTTTAAACGCGCGTTTAGAACATTACACAAAGGTTGAATACATCAATGGCAAGTGGTCTAACGATATAGTAACAGGTGAAGGCCGATATAATGAAGATGGAAAACTTGAATATAATGGTTCATTTGTAAATGGTGAATTTCATGGTAGCGGCTCAGTTCGGTACGCCAATGGCATGAAATATCAAGGCGAATGGTTTGAAGGAAAAATGCAGGGACAAGGCTCACTCACTACAACTGATGGCGACACTTACATCGGAGATTTGGATGAAAACAAATTCAATGGTGAAGGCACATTAACTAAAGCAACTGGCGACATTTATAGTGGTTTCTGGATAGATGGTGTATTGAATGGCCAAGGTTCACTCACTACTAAAGGCGGCTTGTTATATGTCGGTGGATTTGCAGATAATTTATTTCATGGCAGTGGTTCACTCACTTACCCTGATGGCGGTCATTATGAAGGCTCCTTCTCTAACGGAATGTTCCATGGTAAAGGCTTTGAAACCTATGCAAATGGTAAGAAGTATGTTGGGCAATTTATTGATGGTCTATACCACGGCAAAGGTGAAATATTAAATCCTAATGGCAGCAAGATTACCGGCACGTTTAAAGATGGAGACCCTTTTGGCAAAGCAACACTCACCACTGCCGAAGGCGAAGTTTTCACAGCAAGATCAAGTGACCCGGGTGTTTGCTATCGACTAAAGAGTTATCGCGCAACAGAGTGCCCACAGCTAGATGGCTGGTAAATAAAAGCACCCAAAGCTAGATAATTGAATAAATTGATGACATAAATAACTTAATATGGTCTCGTAATATGGCCAATAAATGCTGAAATTAACAACGCTCAATTAGTTGTTTATACTGATATAACAGACAGCGAAGAATATAGATTTTAAAGAGGTAAATAATGACGATTAAAAGTGCTTTACTGGTTGATGACTCAAAAGTAGCGCGATTTGCACTAAGCAAATTATTAGAGAAGATCAGCCTTAAAGTCGACATGGTTGAATCAGCAGAAGAAGCGTTGGATTTTTTAAAAACCCATGACAACCCTGATGTGATTTTTATGGATCATTTAATGCCAGGTATGAATGGTGTTGAAGCGACAAAACACATTAAAACAAATCCAGAAACAAGTGCTATTCCAGTCATTATGTGTACCTCAAAAAAGTCAGAAGACTTTAATGATGATGCGCGCACCTATGGCATTTATAACGTACTGACAAAGCCAGCCGACCCTAAAGTTGTTGCCGAGATAATTCAACAGCTCGGCCAAGATGTTATCAATAACGTTTTGCCTCAGCCTGCGATCTCAATTTCTTTGTCAGCTGAAGAGGAAGCTGATTTAGGCCAAATGGCGATGGCCGGCCTACCTGAAGAATTGAAAGATACTCCTGTTATACAGCCGACTACCGCAGCACCATTGCCAGAAGAAATGATTGAACAAGTTGCTCGCTCAGCCGTTAAAGCGAATGTTAATAATCGTCTACATGAACTACTTTCCAGTTTATTTGACGAACAGTATGATCACCTAAAACGCATTTTAAATGATTCCAAGCAAGACCAGCAAAATCATCTAAAAGCGATTATGGATGATTATGTTGAAGAAATTAATAAAAAGACTGAATCGATTAAAGAAGAAGTTGCAGCAGAAGTTAGTCTATTTTTAGGTAACCAATTAAATGAGTTTAAGCTAGAGCTACTAGAAAACAAGTCTAATGCCGCATTTGATGCTAACCTCATTGAAGAAATTAAAGACCATATATCCTCGGTTCAATCAGTTGACACAGACTCTTGGCAAAAACTCCAAGGAGAGGCGATTCAACAAGCGCACGAGATGGCAAGAGAAACAGCCGAAGATATTGCCGCACAAGCTGTCGACAGCTATATAAGAAAACATCAACAGTCAGCTAACCGATTCTATGGCATGGCGTTAGCAACAAGTGTTGGGGTATTTACAATAGGTATCGCATTTTTATCAGGTATGTTTAGCTAAAAACTCTAAAGTTATAGCTAGGTAAATAACAAGAATCCCAACAGAACTTAATTTTTTGCTCCACGTTGGGATTCTCTCTGTTCATAGGCACAAGAACTAGAACTAGAACTAGAACTAGAACTAAATTCAACCAAATCATTGCTATTTTCTATTGACGCAATTGGTGAAAACATACCAAATACTAATAACCTGCAGTAACCTTCTTCTTTTTTCCCTCTT
>Ga0209184_1000249_pt1 | contig 67889 bp, 59 predicted proteins | sample EN8Hudsemesocosm_2_FD_184627 | JGI IMG/M metagenome (GOLD analysis project Ga0209184, IMG submission 184627) | Methane-oxidizing microbial communities from mesocosms in the Hudson Canyon - EN8C Hudson Canyon (SPAdes) (version 2) | ecosystem: Environmental > Aquatic > Marine > Cold seeps | place... | reverse complement strand
AGCTAAAGGCATTGCAAAGAAAGGCTCATAAACTCGGGCTTGAGATAGTCGAGGCAACATGAAAATCATAAAATAATATATCAATTAAAACAATTGGTTATATTTTGTTTGATGAGAGCATGCAGGATGACGGTTTTTCTTGGGAAGATGAGTTTAAGTGCAAATATATTGGGATTGGTATTATTTATTATCTTAGAGTTAAGGTCATGTGTTTTAGGAGGGACTTTTAGCCGCGATTTCATACAAGTCGCGGCTAAACCCCCCTCTCATCAATACCCTTGTAATCAAAGCTGCTAAAATACTTAGGTACGAATAAATTCGAACCTACAAAAATCATTACATTAATTATGCATCGGCACATACAACACCCACAATTCATTTATACTTTAAGTCATGCAAGCTACTGAACTCCCTTTACGTGACATACACTTACCTGATGCGATTAGCTGGTGGCCACCGGCTATGGGCTGGTGGATATTAGCCGTATTAATACCACTTTGTGGCTATTTAATATTTAGGCTATATAAACGCCTGACGCGAAAAACTGCACTGAAGTTTGCTAAAAAGCAGCTAAAATCACTAACACTAGACGAACAGCTAACTAAGCAGGAAAAGTTGATCGCTTTATCCAGTTTAATGCGCCGTACTGCGGTTAGTCTTTACCCGCGTAGCGAGGTTGCCAGTTTAACCGGTGAAGCTTGGCTCAATTTTCTGGATCAAAGCATTCCTATTAAAAGCTTTAATAGCGATATTGGCTGGTTATTGACTAACGCACTTTATAGCCCCGCAGATAGCAGTCATTATCTCGCGCCTTTATTTAACTTATGCGAAACGTGGTTAAACGCACAAAAAGAGCCTAAAACATGATTCATTTTGCTTGGCCTTGGCTATTCCTTGCCCTGCCCTTTCCTTGGTTTATTCGCCGCTTTACGCCTGCCGTCAATAGTGCCGAACAAGCTGCGCTCAAAGTGCCTTTTTTAGATGATTTTAGCATCGCGCAAAGTCAGCAAGTCAGTCAATCGAACAAGCCTTGGGCCTTATGGCTCGCTATCTTTGCTTGGTGTTTATTAGTATTGGCCTGTACGCGTCCGCAATGGCTAGGTGAACCGATAGAGCAAGGCGTTAGTGGCCGTGATTTAATGCTGGCAGTGGATTTATCTGGCAGTATGGAAACGCGCGATTTTATTGTGAATAACCAAGCCGTTGATCGCTTAACAGCAACTAAAGCCGTGGCAACTGAATTTCTCGAGCGCCGTGTCGGAGATCGTCTCGGGCTTATTTTATTTGGCACGAATGCCTATTTACAAACGCCTTTAACTTTTGACCGCAAAACAGTTACAACATTATTAAACGAAGCCTTTATCGAGTTAGCAGGCAGAGATACAGCGATTGGTGATGCAATCGCCTTAGCTATAAAACGCTTACAGCCACAAAAAACGGACAGTCGCGTGTTAATCTTATTAACTGACGGTGTAAATACGCCCGGTAAAGCATCCCCCATAAAAGCCGCTGAATTAGCCGCGCAATATCAATTAAAAATTTATACCATCGGCATAGGTGCGGGTGAGATGACTGTTCGTAGCGCTTTTGGTTCTAGAAAAGTAAATCCTTCCCGCGATTTAGATGAAAAAACCTTAACGGCAATTGCCAAGAAAACAGGCGGCCGCTATTTTCGCGCCAAAAATACCCAAGAACTCCAGCAAATTTATCAATTATTAGATGAATTAGAGCCTGTCGAAAAAGATACGCAATTTTTCCGACCGCGCACTGAATTATTCTTCTGGCCTTTGGCTTTTGCCTTAGTTTTAGCCTCTCTTATTAGCCTTATGCGCTTACGATTTTCATGAACTTTAGCGAATTCCATTTTATTAGACCCTATTGGCTTTTAGCTTTACTGCCATTAATCATGTTTGTTTTTTTAACGGTAAAACATAAATTACGCCAAGGAAGCTGGCAATCGGTTTGCGATCCTGAGTTATTACCTTTTGTATTACAAGAAAAAGAACTTAAACACAGTCACGCGCCTCTGATCACTTCTAGCTTAGCGGCACTTCTCGCGATTACAGCCTTAGCTGGCCCGACATGGCAACGCATTCCCACGCCTGTATTTAGAAATGCAGCCGCGCTAGTCATTGCTTTGGATTTATCCCGTTCTATGGATGCGCCCGATATTAAACCCTCACGCTTAGAGCGAGCTCGATATAAGGTTGCCGACTTATTAAAAAAACGTAAAGACGGCCAAACCGCCTTATTAGTTTATGCAGGCTCCGCTTTTACCGTAACGCCACTAACGGATGATACTGAAACCATTAATAATCAGTTAAGCGCGTTGACCACAGACATTATGCCCGCACAAGGCAGCCAAAGTGATTTAGCGATTAATAAAGCGCTTGAATTATTCAAGAATGCCGGCTTGCAACAAGGGCAAATTTTATTAATCACGGATGACGAACAAATAGAATCTGCCCTTGCTAAAGTAGAATTGCCTGACAACTATCAATTATCAATATTGGGGGTTGGTACAGCAGAAGGCGCACCGATTACTTTAACGCAAGGTGGCTTTTTAACCGATGCCAATGGCAGCATTGTTTTACCCAAACTTAATACTCAAGCTTTACAAAAAGTTGCACAAACAGGTGGCGGTATTTATCAACAAATCACTGACAGCAGCGCTGATATAGAAACACTCAGCCGCCATTTTGAACAGGCAGCTAAACGTGGAGAAGCGCTAGAAAATGACTTATTGCTGGAAAACTGGGTAGAAGCCAGCGTGTGGTTATTATTGCCGTTGCTCTTGTTTGCTTCTCTGTCTTTTAGGCGTGGCTTATTAAGTCTGCTGTTTATCTTGTTACTGCCTTTCCCAGAAGAAAGTTACGCACTTGAGTGGCAAGACCTATGGCAAACCAAAAATCAACAAGCACAACAAAGTTTTACTAAAGGTGATTATCAAGATGCCGCAGAAAAATTCACCGATCCTGCATGGCAGGCCGCTGCACAATATAAATCGGATACAAAAATAATAGATGGGAAACTACCGCAAGCAACAACCGCTACTGGCTTTTATAACCAAGGCAATGCTTTAGCAAAATCAGAGCAACTGGAAAAAGCCATAAGCGCTTATGATCAAGCTTTAAAAATTAACCCTGATAATGAAGATGCTCAATATAATAAAGAGGTTGTTGAAAAAGCCTTAGAACAACAAAAACAGCAACAACAGAGCCAAGATAAAAACCAAGACCAGGATCAAGAAAATAAAGATCAATCTGAGTCTGAAGAACAAAAAGACCAACAAGGCGAGCAATCAGATAAAGACTCTGAGCAACAAAACCCGAAAGACTCCGAAGACCCCCAAGACTCTGACAAACAAGATAAACAAAACCCTACAGAGAATAAAGAGCAAAAAAAGGATGCTGAACAACAAAAGCCTGATGAGGAAACTGAACCAGAATCAGAACAAGAGAAAGCAGCTGAATCCCAGCAAGAAAGCGAGGCAGATGCTCAAGACAGCGAACAGCAACAAGCCAATGAGCAATGGCTAAAACGCATTCCTGATGACCCGTCAGGCTTATTAAAGCGTAAATTTCTCTATCAATACGGTCAGCAGAAACAACGTAATAATTCTGGACAGCAATGGTAGGGCGGACTTCAGTCCGCCAGTCACGGTAAATATTAATAACTGATGTTTCACATGCCCGATAAAAAGTAATAGATTGTGGGAGGGACTTTTAGCCACGACTTCATACAAATCGCGGCTAAAAGCCCCTCCCACAAATATCATCATAATTAATAATGTTAAAACTGCTTAACAGGAGAAAACACATGCAAGTAGCTATGATCGGATTAGGCGCAATGGGTGTCGGCATGGCGCGCAATCTTGCCAAAGCCGGCTATTTAACGCAGATTTGGAATCGCACTAGCAGCAAAGCGGAAACCCTAGCGACCGAGCTTAATATACAAGTTGCACCATCGATAGCAGAACTAGCCGCTCAAGCAGATATTATTCTCATCTGTGTTTCTGCAGATAGTGATGTATTGGAGATCGTTAACGCACTTTTAGCTAACATTAAACCCAATACTATCGTAATAGACTGCTCAACCGTCAGTAGTGATACCGCTAAGACCGCAGCTTATCTACTTGCCAATAAACAGACTCACTTTCTCGACGCGCCAGTATCTGGCGGGGTTGAAGGAGCTAAAAATGGCACTTTAGCTATGATGGTTGGTGGAGGCCAAGATATACTCAATCAAGTCATGCCTATTTTAGAAGCTATGTGCGCACGCATTATCTATATGGGCCCTACCGGCTCAGGTCAAGGCACTAAAGCGGTTAACCAAATTATGGCTGCCGGAATTAACCAAGCCGTCACAGAAGCTCTTGCCTTTGCTCAAGCCGAAGGCCTACCGCTAGAAAAAGTAATTGATGTGGTTTCTGGTGGTGCGGCAGGTAATTGGTTTTTAAGTCATCGTGGCTTGAGTATGACCCAAGATCATTATGAACCAGGGTTTAGACTCGCCTTACATCATAAAGACCTGAAAATATGCCAAACGATGGCAGAGAAAAACGCAGCGGACTTACCTTTGGTTGAACTGACTATAAGTGATTATGAACAATTAATAAGCGATGGTTTTGGTGATGAGGATATTTCGGCGCTGTATCGTTTAAAACGCAGATCAAAAACCTGATGACAGCGACCTGTATATTCTGTGGGAGTGGTTTTAGCCACGAATCTCGCGACTAAAGTCGCTCCCACATCTTGATATAAGTAGCTGTTAACAATTCTTTTAACAAAAAAATCAAGAAATGCCAAAATAACCACAGAGGACACAGAGGACACAGAGGTTTCATGATAAAAAACTCTGTGCTCTCTGTGTCCTCTGTGGTTAAAATGTTAGATCTCTTATGCTTACTTAGCTTAGAGCTATGCATAAAATATTATAGTCACAATGGGGCACAAGCCTTTAGACTGCTTATAAAATGCAGGCTAAAGACCTGCGCCCCATACATTTCCTAAGTTATTTCGTCATTTGTTTTCGGTACGAATAAATTCGGACCTACGTACTTCAATAATCATTATTTCCCGAACAATTATCACTACCTTATAAAAACAAGCTCTCCCCTAAAACAATCATCCCTAATTTCCTACAAAAAGTAGTTGTTTTTTTGCAACACATAGCAAAAGATTCCATACTTTTTATGTTAATTATCATGAGTAACTCGTTAGTTACTGATAAATATAGTAAATTATTTTTCATTTAGCCCTTGTAAGAATGAAACTTTACTGCTATTATTTTTACCGAGTCACAGATTGTTGTTTAAACGATACGTTTTGTTGTAATAATAAAACACTAATATACTTACCCTTGGGGGGGACTATGATTAAAAAAATGAAACTAGCACTAAGTGCAGCAACTGCTGTCCTAGCTTTCGCAGGCTTAACTGCAGCTCCACAAGCAAGCGCAGATGAATTAGGCGATTTAAAATCAAGAATTGCTAAATTAGAACAGGCAGAAGCTGAGCAAGTAGCAGCTAGCAAAGATAATATGGTTTTCTTCCGTGGTGGTTATGCAAGAAATGACACGGCTCGTAGTGGACTTACTAATGGTGGCGATGTCACATTAGGTGCCGACTATACCGCCGATCATGGCGGTTGGTTTGTTGGCGCTGGTTTAGATTTTAGCCTAAGTGATGACCTTTTTGGCATGCATGATGGCACAGAAATCCTTGCAGAGATAATGTTTAGCTATTCACAATTTGATACCTCACCTACATCTACATTAAATGTTATTGATGGTGTTATTCACGAGGGAGCTGTAGGCCTAGGTGATATTCCTGCAGCAGTAAGTCAATTCACATTAACAGCCTCTCCAAAAGTTAAATTCCTAAAAGGTAGCGATTTCAGACCTTGGATCATTCCTATTGGTTTAGGTATAAATGTGATCAGCCCTACTAGCAACGGAGTTACTTACCTAAAACCTTCTATGCAATTTGCTGCAGGTGCTGATTATCGTGTATGGAACGATATCTATGTTGGTGCTGATATTCGTTATAACTTAGGTTTTGATAACACTGATGATTTAATCAATGTTAATGGCTTCACAACTGGTGGTTATGTAGGTATTGGCTTCTAAGCAATCGCTTAAAGTTATATCCCTACAAAAGGGGAGGCTTAACGGCCTTCCCTTTTTTTATGCCTGAAATAAATGCGCCCCTCGCGCTTGTGTTAATATAGCCAGCTTCAATCATCGTGCCCACAAAATATTCCAAAACTCTGTAGGGCGTGGCTTTAGCCCGCCAGTTTAAGGCTAAAAAAGGCGGGCTAAAGCCACGATGCTGTTAAGCTCCTCTCCGAAGGGAGACGGTTGGAATGAGGGGGTTATAAATGCATGATTTTATTCTCCTCACCCAGCCCTCTCCAGCAAGAGAAGGCTTAAATCAACTGCATTAAGCTAAAGCCTCACCCTGGACCTTACAGGGAAAGCGAGCGTCATTTTATAACTATGGCTCAGGCACTCAAAAAATAGACGGATAAGTAAATATGGCCAAAGTTTGGTTTGTTGGTGCAGGGCCTGGTGACCCTGAACTGATTACACTCAAAGCACAAAAACTCATCGCCCAAGCAGATGCAATTTTATTCGCAGGCTCTTTAGTCTCGGAAGCGGCAACCCAATGGGCTAAGCCTAGTTGTGCGATAGAAGATTCTAAGGGCATGACTTTAGAGGAAATTACTGATTGGTTAATCAAATATTCCGTAGCTGATGCGACGGTTATTCGTCTGCAAACCGGTGATCCTAGTTTATATGGCGCATTAGTCGAAATGGTACAGCCTTTAGATAAAGCCGGCATCGAGATAGGCGTAGTACCTGGCGTTACTTCAGCAATGGCTTCAGCAGCTGCAGCAGTAGAAACATTGACCTTGCCAGAAGTCACGCAAACGGTGATCTTTAGCCGCGTAGAAGGTCGCACACCGATGCCTGAAGGCGAATCTTTAGTCGAGCTGGGGCAACATCATTGCACACTCTGTTTATACTTATCGATTACCTTATTGAAAAAAGTGCGCGAAGATTTATTGGCGACAGGCTGGTCAGATGATGCACCGATTGTGGTTGTGCATAAAGCCAGTTGGCCGAATGAAGAACAAGTGATTCACGGTACTTTGGCGACCATTAAAGAGCAATGCAAACAAGCAGGCGTTAATGCGCAGGCGATGATTATTGCCAGTCCTGCTTTGGGCGCTAGGCACTGGACAGAGATTAAAAAATCTAAATTATACGATGCGGAATTTAGTCACCGTTTTCGTAAAGCGATAAAAACACAGGATTAAGCATGGAATACAGTATTTTATTAGTGGGTCACGGGTCAAGAGCTAAACAAGGCAATGTAGAAATTGAAGCTTTTGCCGACCAGTGGCGTGCGCAGCATCCCGAGTGGCAGATTGATGTGTGCTTTATTGAATTTGCCGATGTTTTGCTTGATGCGGGTTTTGATCTGGCAGCAAAAAAGTCAAAGAAAGTCATTGTTGTGCCGTTAATTTTAAATGCGGCAGGTCATGTAAAAATGGAAGTGCCTGAGCATTTAGCCCAAGCAAGAAAGCGTCACCCTGATGTTGAGTTTCTTTATGCGCCTCATCTCGGTGCCAGTGAAGCCATTTTAAGCATCATGAAACGCAGCCTGCTAAAAGTTATGGCCAGCTTAGATATGCCAGATCCAAAATCAACGGGTGTGGTTATTTTAGGTCGCGGATCATCGGATAAAATTGCTAATGGCGAAGTAGCGAAAATGGCTCGTTGGTTGTGGGAAGAAACGCAGCACGAACTCGTCGATATTGCGTTTACTGGCATTACTTTCCCCCGCCTGGAAACAGTGGTACAAAGACAAGTTAAATTAGGCATGACGCAAGTGTGTGTCTTACCGTATTATTTATTTACCGGCACATTGATTGAACGCATTGATAAGCAAGTAGCTCATTTACAAGCGCAATATCCACAGATTCGTTTTGGTTTAGGCAAGTATTTTGGCTTTGAACCGGAAATTTATGCGTCGCTTGATGAGCGTGTTTTAGATTTAATTAAAGATAAGCCAACAAAAATGATGGAATGTGATGGCTGTCATTATCGCCAGATTGCTCAGGAGCATGGTCACGGGCATGAGCATTAAATTGAGATTTTTCTTAAATTCGTAGGGCGGACTTCAGTCCGCCATTGCTACAAAAGCGGACTGAAGTCCGCCCTACCTTTATACTAAATAATGACCGATTCCAAGCGGATAATGCTGCACTATTGCCGCCAAAATCGCAGTCACTATTCCCACCACGAAAAAGGCACTTAACCCCAGCACAATACGTACGCTCACTTGTTTGATCATTCCACTTATTTTCCATAACGGTATAATTGCAACTAGCACCCCAACAAGCGTAGCCAAGCCGGTTGCTAATACTCCTGTGAGCATAGACACACACCAAGGGCATTTATGCTCTGCATTCGGTTTATAAAAATTACAATGAGTATCCAAGCCTGACCACGGCCAATCACAACCACATTGAAATAAAAAACCACACATTGGCGTAAGCAAAATTAAGGCTGTAATCAGCGTCGTTATGCCTGAGGCCTTACGTTCAGAGCTGATTAAAGTTAGCTTTTTTAGAATGGTAAGCATGTGGTAAAGTGCATGGACAAAAAATTTAAGACTCGCAGCCTGCAGCGAAATACGGGAAAGTAATAGGCTGGTTTTCCTGTATTCCGCAAGCTTCATACAGGCTACATTTTAGGGGGTTATAACTCTCATTTCTTAATGATGATGTGCTTCAGTCTGTTTTCCCACTAAACCAGGAAATTTTTCTGCGGCAAATTCTGTATGACACTCTACACAAGCGTGGCTGAGTTTATAGACATAAAAATTAACAATATCTGGTTTTCTCATTTCTGCTCCATGCGCTAACATGCCTGCTGATTCGTGAAAGGCTTGGTCTAACTGAATAAATCTAGCGGGTAAAGATTTGTGTAAACTATGGTGTTGTTCAGGCGTTAGTTTCTGTTTTAATAAGTAGCTTTGTTCAATATGTCTGCCTATTTCTGCAACCTGTTCCCATTCACCACGAGCTATGGCTGGAATTAATACTGCCACACCTTGTTCAATTGCCTTCATTTCCTGCTGCAACAATTGCTGTATGTCTTTATCTAAATGAACTTTTTGCTTATGCGCAACAGGCTCGACTGGTTCATGTGTATTGTGAAAGCTGCTACAAGCGGAAATAAATAACGCTAGAGCAACTAGGCCCAGTTTAATATATGACTTCATCTGATACCTTGTTAATTTGAGAGGGAAAATATAGGGTAAGCACGAAACTTCGGCCTACCCTATACGTTTTTTAGGCTATACACTTAAGGCGGAATACATTCCATAAAACCCGAAACTTTAGCTTATGTAGCACTGCGGATATTATTAATATGTAACTGTTCACAGAACCTCATAAAAATATCGTCATTCCCGAAGTGTTTAATCGGGAATCTGTTTGTTGATATAGATTCCTGCTAAAAGCATGCAGGAATGACGGGGTATTTTGATATTTTCTAGGGGGGATCTGAACGGATATTATTAATATTTTAATTCCTAAGAGGGGCGGACTGAAGTCCGCCCTACGCGCCCTAGGGATATAATTAGCATCCCACCTTAAAATGGATGGCGTTTTTTATAATACAAACTTCATAACAATCGCAGTTAGCGCACTTGAAATAATCGCGGTTACAGCAACAATCATTAAAGTATTACAATTTTCTCCGTCACTAAACGGCTCAACGCCTTCAATAATGGCATTGATCGCTTTTGTTTTGCCATTTTCTTCAGTTAAATCATAATGAATCACATCGCCTATTCGCGGGCGGCGGCTCATATTATTTAATGAGGAAATATGGATAAAAACATCGTCTTCTTTATTCTCAGTTTTAGTTCTAATAAAGCCAAAACCTCGATCATCTTTCCATGCTGCAATGGTTCCTGTTTCTGTTTGTGTTGCCATAGGTAAAACCTCTTTCGTCTTTACGTTTACTTTATTGTGTTGTTTCCAGCACCTGATGATAAATATAATCGGCAACAGGCACGCCCCCGAGAAAATGTTCTGCAATAATTCTATCTAATTTCTCGCTGGTAACATCATAATACCAGACTCCATCGGGTTGTACGCAAATAAGAGGTCCTGATTTACAAGTGCCAAAACAGGTTGCTCGGCTACGTTTAACTCGTAAATCGCCCGCATTCAAGCCTGCTTGTTTAAATTTATTGCTCAACTGATCATAAAGCGCCTGACCTTCGCCATTTGGGCTACAGCGCTCACCGATACAAACGATTAAATGACGCCTATAATCCATCATTTTTGGCTTAATCACTTCAGTCATTGCTTGCTGCCTCTGCTGCCAATACTTTCCATGTCTGCGTGTAAACGGCTAATTTATCGGCGCTAAATTCATCACTTTCTTTGGTCATTAATAATCTAAACACTAAATGCCCTTTGTTATCTACAAAGTTGACGCCATAAGATTTTCCGTCACGACTGGCTAAATAAGCGCTATCCACTTTGCTCCAATTGATATGACAATGAAAAGCATCCGTTTCTATATTTAACCAATCCCCACGCAACTGAAAATCTTGTGCCTGTAAAAATAGCTCAGTAACAGCTCCTGCTTCAGCACGAATAATACCTCGCAAACGTCCCCAGCTTTGACATACGCTAACAACATCATTTAATTTATCGGGGGCTACCCGTGCGGCTTGATGTTCCCCTGCACTTTCACCAGCAGCAATGGCAGCTAATACTTCGCCAATCACCACGCCAAAATAATCCACGATTTTTTCTAAGGTTAAACCTGGATTTTCTTGTACGTATTGGCGCAAACAAGCGTACCAACCTTCTAAGCCCATCGACAAAGAAACACCAGCTTGCTCGCCTTCTTTTGCCGCGCCAGTCAGGCTATTGTATTTATTAGCATAGCCACGTGGGGTGATCATTAAGCCTTCTTTAATAAAGGTCGATGAATTACCAATTAATACCGTGGTTAACATGCCAATATCACATTCAGCCATTTCATCTAAACGAACTAATTGCACCGTTTGACGGCGGCGATAAGCCGATTTAACAATCGCAACAGGCGTATTTGGACGGCGATAACGCAATAAAATCTCTTGCGCCTGAACAATTTGCTGTGTGCGTCGGCCGCTTTTCGGGTTATATAAAGCTACCACAAAATCTGCATGTCCAGCAGCATCAATGCGACGCGCGATAACTGGCCACGGCGTTAATAAATCAGATAAAGAAATAGAACAGAAATCATGCGTCAACGGCGCACCAACCAAAGAAGCACAAGCCGAAAGTGCCGTACTACCAGGGACAATTTCTACTTGAATCTCATCGTTCGGTGTCCAGCCTGCTTGCAATAGCACTTCATAAGTTGGCCCTGCCATGCCATAAACGCCAATATCACCCGAAGAAATCAAGGCAACCACTTTACCGAGTTTCGCTTGTTCATAAGCTTCAATACAACGGTCAATTTCTTCCGTCATACCTTTCTTGACAACTGCCTTGCCGTCGAGTAAATCTTTAACTAATTTAATATAGGTTGTATAACCAATCACAACATCAGATTCAGCAATGGCAGATTTGGCTTTATAAGTCATATGCTCTTCTGAGCCAGGACCAAAACCCACTAAATAAATTTTTCCACTCATGTATTTTCTCTCATTCGGACGATGGATACCGTGGCATTTTTACCTTCGTCGCCACAGTATTTGTATTTTTCGACTAATAAATCCGACATATCGGTATGCGCTGCTAAAATAGCCGCTGCTTCCGATACCGATGGCGTGCCCATATACTTCATAACCACTGCCGAGGGGCTAGGCACATCAACTACGGCTAATTGTTCGGCGGGATAAAAGGCTACAGGCCATGCGTGTAGTTCAGCTAATTGCAATAATGCCACTTCATCTTGTTTTTTATCTATACTGGCTAATTGCACAATTTGGTCACGTGTTAAAGCAGCAGAAGCCAGCGCTTTATCAATAGCATTTTCTATTGTGCTTAACGGCGTATTGCGATCGCAACCGATGCCTAAAACCAGCTTCATTCAGGCACTCGATAAACAACTAAACGCTCGTCTAGTTCAGCCCAAAGCTGATCAGAAATGGTTTGATTAGTCACCCATAACACTGCTTTGAATTTGCTTAAATCAACATCCTCAAAACGTTCAAATAAATGGATTGTTTTCGGTAAAGGTGTGCTGCGTGTCCACCAGCTTTTACTGCCAGCTTCTTGAACAAAAGCAATAGGCTCTTCATTTACCACATGCGCGGAAACGCGGGTGATATTGATTTTTGGCGCTTCGACTTTCCAGCCCAATTCACGCCCTAAAATATCCACAGGAATCGTTTTCCCCACATCAGAAGCTGTAGTCAAAACTGGCGTTGCTTGTAATAAATCAGCAATCATTTCTGCATGAGCATTGGCACCACCGACATGACCGGAAAGCACAGGAATAACAAACTGCCCTGCATCATCAACGACAATAATACTGGGGTCTTCATCTTTTGATTTTAGAAAGGGCGCAATCAAACGTACAACAGCGCCTAAAGAAACAAAAAAGACAATCTGATCGTAATTCTGGAATAAAGCAGAGATTTGTTCGCGAAATGGACCGGTATAAAACTGCGTGGGATTGCTGGTCTTTGCAAAAGTTGCACTGAATTTTTCCGAGACTAAAACATCGGCATCAGGTAATTTTTTTGCGAGTTGAGCGACTTGGTGTGCGCCATGTTTGGTAATGGCAACCAGAACGATTTTTGCTGAGGACATAGATTTACAGGGAAATGGAAAAAAGAAATATTATAACCCAGTAAAACAGTAGGAAAAGAAAAAGCATCAGGACGATGCTTTTTCTTGAGCAGGCTTAGTATCTTACTTCTTTTTCAATAATAACTTCGTCATCAATCACTAATTTAGAAATACCCCCTAGTGTTAGATGTAAAGTACAAACCGCTTTTTTGAAGCTGTATTTGTCATCTGTTTTTGAAGCATCCCAAGTCATAGAAACATAAGTTTGCTTATCAGTATCTGTAGAGGTTGCAAAATAAACTGTATCACCTGTTGCGTTTTTAATCGCCGTCGGACATTTTGATGTTGCCATTGTTTGCATGGCGGCAACAGCTCTAATCATTGCTGCAGCTTCTTTAGACTCATTCGTGTCTTCTTTGTTAGAACCCACCATTAAAAAACCGATGATAAAAACTGCTGCGACTGCGCCCATTAGTTTCTGTGTATTATTCATATTTTTTCCTCTGTTATTTTTATGATTAAGAGCTTATTTTTTCCGACATCCGCGGATAAGTTCCCCTCGCATTCTATGGGAATTATGTACCATTAGCAATGATAGATAATTAACCTTTTCTCCTCTTAAACTTAGAACATCTCGGATGATACGTTCCTCACTAGACCCTGCTTTTTCAATAAAGCAAGACTGAGATAGTAAATCCTTACGTTCTAATAAACTAATTATATCATCAAGCAGTGGCTTTACCTTTAATAACACTAAAGTATCAAAATCAAGCAGCATATTTTCAATCATTTCTATGCCATAGCCTGCTGGAATAATGGCTACCGTATCATCGGTATCTGCCAAAGGCATTTTTGCCCGTGCAGCGGCGGCATGAAATGAGCTAACACCAGCAATGGTTTCAATAACAGCCGCTTCATCCAAACCAGCCACTGTTTTAGCTAGATGCTGAAAGGTTGAGTAAGTTGATGCATCGCCTTCAACTAAAAAAACCACATCTCGTCCAGCTTGTAATTTCTCCAATACAACTTGCGCCGCTTGTAGCCAATATTTAGCCAATATTTCTCGGTCATGGGTCATGGGAAAAACCAGCTCTGTGCTATTTTCTGGAATCTCTAAACCAGCAGCCAAGGCGATTTTTAGCGCATAGCTTTCGCCTTGTTTTCTTTTTACAGGATAAGTCCAATCTGCACTCGAATGCAATAAAGCCCATGCTCTTCGCGTCATAAGCTCTGGGTCACCCGGCCCTAACGATACGCCATATAAAGTACCTATCATGCTGCTATTTCCTTTTGTGCGCAGACAATCCACACGGGGTTTTCTGCCTGCATGCGGTTCATGTGTAAAATGGGCTGGCTGCGTGAAGCTTGTAATTGGGTTATATCCCAGTTAGCGCCATTTTGTTTCAGCGCTTCTAAAGCCGTATTGAGATTCTCTAAAGTGACAAAATTCATCACTAAACAGCCATTAGCTTGTAATTTAGCTAAACACAGCGCAATTAATTCAGCGAGTTCACCGCCAGAACCGCCTATAAACACAGCATTTGGTGCGGGCCAATCTTGCATGCCTAAAGGCGCTTTTTTTTCAATTAAGGTGTAATTATGCAAGCCGAAATTACGGGCATTTTCTGTGGCAATGGCAAAATCAGCGGCATTTTTCTCAACCGCATAAACATGGCCTTGCGCGCAAAGTTTCGCGGCTTCTATGCCCACAGATCCAGAGCCAGCACCTATATCCCAAACGATGCTATTAGCTGTTAATTGTAGTCTCGCCAAGGAAACGGCACGCACTTCGCGTTTAGTAATTAAGCCCTTATCTGGCTTACGCTGTTTAAAAGCATGATCGGCATAACCAAAAAGTAATTCCGCTGTTTTTTCTTGTGTTCGGCACAAAATCACCACATCATTACCAGTGAATTCTTGCTCGGCTAATTCAGCAATGCTTGAGCCTTGAAATAGTTTTTCATTGTCGCAAAGTATATTTTCGGCAATAATCATATTAAAGTCATCTGCCATATTTTCCATTACGAGCATCCGAGCAATACGCGCAGGGTTGTTTTCAGGACTAGTTAATATCGCTAATTTATCATGCTGATTAATAGCCTGTAGCAGTACATATAGTCCATGATCAGCGCCTGAATCTACCTGCCATTCGCCCGCATCTTTGCTGTGTATCGAACAGATTTTGGCATCTTGCCAAGCCATGCCGATACGCGCAAAAGCCAATTGAATAGAAGAAACATTAGGCATAATCTCTAATTTATCCACGCCTAGTTTCTTGGTTAAAAAGCTAGCAATGCCATGACATAAGGGATCGCCTGTAGCTAAAACCACGACCTTTTTTTGTGCCGCTAAAGCCGTATTAATCCACTCAGGTACTAAGCTTAAGTTTCCAGTTAAATCTTTACCTTCCGCCTGTGCAATTGTTTCAGCAAACAAATTTAAAACTCGGCTTGCAGCGATTACCACTTCAGCTTCTTGTAGTCGCGCAAGAGCGGCAGCAGATAAACCTGAACACCCGTTATCCAGAACTCCAATAATTTGACAACGCTTACTCATAATTCACCAACTTATTTCCGTCAAAATCACACATTAAAATCTGATAGCTAAAACGTTTAGGATAGCGCGCCTCCAGCGTAGCCACGACACAGGCACATAAGGCGCGATAAAACACTTCGCCTAAGCCTAACTCTTCCATGCGTTCACCGGCAAAACGCGCCATTTTATTATTGCTGATTTCAGCACAGACAGAATCTTCAGCACCGACACTTGCCGCCAATTCCGCTAATAATTGCGTATTCACCGCATTACGCCGCGCATGCGTAATAATTTCGCCTTGGGCAATTTTAGTCAGCTTACCAACCATACCACCGATAATAATCTGCTCAATACCGACTTGCTCGGCACTATCTAACGCGGGGCCTAAAAAATCGCCCATTTGCACAAAACAAGCGGGATCTAAGTCAGTTAATTCGCGAATAGTAAATTTCTCGGTACGCCCGCCGGTAGTGAGTACAACGGATTTTTGACCTTGATTTGCTGCTACTTCAACCCCTTGCACCACACTAGCACGAAATGCGGCTGTTGAATAAGGGTGTACAATTCCGGTTGTCCCTAGAATGGAAATTCCATTAATAATACCCAAGCGGTCATTTAAAGTTTTTTTCGCCATCGCTTGCCCCCCTGGAACGGAAATAGTCACTTCCAGCCCTTGCGTTTGCAGCAATTCACTAGCAACTTCACGAATATTAGCTTCTATATTTTTCCTAGGAATCGGGTTAATCGCGGGACCACCCACTTCGAGGCCTAAACCACGCATGGTAATCGTGCCGACACCATCGCCACCTTTTAACAGCACTTGATTAGCAACATCGGGCAATAAGTGAACATTGACCGTTAAGTGCGCTTTATCCGTACAATCAGGATCATCACCCGCATCTTTTATAATCACAGCATGTGCAGTGCTGTCAGTTACAGAGCTTTCATGCACAACAAAAGTCACTCGCTGGCCATTAGGTAATAAGACTTCAATTTCTGCTGGCACTTGTCCAGTTAACAGCCCTAGCGTTGCCGCGCGTGCAGCCGCAGCCGAACACGCGCCAGTAGTAAATCCTTTACGCGTGCCTTTTGGTTTTTTAGGCGTCATAAGTCAGAAAAGTAATGTAGGAGGGGCTTTTAGCCGCGACTAAAAACAACTATTTATTCGCTTGTTCAGCTAAAGCCAATAAAGCATGAATCGCTGCAACAACCAGCGTTGAGCCACCTTTACGCCCGTCAGTAATAATCCAAGGAATATCTTGCAATAAAGCCGTGGCTTCTTTAGATTCGGCTGCAGAAACAAAGCCTACTGGCATACCGACAATTAAAGCAGGGCGAACGCCCTCTTCTTTGATCATACGTAAAACTTCTAATAAAGCCGTTGGGGCATTACCCACAGCGACAATACTATTATCAAGTAAACCTAAGCGCTGAGCTTTACGCATTGCTTGTACTGCGCGTGTGCTATTTTCTGCTTTTGCTTGAGTAATGACATCTGCGTCAGAAATGAAGTGATGTGTGGTCACAGCAAAATGGCTTAATCGAGGTTTAGATAAACCGACACAAATCATTTCCACATCAGCGACTATATTAGCGCCTAATTGAATCGCATTTAAACCTGCCGATACGGCATCTGGGTGAAATTTTGTTAGACCATTAAACTCAAAATCAGCCGTGGCATGAATCATACGGCGTACAATATTCCATTGCGCCGCTGAATAGTTATGCGCGCCAACTTCCTGATCGACAATCGCAAAAGAGTCATGCTCAATTTGTTGACCGGCCTGGGTCATTTGTTCTGTTACAGTATTTTGTTGCATTATACTTCCGACAATCCAGCTTATTTAATTGTCGCTATCATAGCAAAATAAAGCGAGGTCTTGAATTTTAAGTACCCGGGCTGATACCTATAGTTTTGCCACAGAGAACACAGAGCGCACAGAGACACAATACGGCTGACTTAATCCCCTTGTAGTGGGGAGAACTATAATCCATCATCAATTTTCTCCCGCTGGAGAAGGAGTCGCCCCTTAAGGAATGAGGATTTAATCACTTCCTGAAATGTAGTCTGTATGAAGCTTGCGGAATACAGGAAAAGCAGTCTATTTACTTCCCAGTATTTTGCTATAGTTTCGGGACCTATTAAAAAACCAGGTCCTAAGTCAACAGAACTGATAGAGAAGTTCCAATATAGAGCCGTGTTTTCTCTGTGTTCTCTGTGGTTAATTTTTAGGTTTTGTATCCGCCTTTATTAACACCCGCCTAAAAACTTTACTTATTTTTAAACTGCGCGGCTTTAAGATTATGCCTATCAAGTAAGCGATAAAATTCCGTTCGGTTACGTTTAGCTAATTTAGCAGCTTGAGTGACACTACCATTGGCTAATTGCAGTAACTTCACTAGATACTCACGCTCAAAATTCTTTTTCGCATCATTAAAACTAAGTGATAATTTTTGTTTTTCACGCAAGGCTTTTTCAACCAGATTTACCGGCACTAACGGGGTTGTTGCAAAAGTACAAATATGCTCAATGACATTCTTCAATTGTCGAACATTTCCCGGCCAGTCATAAGAAATCAATAGCTCCATTGCTTCGTTAGAAAAACCTTTAGCCGCCGACTCTATCTGAATATCATTATGAGTAATGAAATAACTTGCCAGCAAAGGAATATCTTCTAGCCTCTCAGCTAAACGGGGTAACATTAAAGTGACCACATTCAATCGATAATACAAATCTAGACGGAATAAGTTATTAGCCGTCATTTCCTGTAAATCTTGATGACTTGCAGAAATCACTCTAACATCTACCGCTATGGTCTTATTAGCGCCAACAGGCCGAATCTCGCCTTCTTGCAAAGCACGCAATAATTTCACTTGAAACGCAGCGGACATATCCCCGATTTCATCAAGAAATAAAGTGCCGCCATCGGCTATTTCAAATAAACCTTTACGTGCCGCTGATGCCCCAGAAAATGAGCCCTTCTGGTGGCCAAAAAGTTCCGATTCAAGCAAGTCCTCGGGTATGGCACTACAGTTAACCGCAACAAATTCTTTATCGCTGCGCGAGCCTGCCTTGTGAATAGCTTGAGCAATAAGCTCTTTGCCTGTGCCACTTTCACCCTGTATATAAACACTGACATTCGTTTGCGCAACACGCTCAACTTCATCCAATAGATTTTCCATCATCGTGCTACGAGTAATAATATTTTCCCGCCAAGCCGCGCTTCCTTCTATACCTATCCCATGATCAACTCGTGTATTTAACGCAAAAGCCTTAGTTACTAATTCAATCAACTCTTCCTTAACAAAGGGTTTAGTAAGAAAACCGAAAACCCCTTGGTGAGTTGCTGCAACCGCCTCTTTTATAGTGCCGTGCGCAGTAAGAATAATAACGGGTAAAGCAGGGTATTGTTGCTGGATATGACTAAATAACGCCATGCCATCCATTTCTCCCATTCTTAGGTCAGTAATAACCAACTGAGGGCGATAGCTCGGCAATAGCGCAACCGCTTCCTCTGCACTTTCGGCCTTTTTTATATCAAGCCCTAATGATCGTAAACGTAAGTCTAATAATTGCAGTAAACTTGGCTCATCATCGACCACTAAAACTTTTTTGCCTTGAAAATTATTTTTTATAACTTGGTTCATAATCTAATTTTTTATTGATACTGCTTTCTATGGCTTTAAGCGCTTGAATTTTTGAACTTAGCTCGATTAACTGCTCTTGTGCTATTTCCATTTGTTCTTGTGTTATAGCCAGTTGCTCTTCAGATTGTTTTAACCGATTACGCAAGCTACTGTTTTTATTGTACTGCCCTTTAATATCTTCCAGTACTTTAATTTGCATTTTATTTAACCATTGCAACTGCAACTCTGCGCTCTGCTGGGTCTGTATAGTATCTACCAGCTTTATTGCATCACCGAGCTTCACACAACTATAATCACTGTTCAAAGCATAAACCAGCACCCAAGCAACTTGCCAGTCCGGGTTCTTGCCATATTCCTGCGTTAATTCCTTACAGGCAAGCATGCTTTGTTTTTTATTCAGGACAGAGTATTGCTGAGTACGCTTGATCAAGTCATACACTTGCCCCTGCTGAATTCTCCTTAATACATCATAGGCCTGCTCTTGATCAGTATCGGCTACGGGTTCCGACGGTTGAAATAAATTCTTAAAATAAGGCTGGCATCCCTGAAGAGTAAAAATCAAACTGAAAAGAATATATTTAGCTAATCGCGGCATTACAAGTATCCTGCTTTTGCGGTAAGTGTAGAAGAAATCGAGCGCCACAGTATTCATTACTGGCAGGCAATAGTTCAACTTTGCCTTTATGCGCATCAAGATAGTATTTTACTAAAGAAAGACCCAAGCCTGTGCCTTTTATTTGCCAAATTTGCGGTGAGTTTCCTTGATAAAAGTCTTCAAAAATAAAAGGCTCTATATCCTTAGCAATACCAGGCCCTTGATCTTCAATCAGTAGCTGCACATCATCATCCAGCGCAAATAAACTAATGCCAATCTTGCCATTTTTTGGGGAAAATTTAAGCGCATTAGAGAAAAGGTTACTAATAATAATTTCCAGCTTGCCATAATCCGCGTTTATATGCGTTATACCTAGATTACTTTGCACGCTAATATTTTTACTACGTAAGGGCAGCTGATATTCATTAATGCAGCGCTCAATTAATTTATCCACATCAAAAGTCGAAAGATTCAAATCAATCTGAGAGACAACAGCCCTTTGGTATTCCAACAAATTATCGATTAAATCATTAAGGGTGATATTACTCATGTGCATCAACTGAATAATGTCTTGCTGTTCAGTATTTAGCTCACCGACAACATCCTCAGCTAGTAAATTCGTTCCTTCTGTCAACGTTGCCAATGGTGTTTTAAGCTCATGCGAAATGGTACGTATAAATTGCAATTTTTCATACTCCAGCTGATTTAGCCTATTGCGTAACCACTCCAAGTGCACCCCTAGCTCTGTTAAATCTTTAGGCCCACCAATGGCAATTGGCTGCTCAAAGCCTTCTTCTCCTAAGTGACGAATTGCAAGGGCTATGTTTTTAATAGGCCGCGTCAATAAATACACAAAAACAAGAGCAAGCAACAACGCCATAGAAATACTGATGAAAGTCGAAAAAATTAAATGCTCATGAATTCGACCGGCAAGACCAGATAAAGCACGTGCCTCTACGCCAACTTTTTGCTCCCCTGCCGCCACAAGTTCTCTTGCTTGATTTGTTAGTAGGTCAAATTTTTTAAGGTGCGCATTTGCTAAGTTAGCTTGCTCCTCCTGAACGCTAGGCAAGATATCTTGATTAAGCATGCTCTCTGCCTGCAATAATCCAGTTACCTGTGCATTAAAAGCCTCATCTAAGCTCAGCCTTTGAAGGTCAGCTATAACTTCCAAAAAGGAATTACGATGCTGCTGATAAGACTCGAGAATAGCAGCATCATTAAGCACCTCGAACTGCCTGATACTTTGCTCCATTAAGATTAAACGATTAAGTGCAGCCCGACTAATTTCAGCCGCCTGCACCGTTTGCACTAAAACCCTCTGGCTCTTTAGCGTGTAATTTGTAACCTCGCTCATTGTATAAATAATAGCCACCACTAACGGCAAGGCTACTATAACAAAACTGACTAAGGCCCATTCCCGAAGAGAACCATAAATAACCCGCCTACTTTTAGCTGGCTTTTTTTCCTCTCGTTTTGAGGTCGCTTTACTCATAAAACTTGAATTTACTGAGGGTTATAGCCCTACTCTGTTGCACAAAGTAACATAAAGGCTTGAAGGAGAATTGACTATCATAACAAAATAAAGATTATAAAAAGGAAATTAAAGGCTTTCGCTTTTATGCCAAAAAGTAAACTTTTCACGACATCTATCCTTGCAAATCAGGAATTAAAGTCCATAATTACAAGCATGATAAAGCGCCATTTACAAACAAAACTCGAATATTTAATCGGCAACTACCCTGCTGTCGCCCTGCTAGGCCCTAGGCAGGCAGGAAAAACAACACTTGCCTTAGCCATTGCCGAACATCGTAACGCTATCTACCTCGACCTTGAATCAGAACAAGATAGAGCGAAATTAACGCAAGCAGAACTGTATCTATCGCAACACGAAGATAAACTGGTGATTCTTGACGAAGTCCAGCGCGCACCGGAACTGTTTCAAAATTTGCGTGGCTTAATTGATCAAGGCCGACGTAAAGGTTTGCGCAGCGCACGATTTTTATTGCTTGGCTCAGCTTCTATCGAATTACTTAAGCAATCCAGTGAAACCTTAGCAGGTCGTATTGCTTATCTTGAGTTACCACCGATTCATGCTTTAGAGGTCTCCGGCTCTCAGCGTGAACACTTATGGACGCGCGGTGGATTTCCAGACAGCCTATTAGCAGCTAATGCCCAACTTAGCTTTCAATGGCGCTTAGATTTTATTCGCACCTACCTGGAACGTGATATTCCTCAGCTCGGCCCACGTATTCCTGCTGAAACCTTGCGTCGCTTTTGGGTAATGCTAGCGCATAATCAAAGTGAACTATTAAATGCCTCAAAGCTCGCAGGTTCACTCGGTGTAGATGGCAAAACCATCGCAAAATATTTAGACCTTATGGTCGATTTGTTGCTGGTACGCCGTTTACAACCTTGGCACCATAACACGGCTAAACGCATGGTTAAATCCCCAAAAGTTTATGTGCGTGATAGCGGAATTGTACATGCGCTACTAGGCATTCATAATCAAGAAAACCTGCTCAGCCACCCTGTATGCGGAGGAAGCTGGGAAGGCTTTATTATTGAAAACATTCTGGCCACTACGCCGCAAAATACTGAAGCCTATTTTTATCGCAGCAGTGGCGGCGCTGAATGTGATTTAATCCTTCAATTCCCCAATCAAAAAACTTGGGCTATTGAAGTAAAACGCAGCTTAACGCCTAAAGTAGAAAAAGGTTTTTACTTTGCCTGCGATGATGTTCAACCCGATGCGCGTTATGTCGTTTATTCAGGTACTGAAACTTATCCACTTGCGCAGGATGTAGAGGCAATTAGCTTAGATAACATTCTTTTTAAACTAAAAGACATTGATTACGCTATTGACCAATAATAAGGAGAGAGGAGGATTTAAGCATGCCTAGCCATTTAACTCACCCGTGATCTTATGGCACCACACACGGAGCCCAGAGACGATGAACTGCATAGAGTCATGAAGGCTGCACTTGTGCTCAAGCGAAAAGCACAGTCAGACCTTTGGATGCATCAACGACTTCTTGGTGAGGTAAAAAAAACGAAAGCTGAGATGTTGTGAATAATTTGTGTCAATATTTCAATTGTAAAATTGAAGATTTATTTGAATTTATCCCAGACGAACCGACAGCCATTAATAGCCCAAATACACCCGAGTAATGAACCCGCACTTTCAAGCAATAATCCTCAAAGCAACCGATGCAACATCGCTGTTTAAAATCGAATCCATTCAAAGCCTATGGAGTGGTTATGGCGAGATTGTGCGTTATGGATTAGAAGATGGTTCATTTAAAAGTGTTGTGGTTAAACATGTACGCTTGCCGGATCAAAATCATCATCCGCATGGCTGGAATACCGATTTATCGCATCAACGCAAAGTTAAGTCCTACCATGTGGAAATGGCTTGGTATCAGCACTGGAGCTCTCTGTGCTCTGCCAACTGCCGGGTGCCTCTTTGTTTGGCCGTTGAGTCTCAGCAAGATGAAATGTTTATGCTATTAGAAGATCTGGATGACTCTGGATTTCCTGTTCGTAAATCACAGGTCTCAATGGTTGAAATGAAAGCCTGCTTATCTTGGCTAGCAAATTTTCATGCGGCTTTTATGGGAAAACAACCCGATAAACTTTGGGAAGTTGGGACTTATTGGCATTTAGAAACGCGGCCTGATGAGTTACAGGCTTTACAAGATATGCCACTTAAAAAACATGCTCAAGCGATTGATCAAACGTTACGCCTAAGTCCCTTTCAGACCTTTGTGCATGGCGATGCTAAGTTAGCAAATTTTTGCTTTTCTAATGATGGCAATCAGGTTGCTGCAGTGGACTTTCAATATGTGGGCGGTGGTTGCGGCATGAAAGATGTTGCTTACTTTATCGGTAGTTGCCTTAATGAAGATCAATGTCAGCAACAAGAAACAAAATTGCTTGATTATTATTTTCAACAACTCAGGATCGCACTGCAAAAGCGAGAACCCAATTTTCCGGTCGTTGCACTTGAGCTTGATTGGCGAGAGTTATACCCTGTCGCATGGACTGACTTTCATCGTTTTATCAAAGGTTGGAGTCCAGGTCATTGGAAAATCAACAGCTATAGCGAACGTTTAGCGCGTGAAGTTATTGCTCAATTGGATAATAAACAATAGGTTTAAGTACAGTCATGCAACTCAGTGCCAACGATTTATATTTACTCAGCCAATGTGCTACTTCTGCTGCGTTACAAGCGGGACAAGTCATTGCTAATTTTCCTCGCGAGACATTAACGGTCAACAAGAAAAAAGCGGGGGTCAGTTTAGCCTCTCAAGTCGTCACCGAAGTTGACCACCTATGTCAGGCCGTTATCTTACAAAACTTACAAGCTAGCTGTGAGATATATGATTTAGCTTTACTCAGCGAGGAAAGCCCTGATGATTTACTGCGACTGGAAAAAGACTTTTTCTGGTGCATCGATCCTTTAGATGGCACTTTGCCTTTTATTGAAGACAAACATGGCTATGCAGTCTCTATTGCTTTAGTGTCTCGTGAGGGCGTGCCTTATATTGGAGTGATCTATGATCCAGTGAAGAATACGCTTTATCATGCCGTTAAAGGAGCCGGTGCTTTTCGCAATGGCGAGCCTTGGCAGTTACCCGAAAATAAGCAAATAGAACCTCCTCTGCATTTTATTGCAGACCGTAGTTTTGCTAAACACCCTCACTATCAAGAAGTACTGCTTCAGCTTGAGCAGCTTGCTAAACAATCCAACTATCGTGATGTAAAAGTTATTCAACAAGGCGGTGCCGCGATGAATGCTTGTTGGGTATTAGAAAACTCACCCGCCTGTTATTTTAAATTCCCTATCGCACATGCTGGTGGCGGTGGCTTATGGGATTTTTCTGCATCGGCTTGTTTATTTAATGAAATGGGAGCCTTTGTTAGCGATATATTCGGACAAGCTTTAGATTTAAATCGAGCGGATTCTACTTTTATGAATCACCGTGGGGTTTTATATTCGACTGACGATACTCTGGCAAAACAAATTATGGATTTATATCACACGATAAATCAGCGCTAATTTATTCTATTGAAATATTAATTTAGCCCCTCTTCTTTTTAGCCGAGTTTGTGAATTATTGAGTTTTATATCGGTATGGTAAATTTGTTGGGTTTCGTACCTTAGCTCAAGCTACGCGCTGTTTGAAAATGCGGTATAGTGACGATTGATTTTCAAGGAATAGAAAAGTTCCGGTTTAAAGGAAAAAGAACTCATGATGGCAGGTGATTTAGGTAATTTTGATTTTTTAGATCATCATGATGATTTGTTAGTTCGTCTTGCTCAAACTGCAGAAATTTGTTTTGTTCCTGATCCTAACACCACACTAATAAAAATGCGGCAATTGGGGGAGGAGCTGGCAAAAACCATTGCCTCACGTGTGGGAGTTGGGAGTGGTCCTGAAATTAAGCAAATTGACCTTTTACGAGCGCTAGACTTCACTCTTCAACTGGACATGCAAGTTAGGGATGCTTTCCATACATTACGTAAACTCGGCAACTCTGCTGCGCATGATATTACAAGCTCTACCCATCGCGATGCGTTGAAATCATTACAAGTTGGACATGCTCTTAGTGCATGGTTCCACATAACCTTTGGTGGTGATAAAGCTAAGGGATACAAAACAAAGTCTTATCTTAAGCCGCGAGACCCCTCAGAAAAGGTCCGTCAACTGGAAGAAACACTACTAGAACTGCAAAAGCAGAACAAATCAGCAAAAGATCGCTTGGCTCATGTTGAGCAGTTAGAGAAAATAGAAGCTGAGAAAGCACTTGCAGAAAAGCAGCGTGCAGAACAGATGACTAGCGAAAGCAAGGGCTGGGAAGACATTGCCACTGAGAACGAGACCAAGCTCGCAGAGTATAGGGCCAAAATGGATGCGGCTAATGATTTGTATTTAAAGACCTTTTCTGGTCTGGAAGCACAACAGCAAGCCACAACAATTCGCCATGTAGAAAAATCAACATTACAACTCAACGAAGCTGAAACCCGTGTTTTAATCGATGCGCAGCTGATTGAAGCTGGTTGGACGGCAGATACTGAGAACTTACGTTATTCAAAAGGTGCTCGCCCAGTACCAAATGAAAACCGTGCCATTGCAGAATGGCCAACGGACTCTGGTCCAGCTGACTATATACTTTTTATGGGACTAACACCGGTAGCAGCGGTAGAAGCTAAGAAAAGCTCAAAGAATGTATATAGCGCCATCGATCAAGCTAAACGCTACGCTAAAGGTCTACAAGAGCAGAATGCATTTACCATTGATACTACATACGGTGACTTCAAAGCACCGCTGACTTTTGCCAGCAATGGTCGTCCGTATTTAAAACAACTTGAGCAAGAAAGTGGAATCTGGTTTTTAGATGTACGAGACAACAGTAACCGCCGTAGAGCCTTAAAAGGTTGGTACACACCTCAAGAAATTAAAACCTATCTTCGCCAAACTCCCCAGCAAGCGGAAGCTGAGTTAGATGATATGGACTTTGATTACAATCTAATACTGCGTGATTATCAAATTGATGCCATTAAATCGGTAGAAAGTAGTATCAAACAAGGCAAGCAAACTGCCCTGTTAGCCATGGCCACAGGCACCGGTAAAACCAAAACCGCCATTGCCATGGTTTATCGGCTACTTAAATCCGAGCGTTTTCGTCGTATCCTATTTTTAGTTGATCGTTCAGCGTTGGGAATACAGGCTTCGGATGATTTTGGTGAAGTGCGTCTGGAAAACCTCAACACCTTTGCCGACACCTTTGAAGTTATGGGCATGGAACAGAATAAGTCAGTCAAACCTAGGCCAGAAGATGGCACCAAAGTGCATGTTGCCACGGTGCAAGGCCTCGTCAAACGCATACTTTACCCAAATGATAACGACAATAAACCTGGTGTAGGTCAATACGACTGTATTGTGGTGGATGAATGTCATCGAGGTTATTTACTTGATCGTGAGCTAAGCGACACCGAAATTTTATTTCGCGACCAAAAAGACTATCAATCTAAATACCGCAGTGTGATTGAGTATTTTGATGCATTTAAAGTAGGCTTAACGGCCACACCAGCATTACATACCACCGATATTTTTGGTCCACCCGTCTTTACCTATAGTTATACTGAAGCGGTACTAGATGGTTATTTAAACGACCACTTACCACCGATTCGCATCCATACCAAGCTGGCAGAGCAAGGCATCAACTACACGGTTAACGAAGAAGTAAAGATCTATGATGCTGAGACAAACAGTGTCGAAACATACAATACACCAGATGAACTTAATTTCGATATATCTGACTTTAATCGAAAAGTTATTGCTCCCAAGTTCACAGAACAAGTGACTAAATGGCTAATTGAAAGTGATTCTATTAACCCTTACTCCGAAGCGAAAACACTGGTGTTTTGTGTGACAGATAAACATGCTGATGAAGTCGTTGAAGCCTTTAAAACCGCTATTGAGAATTATCATGGTGAAGTTGAAGATGATACTGTGCAAAAAATTACCGGTGCCAGTGATAAACCATTAGCAAAAATTCGTAGCTATAAAAATGATCGCTTACCTAATATCGCCGTTACCGTCGATTTGCTCACTACAGGTATTGATGTACCCAAAATTTGTAACCTTGTATTTTTGCGCAGAGTGAATAGCCGAATTTTATTCGAACAAATGCTGGGTCGAGCGACGCGCTTATGTCCAGAAATTGACAAAGGCCCTTTCCGTATTTACGATGCCGTCGATATTTATAAACAGTTAGAAAAAGTCAGCACCATGAAACCCGTGGTGACCAACGTCGAGATCAATTTTACTGACCTTGCAGCAGAAATGATGCAAGTTAGTGCGCCAGATTTGCAAGATTTAGCTAAGAAGCAATTTATTGCCAAACTTCAGGTTAAAAAGAACTTTTTAAGCGACGACCAAGCCGAAAAGTTTGAAACTATAGTGGGTAAATCGCCGACAGAATTTGCCAAAGAACTCAAAACCATGCCACTAGAAAAAATGGCCGAATGGTTTACCAATAATCCTAGTTTAGGTGAAATATTAGATCAAAAAATTATAAGCACGGGTGGTTTTAAACCATCGATGGTCATTCATGAAGGTGAAGATGAAGTCACGCACACCACGACAGGCTATGGCGAAGGACAAAAACCTGAAGACTATCTCAATGCCTTTAAAAGTTTTGTGAATGCTAATAGTAACCGTTTGATAGCTATTCAAACTGTGATCAATAAACCATGGGCTCTGAGCCGACAAAGTTTGAAAGAGTTAGCGGTGGAGCTTGATCTTAACCACTTCCGTGAAAAAGACCTGCAAAGCGCCTGGAAAGAAATTAAACAAGAAGAAATTGCTGCACGCATTATTGGTTTTATTCGCCAAGCAGCATTGGGAGAGGCACTCATTCCATGGGAACAACGAGTTGATAACGGACTCGAAAAAATTCTTAACAGCCAACCATGGAAAACACCACAACGTGACTGGTTAAAACTGATTGCAGCACAAATGAAAGCCACGACCATTGTTGATGAAGCGGCCTTAAACCAAGGTATCTTCCAGCATCAAGGCGGTATAAAACGCGCTAATAAACTGTTTGAAAAACCCGTCACCGAAGTGCTAGAACAATTCAATCAAGCACTGTGGCAATAAATAACTACACTCTATCCCGCTTAGGCAGGAATTAATTGGAAACACACACTATATGAGCACACAAGATCTCGTCGCTAAACTCTGGAACCTCTGTAATCTGTTAAGAGACGATGGCGTTACCTATAACGAATACATCAACGAACTCACCTTCCTCGTCTTTTTAAAAATGGCGAAAGAAACCAGCGCCGAAGATGGCCGTACAGAACAAGAAAAAACACGCGAATTAAAAAAAGATGAAACGCGTAAATCACCCAATATCTCTGAAGGTTGCCGTTGGGATGATCTTGAAGCCATAAATTCAGCCTCACGCCTTGAAGCCTACAAAAAAATGCTGGTTGATTTAGGCTCCCAAGGCTCATTGATTACCCAAGCGATTTTCAACAATGCCAGTACCGTTATTCGTAAACCAGCCACTCTTAATAAATTAGTCACTGAAATTGATAAGCTCGACTGGTATGAAGCCAAAGAAGAAGGCTTGGGCGATATGTATGAAGGCCTGCTTGAAATTAACGCCACCGAGAAAAAATCAGGCGCTGGCCAATACTTCACCCCACGGGTATTAATTAATGCCATGGTCGATCTTATGAAGCCGACATTGGATGATGTCATTGTTGACCCAACAGCGGGGACAGGCGGCTTTTTAATCAGCGCCCATCATTATATTAATGCTCACCATGATGTGCGCGCATTAGATGAAAACGCCTACAAAAAATATCAACATCGCACCTTTTACGGCATGGAGCTAGTGCCAGACACGCGTCGCCTAGCCATGATGAACCTCATGTTGCACGACTTAGCGATTGATGATGATAACCCCGGCATTATTTATGGTGATACGCTCAGTAATGAAGGCAAAGCCCTACCAGCTGCCAGCCTTATACTTGCCAATCCGCCTTTTGGCACCAAGCAAGGCGGTGGTATTCCCACCCGTGATGATCTAGTGCATTACACCAGTAATAAACAACTGGCATTTTTGCATTTGATGTACCACGTCATGCTTAAACCCGGTGGTCGCGCAGCCGTTGTCTTGCCCGACAATGTCTTGTTTGAAGGCAGTACCGGCAAAGTCATTCGTCAAGACTTGATGGAGAAATGCAACCTACACACCATCTTGCGCCTACCCACCGGTATTTTTTATGCCGCAGGTGTCAAAACCAATGTCCTGTTTTTTAATAAACCCACCGACAGAAACAAAGACAAAAAAAATACTCAAAATGTCTGGGTGTATGACTTACGAGCCAATATGCCGCAGTATGGTAAACGTACTGTATTTACCAAAAAAGACATGGATGAGTTTTACGAAGCGGTCGGGCATGACTTAACGCAGGTGGATGAAGATGCACGCCAGGCTTTTATTCAAAAGCACATTGATGGTAGTGAGGTGGGTAATGTCGATACCTGCCGTTTACGCTGCTTTAGCCGTGATGAAATACGTGCAAAAGACGACTCACTGGATTTGTCGTGGATTCGTGATCACAGCGTGGAAGACAGCGCCAACCTGCCAGAACCTGATGTGCTGATAAATGAGGCCATGGAAGAAATGGCTGGAGCTATGATGGAACTCAAAGCGATTATGGTGGAGTTGGGTGAGGTGGAAGATGGCAGTGGTAGGGTGAGTTTATGAGTGACGAGTTGCCGAAGGGTTGGGAAAAGACTTCCATTTTTGCTATATCTAAACCAAAGCAATGGAAAACAGTCTCCATTAAAAATTTAACTCCTGATGGTTACTATGTTTATGGTGCTAACGGCATTATTGGGTATTTCACCTCGTATACTCATGAATTTCCAACACTAATGATTACTTGTCGAGGTGCATCATGTGGAAATATTCATAAGTCATTACCAAAATCTTATATTAACGGTAATGCGATGACACTTGACAATTTATCAGGCTATATAAATATTGATTATTTATATTTTTTTTTAAAGTCAGCCGATTTTAAGAATGTTATTTCAGGTTCGGCTCAGCCTCAAATTACACAAGAAGGTTTACAAGACCTTGATGTGGTTGTCGCTCCCCTAAACGAACAAATCCGAATCGCCAATAAACTGGATAGCCTGCTCGCCAAAGTCGATGCCGCTCAAACACGACTGGAAAAAATTCCAACCCTACTCAAACGCTTCCGCCAATCCGTCCTTGCAGCCGCCACATCGGGTGAGTTGACGAGGGAGTGGCGGAATGGAAAATCTGACTTTAGCACTTTCTCAAAACATGTTTTGGGTGATGTCGCTACGGTATCTACGGGTGTTACGCCTTTAAAAAAAGAGATGTCTTATTACGAAGGAGGCTCTATTCCATGGTTAACTAGTTCTGTGACTGGCCTTGATTTGGTGACAGAATCTGAAAAGTTTGTAACTGAAAAAGCAGTAAAAGAATGCCGCTTAAAATTGTTTAACCCGGGCACTTTGCTAATAGCAATGTATGGTGAAGGTAAAACTCGTGGACAAGTAACCGAAATAGCGATTGAAGCGACAATAAATCAAGCATGTGCTGCTGTTGTAGTAGATCAAAAGTTGGCAAGTAACCAGTACGTAAAAATATGCATTGAAGCTAACTATGAAAAAACAAGAATGATGGCCGGAGGTGGTAATCAACCGAACTTAAACCTGTCCAAAGTTAGAAACATTCCGATAAACCTACCAAATGAACAAGAGCAAAAAGAAATCGTCCGCCGCGTCGAATCGCTATTTGCACTGGCTGATAGTGTTGAAAAACAATATACGGAAGCAAAGAAACACACTGACCGCTTAACTCAATCCTTATTAGCCAAAGCCTTTCGTGGTGAGCTGGTACCGCAAGACCCAAACGATGAACCTGCATCTGAATTATTGAAGCGCATTCAGGCTGAACGTGAAATACAGCTTACGAGTAAGCCGAAACGTAAAACAGCTAAAAGTAAAGCTACAGGCATAGCCAAAGCGAGTGGTAATGCCCTTGTTACTACTAGTCGCAAAGTTCAGAAGAAAACCTCTATCCGCGACAAATATTCATCAGTTGTCGATGATGCTTGTAAACAATTAAAAGGCAGTAGTTTTTCTATAGAGCAGTTTAGATCTGTTTCTGGTTTTTCGGGTGATTATGAAACGCTCAAAGCACTTATTTTAAACCTGCTTAATGGCATAACGGAAGAAAGTGAGCCCTTATTAATAATAGACAATTGGGATGATAAAACGGGCGATTATCGACTAAGAGTGAAGGACGTAAAGTGAAGGACGTAAAGTGAAGCTGATTAGTCTGACTTACCGAGACCCGAAAAATAGCTTACAAGCATATGAGTTTGATTTTGATAATCAGCGCGATGAGTCGGATGCACTGGAACCTTTATGCTTAGTAGGTCTTAATGGGTCAGGCAAGTCAAAGTTATTAGAAATACTCGCTAAGATTTTTTTTGAAATGGATCGCTTGTGGCGAAGTACAACAAAGTCTAAACCAACCGTGAATGTTATTTTTAGATTTGAATATCACTTATTTAAAAAGAAAGTAGTTATTCAAGCTACTACAGGTGGTTCATTAACCATATCTGTCGATGGTGATGAGGTTTCACCAGCTGATATTCCAGCTGTCATGCCATCTAATATTATCGGCTACTCTTCTGGACACAATGAGACGATTAGTGATTTGTTTTATCAACTTAGAGAACGTGAGTTCAGAGCAACTCGAGAATTAGTTGATGATGGCAAGCAAGGCAACCTTGAATTATCAAGGACTTTATTTTTAGATCGAGACACCTGCAAGTTACTCTTATTAACGTCCTTTATTTTTTCAGGTCAAGCTGGTCGAGATGGTTTTCCTTCAAAAGAAAAGTCAGGTGAATTGCTTACTAAGTTCTCGGAGTTTTTACACCTTAAACAATTGCTATCATTTCAAATCATACTTGATACGGATTCTGGAAGGATCGTACTCGCACAACGGATGGAGCAAACTCTTGAAAAGTTAGAACGTTGCGCATTAATGAGTAATGTTCAATTGCAAGGTAAAGAGCGACGTTATGAATTAGACTTTTTCATGTGTGGCATTACAAAAGATGCATTCCTCCATGAATTTGGCACAGCACAAGATTTCTTTGAACAGGTTTATGAGTTGATGAGCTTGAACCTTATTTCAAGCACAAAATCTAAACAACATACGGTATTTAGTCTTCCTGAAAGTGAGCTTAAAGTTTTGGTGGATAATCCTCTGGCTGAAACTGTTTATCTTAATTTGAGTGACGGAGAACATCAGTTTATTCAGATATTCACTGCTTTAGTTCTCTTTGCTCGGCAGAATTCAATATTTTTGTTGGACGAGCCTGAGAGCCACTTTAACCCCGCATGGAGAGCAAAATTTGTCTTAATCATGGATGAGTTGTTAGATAAAAAACAGAAGAGTTCAGAGTTCTTAATTTCAACTCATTCGCCGTATTTGGTTTCGGCTTGCAAAAAACGTAACGTCTTTAAATTCTCACGCAATATTGATGGTAAAGGTGTTGATTACGAGCCATTGATCGATGAAACCTATGGTGCCTCCTTTGATGTTTTACTTAAGGCGCTGTATGACATGAAAGGGCTAGTTTCAGAAATAGCGAGAGTTTCATTACAAGAGGTCATTGAGAGTGACGAGACAACTAAGGCTAAATTGGAAAAATTGGAAAATGAGTTTGGTGATTCATTTGAAAAAAGGTTGCTAATGAATATGCTCGAAAAAGGATTGTTCGATGCTGCTCAAGATTGAATACGTTGAGACCAATATGATTTATTTGAATGAGGTGTTAGGGCACTTTATTCAAAAGTCCGTTGGTTTGAAGCAATATCGTAAGGCCAATTTATTTCCTACAGAGTTTTTGGTTGTACATGATGATGCTAGGAACAATCTTGATAAGAAATTCAAAGTAGTTTTCAATCAAATTAAAGAGTTAGACCTTACACAGAAGAAAAGACTCAGGCGCATGTATGTTAATCATCAAAGGGTTGCTCGTTTATGCCAAGATAATATTGAAATCATTGACTTATCCAGCTTTCCTGTTGAGTTAAAGAAATCACTTAAAGATTTGGGAAGTTACCTTTATTCAAGTGCTTTGAAAAACTCTCGGATTAAGCAGTTAGCGATCAACAAGCACGGTGACAAAAACAGTACTTTAAGTGACCTATGGAAAGCATTTCGAGATCAAAATGGTAGGGTGTGTTGTTTCTGCGGCATACAAGAGTATGAAGAGCAATTACCTGATGACTCAGAAACTGAGTGGCGCCCGGCTTTTGATCATTACCTGCCAAAGGATCAATACCCTTTAGCTGCGGTGAACTTTAAAAACCTTGTTCCGTGTTGTACTCAATGCAACAGTAAAGCCAAAGGAGCAACCGACCCCTGTCAATGTAAAGCTACTGGACGTAAAAAAGCATTATTTCCCTATAATAATTCAGAAAGTCTTGGCTTGAATTTTAAGTTCATTAAAGAAAATATCGCCGCCAAATCCCCTTGGGTTGTAACGCTTAAAAATGAAGATGATGAAAAACACCAAACATGGGATCGTGTATACAAAATAAAAGAAAGAGTTAAATCCCGCTTAAATGCTCATTACGTTAATTGGATCAAAGTTGAATGTAGCGAATGTTTAACAAGCAACATTCAACAAGCAAAAGTAAAGCTTGGTGAAAAAGCAGTAGAGCACATTGAACTGGCTAAAGAGGAACGGGAATCAATACACAAGGCGATTATGATGGCAACGTTAGCTACAGCGAATGATGATTTACTGGCATCTTTACTTGAAACTATAGAGCCAGATCCTCAACCTAACAATCGAGTCGATGGGTTGAATATGCTTAATGAGCTAGGATTCGATTTCTGTGTAGCGAGTTGAATGACATGAACAACTGGAAAAGTAGGGAGCCACTTATCTCTAAACTAGCCAATATGGAAATAAAGGACTCTAGTGTTAAAGCAAAAAATTGAAATCTCTAAATTAGCCGATGTGGAATATCACGGTTCAAATGGCATTACTCAATATTGTTTAGATGCAATTACCAGGCTGATTCAATTCGGTGATCGTATTGAAAATGCATGGCTGTTATCCAGTTCCATTGAGGAAGGGGGCTGCAGAACCCATGCATTTATTTTAACGATTAATAATGGTCAATTAATCGTTATTGGTACAGGATTTAGTTCTGGTTATGGTGGCGAAGGGTGTAAAGGTTTATCTAAAGCATTGCAGCTATTAATTCGTCACAAGGCCGAGATTGTAGAGGTCGAGATAAAGTCTGATGTGATGAACCGATTAGAGCACCGATGTTTGTTGAGTAGCGATATCGAATCAATTGAATCATCAAATTACGTTAGGCCAAATAGGTATTACGATTATATTTTTTTTGATACAAAGTTATCTGAAGAAGTATATGGTGATAGAGAGCTTAATTTGTTATTTCCTCCAGTTATACCATTTGCCATTATTGATACGAGAATTTTGGATCTAGCATTAAGCTTTGAAGAGCAGCCGGACCTATCATTACTTAGTGGCTATAGACGACTTGAAGGGCTTGTAAGAGAAAAACATGATGAACTGAAAGGGCTGAGTGCTGCAAAGTTATTTTCAAAGGCCTATCAGGGAGAAAATGCAATTCTAGAATGGCCTGATATTGATAAGTCGGAAGCTGAAGGTAGGGCTTCTCTATTTATTGGAGTTTTTAAAAGTTATCGAAATAAACGTTCTCATCATGAGCAAAGCGATGACATAGCTACTGCATTAAGGGAGTTTTTGCTGCTTAATGAGTTGTTTCTTCTCGAGTCTCAGGCGAAATTGAAAAGTGATGGCAGTGACAAGTAAAACGTAACTTGATTAAAGCTAGTGTATGAGAAATATACTGCGAAATTAGCGCGTAGGTTGGATGAACTTATCGAGCGTAGCGCAGATAACGAAATTCGACATTTTATTGCGCACCGTAAAACGGGGGTACGCTCTAAGCATTCTACGAAAAAAATAAATAAAAAGGGGCTTTCTTACCATAAAGAAAACCACTTTTTAACGTACTGGCTTAGAATAAACCAGTAATAACGCCTTCATCAGTAATATCAATGCGTTCTGCGGCTGGTATTTTAGGTAAGCCAGGCATGGTCAGTATCGATTGATACATTAAAATAACTCAATGCTGCTGCGGGTCGATTTCCGCCTTTCAATATAAAATTCATTACATTTTTAACCAGGTATAACGTGGTGAAACTATACAGTTATTTGGCTTTTATGGCCGCTATCTACGTTAAAACTGCAATGTGTCGCTACGCGAGCATTTAAAGATTAAAACCCTAAAGCCTCGCACTGAAGTTGCATAGCTTTAAACCAGCGAACTGAGACCAATAAGATAGGCAAATTTTTTAGCCTAAAGACTAATATTTCGTTCAGGTAACGGTTTTTTAAGGTTCACAATATGTACTATGTGGACACTCCTCTCTATTTTCTTAACAATGTAAAATGCGGTGTATTGTTTGTAAGCAAGGGTTCTAATATCGCCTTTGTAGATGATGCCGCCTTCAGGAAAAACCGATAGTGTTTTGACCAGCGAGGACACCAATGCTTTAACAAACTTGTGTGCCATTTTAGGACTGTCTAACGCAATATAATAAGCAATATCCTCAAGTTCTTGTTCCGCCTGAGGCATTATCTTTACCGTGTAATTCATTATGAATGATGCGCGATACGTTCCTGCACCTGTTGCATGAGTTTCTCAGAAAAATCAGCATTCAACTCCTTACCTAAGCCGGCGCTTGACTGCTCCAGTCCTTTTTTAAGTTGAGTATCTAAATCAGATTCCGCTAACAGGCGTAACCCAGCGCGAATCACTTCACTAGCTGAAGCATACATGCCGCTATCGACTTTTTCTTGAACAAAGTATTCAAGGGGTTTTGTTAAGGATACATTCATGGCTCACCTCACACAGAGAAAAAGATAATTAGGCAGTTTACTCCAATAACGATAAATAACAAAAATTGTTATTTTTTTGCATCATCAAGAATATAAAGACTATCCAAGTTGCTGTATTGCCTCATTCCTTCAACCAATAGGAATCAGTATTATCGATTGGTACATTAAAATAACTCAATGCTAGTGCGGTTCGATTTCCGCCTTTCAATATAAGGTTCGGAATCTTTCATATAGTGCCAAAAGTAGTTTATACCAATCCCAATAAATAATTACTGTAATGGTCGTCATTCCCGAAGTCTTTAATCGGGAATCCATGCGCACACTATAGATTCCTGCTAAAAGAATGCAGGAATGACGGTTTTTCTTGGGTATATGAGTTTAAGTGCAAATATATTGGGGTTGGTATTACGCTTTTAGTATCCATTTAATATGTTTCGTGGGAGTGGCTTTAGCCGTGACAGTTCATGCCACTATCACGGCTAAAGCCGCTCCCACTTAAAGTGTAAACTGAAGAATGAAAGATGCCTAAGATTCATTACATTTTCAATCGTTGTTTATCTCCCTGATGTAAGAAAAAACAGATTTGTCGGTTTTGTCAGTTCCCTACCCACGCGTTTCTATAAAAATTTGATTAAGCTACTACAATAAGATCAAGGTGGGCTTTTATGCTTAGGAACAAGATTTCAATAAAACCCGAAACTTTGTGTAGCTCGTATGAAGCTTGCGGAATACGGGAAGTTGAATACACTTGCGGATATTATTAAGTTTGTATTCCTTAAGTGCTCGGGTGGAAATGAGTGCCGAAATGTTTTTTTGATTGATGCGCAGAAAGGTGATATTTATTTCAAAAATTACCTCAGTGACACTTCAGGACTTAACTTAATACATTATCGTCATTAGAATTCAGAAAAATACGAATAAATTCAATAGGTAACATGGTGCGCCCGAGACGATTCGAACGTCCGACATCCACCTTCGGAGGGTGGCACTCTATCCAGCTGAGCTACGGGCGCGCATTTTGAACTGATTATTTTAACTGATCAGCGTGGTTTACGATAGCATCGATTTTAAATGCGCTAAATTAGCTTTGCCGCGTACTTTTTGCTCTTCTTTATCGACTGGCTTTTTACTCGGCCATTCCAACTCATCTTGTGGCAGTTCTTCTAAAAAACGACTGGGAGCGCTTTCACTAATATCGCCATATCGTTTACGATGCGTGCAGTAACTAAAGGTACAGGTATGTTGCGCACGAGTGATACCTACATAAGCAAGGCGGCGTTCTTCTTCGATATTACCGGTTTCTACGCTGTTTTGATGCGGCAAAATATCTTCTTCAAAACCGATTAAGAATACATGGGGGAACTCTAGCCCTTTCGCTGCATGGAAAGTCATTAAACTTACTTGGCTATCAGCTTCTTCCTCTTGGTTACGGTCTAATATATCTAGCAATTGAATTTTAGCGACAATCGCCTCTAACGTATTCTCTGAGTCTTCTGTCTTTTCCGCCAAACGCTGCAACCATTCTAGCAACTCATCAACGTTTTTAATTTTACGCTCTGCAGCGGCTTGGCTGGTACTATTTTCATGTAGCCATTGATGATAATTAATTTGTTGGATAAAAGCGTGCATGACCGCAAAGGTATCGCCACTTTGAATTTCCGCCGAAGTCCTCAGCGTCCATTGACAAAATTTTTGCAAGCGAGCGATAGCAGATTCTGACAGTTGTTGCTTTAAACCCATTTCTGAACAAGCACTAAACAAGCTAATATGTCGGCCATTGGCATACGCGCCCAGTTTTTCTAAAGTAGTCGGGCCAATTTCGCGGCGCGGGGTATTAACCACACGAAGAAAGGCAGCATCATCATCAGAATTTACGAATAATCTCAGATAACTCAGAATATCTTTAATTTCTGCATAGGAAAAAAACGATGCGCTGCCGGTAATAAAATACGGTACATCTTGTTCACGCAAACTGCGTTCAAATAAGCGCGATTGATGGTTGCTGCGATATAAAATCGCGTAGTTGCCAAAACAGCCGCCCGTTTTAAATTTATGATGCACAATTTCCGCGACCACTTGCTTGGCTTCTTCGAGATCATTTTTATGTGCTAATACGCGCAAGGGGTCGCCATAGCCCATATCGCTCCATAATTTCTTTTCAAACGCGTGCGGATTGTTGGCAATTAACTGATTGGCAACTTTTAAAATGCGCCCATAAGAACGATAGTTTTGTTCCAATTTAATCACTTCAAGACGCGTGTAGTCTTTTTGTAATTGCTCAAGGTTTTCTGGATGCGCGCCACGCCAAGCGTAGATTGATTGGTCATCGTCGCCCACCACGGTAAATTTACCCAGCTTGCCAACCAGTAGTTTTACTAATTGATACTGGGTGATATTAGTATCTTGATATTCATCGACTAATAAATAACGGATGATGTTTTGCCATTTTTCTAAGGTTTCAGGGAATTGCTGAAACAATAACACCGGCAATAAAATCAAATCATCAAAATCTACCGCGTTATAGGCTTTTAAACTACGCGCATAATCAACATAAATCTGCGCTGCTTCTTGTTCTTCTTCAGCATTAGCTAAACTAAGTGCTTGCTCAGGTGTAACAAATGAGTTTTTCCATTGCCCGATTAACCCTGAATAAATATTCACGGCATCAATATCGTAATTTTGACTGCTATGGGTAATTAAATTTTTCAGCAGGGTAATTTTGTCTTGCTCATCAAATAAAGAGATCCCCGCTTTATATTGCAGGGTTTTGTGCTCTTTACGCAGAATTTCTAAGCCTAATGAATGAAAAGTAGATACACGCAAGCCACGCAATTCTTTGTCATCAAGCAGTTTACCCACTCGCGCTTTCATTTCTCGCGAGGCTTTATTGGTAAAAGTTAAAGCGGCAATATGCCGTGCCGGCAAGCCTTGTCTAACTAAGTAAGCGATCTTTTCGGTAATCACACGCGTTTTACCACTGCCCGCGCCGGCGAGTACCAATAAAGGGCGGTCAATCGTTTTTACAGCAGTTTGCTGTTGGGGGTTTAATTTTGTGGCCATGAGTAAAAGATTATGACTGACGATCTAATTTGCGATAGCCGATAGCTTCGCTTAAATGCGGGATTTCTATGTTTTCCGAGCCAGCTAAATCAGCAATAGTTCGCGCCAGCTTTAAAATACGGTGATAAGCACGATGTGATAAACCAAAGCTATTCATTGCTTGCTCTAATAATTGATGACCTTGTTCTGATAAAGTGCAGATTTGCTTCACTTCTTTTGCACTTAATAAACTATTGGCTTTGCCTGAGCGCGCTATTGCTAACGCTCTCGCTTGAATAACACGCGCACGTATAACGGCGCTGGTTTCCTCGCCTTCGGCTGAGCCTTTGCGTAATACTTCATGAGAAACGCGGGGGACTTCGAGATGCATATCAATTCGGTCTAATAAGGGGCCGGAGATTTTAGCACGGTAACGCAATACTTGCTCTGAGGTACATCGACAACGACCTGATGGATCCCCTAAATAGCCACAAGGGCAAGGGTTCATCGCGGAGAGTAACAAAAATCTAGCCGGAAAATCCGCTTGCCGCGTGGCTCGAGAAATAGTGATATGCCCCGTTTCTAATGGCTCGCGCAGAACCTCCAAGACCTTTCTGTCGAATTCGGGTAACTCATCTAAGAACAAAATTCCGTTATGCGCTAAAGAAATTTCACCCGGCTGAGGATTACTGCCGCCCCCCACTAAAGCAGGGGCAGAAGCGGTATGATGCGGGGCTCGATAGGGTGGCTTCAACCAATTAGCGGAATTAAATCCCGCACCACAAATCGAGGCAATAGCGGCACTTTCTAAGGCTTGCACCTCTGATAACAAGGGCAAAATAGTCGGTAAACGTGAAGCCAGCATTGATTTCCCCGTGCCTGGTGGGCCTAGCATCAATATATTATGCAATCCCGTTGCTGCAATTTCTAAAGCACGTTTCACGTGGAACTGTCCTTGCACATCAGAAAAGTCAGGCGCATCTGAATCACTATGTGTGACTTCGGGCTCGGGTATGGCTGCATCTAACTTATGAAAGCCATTCAAATGCGCACAAATATCCGTTAAATGTTGCGCTGGAAAGAGCTCTGCTTTCTGTACTAAGGCTGCTTCTTGAGCATTTTCTAAAGGTAAAAATAGCGGGCGTTGCGCTTCACGAGCTTGTAATGCCACGGGCAAGACGCCATTCACACTGCGTAATTCACCGCCTAATGACAGCTCACCAATACATTCGTATTTAGCCAATTCAGCTATTGGAATTTGCCCTGAAGCCGCAAGAATACCCAAGGCAATCGGCAAATCGAATCGACCGCCTTCTTTGGGCACATCAGCAGGGGCTAGATTAATGGTGATGCGTTGCATGGGAAATTCAAAATGCGAATTGATAATCGCGCCACGCACACGATCTTTGCTTTCTTTTACTGCGGCTTCTGGCAAACCGACCAAATTTAAAACAGGCAAACCATTGGATATATGCACTTCGACGGTTACTAAAGGCGCATCGATTCCTGAGCGTCCGCGACTATAGGCAATGGCTAGTGACATAGTAAATCCCTTTTATTTTCAATACTTAATTAAAGCGGCAGCTCTTAGCTAAAAGCAAAGCCGTGCTAATTGAGAGTTGAGTCTATTGTACGCGTTACTCAATTTTTTATTATGGAACTATCTAAGGTTTAGAGCAAACGGGAATATTAAAATTCTCAGGCTTTATCTTCAGGAGCTTGGTGCGATAGAGTTATCAGTTACTACCTGGTGTTACGCAAGCATAAAATAATTTATACATTGTCATCTTGGGGCGCAGGTCTTCAGCCTGCATTTTCCTTAAGCTTCTAATTCTAGCTTTCCCCCTTCTGAAGAAAACACTCATGCTTAACCATCAACACTACCTTGCTACCATAGCTCAGAGTTCCCACAATAAATCACGTCAGTGCTTTTGTAAATTTAGCGAATCATTTCTTCTTGTGCTACTCGACGCAGAGCGTCACAACATGCATTCCCACGCGGAGAGGCTGTGAAAGAACGATTCGCTTTTAAAATAATGGGGTAAGAACACAATCATTCAATACCCCTTAAGGTGGGCAGAGTGATTCTGAAGATGAAAAGTCATTTTGTATTTATGCAAACAATTGATAAATATATAAAATAGTTCTAATAAAAATAGATTTTGTAGGTTGGATGAGATTTTTTATTGCGTAGCATTAAAAAACGAAATCCGACATGGGCAGCATTCGTAAATGTCGGATTTCGTTATCTACGCTACGCTAGATAAGCTCATCCAACCTACGCATAATACTTTCACAGTCTCAGAGCGCGGGAACGAGGGCTATCTTTAGATCCGTTGAGAATAAGGAATATTTTTAACAGAAGATTGCTTAGAGGTGCACATTAAATAAAACCCGAAACTTTAAGTTATGCAGCACTGCCAGTCCTTGAAGGACTGGCAGTGCTTCCGGATATTATTGAGTTTTGATTGCTTGCAAGAAAAAACGGATAAAACCATACGCTAAAATAATGACAGTTAGATGACAAACACAAAACAATCTGCTTTTATAAGCAAACATTGCTAGAATTGTCGGTTACCTAACAAATTGAGTCATTATGAATAAGCACACTAAACTGCCCAAAGAAGGCATTGACGGTCTAAAAGAAAATTGGCGCAGTGATTTACAAGCAGGATTTTTTGTCTTTCTCATTGCCTTACCTTTATCTCTAGGTATAGCCATAGGCTCAGGCTTCCCTCCATCAGCCGGTATTATTACTGCTGTTGTTGGCGGCTTATTAGTCTCTCGTATTAATGGCTCATATATAGTGATTAATGGACCAGCAGGCGGTTTGATTGTGGTTATGCTCGCGGCTGTAGAATCCCTTAGCGATGGCGACATGATGTCGGGCTACCGCTATACCTTAGCTGCCGTTATGCTGGCGGGCTTATTTCAAATAATTATGGGTCGCTATAAATTAGGTAGCTTAAGTGCCTTTTTTCCTGCACCCGTTATACACGGCATGCTCGCAGCTATGGGTATTAGCATTATAGCTAGGCAGACACACGTTATGTTAGGTGCGTCATTCGAATCAGACAGCCTTTTTTCTTCCTTAGCACAGATCCCTAACAGCCTTATCAATGCAACACCTGAAATTGCAACGATAGGCTTGATCTCTTTTGCAATCTTACTCGTCTGGCCTTTTTTCAAACATAACAAAGTGGGCAAAATCCCTGCCCCTTTAATTGTTCTATTATTAGGTATGGCTTTAGCACAATTTTTTGGTATTCAACATGACCATTATCATTTTGGCCAAGCTGCATTACATGAACATATAATCGCTCCACCGTTTTTAGTCGAGATTCCTTCTGACTTTACTGAATACTTTTACCTGCCCGATTTTTCAAAAGTTATGACTTTTGAATTCTGGGTGGCAACTATCAGTATTTGCTTAGTGGCAAGTCTTGAGAGCTTATTAAGTGCTAGTGCTGCGGAAAAAGTAGACCCTTACAAAAGGCCCACTGATTTAGATCAAGACTTATCAGCCGTTGGTTTAGGTAATGTTATTTCCGGGTTCTTAGGTGGGTTACCGATGATTGCCGAATTCGTACGTAGCTCAGCTAACGTCGAAGGTGGTGCGCAAACAGGTTGGTCTAATTTCTTTCATGGCTTAATATTACTAGTGTTTGTCGTACTATTTCCACATTTCATTCACAATATTCCTCATGCCTCTTTAGCTGCTTTATTAGTTTTTGTTGGCTATCGACGCGCAACACCAAAAATATTTGCCCAGGTTTTAGCAATAGGTAAAGATCAGCTGTTTCTATTTGTCGCCACTATTTTAGCGGTATTGGCGACTAATTTATTAGTAGGTGTATTTTTCGGCGTATTTTTAAAGCTGGCTCTGCATTTATCGCGCGGGGTTTGGCCAAACAATCTATTTAAGATTCACTTTACGATTAAAAAAGAAGGCGACCGTGTGACGGTAAAAATTATCGGTTCAGCCTTATTTTCTAATTTCTTAGCGCTAAAAAGAGCAGTTGATAATATAGAGCCTGGTAAAAAAATCACCTTTGATTTTTCACAAGGCTATTTAATCGATCATTCTATATTAGTTTATATTGATGAATTCAGTGCGCGTTATGCTAACAATGGCGGCTACTGTAAAAAAGTAGGGCATGCTTTAGAAACTTATTCTGATCATAATTTAGCTGCCCGCTTAATGACACTAGACGATAGAAAGTAGTAACGCTGGGAAGCTATCCTAGACGAAACGTTAATCAAATTTGGCATGGATCCAGTTCGCTTTTTATCAATGGCGGACTGAAGTCCGCCCTACCGCGTTTAGCTGCCCTATAGATATTGGGCAGCTGCAAGGGTTCAAGCAGGTACCATCAAGCATAAACTACGCTTTCTTTAGTTTTTCTTAGGCCAAAGCGTTCAATTTTTTTATACAAGGTTGTTCGCGTTATGCCAAGTTTTTTTGAGGCTAAAGAAATATTACCTTCACACTCATTGAGCGCCATTTTAATGCCATGCATTTCCCAATCCGCCAAACTCATCGCGCCTAATTGGTCGATACTTTCCGGTATGAGTTCTGGGGTATCTTCTGCTAGACAGTGAGTTCGCCATTCATCCATAAAATCAACGGGCAAGTCATGCAAGACGATATTATCCTCACCCGCCGTATATAACGTAGCGCGGACGACATTGATAAATTGTCTAATATTTCCAGGCCATGGATGCTGATTAAGTAGTTTTATCACTTCAGGACAAAAATTAACCTCCTCATCACCGATTATATTTTGTATTTCTCGCTGTAAAAGGTGATCAATAATTTGCTTTTTATCGGCTCGATCACGCAGCGGGGGCAAATGTATTTGCGCGCCATTTAAGCGATAATACAAATCCTGACGAAAACGCCCTTCTTTCACCGCTTCAGATAATTGCACATTGGTTGCTGCGACAATTTGCACATCAACACTAACAGGACGAGTGCCACCGACAGGAGTAAATTCGGAAGTTTCTAAAACGCGCAATAATGTAGATTGCAGATCAAAACTCATATCGCCAATTTCATCGAGAAACAAAATACCTTTATCCGCTAAGCTAAATTTTCCCGGTTTACCACCACTTCTTGCGCCCGTAAAACTACCAGTTTCATAGCCGAATAATTCACTTTCAATCAGCTCATGTGGAATAGATGCACAGTTAATCGCAATCAGTGGCGCATCCTTTCTAGGGCCTGCGCTTTTCAACAAGGAAACAAAATGATCCTTGCCAACGCCTGACTCTCCAGTAATGAGAATCGGAATTTTATGCTTTTGTAATTTAACGGCTTTTTTAACATAGCCATTTAATTCTTCTGTCACAGAAGAGGAAAATTCTGTTTCTAGGTTTTTTTTAGCCGGCCGAAAAGGGATTTTCTCTAATACGCGTACTTGTGCTTCAGCATTTTTTGCTAAAGGTAAGTTGGTATTCACTAACACGCCGATTAAGTGCAAAAAGGCGAACAAGGAATTCATCTGCTCTTGGTGATCACTGACTAAACCAATCACGGCGAGTAATTCACCAGCTTCATCTAATAAAGGATAACCGGCTGTTGTATAAGGATGAAGAATACTTAAATAATGCTCCATCCCTTGAAAGGCAATCGGCTTTTTTAAATTAAGTGCCGTACCAATGCCATTATTACCTAGACCTGCTTCATGCCAATTAGTCTGTTTGATTTGGGTTGGTAATTGAAATGCACGCGGAAAATGCTGTTCCCCCGTCACATATAACAAGCTGCCATTGGGCGCAACAACAACCATCATCACGCCAGCTTCTTGGAGAAACACTTCAAAATGATGACTTAATTGCTGGATCTGCCCAGCAATATGCTCCGCTTGTTTAGCTTCAACCTCAGAACTTTTATGACTAAGGTGCTTATCCCAGTTAGTAAAGTTACCCAGCGGCAGATGGTACTCTTCCAAACAACGAAACCAAGCCTCGGACACATCAGTACGCACCCAATCAGCTTGCTCAGGAATAGATCGTGTTTGTACCATCCATTGCCAAGCCTGCACAGGCCGGTACATTTCAACTTCGAAGGATTGACGTAGTAAAAAGGTTTCCTGAACAATTTTTACTTTGTTGGGTATCTTGAGTGCAATTTCCATTTTCTCTCTCGAATAGTCGCATCAACACGATAGTGTCGACACAAAACTTTAAATCTGTGTTTTTATTAATTAAAACAAAAACTTATAAATCATTTCAAGATAACAAAATATAAAAAAAAAGACAATGCGACATAATGTCGCATTGTCCATATTCCATTAAGGAACAAGAGGAAGCCAGTACAATATGACTAACACAAGGGTAAAGCATGGAGCATAAAAATTTAATATCAAAAATCGAGTTATTCTGCGCGTGGGTCCTCGCGAGTTGCTGCCGCCCATTCAGGCGAATAGCCATCCATAATAGACATATCAGGCACATGCATTACAACTACTTGAGTTGTAATCAGTGTACCTACGACACTGACCGCATTACGTAATGCTAAGCGGGTGACTTTAACCGCATCAATCACACCAATATCTAAAAAGTCACCATAACGTTTATCTTGGGTATTAAAAGCAAAGCGTGGATTATTTTCCGTGAGCAAACGCGCAAGCACCTCTTCACTATTAACACCGACATTACTGTTTAGCCTTTGCAACGGACTTTTCAAAGCTAGCTTAACAATAGCAATGCCTTGCTGTTGCTCTGGGTTAGTCGCAATAATTTCATCTAAAGACTGAGTAATATTGAATAAGCCCACACCACCACCAGCTAATACGCCCTCTTCTAAGGCCGCTTTAGCTGACATATAAGCATTTTCAATACGTACCATACGTTCTTTAATTTCTACATCAGTTGTGCCACCAACCTCAAAAACACCCGTTTTACCGGATAAAATAGCCAGACGCTCTTCAAGCTCTTCAAAATCGTGTTTATTACCCGTCGGCGAACCATCACCCGGCTTTTTTTGTTGGATAATTTCTGCTTCATTAGCAAGGTAGTTGATGCGCTCTTTAATTGCCGCTTGATCTCCACGTCCACCAATAATGGTAATATTATCCGCGGTCACAATGACGCGCTTGGCTTGCCCTAACTGCTCTAATTCAACATGTTCAAGTTTAGTAGAAAAATCACCAATAAAAGCTTCACCACCGGTCATAATAGCTAAATCTTTCAGTCTATTTTCTCTTTTATCGCCAAAACCAGGCGGCTTAATCGCAACTACTTTAAAAATACCACGGACTTGATTCAACAATAAACCGGATAAAGCCTTGTCGATAACATCTTCGGCAATAATAACGAGCGAGCGACCTACAGCGTTCACTTCTTCCAAAATAGGCACTAAATCCATTAAGTCGCTTATTTCTTTGTCATAAAGCAAGATATACGGATCCTCTAACACCGCTTCATCGCGATCTTTATCAGTCACAAAATACGGTGACAAATAACCTTGATCATATTGAATACCGTCAACGACTTCGAGTACATCTTCTCGGCCATTACCTAGCTTAAAAGTCAGCGGGCTTTCCGTGCCTAGTTTTTCAAACGCTTCAGCTAGCAATGCACCAACACCGACTTCATCTTTCGTGGCGATAGCAGCAATTTTTTCAATCCAGTCACTGGTCACACCAGTGATTGCATTTTCTTGTAACTTTTTTTCGACTACAGCTAAAGCAATATCCATTCCCTGCTTTAACTGTATCGGATGATAGCCCGCTTCAACAAGCTTCATGCATTCCTTGCTAATCGCCTGTGCTAAAACAATGGCTGTTGTCGTACCGTCACCCACTTGACGTGATACCGCACCGGCAACATCACGCAACATCCGTGCGCCTAAATCTTCCGTGCGATCATGACAGCCGATTGACTTTGCTACGGTAACGCCGTCCCTTGTAAACACAGGCGTAAGACCATCAGCAACGTGCTGAACCATAACTGCGGGGCCGGCACTGCCGTAGGTCACGGCGACCGCGTTAGCAATTTTATTAACCCCTGTCATAAATTTAAATCGGGCTTCAGCGTCATAGATTATCTTTGTTGGCATAGTGATCCTTGTTATGTTTTGTGTGATACAGATTGTTAAGGTAAATAAGGGTTCAATACAGGCTTGTTTGCCCACCCTGCCTTTTTAAATTAAGGAGTATTACTGTCCTTCATTAGCGCTTGACCTGCTTGGGCTCGCGTTTTATGCGCGCGAAGTAAATGAGCCCAAGTTGAGATAATGGTTCTATCCCAATGATCAAAAGTTGTTTTTAGCTCTTCGGCATCCTCATCGCTTAATTCTTGCTGCCAGTACTCTCGTAACTCTTCAATGCGATCCATCCCTATCTTTGACCTGATGTTTTTTTCATCCACTGTTAATTTATGGATCGTCGCATCAAGCTGATCGACCATTTCATAGATAAATTCCAGATCCGCATTCTCCATTTCTGTTTTCCGAGTTAGTAATATTCCATTTATTAATCAAACCCTACTAAGCTGGCAATAACTGACTACCAAGCCAATGCAGGCATTTAAGAAACGCTAGGCAGAAATTTCTCTAGATAAATTTTATCTTTGGAAATACCTACGTCCTCACAAGCAGCATAAGTCGCATCAACCATGCCAGGAGGTCCACATAAATAAAGGTCAGGTTTTGCAGATGCGGCTTGTAAATCCTTTTTCAACACATCAACCACGCTGCCTTTTTCTCCTGCCCAAGAGTCAGTCGCTTTCCAGACACATATCTTGACCGTTAAATTATCCATTTCACTGGCAAGTTTATTCAGCTCTTCGACATAAAAAACTTCTTCTTCATAGGTTGAGCCAAAATAAATAGTGCAAGGTTGTGGCTCGCCCCATTCCTTCATAAATCTAACCATCGATAAAATAGGCGCTAAGCCTGTGCCGCCTGCGACAAAGTAACGTGGTGTAAAGCCATCCGCGACTAAACCAAAGATTCCCGATGGCCCTTTAACATTAATTGTTTGACCTACTTTTGCATCATTCTTTAAGAAATTGGAGAATTTCCCATCATCCAAGACCCGAATTAAGAACTCCATTTGCCCGTCATTATTCGCAATATTCGCTGGAGAATAAGAACGCGTTGTTTCTGTACCTGGTATTTCTAAATCATAGTACTGACCTGAATCTAGTTTGATTTGTTTTTCACCATCAGAACGACCTAGGAAAAGCTTAGTCACATTACTAGAGACTTGCTCTAACTCGACAATCTCAGCAGGAAACTCTTTACCTTCCTCAGAATAAGAAATACGGTCAAAGGTGTAAGGCACTTCAACAACCATATCTTCTGTTGGATAACAACGGCACAACAGAACCATGTCTTCTTCTTGCTCTTCGGGCGGCAGTGCTTGAGCGCTGACCTTGCCCATTTCAAAATCACCATACGTACAAACTCCTTTGCAGGTTGCACAGCCACCTTCGCGGCACGATGACATTAAAAAAATACTTTGGCGAATTGCTGCACTGATAATATCTTCTTCTGGTGCGCAATCAAAAGAGACCGATTCGCCCTCTTCAGTAATAACTTTTATTTGATGATTTGCCATTAATCATGAACCTCATTGTTCTGCTTATTTTTTGCACTAATATTAAAAAATGCCATGACATGATTAACCGCACGTCTTGATGCTTCTTCTGTCAAAGAGCAGCCTTCCTGAATAAGTTTATCTTCACGAAAAATGGTCCAGCGCCACATAAACTCTAAATCTTCGGTGTACGCGGTATAGTTGTTATCATCATATAATTTGGTCAAATCTTCATTATTGCCAAATAATTCACTAACATTTCTTGTCGGTTGTTCGTAAAGTTCCATCATGCTGTTTTGTGTGTTATTAGTGATTAAAAGTGTAAAAGCACTGCCATCCTTAGCGGTACTTTTACTTCCTACCAAACGCTTCACTTCCATGCATTGAAAAAGTAAGACGCCCGGCAAAAACTTACAAAACTATTACTGAATCGTAATAATCTTAACGCCACGCTCTTTGCGTAACTCTTCTAATGGCATTGCGTAATAATCAATATTTCTCAATTCCATTAGTTTTGTACCTAATAAACGATCTGCGTCCATAAACACATTAGTCGGCATAATAGGTGGTTTGTAGTCTGTTCTGAAATTAATATGTAACTTTTCAGCTTCATATTTATCAGAGCAGTCATCCATTCTTGCAACTACAGCATCGGCAATATCCTGAGCCTTCGCACCACCTACACAGTTATTAAAGAACTGCTCATCGTTCAGTTCCGCATGCTTTAGCAAGGCAACTTTTTCTTCGATTTTGCACTCAATCCAACCCCAATCTAACTCTAGATCATAGTTGTCACGTAGAGGCGTGGTATGCTTTTTACGGAAATCCGTTAAAAAAGCAGCGCCATCTTTCAATGTTTTTAATTGACCTATTTTTGCTGTCCACTCATCACGAACAGGGTTGTCATGTACATTGTAATTTGCCATTTTTATCTCCTATGCATCCAAATCTTCAAGTTTACGATCAAGCCCCATTAACTCAGAAGTGATGGTAAAGGTTTCGCCCAGTGTAAAAGCACGTCCGATAGTTGATGAAACATCTACCAAGAAATCATAAACACTGAATTCTTTACCTAAAATTTCAGCGGCTTCTTCACAATCCACTTCAATTTTACCGGTTGCTTTTAACCACCAATAACCAGCACGATCTTCAACCACTAAACTAGGGTTATCATCTTTACGGTCGCCCAGTAGGATTTCATCAACAATAATGTTCATTTCATCCGATTTCTTCAGTACTAAAACCACTTCATTGCTTTCATGTACGACTTGGTTTTCTTCTGCGAAATACTCATCGGCAAAATCTTTGCCTGTTTTCGCCATGATGCCAGCACCATACGAATTTGCATTATTTGACATATTTATTTCCTTATTTTTTAAGACCTGATAAAACAGTTTTGATCATGGCTGCTTTGTCGGCTTTGTAGCCTATTTTGTCCGCATAATCTTCAGTCCAGTCATCAAACACACGGTTTAAAGCTGTTTCAATCGCATCTTTCGTCGTTACATGTTCGATTTCAGGGATTTTCGCAAAAATACCCATAAAATCTTTCAATGCATTAACTGTTCTAGGCAACCACTTATCCGTCCATGCACGCATTAAACGACGATTGTAATCACCAAATTCAGCATCATCACCCAAGCAATGGAAGAACATATCCCCCGTAATACCTTTAGTTTGCGAATGATAAAGTTGCATTTGATTGATAAAGAATGGCGTTAAGTTGTCACCATAGTAAGAAGATAGACGCAAGAAAAATTCACGACGAACAAACTGACCAAATATAGCATCGTGTACTTGATGACCTGCCCATAAAATTTCATTCCAGTCATATGTATCTTGCCAAATATCTTCAACTGTTTCTCTGGCCCCTTTGTAGATTGCACCCTCAGTCCATTCTTTTTTCGGCTGATCAGTTGACTCAGGAAAGTCTGGCACTAACTTAGCTAAGAAAGTTCTTTCTAGCTGAATCATTTGTGCATTATCAACTTTATCTAAGCCGATCATAGCGATACTCATACGTAATGTATCGCCCAAGCAATCACGAGTAGCAGAAGAGTGCGAGTTGAATAATCCATATTCGTTAAAGCAGAACGCACCTAAATAATCATTTAAAACTTCATCACGCCACACAGGATCCATAGTACGAATCTGTCCATCGCTTGAAAATTGCTTTAAAAAACGCTGTGTATAACGCCACTCTTCCGCTTTGTCTTTCACATAAATCGCATGCCAGCGCTTAGCTGGATCACGATGTTTGTGCCAATCCGTGGAATGCATTTCCGTCGTTTCATTACCCCATGACGGACGACCACCATGAAATTTTTGCGTCCAATCACCCCAATCTAAACCACCTGGAATCCAATCCGGTGTAGGTTGCGTGTAACAACATAAGATTTCATACTCTGATAAGCGACGACCACGCGGCTTAACAAAATAGTTCATTTTACGGTTTGACTCTAAAGGTTGATCAGGCACTGCATCCGCAATCACTTTTTGCATGACTGGATCAGTTAACCCGCGTTGACCTGTTTCTATTTGAATTCCCATTAATGTATCTCCTAATATATGGATTAAAAGTGAAGTGACTTACAGTGCGTCAACAGGATCAGTAAAAACACAGTTCAGTGCTTTAATATCATCCAATGTCCACATTTTGCCGTCTTTATTTGTATGTGGCTGAGCGATCAATGTTTTACCATCGCTACGCACACCGTGTAATTCAGCAATCACTTCTGATAATTCGCGTCCTGCGTATTGTTCAAACATGTTTTGGCACTCATAACGTTCTGGCTCAGATAACCACATGCGCTCGCCCCAGTCATCACTGAAGGTGTTTTTCTTGCCGTTATATTCATGTACACGCAAAGTACTTGCGCCTTTACATAAGTCAGGACAGAAAGGTACTTGTGATACGCGGTCAATATAGATTGGGTGGTTATTCTCAATAAACCACATAATCGGTAAAAATCCGCTGTTTGGATCTTCACAACCACGCGCACGCCACTCTTCATAGATCACACCGTAATGTGCATGCCAGCCAGGATAGTTCTCTTCAAACCATTCCATTTCTTCAGTGGTTGGTAATGTTAAACGGAAGAAACCTGTAGGCCATAATGCGTAAGCAATTAGGAATAAATCATGGTGAGCCCAGTACGCATCTTTTTTCGCATCACGTAAACTTGCTGGAGAATTTACGCCGTATTTACCCAAACGACCAATCCAGATACCGCCCCAGTCTTCGTACACCCAACGGTTCCAAGTTTTAACCCATGGCTCAACTTTAAAGTGCGAACCATATTCAAACGACATACCTAAAACTGGTGTAAAATACTTTTGCTGTGTCCAGAAGGCATTGTTAAGGTCAGTGTTCAGATATTTCGAAGCGGCTTCATCGTTTGCAATCGAGACAACTGTTTGATAACCGTTTGCCATATGGCGCAGCTCATCAGTTTCAATAGATAAAAATACCGTTGGGGTAATTTCATCACCATTCGCTGCTGCCCATTCCGTGACGGCAACAATTAATGGGTTAGTGAAACACGCTTCACCTACCAACTGTAAGTTAATAGAACATTCAACCGCATCACCTGAAATAAAACCATCAGAGAATACCCGCTTCATTCCTTTCCATAGTGGACCGATAGTACGTGTACGACGAGCATCATTATGTCCAGCCGCATCTTGTCCATGTTTAGTGAAATAGTAATTTACATAACCACATTGGTTAGTATGACGAATTTCATCTAACGTTTGCGCTAGGTAGCCGTTCTTTTGCTCAGGCGCAGTCGCCGAATCCCACAACATACCTGTCGCAGCAATCGCATTGTATTCCCCAACTTCTAAGAAGTTAGAGATCACTTTCATCGTTTCGTTCCATTTTGGATGAACTTTGTTACCTGCATCAACACGCGTCAATACATCCTGTAAACTACCAAACTGGCGCTCATCTTTAACAGACTCCATGCGCGCATATTCTTTAGCGATGAGCTTAAATTGCTCTTTAGTATCATTCGCCATTTTGTACTTAGTTGGATACTTAGTACGGTTCTTATCGAAGTCCCAAGTAAAACTTTGTAACCATCTGTGTACTTCCTGAGCATTTACGCTAGTCGGTGCACGATTGACAGCCAAAGCATCTGTTGCAGCTTTTGTTGCAGCACTTATTGCCATGTTTATTTTCCTCGTTTCTTGTTAGTTGTTTAATGAAGCTGTCGTTATCACTATGCCTTTTTGCTTGATAACGTACAGTATTGAAGTGTTTGCTAATCCAAGCTAACGACAGCTTCCACAAGATATAAAGCAGTTAGCGTGCCAATCCCCAAAAACAAATATAATCATCTATTTTTCATGGACTTGTAATTTTTATAGATAATTACCTTAGTTATTTTTAGTGTCTATATAATGGACAGTGACCAGTAAATAAACGTATATTTTTGTGAATTAGTCGACATTTTCATTTATTACGAACACTCACCTAAGTACCGAAACATAATTACAATATGTTTTTGTAGGTTCGAATTTATTCGCACCTTGTGTTCAATAAGCTTTTTCGGTACGAATAAATTCGAACCTACGAACATAGCATTCAGTTTATGCACACTATATAAAGTGGTGGTTTAATTTTACGGGAGTACTTATAACCATTATTCCTGACTGCGACCCAGCCAAGCACGGGCACAAGCTTTACCAGTAATCTATCGTGTATGCATGGATTCCCGATTAAAGATTTCGGGAATGACGGCTATTACAGTGATTATTTATTGGGCTTGGTATAAGTTACTGACTGCACTCATTTAAGTTATTGACAAAATGCAATAAATTACCTATGATTCCAGAACTTTTATATCCAATTTTTAACCTTTAGGAATCATTAAGATGAAAAGAACTTTCCAACCAAGCAAAATAAAACGCGCTCGTGTTCATGGTTTTCGTGCAAGAATGGCAACAGTAGGTGGCCGTAGAGTTATCAATGCACGTAGAGCAAAAGGTCGTCACACACTAGCTCTTTAACCGTTGACTCAGAAAGCATTTAGTTTTCCACCGTCTGTACGGCTACGAGAACCCGCTGAATTTAAACGTGTTTTTGCAAAACCGGAAAGATCAACTGATAACTATTTTACAGTGCTTGCTATTGTTAATAAGCTAGAGCATCCCCGCTTAGGGCTTGCTATCGCAAAAAAACATGTTAGACGCGCTGTAGATAGAAATAAAATCAAACGATCTGCCCGGGAAAGCTTTAGATTACAACAACATCAGATGCCGCATCTTGATCTCGTTATAACCGCACGCAGGAATGCGGCAACAGCAGATTCAAAAACACTACAAGATTCTTTAGCTAAGCATTGGCTCAAGGTAACTAAGCGATGCGAACCCTTCTCATAGCCCTACTGAGATTTTATAAGTTTTTTATAAGTCCTCTACTGGGAAATAATTGTCGCTTTCACCCCACTTGTTCGAGCTATGCTATGCAAGCAATTTCAATGCACGGCGCACTCATAGGCTCCTATCTCACAATAAAACGATTACTACGGTGTCACCCTTTTCATGATGGTGATATTGATGATCCTGTACCCAAAAAAGTTGGTAAGTAAAAATGGAGAATATAAGATTTGTACTCATCGTAATTTTATCGATGATTTCATTAATGTTATGGGAAGCATGGCAAGTGGACTATGGCCCAAAGCCTGAAACTACAGCCCAACAAACCGTTATTGATAGTAATGGCAACCTTGTTCCGGTCACTGGATCAAATAGCGATGGATCATCTGAGCTACCTTTCCTAGAAAGCGCTGTAAATAGCATTATTACTGTTACTACTGACGTTTATCATCTAGAAATTGATACTAAAGGTGGTACTTTACGTAACCTTGATCTTTTAGATTATCCTTTTGAAAAAGGCGAAGAAGCTCCTGTACGTTTATTTGATGGTAGCTCAGAAAAACTATTTTTAGGTCAAAGCGGCCTTATTAGTAACCCTGAATCTGTAACATTACCAAACCACAACGTACAGTTACACGCTGAGCAATATAGCTACGCACTTAAAGCGGGTGAAAATACGTTAACCGTTCCTTTAACATGGACTGATAACAACGGCTTAAGCTATAGCAAAACCTATACCTTCACACGCGGCAGTTATGAAATCCAATTAGCACAAAAAGTAGACAACCAATCAGCAAAAGATTGGTCTGGTAGACCTTATACGCAATTGCTTCGAGTGCCTTATAGCGATGGCCAAGGCAATACGTTTATTCGTACTTTTGCCGGCGCAGTTGTTTATACAGAAGAAGAAAAATTCCAAAAAGTTGAATTTGAGGACATGGCTGATGTCGACCTTAAAGTTACCTCAACAGGCGGCTGGACAGGTATGATTCAACATTACTTTGCTGCAGCGTGGATTCCACCGGTAGGCAATGAACAACACTTCTTTACTAAAGAATTAAGCAATTCTCGCTACGTGATCGGCTCATACCCAAATCCAACGACAGTCGCGGCAAATAGCAATGCTGTTTTTAACAGTCAGTTGTTTGTTGGGCCTAAAATCCAGCCGATGATGGAAGCTTTGGCGCCTGGCCTAGAATTAACGGTTGATTACAGCTGGTTAACGATTGTTGGTAAACCTATTTACAGCTTATTGAATTTTATTCATGACTTCGTAAAAAATTGGGGCTTCTCAATTATGGGTGTGACCTTCTGTATTAAATTACTATTTTTCCCATTGTCAGCTGCTAGCTACAAATCAATGGCAAAAATGCGTAAATTACAGCCTCGCCTAGCACAGCTAAAAGAAAGCTATGGTGATGATAGACAGAAGTTTAATGAAGAAATGATGAGCTTGTACCGTAAGGAAAAAGTTAATCCTATGGGCGGCTGCTTACCGGTTATCGTACAGATTCCCGTATTCATTTCTCTCTATTGGGTATTGATTGAAACGGTTGAGTTAAGACAAGCGCCGTTCCTATTCTGGGTACAAGATTTATCATCCAAAGATCCATACTTTGTCTTACCTGTATTAATGGGTATTAGTATGTTCATACAGCAAAGATTAAACCCAGCACCGGTTGATCCATTGCAGGCAAAAATCATGCGTATGTTTCCGATCGTGTTTACTGTGTTCTTCTTGTTCTTCCCATCAGGTTTAGTTTTATACTGGGTAACAAACAACACGTTATCAATTATCCAACAATGGTATATCACTAGAAAAATTGTTGGCACTGATTAGCGCTAAACTTTAATCTACATCTACACCCTAAGCCGAATCATGCATTAGCTGATTCGGCTTTTTTATTGAGGCCATTATGAATATCACTCAGCAAGATACTATTGCAGCCATCGCTACCCCTCCCGGAAATGGCGGTGTTGGAATTATTAGAATTTCAGGTAATAACGCCCTCCCCATTGCCCAACAGTTAACCAATAAAACGCTTCAAGCGCGCCATGCTCACTATGCTTCATTTTATGAGCCTGATGGCAATATTATTGATTCTGGCTTAGCCTTATTCTTCCCCAATCCCGCATCCTTTACTGGAGAAGATACAGTAGAAATTCAAGGACATGGCGGCTCTGTTATTCTGGATATGCTGCTTAGACGTATTTTGTCTTTAGGCGCACGCATTGCTAATCCTGGTGAGTTTTCAGAACGCGCATTTTTAAATGGCAAGTTGGATTTAGCACAAGCTGAAGCTATTGCCGATTTAATTGCCAGCAGCACAGAACAATCCGCACGTTCCGCACAAAAATCCATGCAAGGCGTATTTTCTGAGCAAATTAACTTCTTTGTAGAAGAACTAATTGAACTCCGTATTTATGTTGAAGCTGCAATTGATTTTGTTGATGAAGAAATTGATTTCTTAAGTGATGGAGTAGTCGAAAATCGTATTATTCGCTTATTACAGTCCATTCAAGCAATCTTAGTCACCGCCCAACAAGGCCGCCTCCTGCGTGATGGTATGACCGTGGTGCTAGCTGGCAAGCCTAATGCAGGAAAATCCAGTTTACTCAATGCATTAGCAGGCCATGATGCCGCGATTGTCACCGATATTGCCGGCACAACCCGTGACATACTTAAAGAACGCATACAAATAGACGGCATGCCCCTGCATATTATTGATACCGCCGGCTTACGTGAAAGTGATAATGCCGTTGAAAAAGAAGGCGTACGTCGTGCGCATGCAGAAATATTAAAAGCCGATAAGATTTTATTACTAATTGATGCCAATGACCCCGAACCAGATACACTCTTAAAAACCTTACCCAATAATATCAGCATCACCAAAATCTATAACAAAATTGATTTACTCAAAATCCAGCCAGAAATCATCGAGAACGAAAACGGCACGCAAATTTATCTCTCAGTAAAACAAGACATCGGCATGGACTTGTTAACACAACACTTAAAACAAAGTGTCGGTTTTGATGGTGCAACAGACAATGTATTCATCTCCCGCCGCCGCCATATAGAAGCCTTAACTAAAGGCGAACAATTCGTGCAAAATGCCCTAGAACAATTACAAAACAATCTAGCCGGTGAGTTGGTCGCCGAAGACCTCAGGCAAGCACAAAATCACCTCTCAGAAATTACGGGTGAGTTTACATCTGATGATCTACTTGGGAAAATTTTTAGTTCTTTTTGTATTGGAAAGTAAGCCTTTGTAGTACAAAAGTAGACTAGAGGGAAAACTAATAGCTTTAAAATCCCCTCAGAAGAAACTATATAAACCAACCTAAGCTTGTAGTAACTCAAATGTGAGCCGCCATACTCAATAGCATTAGCAGGTAAGTCAGGCATTAAGATTCGCATAACGGGTCTTATGTTCAATTGGGTTACACAGAATTATTTATAGGCTCCAGATTCACAATTCCTCAGTGGCTTCTTGAGCTGTCAGTTTTCCAAATAGAATATCTAGCATTAAACCAATTCTTGCCTCTGCAACCCCCCACTTATTAGTATTTAGGCTATTTGGCGCTTTAAATATGACTTTACTCACGCTTTTGCCTTTATAAAAAGCCTCAACTTCAGCACTGCTTAAGTATAAAGCTATATCCCATGACCAGTAACCGACATACTCTATAGTTACCTTTTCTGGGTCATATCTTGAGTACTCAGGCTTTACTACATAAGTATATCTATTATCAGCAAGCCATTTTTCTACTGCATATTGAAAGCTATCTCTGGTCTCATGATCATTAATTGACAGTATTTCAGGATCTTGAGCTAAAATGTCGGAAGGAATGCTTGTACCTGAATATCTAGGGCCTGCGCAACCACTAATCAGAATTACAATTCCTAATACAAATATTATTCTACTCATTTCATTTTCTCATGATAAATAATTGGTAAAACCAATACCTTCGCAAACCTCGATTTTAGTCAAAAATGGGAATTTAGATCCATTATAAATCAATTATTTATAGGGCATTAAATTCACAAAAAAGAGTAAATTTCTATTTTGGCGAAGGTATTGAAAACGTAACTGGTTATATTACCCAGGTTCAGTAATTTTATACTCCTATTGAATTTGAAAGAACAGCGTTCAGCTGTCCTACCTTTTAAAACCTGAGATGCTAAAGCTGATGCAATTCCTCGAATTCTGCACATAACTGTTATATTCCCACACTAGTTTGCCATTGATTTATAATATTCGCGGGAAAAAATAACTACTCAGTTTGTTTTTTTACAAACCAACTGACAATACGGTCATCTTTTGAAACATGTATCCGATAATAGCGGTCATTACGGATATAGACAGAAACAACCCCCGACTCCATAGACTTCTGGCCTGATAATCTATAATTACGTGTTTGACAAGAGATAAATTCAGACCATACCATTCCAACCTCCGGTGTTGCATCCAAACGCAGCCCACATTGACCTTTCAACAAAACAACTCTCTGGAAATTCCTTTTTGATTGGTCTTCATCAATTTTGATAGCCATTTTTTTCCACAGATTAGGGTAGGCAACCTTATACATTAGCGTACGGTACTTTTTTCGCGGAGAAACGGACATAGCACCTTTTATTACCCCTGGAATAATAGTCAGAGCCGCTATCATAGGGCCTGGGTTAGCAGATTTATGGATCAACTCATGGCTACTCTCAGCTTGATATTCACCTAATAACTTTCCCGTACTAGCATCAATGACTTCAATATTGGCATGCGCATCATAGATATATCGAGTTCCTCGCCAATTATGCGCAAAAATGAGTGGGCCAGGCCACCAGGTAAAAAAGTTCTTTGCCCCTTGATGTCGAAATTTCCCTTCCACTTCCCCGCGAATTAATATATCAATATTTTCCTTATCTATATACGAATGAGCAACAGATTTAAAAGCACCCTCATCACGTAATGCTTCTGCTAAACCTTGTTGCCACCTTTCCGCATCCCTATATTCACCATTCGTAACCTGTATTGTTTCAACCCCAGCTATTGTGGTTGTAGGGTGTCCTGTACTACTAATTAAAGCTTCAGGTTTTAGATCAACAATTTTAAAGGTAGTACAACCACTTATAAATAATAAAATAATTGGCCAGCTGAATAATATTTTATGTGGAATATATTTCACGTTTTCCCCCTAATTTTTAAAGAGTGGTGGTGACCAATATTTGCACCTGCCTTATTGATAACTTTCCTCTAATTAATATTTACTGTCACCCCAGTAATACAGTCTCTACTTTCCTGGAGAATAATACTCATCAGCATCAGCATCAAACGAATCTACTTCATTTTTCTGCTCTTTTAAATCTTTTTTCCTTTGTTGATCTGCAGGTGAATAATATTCATTTTTATCTTCATCAAAGGAATCAATTGAATTTTGTGGGGAATAATACCCCTCTTCCTCTATATTATTTTCAAGATAGTTTACAATGTCAGGATCACTCAGCATTTTTAAAGCACACTGAGCAATTGCGTTTTCAATTGCGCTAGATGCAGAATAAAGTACGTAATGGTTTTGCATTATAGAGTACTCTCTAGTCAATCCAGCTCCAGTTCTCACCCGCAGGGATATTGTTTCTTTAAATGTTTCATCCAATTCAGATTTAGCATCATAAACTGATAATTCCAATATCTTGTCAGCGCCACTCTGAACCTTTATATGATTACTTTCTAAAATAATTGTTGCCGCACCAACAGCAGATTCTGTAAATTGATACAAATCTCCATAAACTCTCCATGCCTGAATCCTTCCAATTGTTATTTCACCAGATTTTAGTGCAGAATTTCTAATCATTACAGGTTGCTTGACCTCTAGCTCAGGTAGAGGATATTCTGAAAGGTTAGGCACCTGGGTATTGGTGTTTATACATCCAGACAATATTAAAAAAAAGAACATACATATACTTAACTTCACCATTATTAATGCCTCATAAAAATATTTAGAATCGGAGTAATTAAAAAACAAAAAAAGCCGTACTACCCTTTAATGACTTTAACGAAGTCATATTCGGTAGTCCAGCTTTCCGTTTGTATAGGATCCGCGACTTTCTGTCCCTACCTTGCGATAGGTTTAGCTTTGCGTTGTTACTTTTTAATAACATATACGCCTATTTGTCTAGCATTTCAACTGAGTATTTTTGTCAGGTATTAGGTTCCTTTACTCCTCCTGAGACACTACAAAACAAACTCAGCTGAACTGCCGTTTGCCGTTTTACTTATCACCAACTGTGCATCAATACGCTCTTTTAGCTCATTCACGTGACTGATTACGCCAACTAATCGCCCATCACCACTGAGTGAAGTCAGTATATTAATCGCTTGCTCCTGCGAAGTGCTGTCTAGTGAGCCGAAACCTTCGTCAATAAATAAGGTATCTAACTGCATGCCGCCGACATTATTTTGCACGACCTCACTCAAGCCTAAAGCCAAAGCTAGTGAAGCCAAAAATCCTTCACCTCCAGAAAAAGTGTGTACCGAGCGCGTAGTCCCTGTGTAAGTATCACTTAATTCTATATCTAAACCAAAAGCTGACCGCTTATTGCTTTGAGTCATTTTCCTTTTTAACTGGTAGCGTCCATCACTCATAATATCTAAACGATATGAGGCAACTCGTAAAATATCGTCTAATAATCTGCTCAATAAATAACGACTAAAACTGAGTCTGCTGCCTTGATAACCTGAACCATTAGCAATTTGAGAAAGGTGCTTTTTTTGTTCATGATCTTTAATGACTGTTATTAATTTATCTTCTTCCTTGGCAATTTTTTTAATTAAATTATCCAACACTTTAAAGCGCTCTTGCTCTTGCACTTGTGCTGTGAATAATTCATCTTTAAGCTTTTTAGCTTGCTCGTAGTGTGCATTTAAAGTGACTAAATCCGGTTGAATTTTATCTTTTAATTGCGCAGCTAAACCTTCTAGTTGCGCAGTAATCGTTTGCGTTTTCTGTTGATAACTTGCTACTTTCTCAGTTTTATTGATCAGCTCGGATTCGTCTAATTTGGCGGCTTTAAGTTCGGCTAAACCACTAAATGAAGAATTATTGATGGCTGTTTCAATTAGTTGCTGTTGCACATTAAAATCATCAACAGCCTTTTTCTGTTGTGTTTGTGCACTGACCAAACCACCACTGACTATATTGAGCTGCTTTTGTGCGGTTTGGTCTGCATTAGTTAAAGTTTGTAATTGTTGCTCGAACGCTTTAATGACTTGCTCAAGATTTTTTATTTCAGCATTCAAGTTACTTTTATTTTGGTAATGCTCTGGAATAGCGCTAGTATGCGTGTTCATTTGTCCTTCCAGCGTATCCTGCTGTTTTTTATGATCCGCAAGCTCGGGTTGCTTTTTACTTAAACTATCCTCACTCGCGTTGATACTTTGTTTAAGATCAGACAGCATTTTTTGTAAACTTGTTTTTTGCTTAACTTGCTTGTTAATAACTTTATATTGCTCAGTAAGCCCATTAATTTTCTCTTCAGCTGAAACAATGCTGATGTTATTACTGGGGTTCGCTTTTTGCAATTCAGCTAAGACGCTAACAATACCGGCTAAAGTCTGGCTTTGAGTATTTAATGCTTGCTGAGTATCAGCTTGCTTTTGTTGTGCTGCGTTTAATGCTTGTTTTGCCTTGTTTATTTGCTGCTCTGACGGAATATGATCAGGCGCTATTGCCGGTGCAGGATGACTATGACTACCGCAAACTGAACACGCTTGCTCATTTTCAAGTTTACTCGCTAACAATGAGGCTATATCTTGCCAACGCGCTTGCTCTAGTGACTGTAAAGTATTGTCTAGAGTTTGCACTTGCTCGCTATCTTGTACTAGCTGCCCCTGCAAGCCTTGTTCAATTAACTGAGTTTGCTGTAATTCTTGTTGTTTTTGTTCTATCGCTTGCAGTTGTTTTAATTGCTCTCGTGCTTGCTCGCCTTGATGCCGCGTTGTTATTAATACCGCTTCGCAATCGCTCAGGGCATTTAACTTTAATTCAGTATCTTCTAGCTCGGTACGCTGAGCTTTAAACCCTTTTTCTACTAAAATTAAGGCATCATTCGCTGTATTAAATATTAGTTGTGCTTCGTGATAGCGCTGTTTATCGCTGACGAGTGTGATCAAGGATTTATTGATATGAATTAAGTCTAAGCGCTCAGTCATTCTATTTTCATTCGCGGGTTTCTCTAACTGCACTGCATCCAACTCTGACTTTTTTTGGGTCGCTATATCAGTACATTCTTGAAAACCTTGCTCAGCATTCTGTAATTCAGTATTTGCATTCGTTGCAGCTTTTTCTGCAACAATATAAAGTCGAAAATCCGGCCACAACTTTTCTGCTTCGCTATTACGTTTCAATAGCGAAGCAATATCAGCCATCTTGTCTTTTTGCTCGGTCAAAACTTGCTGAGCTGCAATTAAGCTTTGTTGCTGCTGAAACAATTTATCTAAGGCGGTCGCTTGATTAAGATCCGTTTCTGCTAGCTCGCGCTGCACTTCTGCTTCTGTAACCTGCTCAATGGCTTGTGCGCATTGCTGTTCAATAAGCTCTAATTGAGGTTTTAAATGCAAAACATTATCTACATTCTCACTTTTCAGTAGGCCATTAATTTGTGCTTCTAAGTGATCAACTTGCTGCTTACTTTCCGCTGCTAAAGTTTTTAATCGGCTGGCAAATAAAGCAAGAAATTCGGTATCAACTAGGGTTTTTAGTATTTCTTCCCGCTTATCGGAATCTGCACTTAATAATTCTCTAAACTTTCCTTGTGCCAACATCATCACTTGGCGAAACTGTTTTACATCAAACCCCAATAGCGCTTTAATTTCTTTTTTAGTCAGCGTAATACTTTCTGCAATTAAAGTCGCATCTTCAGAAGGCTGATCGACCTCATCCAGTTTATATAAAGCCGAAATTACCGCTTGCTCAGTCTCACCATCGCCACGCTTTTTAGCGACCTGTTGCTTAGGTGAAAAGTAAGCTCGGAATAAGTCACTTTGCATGGCAAAATCTAAACTTATTTCTGTACTAATGCTAGAGAGCGCATGGTGCGAGCGCATTTCTTCTACTTTTCTTTCACCGCCGGAAGTTTCGCCATACAAAGCGCAACAAATAGCATCAAAGATTGTCGTTTTACCAGCGCCTATATCGCCAGTAATTAAAAATAAATTTCGTTCGCCCAGTAATTGAAAGTCGATTATTTCCGTTCCAGCATAAGGCCCAAAAGCTTGCATTTTAAGTTTTAATGGTTTCATGTCTTATTCCTTTAATGACTGCCGCTGGTTATTTGTTCAACGACATCTGCAACTAATTTCTGTTGCTCGTCATTCAACTCTTCAGCACAAATATGCTGGTAAAATTCGGCAAATAATTCGCTTATGTCCTGCTTTTGTAATTCCTGAAAACTTGTTTCTGTTTGCGCTGCATTTTGATTAGTTTTGCTCAGATGTTTAATTTCCAGCGCGTTAGGGTACATTTCTTTTAAACGACGCATGGGCTCATGTAAGCCTTCTTTATCTTCCAATTCGGCGCGAATAAAATCTTCTCGCTGAGTATCTAAATGCGCTTGTTCTAATATCTCTGTCAGCGTGCCCTGCACAGTACGCATATCACGTACAGGGTTTAAAGGAATATGTAGGCTACTCACAAAACCATGATCATCGAGAGTCACTTCCGTTATGCCTTTATTATGTTTCACTTCGCTAAAACTGTATTTAAGCAAGGAGCCAGAGTAGCGCACATGACCATAACCTGCACGTTGCGCCTGGTGTAAATGCCCCATCGCTACATAATCAAATTGGCGGAGTATATTGGCTTCAATATGTGACGTGCCGCCTACCGATAATTGCCGTTCTGAATCACTCACTTCTCCACCAATAACAAATTCATGAATAATTAGCACACTACGTTTACCTTTAGGATGTTGCTCAATAATGCGAGCTACTTGCCGCTGAATAACATCCTGATGCGTCAATATTTCACTATCTTGATATAAAGAGCGTGCGGCAATCGGCGATAAATAAGGCAACGGATAAAAAAACACTTCACCATACTTATCGCTTAAGATAATAGGCTGAATTTCGACACTCGCTTTACCTATAATATGTACCTTAGCTTTCTCTAATAGCTTAGAAGCAAAACTCAAGCGCGGCCCACTGTCATGATTGCCACTGATCATAATAATAGGCACCGCTAAATTCCCCCCCACATAATTGATAAAACTTTCTAATAAGCGCACCGCACCTTCGGATGGAATCGCTTTATCATAAATATCACCGGCAATAATTAACGCATCTGGTGGGTTCCGTTCAATTTCGGCTTTTAATTGCTCGAGTATATGTTGCTGATCTTCGAGCAAAGAAACATTATGTAAAATACGACCTAAATGCCAGTCGGCAGTGTGAATAATACGCATAGTTTTGAGGGTTGGATTTAGTCTGTAAGCAATTTAGCTTAGTTTAGTGGTAGATCGTTAACCAAAATAAAGGACATTCTTAAAAAAAACCAGCATTAGTTTATACCTACTCTAAGTGATGCTAAAATACAACCATGCATGATTTAACAACTTTAAAATTAATTGAGCGTATCAGTACTCTATTGAGGGCTGAGCAGCGTAAAAAATATTCTGCGCTCGGACTACAGCCTGTCCATGTGCAGACACTGGACTATTTAGCTAGTTGCAATCGGTTTAGTGATTCGCCTGCGGCCGTCACAGACTATTTAGGCTTAACTAAAGGCACCGTTTCGCAAACGCTACAGGTTTTGGTGCGTAAGGGATTCATTGAAAAAAAACAAGATGATGTTGATAAACGTATCGTTCACCTGAATATATTGCCTGAGGGCAAAGCACTCTTACAAAGCATCACCCCTTTTGATGTCTTCACTAAGGCTGAACAAGCCATTGAAAATAAGCAATTTGATTCTATCAGTGCAGCACTTTATGAGGCCCTCGTTGCCTTACAAAATGTTAACGGCACCAGTAGCTTTGGGCAATGTAAGAACTGCATTACTTTCAGTGAAGAAAACGATCACTATTATTGCTTATTAATGCAACAACCATTGAGCCAGACAGATATTGAAAAAATTTGTCGCGAATATGTCTCTGTTACCAATTCTGGCTTAGTCTAAACTAAGCTTTATTTATACACTACTGGAAATTTTTTATGTTTGATCCAAAATCAATTGATGATATCGCTAGCCGCCTAAGTGATGCTATTCCTCCCGGCTTAAATAACTTTAAAGAAGATATGGAGAAAAATTTTCGCGCTATTTTACAAAGTGCTTTAGGTAAAATGGATTTAGTGACTCGTGAAGAATTTGAAGTACAAAAAGGCGTCTTAGCTAAAACACGTTCTAAACTTGAAGACTTAGAAAAACGTGTTGCTGAAATGGAACAACATATTTCAAAATAGCTCCGACATCAAGTCAATAGCTTGAGCTTACGTAACTTCTCATTATTAAAAGGTACAGGCAGCTTTTTCAATTCGTCATTCCTGCACGCTGTTAGCAGGAATCTATGCTCAACGTAGATTCCCGATAAAAGCACTCGGGAATGATGATATTTTTATAGGTATTTGCCTATGGATAATGAGGAGTTACGAGCTCACACATTCAAGCTATTTTCTTAATCCTCTCTGCAAGTCCACTAAAACGCTCAACTTTACGTTGAATAGTTTGTAAAAACACCTCTTTATTAGTGACCATTTTTAGTGTTGTTTTCGCGCGAGTTATTCCCGTATAAATAAGCTCTTTAGTTAATATTGGATTCATCACTTCCGGCAATACCAATAACACCTCATCAAACTCTGAGCCTTGGCTTTTATGTATAGTCATAGCAAAAACAGTTTCACAATAAGGCAAGCGCGCAGGTAAATACTTTCTAACAGTGCCATCAGCATGTAAGAAAAAAACCATTAATTGTCCGCGACTTTCAATATCAGGCATACAAATACCTATATCGCCATTATATAACTGCAAAACAGCATCATTTTGCGTAATCATGATAGGTCGACCACTATACCAATCACCCGAATTTTTAATGAGTCGTTGCTCTATCAGCACTTGGGTCACTCGAAAGTTAATATCATCAACACTGTATAAGCCCTGCCGCGTAGCACATAGCACCTGAAAAGCACTAAAAGTCGCATAACATTCTGTAAAGTCAGCATTTTCAGAAATAAGCTGTAAATAGGCGACTTGTTTATTGACGACATAATCAATTAAATCTTCCTTCAAAAAGCAAACTTCTGCGTAATTCTTTGTTAATAATTCCCAAGCTAAATCAGCGTCCTGATGATTAATTGCTTCAGCGAAAGTTTTTATATGCCCAGAAAAACGGTAAGAAACTTTTAGCTCCTGCGTGTACTTGGGCAAAGCATTCGTTAAATCAGCCAATACCGTTCCTGTTTCCACGGACGCTAACTGATCTTTATCGCCTAATAAAATAAGCCGCGCATTTACTTTTAAAGCGCTAACTAATTTAGTCATTAAAGGCAAATCAATCATCGATACCTCATCGACCACGACAATGTCATAGGCTAGAGGTGAGTCAGCATTATATTTAAAATAAGGCGATGGCGGCCTTGCTCCAAGTAAACGATGAATAGTGACAACCTGTTCAGGAATCATTTTCTTTAATTCCTCAGAACAATCTAAACCATTTTTACTTTGCCCAATAGATTCTTGCAGCCTCATAGCTGCTTTTCCGGTAGGTGCTGCAAGCATGATATTTACAGGAATTTCTGAAAATTCCTGTAACAAAGCCAGAATCTTAACCACCGTTGTTGTTTTTCCTGTGCCCGGGCCACCTGTTACGATAGTAAATGGATACTTTATAGCTGCAATTGCCGCTTCTTTTTGCCAATCAATGCTGTCATTAACAGGAAAATACCGATCAAATACCTCAAGAGAGCTACTCAGCAAAGAATCTGCCCCCATCAAACTAACTAATTTCTTCGCTAGTTGGCACTCATAGCTCCAATAACGCTGTAGATATAGTTGGTTGCCTTCCAATACCAAAGGTAACGTGCCAGTTCCATCTGCCATACCCGAGCCCAGCACTACAGTTAACTCTTCTTCACTTAACTGAAAGCAACTATGTCCTTGGCTCTGAGCATACGATAACTTAGCCACTATTGCTTCAAACTGTTTGCCTTGCTCATCTTTTAGCCCACTTCGCTGAGTTAAGAAGCGAGCAAAAGCATAATCTAACCGACTGAGAGTTATTTCATTTAGCATGAGCTGCCTATTGATAAGTTAAGAAGATAATATTTAGACATTTTACCTTTCCTAACCAAATAAAAGGCAAAAAAAAACCCACTCTATTGCTAGAGTGGGTTTGATTTAAGAGCTTGGCAATTCCCTACTTTCACATGGATAAATCCACACTATCATCGGCACTAAGCGGTTTCACTTCCGAGTTCGAAATGGGATCGGGTGGTTCACGCTCGCTATGGTCACCAAGCAAACTGGTTTGATTGTTCCTGTCTTTCTGATCTTGCTTTCGCTAGATAAAATTCGGGTATCAATCGTCTCACCTTTAGTTTTTCGGCTTTTGGCCTTTTGTCTAAAGGATTGGAAATCTGTTGTGTTTCGAGTTATTTTCGTTCTCTCGCAGTGAAAGCGATTGTCTGCTTCACATAACACCAGCGTTTAAAACGCATTTGGTGTTATATGGTCAAGCCTCACGGGCAATTAGTACAAGTTAGCTTCACACATTACTGCGCGTC
>Ga0209184_1000247_pt1 | contig 68304 bp, 56 predicted proteins | sample EN8Hudsemesocosm_2_FD_184627 | JGI IMG/M metagenome (GOLD analysis project Ga0209184, IMG submission 184627) | Methane-oxidizing microbial communities from mesocosms in the Hudson Canyon - EN8C Hudson Canyon (SPAdes) (version 2) | ecosystem: Environmental > Aquatic > Marine > Cold seeps | place... | reverse complement strand
ATATGTCTGCAGGTCAAATTCGAGCTGAAAATGGTTACATTAATTTACGAGTAGAAAACCAAGCTTATCGTGGTCATGAATTTGAACAAATTCCTGTAGTAACATTAGAAGATGGCACCAAAATTTTATTAGGTGATATCGCTTCTATTCTTGATGGCCTTCAAGAAGGTCTTCAATATTCCAAATTTAATGGCAAAAATTCAGTAACCTTTTTTATTGGCGCTGCCGATAATCAAAGTATTACTGATGTTGCTGATATTCTTAAAACTTATGTGAAAGAAAAATCGGCAGAATTACCGCAAGGAGTGAAATTAGAAACTTGGGTAGATCTCACTTATTACCTTGAAGGTCGCCTAAACATGATGCTTGATAATATGAAAAGTGGCGCAGTATTGGTCTTTTTAATGTTGGCACTATTCTTACGTGTTCGTTTAGCTTTTTGGGTGATGATGGGCTTACCTGTCTGCTTCTTAGGTACCTTGCTATTTATGCCGACAGAACTCATTGATGTCACCATCAATGTTATTAGTCTGTTCGCTTTTATTTTAGTGCTAGGTATTGTTGTTGATGATGCTATTGTCATGGGTGAAAGTGCTCATGAAGAAATTGAGGAACATGGCCATACAACGGACAACGTCATTCGAGGCGTTAAAAGGGTAGCTATGCCTGCCACTTTTGGGGTGTTAACTACTATTGCGGTATTTGTGCCTTTCATGTTTGGCGAAGGGCCATCGGCAGCCTTTAGTAAAGCTATTGGTGCTGTGGTAATTTTGTGTTTGATTTTTTCATTAATTGAATCAAAATTAATTTTGCCGGCGCATTTAGTTAAAATGAAAGTTAAAAAGTTTAACCCGAGAAATCCACTTGATAAACTGCGTGCGAGGATTGATAAAAAGCTAAAAAGTTTTATCGATAATAAGTACAAGCCAGCACTGAAGATTTTTCTTGAGTATCGTTATGCGGTTTTAATGTTTTTTGTCAGTTTAATGATGCTTAGCGTTGGTTTGTTCTCGGGTGGTTTTGTTCGTTACGTTGGTCAACCTAAAATCCCTCACGATTTTCCACGTGTTAGTATTGAAATGAACATTGATGCCTCAGAAAATGCCACCTTAAAGAACTTACTTAACATTGAGAGTACTCTTTATAAAGTAGACCAAGAAGTGAAAGCGAAATATGGTCGCTCGATGATTTCTGATATGCAGGTTGATCTACGTAGCAGAACCAGTGGTCAAGTGATGGTTAAATTGGTTATCCCCAAAGATAGACCGATTAATACCTTTGAACTAGCAGACTTATGGCGTCAAGCCATTCCAAACTACCCTGGAGTAAAGTCTTTAACTATTAGTGATAATTTCTTTGGCGGTGGTCGTGATGATGGTGATGTTGCTTTTAGGTTAGAGAGCCAAGACGATGCTCAGCTACTAGCGGCAGCAAAAGCGCTAAAAACTAAGCTTAATTCACTTAAAGGCGTTGGTGATGTTAACGACTCTCGTCAAACGAGTGCGAAAGAAGTTCAACTTGAGTTGAAACCCTTAGCACATAGCATGGGCTTATCATTAGCAGAAGTAGCATCACAAGTCAGTTACAGTTTTTATGGATTAGAAGCACAGCGCATTTTACGCGATAGTGAAGAAATCAAAGTGATGGTACGTTACCCACTTGAACAACGTAGCAGTGTTGGCCATGTTGATGATGTGATGATTCAAGCGCCAAATGGTGCCGAGCTGCCTTTATCTGAACTTGCTGAAATCTCTTTAACAGATGGTGTTACCCGTATTCGTCGTGAAAATGGCAACCGTACCATTAATGTTTGGGCGAGCGTTGATGCTGAACAGGTAGAGCCTTTTGAGGTAGCAAAAGATATTCGAGATAATTATATTCCTAAGCTGTTAAGAGAATACCCGCAAGTTAAAAGTGAATTGTCGGGCAGTATTCAAGAAGAAATGGATGGCGTTGCTGAACAAATTCGAGATGCACTTATTTCTTTCATGGTGATTTTCTCTTTATTAGCTATTCCGCTCAAATCATATTCACAAGCGGCAATGATTATGACGGTAATCCCTTTTGGTATCATAGGGGCTGTTTTTGGTCACTTATTCTTAGGTATGGATTTAAGTGTGTTGTCTGTGTTTGGTATATTAGCCGCAGCTGGGGTGGCAGTTAATGACTCTTTAGTGATGGTCGATTATGTTAATAATGCTAGAAAGCGAGGTGAACGTTTAAAAGATGCGGTTATACACGCAGGAACTAAGCGCTTTAGAGCTATTTTATTGACTTCATTAACTACCTTCATTGGTTTGGTACCCATTATCTTTTTTGAAACAAGTGCTCAGGCTCAAATTGTTATTCCAATGGCAGTATCACTTTCATTTGGCGTGCTGTTCGCAACAATTGTTACGCTAGTATTCATTCCAAGTCTTTACTTAATTCTTGAAGATCTTCGAATTATACTTAGACGTTTAATTAATTTTATTAAACAAGTAATGTTTGGAAGAAAAGAGATTGAAAGTGACACAGCAAGCTAATACCGCTGCTTTATAGTAGTAATGGCTTCTATAAAGCTAATTTTACTTATTGTACATTTTTGAAACAAAAACCACTGCATTGTCAGTGGTTTTTTTATTACATTATCGCTAACCTTAGCTCTATTGGTATATTATAGATACAAAGCTTTTATGATTGAGATTGTAAATATGAACTTGCTGAGCAAATTAATTTTTTATAGTTTACTGATACTGTGTTCGCAAGCACTCTTTTCATCTATGGCTTTTTCTCAAGTATTGACAATTGAGCCTGAAAAACTATTTCATAAAGATATCAATACAGAAGTATTGTCTACAAATAATAGTGAACTGCAGGCGACTTTGCTTAGCGACAAACAATTTATAATTATTGCCCTACCTTTACCAAACGGAGAATTCATTAATTTTAAATTAACTCCTCAAAGCATCATGGCAGATGGGCTTGCCAGAAAGTACCCTAGTATCAGGACTTTTATCGGTTCATCCCTTGATAACGCTAATCATACTGGCCGTTTTGATATTACTCCTAACGGTTTTCATGGCATGTTTTATTATCATGGTGAACTTGTTTTTGTAGAGCCTGAACATGTTTACATTCAAGAGCAGGTAACGCTTAAATCATCAAAAGTAGAACAAGTTTTTGATAGTGTAAGTAATGAATATAAAAGTTACTTTAGTCAAAGTAGCCGTCTCCCTAATAAGTTAACGAATAAGTTGGCGCATAAATTCCATCAACCCAAAAAAATAGTCCAGCAGTCATCTGCTTTGTCAGATTCACATGTGAATAGCGCAAATAAAACAGCTAAAGCTAGCGAAACTGAAAGCGCTATAAAAACTTATCGAATCGCTATTTCTGCGGCAGCAGAATATACACAATTTAATGGTGGCACAGTTGACAGTGCTATGGCTGAAATCATCACCTTAGTTAACCGTTTGAATCAAGTCTATCAGCATGATTTAGCGATAAAATTAGAACTAGTAGAAAATAATGACTTACTGATTTTTACCGAGGCTAATTCAGATCCGTTCGCTAATGACAGTGACGATGGTGATTTAAATACGGGTATTATTGACAGTATTATTGGTAGTGAAAGTTATGATATAGGCCACGTAGTTAATACTGGTGGTGGTGGTTTAGCTGTGCTTGGAGCTGTTTGTCATTCATCATATAAAGGTGATGGAGTAACCGGATCTCCTAATCCAAGCAATGATGCTTTTTATATTGATTATGTCGCTCATGAAGTGGGGCATCAGTTTGGTGCTGAACATACTTTCAATGGCACAGCAGGTGCTTGCTCTGGAAATCGTGTCTCGAGTTCTGCTTATGAAGTGGGCAGTGGTTCAACTATTATGTCCTATGCTGGGATTTGTGGAGATCAAAACCTGCAGTCTCATTCTGATGCATTTTTTCATGCAAGATCGATAGAGCAAATAAGCACATACATACAAAATGGCGCTGGCAGTAATTGTGGTATTGTCGCTGAAAATATCAATAAGACCGCCGTTGTTGACGCAGGCATGGATTATACTATTCCTGCGCGAACTCCTTTTAAATTATCAGGTAGTGCACAGGACGTTGATAGCGATAGTTTAAGTTACAGCTGGCAACAATTTGATTTGGGCGATGAAAGTGCATCGCTTGCACAGCAAATTGATGATGGAGCTCGACCATTATTTCGTGCTTTTATACCAAGCAGTGAAACTTACCGATACTTTCCACAATTATCAGACGTACTAAATAGTACTAGCAGTATAGGTGAGTCATTACCAACAACAAATAGAGAATTAAACTTCCGTTTAATGGTATTTGATAAAGATGGTGGTGTTAGTTTCGATGAAGTAAAACTGGATGTTGTTGATAACGGGCAATCCTTCTCGCTTATTTCTCCTGTGTTAGACGATGTTTGGACTGCGAATAGCAATAATATTAATTGGCAAGTCGCTGACACTAATAGCGCCCCGATAAATTGTGAAACTGTAGATGTTTTATTATCTAAAGATAATGGCGAGAACTTTGATGTCACTTTAGCTAGCGGGGTAGCAAATAATGGCAGCAAAGATATTTCAATAGACTCTTTTTGCGCGGATGAAATAAATACAGCACAAGCTAGAATAAAACTGGTTTGCAGCAATAATATTTTCTACGCGATTAATAACGGAACTTTTAGTATTGATAAAACGGTGAGTTCGAGCGACGTTACTATTACAAGTCAGCAAGCTATATCTATTGTGCAAGGAGAGAGTATTGAGTTGAATCGTTCACAGTTTACTTATGCATGTGAAGTGGCTGACTCAATAACCATTCAAAGTGGTGAAAATTATACTTTCTCTGGTGAAAACATAACACCAAACAGTGACTTTACAGGTGTTCTTTTAGTGTCTATGGTTGCCAATAAAGCCGATGTTAGTAGTGAAGTATTTGTTGTAAATATCACGGTAGAAGCAATACCTGAGCCAGAGCCGGATCCTGAGCCAATGCCAGAGCCGCCAGTGGCTAAATCGTCTGGTAGTATTTCTTGGTTATTATTGTTTGTTTTTGTTTTGCCTTGGCGCGTTTTGTTTTTAACAAATACAAATCAAGCGTGTTAGTAAGGAGCTAATCATGATTAAATTTTTCATGCTCATTTTTATAATATTGTTAACTGTTAGTTGTAGCTCTGATGCAAACCCAGATAATGAGAATTCGAGTGAAGCTAAACTAAGTCAGACCGTTTTAGAGAAGGTGGATTCAACAAAGTTAAGCGAGGCAATAGCGCTATCAAAGCAAAACAAAGATTATCGCTTGCTAGTTACCTCAGGGCGAAGCATTAGCATCCCCGGCGTTAATGCTAGTGATTATCAAACTATGATTGAGCTCTGTGGTAAAAAATATAGTTCAGCTGCAGGCGATGTAATTACTTCACCAGAGCAAAGGTTAGCGCGCAAAAAGTTAGTTAACTATATGCGCCAATATAATGAAGAAATGTTAGTTATTTGCCAAGAAAAATTAGCTAATTAATTAAGCTATTTACTCTAATAATGGCGAATTAGCGACCATTTTAATATCTGTTTGAGGAAAGCTAGAACGTGTATAGAAAAGCTTATCTTGACTGCTAATGAAAGCAAGGGAATATGAATCTGCAAACGAGAGTAAAGGCAGCCGTACTAATGGTTGACTAGTCTGTTTGTTAAAGTCAAAAAACAAAACTTGCTGATGATCACTAAGCTCTTTATGAAAGTAGACACCGTTTTGGTTATAACTCCATGCATAACGCGCGGTAAAGTCTATACCGTCAACAACTGCAATTGGCGCTTGTTTAGAATCAATATCTTTTTGCCATAGACCTCTTTTTACTCTGGTGTATAGCATGGTTGTGGCAGAGGTCATTATGCCATAACGACCACCATCAAAGGTTAAACGCTTAGTTTTTCCGCTTTCAATATCAATACTGAAAATGTCGGTAAATTCTTTACCATAAATGGCGGTAATAATTTTACTACCATCCCAGCTCCAGCTTGGGCGATTATGTTTGGAATATGGGCTATTTAGTAAAGTCAGTTTCTGATTATTTAATGAATAAATATAAATATTGTCACCTTCTCTTTCCCCTAATGAAGAAAGAAATGCTATTTGGGAGCCATCACGAGACCATTTAGGGTACTGAATACTTTGTTTTAATTGAGTCAACTGTTTTCGTTCACTGCCATCTGGCTTTGCTGACCAAAGTTCATTGAAACCAGACTCATTAGAAATATAAACAAAACGATCATGGACTTCGCTATAATCAGGTGAAAAATGATTGAAGCTCGATTGCACTACAGGAAATGGGCTACTAGCGATGGTACTGTTAAGATCTAAACTGACAATATCTTCATTCTCGATCCGTTGCTGATAAAAAAGTTGTTCGCTCTTTTTAGCAAAACTAGGGTAGCTAAAACCGGTTAAATTTAATTCTTGTGTTATTTTTTCTTTAATATTTAAGACAAAACCATAACGGTTACCAGCTCGCATTGCAGCATAAACTAGCTTGTTGCCATTTGGATGCCAAGACATACCAACGATATCTTCCTCTCCAAAAGTCAGCTGAGTTGTTACTTCACTCTTTATATTAACTAGGTAAATATTTTCGCTAAAATCACTGTATCGCCGGCTAACGGCAATGTATTTCCCATCAGGTGAAAAAGCCATATCCCGATCTTTATAATCACAATCTTTTGCACAGGAAAAACGTTTACTTTGTAATAATCTTTGATTGCCTAGCTGAGTTAAGTCTAAGAAATAGACACCTGGATTTTTTGAGTTATTAACATAGTCGTAAACTGCAAGGGTTTTATCATCGGGTGAAATATCAATATAATAATAACCACCAATAAGAGGGCAGTTCGCCACCTCTTTCTCTTGGCGGCTGGTGACTTTTAATTGAATGTATTTACAATACTTTTTGCTTTTATCTTTACGGGAAAAGTATAGGTATTGTCCGTCATTACTCCACACACTATGTCCTTCTGTGGCATTATCAAAGGTAAGTTGCTGCGCAGGGAGTTGTGGTTGAGAAACATCTTTCATAAAAAGATTCTCGGGTTTGTTGGTACTTACTTGTCGATATGCTATGTATCGACCATCAGGCGAAGCCGCAGGAAATAGTTCACTTCCTGGATGATTGGTTATTTGGCTGATTTTTTCTGGTTCACTTATCAATATATCTTTGTAAACAAAGGTAGCGACTAGTGCTATTAATATACTCGTAATAATATAAAGAAATAATGAGTTGAGTTTTTTATGCGCAGGCTGTGGAAGTTTTGAAGTAGGTGTTAACTTTGTCTCTGGCTGCAACCATTGAGGAGCGACTAACAATCGGTAACCAGCTTTTCGAATGGTTTCAATTATTTCTGTTTCTGAGTCGTCACTTGTTAGGTTTTTACGTAAATGCCAAATGGCATTGGTTAGACTTTTTTCACCGACAAAGCTATCTGGCCCCCAAATATTTTCTATTAATTCTTCTCTAGGGATCACGCGCGGGTGGTGCTTAGCTAAATAGCTTAATACCTCAACAAACTTTGGTTGCAATGACTGCTTTTCTTGCCCTTCAAACTGAATGCTAAAATCATCAGGCGTTATCTGACATTGACCCAATTTAAATGAGCGAGATATTTCTATTTCTGACATCAAGATTTTTTTTATTGTTAATAATTAAGTGAAAAGTAGAGCTTTGATGCTAACAAACCTATTCTAATATTTCATTAAATCTTTTATTTATTGATAAAACTTCAATTCAATATAGATAAATACCTCATCTTAAGTTGCTGTTATTAATCTAAATAATAAGAATAGACATTAAATAGATGTAAAAATTACCTACCGTAGATTGTAGTGACTGCATTTGTCTTATAAAAAGTCTAAAGAAAAAAAACAATAACAAAATAGATAACTATAACTACCTGAAACATAAAAAGAGAGATTAAGATGAATAAGAAACCCCTTAGCATCGCAATACACACTGCCTTATATGCGGTGCTTGCAACAAGTGTTATTGCAACACAAGCCTTTGCAGCAGAGAATGAAATAGCAAAACCTGCTACTAAATCAGCGCCAGTAGAAGAAAAAGTTATAGCTGAAGCGGATGAGAAAATTACCGTAACGGGTTCTCGTTTACGTCGCGATAGTTTTAGTGTTGCCACGCCTCTTGCGACTATGGATTACGAAGCAATTGAAGATACTGGTTTAGGTTCATTATCTGAAATTTTAATCGATGAGTTACCACAGATTTCAGAAAGCAGCAGCAACTCTAATACCCAATCAAGTGTTTCGGCAACAGGTCTTTCAACCGTTAATTTACGCGAATTAGGCTCAAGTCGTACCCTTACGCTAATTGATGGCCGTCGCGTTGTCTCAAACAGTCATAGTAGTAACTCAGTCAGTTATTCGACTATTCCTTCAGGCATGGTGCAAAGAGTTGAGGTTATTACCGGTGGCGCTTCTGCTGCTTATGGCTCTGATGCCATTGCCGGTGTTGTAAACATTATCACCCAACAGGGCAAAGAAGGTTTTGCCTTTAAAGCTCGTGGTGGTGAAAGTACCGAAGGTGGTGCCAAAGAATTTACCTTAGACTTGAATTATGGTACTGAATTTGCCGATGGCAGAGGTTATATGTACCTTAGCTCAACCTATGATAAGCAATATGGTTTAACTTACGAAGATCGAAAACGTGCCCAACAGCAAGAGTCGCATCGATATGATGATGAAAGAATGTGTAATACCATGGAAACTATTAATGATTCTAAAGACGGCGAATGTATGCGTGATATCACCCAGGCTGATTGGCGTAGCCTAAGTGACTCAATCCCCGGCGGCGTATTTCATGAGGCAAGCAGTGACAGAGCAGATGCTGGTTTTTGGTATGACTCTCAAGGCTTAAGAAATGATTGGCATGAAGAAATGTACGGTATTGATACCGATCAATTTGTGCAACTTAAAACGCCAGATGAGGCGTTAACTACCGCGATAAAGGTTGATTTTGAACTTACTGATACTATTTCATTTTATGGTCAAATTCAGCACAGTTTAAATAAATCCTTTAATAATAAATCACCCGAAAGTGAAGATGAAAGTGATAAGGTGATAACTTTTGACCCTGCTTCAGGTGTATTTGATGAAGTGATTATGGGCAGAATTTCTCGTGACAACCCTTATGTGCCAGCTGAAATTGCTGACGCTGGTGGCAGTACGATTAAATGGGATAGAAACTTTGCTGAAGTAGGTCGAATTTCTACTGATAACACCCGTAATACCACTCGAGCTTGGGCAGGATTACAAGGTGGTTTGTTTGATGATACTTGGGATTGGGATATTTCTGTCGGTTACGGTCGCTATACACAGGAGCAGGTTCGTAGTAATGAAATTGATGTTATTAAAGCCGCTTATGCACTAGATGCTGAATATGCTGAAGATGGTGTAACCATACAATGTGCCGATGCGGACGCTAGAGCCAATGGTTGTTTACCGATGAATTTGTTTGGTGAAGGCTCTATAACTCCAGACGTTGCTAATTATATTCGCGTAAACCCTACAATTGACTCAACTGTTGAGCAGTTAACGATAACGGGTTATATCGCCGGTGATTTATTTGAAATGCCAGCAGGGCCAGTGGCATCAGCCTTTGGTTTTGAATGGCGTGAAGACTCGCAAAAGATAGAAACAGGTGGCGGAGCTACAGAAGGTGGTATCAGCTTTAACTATGTGCCTGAGTACTCAGGCGAAGTGACAGTTGCTGAAGTATTTGGTGAAGCGGCATTTCCATTATTAAGAGACGTTACTGCAGCGAAAAGCCTAACGGCAGAAGTCTCAGTTCGATTAGCTGATTATAGCTGGGAATCTTCAGGACTGATGCAAAGTTATAAAACAGGCATGGTTTGGGAAGTTATTGACGGTTATGCAGTTCGCGCTAACTGGGCAAGAGCACAACGTGCACCATCTATTGATGATTTATTATCGCCACCTGCGGGCGATTATGACTCTTTCTCCGATATTTGTTATGGCACTACCGCAACATCGACAGATGAAGGTCATGATAACTGTCGTAAAGAGCCATCAATTGCTGCACAAATTGATTTAGATGGTGAATTTGATGAAAGTGATAACAACTATTCTCCAAGTGTTGGTAATGAAGATTTGACAGAAGAAACAGCAGATACCTTCACTTTTGGTGTTACTTTGGCACCTTCATTTGCTCAAGGGTTACGTATTGCCATTGATTATTATGATATTGCCATTGAAGATGCGCTTTCAAGTTACTCAAATGATGACATTATGCGTTATTGTTACGACTCTTCTTTAGAGTGGGATGAAAAAGGCGGCAGTAATGCTTTTTGTAATGACCTTAAACGTGATGAAGATGGTGCTTTAATTCAAGTTATGCAACGAAACTATAATGTTGATGAAATAAGCACTAGCGGTGTTGATTTAGCATTAGAGTATCGATATGACTTTGAAGAATTTGGCCGGATTAAGTTTAAAACCGATTGGACCCATGTAATTGACTGGGAGAAAACAGTACAGTCGCCGGATGGCCCAGAAACGACAGATTATGTTGGCTACTATAATGAAGATATTTATGATACTCAAGGTACGGCATCGGTAACTTGGTATAAAGATGAATGGCGTGTTCGTTGGAGCACAAAATATAAAGGTCCAATTACCGTTGATAAAGACGATGAAGAAAGTTGGCTTGAAGATATGGCCACTAATGATGAAAACTGTGCTGCTGGCAGCGAAGATTGTGTAGAAAACCCCGAAGCGTTAGCGTTTAATGAAATAGGTTCATACATTAAACACGATATATCAGCATCATATACTATGGACTTACCTAAAGACGGTGAAGTACGCTTTTTTGGTGGTGTAAATAACGTTTTTGATAATCGTGGTGATTATAGCCTAGGTGGTCGTGGTCACTATTATAGTGGATATGGCAGTAGTGTAGGCCGTTTCATATACGCAGGTGCTGAATTTAAGTTCTAACTTTTTGGTCCTCCCTGGAACTATAAAAAGTAGGCATTAACCACAAGGATGTGGTGTTATCTGCTTCACAAGGAAGTGAAGTCTTTTCAATTCAAAACAATTCAAATCAACTTTACCCAAGCAAGGTTTTCATGTTCATTCGCAATATTATTTTGGCTGTTATCGCTGTTGCTGTCACAGGTTGTACACTTGTTCCTAGTGAAAAAGAACAGAATAAAACAATAGTAGAAGAAAAAGAGCCAACTCAAACATTAGCTCCAGTATCTGATGGCCCTTACATTTTTGTTGAAGGTGAAAATGAATTGTCGGCTTTTTGGTTATGCCAAGGCGAAGTTGTTAATAAAGAGATAGCAGCACAAAACTTCCCTCTTAGGACTTCAGCATGTGATTTACCCGCAAAAGTACACAGCATGGCAATCCTAGAGACTAATGTTTTAGAATACAGTGGTGATTTCAATGTTGCTGCATTAAGTGACTTTCATGGTCAATATGACTTAATGATAGAGCTTCTTACCAATAATCATATTATTGATGAGCAGAAAAACTGGGCGTTTGGCAATGGTCATTTTGTTATTACCGGTGATGTTTTTGATCGCGGCGATAAAGTCACTGAAATCTTATGGTTTTTGTATGATTTAGAGCGTCAAGCAGAGCAAGCTGGCGGTAAGATACACCTTACTTTAGGTAATCATGAGGTGATGGTTTTAAATGGTGATCTACGCTACTTGCACCCTAAATACATAGAAACAGCAAAAAAGCTTAACAAACCATTCGAACAACTATTTAGTAAAAATAATATTTTAGGAGATTGGCTTCGCAGTAAGCCTGTTTTAGTTAAAGTGAACGATATGCTGTTTGCTCATGGCGGCTTTCATCCAAGTTTGGCTTTTGATAATCATAGCCTTGAAGAAATAAATAGCGTTTTTAAAACTAACTTAGTTAAAGCTGAATTGGCAGCGCCACGTCAAGGTTTCGGTGAATATTTACATCGTACCAACGGTCCTATCTGGTATCGTGGTTATTTTGGTACGGAGCGAGGCAAGGATAATGGCGCAACATCCGAAGAAATAGATATGCTTTTAAAGCATTTTGACATTAAACATTTAGTGGTTGGCCATACTTCCCAAAAACAAATTGAAACGCGCTATCAAGGTCGAGTGATTGCCATTGATTCTAGTATTAAACGTGGTGAGTACGGTGAAATTTTACTGATTGAAAAAGCGAATGCTGAGCAAGTGAGTAAAATGTGGCGCGGCAGCTTAACAGGTGAAAAAATGCCGTTAATTAGTGAACCTAAATAGTTTACTCAATTATTTAGATTCACTATCTTCATTTAAAATTATTTACGATAACTTACCGACAATAAATATTGAGCTGGTTGGCCATTATAGTTATTGTTGGTGACATAATCCTTATCAAACAAGTTATTCACTTTCAGCGCTACAGACCAATCAGTTGTAACTTGATAAGCCGCGCTAACATTCACTAAGGTATGGCTAGGAAGCACTATACGAATTGGCGCAAACGTTACTGGGTCAAAAGCGGCATCTTCACGTTCGCCTTGATAATTTATACTCGCCAGTAAGTTTAGCTTTTCCCAACTTTGGCTAATTTGATAACTTGCGGTGTGTTTAGCGCGACGAATCAATGGCTGATTGGTATTGCCATCTTTAGCATCCAAATAACTTAGTTGAACTTGATGATTTAATCCTAACAATGCAGAAGCAAGCGTAAGCTCAGCACCATCAATTTCAGCTTTGTCTACGTTATCTGGATAATAGGCATAGTCTTCATCAGGCTGCCATTCAATTAAATTTTCAATTTCTGTATTGTAGATACTTAACTCAAGGTCTACGCCTGCATATTCAGCTTTCACGAGCAACTCTATACTGTCGGATGTTTCGGCTACTAAATCAGGATTACCATAAGAATAAAAATCTTTTGGGTAATACAAGTCATTAAAACTTGGCGCTTTAAAGCCGCTACCTACACTGAGGCTAACCAGTGAATTTTGAGCAAAACGAGCGCCGAAACTTAAGTTATAAGTGACTTCGCTATCAACACCTTCAATATCATCATAACGCAATGCGCCATCTAAAATTACGGTGTCATTGTCAAAAGCTAAACGAGTAAATGCTGCCTTGATATCACGTTGTGTTACATCATAAGGAGTCTTTGAATCAACTTCTTCATCAATGAAATCAAATCCTAGGTTGGTGGTTAATTGCTCTGTTAGTTGTTTACCGCCTAACCAACTTGCTTGTAAGCGTGTTGTTTGGAAGAAAGTACCATCTTTTTCAGCGATGCCATTACCAAAGGTTCTGCTTTCATTTTGCTGTTGGCCAATAAAGAAGTTTTGGCTCCAATGACCATCATCTTGGTTTGCTGATAGTTGCCATTGTTGATTTTCAAAAGAGCTCTCATTTGCACCGCCATAGGCATTATCGTAATCACTTTCGCCTTGATTGTATTTTGCTAACCAGTTCACTTGCCAATGTTTGTTGAGAGTTTGTTGCCCAACTAAAGAAAGACTTTCACGGTTATAACCATCATCATCATCTTCAGCGCCATCAAAAACATCATATCCGTCACTTGATTTTGTTGCAGCGGTGAATGTTGTGCTACCTTCTCCATGCCCTAAAGCACCACTAACGGTTAATTGCTGCTGATTCATATTACCAAAACCTAAATCGGCCGCTATTTCACCTGCAGCTAATTTACGTGTGAATATTTGGATAATACCGCCAATAGCATCTGATCCCCACAATGCGGCTCTAGGGCCCTTGATCACCTCGATTCGCTCAATTTGTTCAACGGCAAGATTTGAAAAAGCGGTTTCACCTAATGTGGCAGAGCTAATGCGTTGACCATCAATAATAACCAAGGTGTGTCCTGAATTAGTACCACGGCTAAATAATGAGGTTACCTGACCTGCACCTCCATTTTGTGATATTTGAAGACCATTTACCTCATTGAGTAATTCAGCAACAGAGGCGGCAGATGATAAGTCAATATCAAGGCGACTAATCACTTTGACACTGCTAAGTAAATCTGCGCCGCTTTGAGGTGTACGGTTGGCGGTAACAATAATGCTTTCAGTTTCGTCGGCTTTGATTGTTTCTTGGTTTGCGAAAGTTAATTCTGGCGTTATTGAACCAGCAATGGCTAAAGCTATAATAGTTTTTTTCATGTTTTATCTTAATAAATAACATCAAGTAAACACCCTCCGTGAATATTTGATGGAATACCTAATGCCAAGTTGATATTGGGTATATAGTCATTCAGGCCGGTCTCCGGACTTAAAGAGATCATATTTAATTAACATGAACACTTATTACCGTTGCGGGGGCAGTGTTGGAGTTATATTCATCATCAATATGATAAGTAAGTATTCACCAACTTCCCGTTTAATTTGCATTCACTTGTTCCTTACAAGCGCAAACACCTGATTAAATATTCTTAACTTGCTTATGTTTGAATAATTCAGTTAAGGCTAAATGTTAGTGTGGTAATTCCTGCCTTGGTATCATCACATTAACGGATTTTTCACTAGGAATTTTTAATGAACTCCCTAGTTTTATCAATATCAGTACACAGTAATTTTAATGCTTTTAAACTACGCATAGTCATACGATGCATAGCGTCGGCGTCAGGCTGAATTATTTGCTTATTTTTGACTGCCGGGATAATAGACCAATCTTGCCAATTAAAACCTACTTTATCGCTTTGATTGATCGATAGTGGCTGAATAATTAATTGAATGGGTGCTTGTAATACTTTCTCGATATTCACTTGTGGATAAGGTATAGCGACTTGTTCAAATGGGTTGCTAGCCTGGCAAACATTCATAAATTGTTGAGGCCAACTGCCTTTTGCTACCGTGGTTAATGGTCTTGACCATAACTCATAAAACACTGTGATTGGTTCTTTATCTTGGTATTGTTTTTTTATTAATTCAAGCTCACTTAATAGTTGCTGTGCTTTTTGTTCTGCTTGATTTTTATGGCCAGTTAATTGACCAAACTCGCGCATTTCTTTGGCAATGTCTTTAAAGTTACTAGGTTGAGAGTATATTATCTTGAAGCCTAACTGTTTTAATCGAGCAAGGTCGTCACTTGGATTACCATTTTTCCAAGCGATGATAAAATCTGGCTGTAAGGCGATTACCTTTTCAAGTTGCAGGCGTATGTAATTACCAATAATAGGAATATTCTTTGCTTGCTCTGGGTAGTCGGCAAAAGCTGTGGTACCAATAATTTGCTCGCCCGCACCGATGTCGTAAAGCATTTCTACTATGTGTGGAGAAAGCGCAATGATGCTCGGCTTATGATCAGCAGTAGTTTCAGCTATGCTGGAAAAGTTTATGCTAAGAAATATTAGCATTATTAAATATTTTGTTATTTGTCTCATTTTTTTCTCGCGACTAATCTCTTTCTTGTGCTTCGTAACTGGCAACAGCTTGTTTACCAATCAATACCTTTTTGCGCTTTTATACCGCTATCAAAAGCATGTTTGATAGATTGTACTTCACTCACGGTATCGGCCAAATCAATGATGGCTCGGTGACATCCTCTCCCCGTAATGATTACATTCTGATCTTTAGGCCGATTAGTCAACGCGGTAATAACCTCATCTAAATCAATATATTTATAGGCAACCATATAGGTTAACTCATCAAGTAAAATTACATCGACACTGTCATCTTGTAATAGCGCTTTACTTCTTTGCCAAACTTTTTGTGCTGCCGCAATATCTTGTGTTTTATCTTGTGTGTTCCAAGTAAAACCTGTTGCCATCACATCAAAGCTTACGCCGGCATTTTCAAGTAAAGAACGCTCTCCACAGGCCCAAGTTCCCTTTATGTATTGCACAACGGCTGCATTTAAACCATGACCAACAGCGCGGGCAATGGTGCCAAATCCTGAGGTAGATTTACCTTTGCCATTACCTGTAATAACGATTAGTAAACCTCGTTCTTCTTGAGCATCGTCAATACGTTGGTCAACTTTTTCTTTAACTGCTTGCATACGTTTTTTATGCTGTGCACTTTTTTTATTTGAGTTTTTATCTATACTGCTATCGGTCATGTTTTTAATCATTTTGTTTTTGCAATGAGTTATGGATTTCGTTGCTGTTAATTAATATTTCTTGTTTTAACCATAATAAATAAGAAGAATATACTGCCTAAAGCGGAAGTGATTATTCCAACAGGAATTTCTGCATTAGCTAAAGCTGAGCGAGCGATGATGTCAACCCAGATCAAAAAACTGCCTCCAATTAACGCGCTACCAATGACCAACTTTAATGTGGTTACCCCAATAACTTGGCGAACAATGTGAGGGATCATCAAACCAACAAAGCCTATGCCGCCACAATAAGCAACAATAGTTGCGGTTAACGCCGCACAAAGGCCGAGCATGAGTAATCTTAACTTATCAACATTGACGCCTAAACTTGCTGCGCTTTCATCGCCAAGTAGCAGAACATCAATTTGGCGGTGAAGCACTGTAATAGAGACAATAGTTATCAGTAATACTGCGCTGATAACATAGAAATTGCTCATTTCAACGCGAGATAAGCTACCCATAAGCCAAAAAATAACGCGATTAGTGGCAAAAGGCTCGCCAAAATAAAGTATGAACTGGGTAATAGAGGCGAGCATAAAAGATACTGCAACCCCGGTAAGTAATAATTGCTCCATTCGCCGTAATACTTTGGCAATAGTTAGCACTATGGTAATAGCAAATAAAGCGCCGAGAAACGCAGCGAGGGGGAGAGCAATATCAAGTTGTTCGCCTAGAGAAATATTAGCGATTGTTGCGCCTAAACCCGCGCCTGAAACTATGCCAAATAAATAAGGATCGGCTAATGGGTTGCGCGTGGTGTTTTGTAAAATAGCACCCGCAATAGCTAGCCCCATACCTGCGACTAAAGCCACTAACACTCTTGGAATTCGAACTTGCCAAATGACCATTTGACTAATTTGATCAGAGCAATGGCCCATTATGCATTGAAAAACTTGAATATTACTTAAATCTGCGGGACCAAAACTTAAGCCTGCTATTGAAGAGACTAGTGTAAATATTAATAAAGCTATGATGGTAAGGACAAATTTATTCATGCTTACTGCCGTCATTTGAGTTTACTGTTTGCTTTTGTGGCAGAGAGAAGAATACGCGTGGTTTGTGGGTCAAATTATCTTGCTCTACTAAGCAAGGTAACCTAAATACTTTGCTTAACTGAGTTTCGGTCAGTACTTCTTCAGGTTTTCCATCGGCAATTAAATTGCCTTGTTCTAATAGTAATAATCGCTGGCAATATTGACTAGCCAAATTAAGATCATGCACGGTCATAATCACAGTAATATTTAATTGGCTAATAAGATTTAAGACTTGATGTTGATAATAAACATCAAGATGATTTGTTGGTTCGTCTAAAATAAGAATTTGTGCTTTTTGCACTAATGCACGAGCAATTAAAACACGTTGTTGTTCACCACCTGAAAGCTGACTGTAGTCCATTTTTTTAGTATTGGATAAACCTACTTTTTCTAGCGCTAGTTTTATTTGATGCTTGTCATGATCGTCATCCATGGCAAATAAACTTTTGTGTGGTAATAAGCCCATTCTCACGATATCGATAACCGTTAATGAAAAAATGGCTTCAGTCTTTTGTGTAACAAGAGCAAAATGCTGCGCTAGTTCTTTAGCTGTATAATGGCTGATTATTTTATTTTTAAGATGAACAGAACCAGACAGCTCAGCAGCTTTATTACATTGCTGTTGATTAGTAATACAGCGCAATAAGCTCGTTTTACCCGCGCCATTTGGGCCGATAATACCGATCACTTCACCTTTACTCACGTCAAAGGAGATATTGTTGAGAATGACTTTTTCGTTAATCTGCCAATGAAGCTGATCAACTTGTAGTTGTATTGACATAGTTTGTTGGTGTTTTCCCGCACTCAAAATGTTTAAGATATGTTGATCGAGTTTAAAAGGCTAAGTGTCTGACTTATCGTTTATTTTAATAGTCAATGATGAGATAAAATAACGAACTACAGTTGCGGGTACAGTTGAGGAATTCTTAATTGATACCATTAGGTATTATAAGGGCACCTCCTTCCCTAGCCAATAAAGTGAGTTTACGCTGAGAGGAATTAATTAGCAAGCTTTAGAGGTTTAGATGGCTAAAAAATTTATACTAAACAGAATTTTTCAACTACTCTTAAAATTAAATATAATTACTCTTGGAATAAAAGATGAAAGGTAATAGTAACGTTATTGCTAGTCTTAATGGTTTATTACATAACGAGCTTGCAGCAATTGATCAATATTTTACCCATTCACGTATGTATCAAGATTGGGGCTTAGATAAGTTATTCGAGCAACTCGACCATGAAATGCAAGAAGAACTAACTCATGCGGATGCATTAATAAAGCGTATTTTGTTTCTCGAAGGTACACCTAATTTAACAGATCGGCGTGATTTGCTTATTGGCGACGATGTCACTTCAATGTTAAAAAACGATCTTATTTTAGAAATGGAAGTCGTTGCTGCATTAAAAGAGAGTATCAACCTTTGTGAAGCAGAAAGGGATTATCAAAGTAGGGCGATATTAGAAAAGCTTCTTGAAGACACAGAAGAAGATCATGTTTATTGGCTTGAAAAGCAATTGGGGTTGATTGATAAAGTTGGGCTGAATAATTATATTCAATCGCATATGGGCAGTCACTTAGGTGCTTAAATTAGCTAGAGGATCTCATTATGAAAGGTGATAAAAGCATTATTGTTCTACTAAATAAAGCGCTTGCGATTGAGTTAGTGGCAATTAATCAGTATTTCTTACATGCCAGAATGTTTAAAAATTGGGGGTTGGGGAAGCTCAATCAGGCTGATTATAAAATTTCGATTGAAAAAATGAAGCAAGCAGATGACTTAATTGAACGTATACTCTTTTTAGAAGGTTTACCTAATTTACAGGATTTAGGGCGCTTGCATATTGGGGAAAATACCACTGAAATGTTGCAAGCTAACTTAGATTTAGAGCATGGCTCTCGATCTTTATTGCAAGAAGTGATTGAGGCTTGTGAACAACAGCAAGACTTTATTAGTAGGGATTGCGCTGAAGGTTTGTTAGAAAATGTTGAAGAACAAATTGACTGGATTGAAGCACAGCAATACTTGATTGCTAATGCAGGGTTAGAAAACTATCTACAATCAATGATGGGTTAAGCGACACTTGGCTGGGCTTCTGCGATCTGCATAAGTTTATTATTTAGAACGCGTTTACTGCACTGACAGCATTTACCGCACTGTGAGCCGATTTTTAATTCGCTGCTTAATTGCTTCATTGTGTGAGCGCCATTGTCTATTGCCACTTCAATTTGCGTGTCAGTTACACCGTGACAAATACAGACGTACATAAGTGATACCTGAAATATTTTAAATCAATGCCTGTATGGTAATGCAAATGAGAGTGATTATCAATAGCGAGAATATTAAAGGTGAGAATTAAAAAAAGCAGCCGAGACTGCTTTTATAAATATTAGAATAAATTCTGTATCTTGAGGTGAATTGGATATAGAAGAACTATTACCAAATTTTAACGCGCTTCTCTGGCGCAATATACATAGCATCACCCTCTTTAACATCAAATGTTTCATAGAATTTATCAACGTTGGATAAAATACCTAAAACACGGAACTCGCCTGGTGAGTGTGGGTCTGTTGCTACTCGGTTACGCATAGATTTTTCAACAATTTTACCACGCCATATTTGAGCATAGCCCATAAAAAATCGTTGATCGCCAGTTAATCCGTCAATTACAGGAGCTTCCTTGCCATTTAAAGAGGCTACATAAGCTTTATAAGCAATAGTAACACCTGATAAATCACCAATGTTTTCGCCTAACGTTAATTCACCGTTAACGTTTAAGTCATCAAATACTTGATAACCAGCATACTGCTCAACTAGCGCTTTAGTGCGCGTCGAAAATTCTTTAAGATCTTGTTCTGTCCACCAGTTGCGTAGATTACCGGCAGCGTCATATTTACTGCCTTGGTCATCAAATCCGTGCCCCATTTCATGGCCAATTACTGCGCCAATACCACCGTAGTTTACTGCATCATCAGCTTTCATGTTAAAGAATGGTGCTTGTAATATTGCCGCAGGGAAAACTATTTCGTTGGCTGGTGGATTGTAATAGGCATTAACCGTTTGTGGTGTCATATGCCATTCCCATTTTTGAATTGGACCACCTAGTTTAGAAAGTGATTTTTCGCCAGACACTTTACGTGCACTAATTAGGTTACCTACTAAATCATCAACTTTTATTGAAAGTTTTGAATAGTTTTCCCATTGATCAGGGTAACCAATTTTAGGTGTGAAAGCGGCAAGTTTTACATGTGCAGCTTTCTTGGTGTCATCTGACATCCACTCTAGGTTATCAATACTTGAACCGTATGCATTTCGTAAATTTTCAACTAGTTCACTCATGCGTGATTTAGCAGCAGGTGTAAAATGACGAGCAACATAAACTTTACCAATAACTTCACCTAAATTTCTATTTACAACACTAACACCGCGTTTCCACTGTGGGCGTTGTTCTTTGCGTCCGCTTAGTTGTTTGGAAAAGAAGTTAAAGTTTTCATTATCTAACTCAGTTGTTAAATAGCTTGAAAAAGCGCTTAAGGTATTGAATGTTAAATATTGCTGCCAAGTTGCTAATGAAGTTTCATCAAATACTTTACCAAAACCTTCGATAAAGCTAGGTTGTCTGATAATAATATCTTTTTGCTTAGCAATACCTTCAGCAGCTAAAAAGTTCTGCCAGCTAAATTTATCAGTTAGGCTGCTTAAATTATTAGTAGCAAATTTGTTATAACTTTTTTCACTGTCACGTTTTTCAACACGTGTCCAATGATGGTTTGCTAACTTAGTTTCTAAGGCCATAATATTTTTAGCTGATTCTTCCGCGTTAGGTAAATTTGCTAAAGTTAACATTTTCTCAATGTGGGCAAGGTAGCCTGCGCGCAATTTTACAAAGCGCTCTGTGTCATTAAAGTAATAATCTCTATCAGGTAAGTTCAAACCACTTTGTGTAACATAGGCAGCGTAACTTGTTGAATCTTTTTCATCAATATCAATGTAGATACCCAGTGGATTAGAAATGCCTGCCGTTGAATAAGTACCAAAGAATTGTGCTAAATCATTTTTGCTTTTAAGTTCATTAATAGCATTGAAAATATTTTGAATAGGCGCTGTACCTAGAGAATCTCTCGCCTCTGTATTCATAAACGAGCGAAATAAATCAGCAACTTTTTGCTCGTCAGAACCCATTTTTAAATCATCAGTTGCAGCAAGTTCTTCAATAATAGCTTTCACATCTTCAACGGATTGATCATATAAATCATTGAAAGAGCCAATCGCAGTTTTATCATCTGGAATTTCATTTTTGTTCATCCAACCGCCATTGATATAGCGATAAAAATTATCTTGCGGACGAACACTTTTATCCATGTTAGCTTGCTCAAGCCCTGAAGCTAAAACTGTTTTTTGTGGCGCTTCAACACTTTTTTGTGCCGCGGTATTAGTATCATCGCTGTTACTACAGCCACTAAGTAGCAGTAAAGAAGAACAGACTGCGCTTGCTATAATTGCTTTCATTTATTAACTCTCATTTATATTAGAATATCCATTGCTTATGCGTTTCAGTATGGTACAAGTTTAATTTGTACTACTGAAAAACATGTGATGATGGATGTTACGAAGAATTTAGCTAAAATTCTAGTTGGAGACATATCTATTTACATTTTTTAGCATAACTAAAAATTTATAAACAATTTACATTGTATTTACAAGTGTAATTGAGGTGATTGGTTAATTTTATAGGATAGAATGCTATTTGTTAGTGCTTTGCCCTGATATAAATAAATCTACAGCGCATTGACACATTTCATCAATTTGGCTGTCATCGGCATAAATTCCATCAATAACGAGTTGAGCTATGCCATGTAGGGTTGCCCATGTCACCTGCGCTAGACGTAGTGAGTTTTGTGATTTCGGCAATATTCCTTTTTGTTGCCATGATTCGGTCATTTCAACCTGATATTGAAAACTAGGGTATGCAACATCAATAAGTGTTTGTGAACTGTTTGGTTTATCACCTTCTTTTTTCCATAATGTACTACCAAACATTAATTTATAAATAGCCGCATTTTGGGTAGCAAAATGTACATAAAAGTGAACAAATGTATGATACTTTTCTTGGTCAGTTAATTCATTATTATTAAATATTAGTTCAGCTTGAGTTTGCCAAGAAATAAAACCTTGTGCGGCTATGGCAGAAAGCAAATCGTTTTTATCTTTAAAGTGATGATATGCGGCGGTGCGAGATACACCTATACGTTCAGCAAGCTTTCTTAAAGATAAGGATTCAATACCTTGTTCGGTTATCATTGCTGTTGCGGTAGCAAGCAAACTACTTTGCAAGTCACCATGATGGTAAGTTGAATTTTTAGTGTTTGCTTTACTTGCTTTGTTTACTGATGTTTTATTCATTATTTTTTATCTCTAAAGTGAACGTCACTAAAGTGTTTTTCTATGAGGCATGGCAACATTTGAAAAAATAATCCCTGCAACCAAAGACATAAAAATAAGGAAAGTTTGAGAGCCTAAATCTGTCACATCTAACATTTGTTGCCCTGAAACTAAGCTATTTAAGCCAATATAAACTTTACTTCCAGGCACTAAAACAACCAAACCTAATAAGCGCACTATGGAAGAAGGTAAATTCATAATGCGAGAGAACAAATTACTGTAAACACCCAGAGCAAAAGCCCCGACAAAGGCGCCTAAAGCGACACCTAAATAGCCGCTAGCCCAAATACTAACACCAAAAGAAATGTAACCAGCAATCATACCCCAAGGCGCATCTTTTAAACGGACTTTGAATAAAATAACTAGGGAAATAGATAACGTGGTAACGGCAAGCCATGAAGTCCAAACCGGCATAGTTTCTGGTGGCATAAAACTCACATCACCCCAGATAAGTTTTCCTAAAGCCATGCCTAACACTGCGCCGAAATAAATTTTAAATAACACCATGATACTGTCCATTATACGAGCAGTACCAGACATTAAATGTCGAGCGGCTAATTCTGATAAACCTACGGTTAAAGATAGACCCGGAATAAAAGCGATGATACTTGAAAGAATAACCATTGGTATATTGATGCTAGGATCGAATATTGAAATGAAAGAGGCTAACATTGAAGTGGTTAGTGCAGCCATTGGTTCTAGCATTTCAGTTACACGACGTGAACGCTCTGCCCACATAACAAACAGAAAGACAACAAAACCTAATATAGTTGACCAAAAAACATCGTGCCAGCTAGTATGCATTAACATAGCAAAGGCACCACTTGACGCACCAAAAGCTAAAAATGTTAATAATGCACCATAAGGAGGTGGCTTTGCGTTTACTTCTTTCAAACGCTCTATAGCCTCAGTTAAAGTTCTTTCACCATTGATCAGCTCATCGACCAATTCGTCAATACGAGCCAATGAACCAAGATCTATTTCACCGGGTGTAACACGCTTTAAGTGATTGTATTGCTGATCATCTTCATCATCAGACAAGATAAAGGTTAATGCGGTTGGAGTAATAATAAAAGAGGCGCGTATATCTAAAAAACTGGCAATAGAAAGCAAATTATCTTCTAAACGATATGCAGTAGAGCCTAGCTTGTGAAGGGCTGTTCCAAGCCGAATAATGAATCGGCGTTTTTGATAAAAGTCATCTGCATGTGTCATAAAAGTACGAATAATAGAAGGTAAATAAAGCTTGTATGCTATGTTAATGTATTTCTAGCATTTGTAAAATTTTTCAAGGGAAAATATGACTTTATTGATTATTCTCGCCTGTGTTTTTGGTGTGGTTGCTCTAATGGTGATTGTGGGAGAACGATTCGGTAAACCGATGAGTGATAAGCAGCAAGCAAAGTTTAGTAAAACAGCCTGGATATTGGTGTTTATGATGTTACTTGCTGCTATTGTCAGAGAGATGCTTTAAGTGAGTGAAAATATCTATTCATTTGGCTGTATTTTATTCTACTCTTTAGGTGCAGAGTCGGGCCAGTCAGCAAATGGAAATGGATACATTTCAGAGTTTACTGTTAGGAATTGGTTGATTTGATATTGATATGTATTCAAATTTTGGCCAAATTTTACTAGAGGCTGATTTGGTTTTTCTGAAAACAATAAAGAGAAAAATTGAAAAATTGCAATCAGTGTAATCCCTAAACGAACAAAGCCAGCGATAAAGCCATAACCTAACATTGCAATACCACGTTTTATCGCATTTTTGTTATGCCATGTTTTTTCTGTGTCGGCGTCATTAACGCTTTCGTTTTGGCATTTTTCATTTGAAGGTGTTTCTTCAGTTGATTGGCTTTGAGTTGATTGCTCATCATTTATCGTCTCATTTTGAGACTCATCTTCGTTTTGATTTTCTTGTTGGGTCGATAATTTATCTTCATCGCGATTCATACTATTTTCCTTTTATAGCCATTCAATTAATGTTCAATTAGTTACAGCAAAGAATATGCCATTGAAAAAACCATTTAATTTCAAGTGATTATCTTTACTAATTATCGGTAGAGATAAATATGAAACTAAAAAATGGTCAATCTTGATAAGATATGGTGTTTTTGACATATTATGGCAAGTGCAGCGTTAATTAATCATGCTATATAGAGAAACTCTGCTCTTTGATGCATACCCCTTCTTCATTATAACTTCGATCATACACTGATATGTTTCCCTCAATATCTTGAATGATGATATTGGTAGTGCGGGTACCATATTCTGGCGAAACGATAAAAATTGAACTCAATAGTTGCTCCCAATCTAGTGGTACACCTGTTTTAGGTAAATGTTTGGTTTGTGCTTGTTGGCCGTTTTGCATTAGGTTAAATAATTCATCGATATTTAAAGGCTGTTTTGAAAATGAGCTAATAGCATCGGCAAGTTGACTTTGTCCCAACGCCATTTTAGGCCAAATATCATCTAGGGCACCATTACATAAACTATGAAAACCAGTGGGTAATATTTGCTGTTTTTTTGAAATACTGTCAAAACAAGTTAAATTGTTCAGTTGCCCAAAGACTAAATTAAAGCCGTTATAGTGATGTGCTGATTTAGCTAGACGACTTGCTATTTCTTTATTTTGCTTAGTTAAAGCTTGTAACACTAAATCACCACGAGACTGTTTGTTTTTATCAAAGAGTTCTGGTTGGCGAAAATTAGTTAATGCGCTAAATCGTCCTTGTTTATTTAATCCAAGCCAGGTGCCACCTGCTTGTAGATCTTTACCTGCTAAAATGGTGCTTTGACACTCTTCTTCAGGCCACCAGTGCATTGCTTGTGTTGGTCTTTGATGAAATTCATCTCGATTTGCACAAATGATCACTGGATATTTGGGGTGTTGTTTGATGGCAAAAAATAAAATACACATCTGAATGACACTATTTTGAGTAAGTTTGATTTGAAAAGATAACTTATACTAACTCTTTCTTTATACAAGGTGTTAGCTCAGGTAATATTCACACAACGAAATTCTCTTATCGCAACGTAACTAAGGCATGAAAATGTTTGAAATTCCCAGGATCAATTTAAAAGACAAGGTATCAGCACAAGAATGGCAAATTCGAGTTGATTTAGCTGCTTGTTATCGCTTAATGGTAATGCATGGTTGGGATGATCTTATTCATACTCATATATCAGCACGTATTCCGGGTACTGAGCATATATTAATTAATGCATTTGGCTTAGCTTTTGAAGAAGTTACAGCATCAAACTTAGTTAAAATTGATATTGACGGCAACATTATTGATAAAGATTGCCCGTTTGAGATCAACCCCGCTGGTTTTACTATTCATAGTGCAGTTCACGAAGTGCGTCATGATGATATGTGTGCTTTTCATGTCCATACTAATGAAACTATTGCTGTAGCGAGCCTTGAAGAGGGATTATTGCCATTAAGCCAGTATTCAATGTTTGCACTAGCATCATTGAGTTATCACGATTATGAAGGTTTAGCGGTAAATCATGAAGAAAAGCTAAGGTTACAAAACGACTTGGGCAATACAAATTTTATGTTATTGCGTAATCATGGCGCAATGACATTAGGTAAAACTATTGGTGATGCTTTTATGCATATGTATGATTTAACACGAGCGTGCCAAGTGCAGCTACAAGTTATGGCTACTGGCATGAAGCCTATTTACGCGCCACAAAGTATTATTGATGGTATTAAGGCGCAAGCAAATATTGTTCACACAGGACGAACTGGCGGTGAAACCGCATGGCCAGCGATGGTACGTAGAGTCGCAAGAAGATATCCAGATTTTGCTTCGTAACATTTATCTTGACCCATACAGTTTAAAGCTGAACTGTTAGTTAAAATAAGTATTGTATTGTATTTAATTTATTCGTAATAGAGACAAAGAACTTAATTTAAAGAGATAAAAATGAAAATTACTCATATTGAAGTATTTGATATCCATTGCCCGAAACGTCCGGGATGGAACCCTGTATTTGTACGCATTCATACTGATGAAGGTATTAGTGGTGTTGGTGAAGCTGGTTTAGCATACGACTGGGGACACAGCGCAGCTGCGGCTATGCTCAAAGAAATATCCGAAGCGGTATTGATTGGTTTTAATCCATTTAACACTGAGTTGTTATGGTCGCGTATGCTTAGAGAAAGCTTTTGGGGATTAGGTGGCGGGCCTGTCTTGTATTCAGCCATGAGCGCGATAGATACCGCACTTTGGGATATTAAAGCCAAAGCGTTAGGGGTGCCTGTTTATCAATTATTAGGTGGTAAAGTAAATGATAAATTACGCACTTATGCTAGCCAATTACAGTTTGATTGGGATAAAGACATAAGTAAGTTAATTGAGCCAGAAGAATATGCTCAAGCAGCATTAAAAGCAGTAAGCGAAGGTTATGATGCGGTAAAAGTTGATCCTATTGTTTATAACAAAGATGGCAGTTCGTCGTTCGACCGCACTAAGTTATTTACTAAACCACAAATGCGTTTATTTGGTAATAGGTTACGCGCTATTCGTGATGCCGTAGGTGAAGATGTTGATATTATTTTTGAATCGCATTCATTAATGGGCGCCGCATCGGCTATCCAAATGGGCGCTATTGTTGAAGAAGTAGGCTGCATGATGTATGAAGAGCCTGTTAATTATTTAAATTCAGCGGTACATAAAAAAGTATCAGATAAGGTTAATGTTCCCATTGCTGGCGGTGAGCGCTTGTACCACCGTTGGGATGTACGGCCTTACTTTGAAGCACAAAGTATAGATGTTCTACAGCCTGATGTTGGTTTATGTGGTGGTTTTACTGAAGCGAAAAAAGTGTGTGATTATGCTGATGTTTATGATATTCGTATTCAAGCGCATGTTTGTGGAGGCCCAGTAGCAACAGCAGCATCGTTGCATCTAGAAACGGCTATTCCTAACTTTTTAATTCATGAGCATCATACCTATGCCATAAAAGATTGGAACCGTGAGTTATGTTTACAAGACCCACAACCTAAAGATGGATTCTTTCAAGTAACTGAAGTGGCAGGTATTGGTATTGAGCTAAATGATGAAGTGGTGAAACGCTCACCGCATGTCATTATTAAATAATAACTAACTAAAGAATTGATTTTTTTTTGGTAATTGGTAATTAGTCACTAATAAAATACCAACGAAGCGCATTGTCATTACACAATGCGCTTTTTTCTTGCTCGGTCAATGCTTGAAAAAATTTGCTTGAGATGATTGATTGCCAATAATCCTGGTAGCTGCCTGTGTTAAATAAACATAATGGGAAGTTGCTGGCCAACATCATTCTTTTTGCGCCAAAAATATTAAATACCACCGCTAAATTCTCATTCAACCAAGTTGATTGGTAATTTCTATCTATCATCTCCCAACCAGAGCATTTTATTGCCACATGAGGAAACATAGAGAGCTTTAGTAAGTTGCTTTGCCAACGTTGCCATTCAATAGTTTGCATGTCAGTAGGCGGGAAACCAGCATGATTGATAATAAAACTAATATCAGAATTATCACCAATAATCTCACACAGTACATTAACTGAAGCATATTCAGAGAGTGCTAAATGTGTTTCAAATACTAAACTTTGATTGGTGTTTTTAGCAAAATCATTGAGTATTTTAAAATTACTCTGCACCTGCTTATTGGTTAATAAACTTAATGCTTGCTCATCTAAACTATGTCTAACACCGGCGAATGAGCTAAATTTAGCTAACTTTATTAGACACTTTTTAAAATCATGGCTAGATGATGTTAAATCAATAGTTGCTATGGATCGAAAAGGATTGTTGCATGTTTGCTCTAACGCGGCAAGTTCTCGCCAAGGCTGGCTATTATCAAAGCCAGCTTCAATGTGAACAAAACCAGCTAATGAGAATGACTCAAGAGCTAAATCGCTTTCTTTAAATGTTTTATTGATAACAGGTTTATCAGGCCAATAAGGAGGATTGTCAGCTTTTAGCCAATGATAATCGCCTTGATTTAAGTTGAATAAGTGCAGGTGTGGGTCAATAATTTTCATGTTCACTACTCGCTACTCGCTATTCGCAATTTTATTGCGCAGTATAACCACCATCTATTACTTGCAAGCTACCCGTGATAAATTTGGCTTTATCTGAGGCTAAAAATAGCACTAACTCAGCGACTTCTTCTGGTTGGCCTAAACGGTTTAATGGTTGTGATTTTTCTTCATTACAGTGAACTTCTGCTTTGTCAGCCCCTGAATTTTGACAATAATTATCAATGGCTTGGTGGTATAAAGGCGTTTCGATAGTGCCAGGGCAAACAGCATTAGCACGAATATTAAAAGTCGCATAATCTAAGGCTGTGGTTTTCGCCATAGAAGCAAGAGCACATTTACTTAAGTTATAAGCAAATGAGTTGTGCTTAGCAATAAGAGCTTGATCTGAAGACATTAAAATAATCGCGCCATTTTCATTCATTTTCATATTAGGTAAAACTGCTTTTACTGCAGCATATGCACCTTTTACATTGATATTTAATACTTTGTCAAAATCAGCTTCACTAGTATTTTCAATATTGGCAGAAAAATGAATACCCGCATTAGAAACCAATACATCAATAATATGCTTTTGACTTATGCGATTAATAATAGCAGTGACTTGTTCTGTATTAGTAACATCACATGAGTAAAATTCACCTAAAGGAGAAGGTGATAAATCTAGATTAAAAACAAGATAATCATTTTCTAAAAATAATTTTACTATGCTTAAGCCTATACCTGAGCTGCCACCAGTTATTATGCATGTTTTTTTCATCTTTTGGCTCTTAAATCAATTGTCATTACTATTTTATTAATGATAACGCTAAGTTAATGTGAGTTCCATTTTCTTATTTTCACTATTTCGCTATAATAGCGTCAATTAATAGTAATGAGAATTTTCCATGAAAGCATGCGGTGTAGAAATAAAGGGTAATGATGCAATAATTTGTATTATGTCAAAAGAAAATAATTTGTATGATATTCCTCATACGCGAGTACAAAAAGTTAGTTTAGATAATGCGGGCGATGCTGAGGAAGTGCAAAAATTTCAATTTACGTTTGCGAAATTAATGGAAGATTACCAAGTAACACATGTAGTTATTAAAGGACGTGCGTTAAAAGGTAAGTTTGCTGGTGGCCCTGTTGGTTTTAAAGTTGAAGCGGCTATTCAGTTAATACAAGAGCTAAATGTTGAAATTCTTGCCGGCAGCTTTATTAAAAAAGAACTAGCAAAAAGTCAAATTGATATAGATTTTCGTGATACTGGCTTGAAGCAATACCAAGAGCAGGCTTTTGGGACAGTGTTCGCTTTTTTCGAGAGTCATTAAATAGTTTTATCATTAATAGGATTATGGTAACTTTTGTAAGCACATATAAAATAATAAAAATCACTTAAGTTTAGGTGTTAAAATTCGGTGTTAGATTTAGGAATTGTTATGAAGGAACAGATGCGCCAACTCTATAAAATAATATTACTTATCACAGTTATTATGCTACAAGCATGTGGTAGCTCAGGTGATAAAACAGTTTTTACTATTTCTGCTGATGTGACTGAAGCAAGTTTTAGTAATGAATTCTTGCATGAATCAACAGGCACTATTGAAATAGAGGTGAATTTCATCGGTGACGGTCTATTAGTTGGCTTTGCGCCTGAAACGGCTCCCGTTTCTTGGTTGGAGTACCGTGCTGAAAATGTTACCGAGACTTCTGCAACTATTTTTATTGACGTAATTAATGCTCAATTTTTGCTGGCAGATACTTATACAGCAAAGTTACGTTTAGCCACAAGCAATGACGATTCCAGTAAGTTTGCCTCTCATGATATTGACGTTTCATTGTTAGTATGGAATTTAGCTGTTGATACCCAAAAAGTTAAATATAACGGTACTTTTGGGGATGCAAGCATACCGTCACAAGCTATCGCTATATCAAGTGAAACGAATGAATGGACAGCAAGTGCAGATGTTGACTGGTTGTCATTAGATGTTAGCTCAGGTACTGGCGATGGAGTTATAGTGGTAACTCCTGACATTAGTTCATTTACAGCCTCAGGGTTACAACAAGGTAATATTGTATTAACTGAAGTGACTTCAGGAGAAAGTAAATTAGTGCCGGTAGATTTAGCGTTAGATAATGTTTATTTGCTTGCTGAGCATACTGCGGTTGCTTTGACTTCAACAAACACTATTTCAGCGTTAGAAAAAACAGTTGCAATTGTCAACAATAGTGAGCTAGCGGTTGGTTGGCAAGCTTCAACCCAAGCCAATTGGCTTACGCTTGCACCAATTAATGATACTCAGTTGCAAATTACGGCAGATCCAACCATTGCCCCAATGAATGAAAACTCATCAACCCAAGTAATAATTTCTGCTAGCCAAGATACAACAGTCGTTACTGAAACTATTACAGTTAACTTTTACAATAGTGACTTGGTTGTTGAAAATAAAGTACTTGAAGCCCTAGAAATTAATAACAATGAAATGCTTGTTTCACCTTTGAGTCCTAAATTTTATGTAGGTGTTGATAATCAATTAGTTACTTATCATCAATATACTGGTGAGGCTGAAGCTAGCTTAGCTGTTTCCCCTGAAGGTACGTTTTTAGAACAATTGATCATACATCCTAATGGTGATTATTTATTGGCAAAAGCAATTGAAACGGTAACAGTAGAAGATGAAGCAACAGGCGAAGTGACAACAACTGAAGTGACTCATCGTTATAGAATAAACCTCGCTGATTACGCAATTACAGAAATACTTGAAGCTGACATTTTAAATGAACCAACAAATATTGTACGTCTTTCAGGGCGATATTTTGTGGTAACGCAAGCACTAGAGTTTGCTGATGAAAATCTTCAAGTACTGTTTTGGGATGGTGCTAATGCTTATTTTGTAAGTGAAATTGATGTTGCTGCCCAAGCCAATACACTTTTTGCATTAGATAACAATACCGTTAGTTTCAAACGTTATACACCACAGACAAATGACTTTGGCGACGATCAAATCAGCGTCAAGTTGACCCATGAATATCATCCTGAATCCTTAATTGAAGGGCAACTGATTAGAGATTTTATTGTCGCAAATGATGAGAAAAACATTTATGCCATTAGTGAAACGAGTGAATGGATCAGTTTTGATGGTGAAACTTTTATCGACAATGGTTTATTAGAACCGAGTGAAAGTGTTTTCACATTACAGTTAGAAAAAAACAATGATAGCCAGCCAAATTATTTAAGATTTGATTCATCCAATCAACTTGGTTTTTACTTAGATATTTATGATGATCAGCAAATAATTTCTTCAACTATTCTTACCCAAGGCCGTCAACCTAGCAGCATTAAACTATCAGGTGATGATCAGCGTTTAATTATTAATGTTGATGCTTCAAATGATCCAGAACTTGATTCTCAAGTTGAGCTGATAACTTTATCTCAGTAACACAATAAAAAAGTAAAGGGTTTATAAAAAGGAGCATTTTTGCTCCTTTTTTGGGTTTTTATACCTACACTAATAATCAATTCAATAAAAAATTTCTTTCAAAAAAGTGCAGAACATGATTAAATCAAACACCTGTTTGAAAGTCTGACCACTGACCAGTCGTAAAGAAAAATGTATAACGACTGAATAAAATATTGGAGAACCCCTATGCCAGAATATAAAGCGCCTATTAGAGACATGAAATTTGTCATGCAAGAATTACTTGATTGTGACAGCCACTATCAAAAATTAGGATATGAAGATGCTAGCCTTGATATGGTTGACGCTATTATCAGTGAAGCAGCAAAATTCACTGAGCAAGTGATCGCTCCCATAAACCAGAGTGGTGACGAGCAAGGTTGTACTTGGACTGATGGCCAAGTAACTACTCCTGACGGCTTTAAAGATGCTTATCAGCAATATGTGGAAGGTGGCTGGCCAACGTTATCTCAATCAGAACAATTTGGTGGTCAAGGTTTACCGCATTCATTAAATACCGCTATTGGTGAATTTACCTCAGCGGCTAACCATAGTTTTGCTATGTATCCAGGTTTAAGCCATGGCGCTTTAGCAACTATTGAAGCGCATGGTAGTGAATTACAAAAACAAATATTTATGCCTAAGTTAGTTGAAGGCACATGGACAGGTACCATGTGTTTAACTGAAGCGCATTGTGGTACGGATTTAGGGATGTTACGCACCAAAGCTGAATTAAATGATGACGGTAGTTATTCATTAACAGGTTCTAAAATATTTATTTCAGCTGGTGAACACGATTTATCAGGTAACATTGTTCACATTGTTATTGCGAGAATTCCGGGCTCTCCAGAAGGAAGTCGTGGTATTTCATTATTTATCGTGCCTAAATTTAACGTAACAGACACTGGTGAAGTTGCTGATAGAAATGCCGTATCTTGTGGCTCTATCGAGCATAAAATGGGAATTAATGCTAACGCTACTTGTGTCATTAATTTTGATGGCGCTAAAGGTTATTTGATCGGTGAAGTAAACCGCGGTTTAAATTGTATGTTTACCTTTATGAATGCTGCTCGTTTAGGTGTAGCTTCAGAGGGTGTTGCCGCAGCAGAAGCCTCTTTCCAAGGTGCCTTAGCCTACGCGCAAGATAGACTGCAAATGCGATCTTTAACCGGCGCTAAAAATCCAGAAGGGCCAGCTGACCCTATCATTGTTCATCCTGATGTACGTCGTATGCTGTTAACACAAAAATCTATTGCTGAAGGTGGTAGAGCACTCATAGGTTATTTGGCTCAGTTAGTTGATATTGGCCATGCTAGTACTGATGAAGCTGAAAAAGCAGATGCTGAAACTAAAATGGCTTTATTAACACCTATCGCTAAAGCATTTTTAACTGAACTTGGCCTTGAATGTACCAGCCACGGTATACAAGTATTTGGTGGCCATGGCTTTATTAAAGAGTGGGGCATGGAACAGTTAATGCGTGACACGAAAATTAGCTGTTTATACGAAGGTACCACAGGTATTCAAGCGCTGGATTTATTAGCACGTAAAATTTTAGGCTCTAAAGGCGCAATATTGAAACCTTTTGGTGCTGAAGTAACTGCATTTTGTGTTGAAAATGCAGGCAATGAAGCCATGCAAGAGTTTATTCAGCCTATCATGACCTTTGGTGGCGATTGGCAAAAAATGACTGAAACCTTAGGCTTAAAAGCAATGCAAAACCCGAATGAAATTGGCGCAGCTTCGGTAGACTATCTTATGTATTCAGGTTATCTAACACTCGCTTATTTCTGGGCAAAAATGGTTAAAGTAGCTCAAGATAAATTAGCCTCAGGTGATGATGATAAAGCTTTTTATCAAGCTAAAATTAAAACAGCTCGTTTCTATTTCCAACGTATCTTACCAAGAGCTAATGGTCATGCGGCTTGTGTTGCAAATGGTGCAGGTTCAATGATGGAACTTGATGCGGATGACTTTGCTTTTTAACAGTTAAAAAGCCTAGATATAGGCAGTGAAACAGATAAGGGAAGCAATATGCTTCCCTTTTTTTGTAACGAAACAAAGGTAGGTTATGGTTTAATGATTTCTTTCACTGCTAACTCTAGTTTTGGGTTATTAATATCAGAGCTAGTTGACTTATAAACAGCTTTACCTTGGCGATTAATAAAGAAAGTTGTTGGCGTGCCTCTAACACCATATAGTTTAACCACTGGCTCACCATTAACAGCTGTAATAAAATCATAACCTCTGGCTTTTATTTCATCTTGAGGTAGAGCGCCTTCATCTTCATTAAAACTGATAGAAACAATTTTAACACCTGATTCTTGATATTTCTGTTCAAGAGCAACTAATTTAGGCTGAAGCTTTTTACAATAAGGGCACCAAGTAGCCCAAAAATGCAAAATAACGGGCTTACCCTGGTAATCGCTAAGTGAAATAGTTTTGCCTGCTTGGGTTTTTAATTGCCAAGCAGGTGCTGTTGGGAAATCGGCTGATCTGGAGCTAAATATACTCATTATGCTAATTATAATAATGAGTTGTGCCGTTTTAAGTTTTGCTAAAATGTTCATTAAATGCCTAGTGGAAGAGATATGTAACTATATGACCTTATAAGTTAGCCTTGTATTACATCAAAAACATACTTTTTGTATTCACAAATTTCTATGCTATCTTTTTAACTATTAATCTTTTCGTAGTAATAGGATGTTTCTTTGAAAAAATCAATTCGAATTTTTTATTCTCTTGCATTATTGGTAGTGATTTCTGCTTGTGCAAATAATAATTCATATGATAAGAGTGCGAAGGAACGAGCCAATATAGATATTCCTTTTAATAGAGCACTATTTCTTGATGATGAAAAAACAATTAATATTCAGGGTGATATGTTTACGTTAAGTTTGTCACAACAGAGTATTATTTTGTCGGCAGTTAATAAAAAGCAAGAACAAGGCTTAAAACTCCATAAAGCTTTAGAAGCGGTGTTAAGCACTAAATTATCGAATTTCACTTACTATGGTGAAACCTATAATGCCGAAAAAACGATGAAGTTAAATTCCGGAAACTGTATGAGTTTGGCTATATTGACTACCGCTTATGCTAAGTTGCTCGGCTTAAATTTTTCTTATCGTGAAGTGAATACTATTCCCGTTTTTGAAAAAAAGAATAACTTAATTCTTTCTTCATCACACGTACAAACAATTATTTATGATGCAGATTTTATTGAAAATTCGGGTAAGTTTTATTTACAAAAACCTGGTGTTGTAATTGATTACTTTCCAAATAAAAACAATAGAGTAAGTAAGTCATTTGACGAGTCTACTTTTATCTCAATGTATTATAGAAACCTTGCTGCAGATGCATTAGTTGATAATGAGTTAACTAAAGCTTTTATTCTCGCTGAAAAAGCGCATAACTATGATAAGCAAAATATAGAGGCTATAAATTTATTGGCTGTTATTCATCGCCGAGCAGGTGATGATCAAGGTGCTGAAAATATTTACCAAGCAGGCTTACAAGTTGAACAGTCTAGTCTTGCGTTGATTAGCAACTATATAATGTTACTTCGCAAGCAGGAACGTTTTGAGGAAGCAGAAATTCACCAAAAAAACTTAGATGAGTTAAATGACCCTAACCCATATCATTGGTTAGAACCGGCTTATGTTGCCGAGAAGAACCAGAGTATTAATAAAGCGATTCGTTATTATCAAAAGGCTTTGGTAAATGCCCCTTATCTAAATCAAGCTTACATAGGGCTTTATCATATATATCGTGAAAGAGGGCATTTTACTAAGGCAAAAAACATGTTGAGAAAAGCCCTAGAATGGACTTATGAAATAGATCAGCGCAAGCAATATAAATATAAGCTATATAGCTTGGCTCAACTTTAGGTTAACCTTATGAATACTCAGCCAAGATAACATCAGCCAATTTGGCTGCTATCATAATGGTTGGTGCATTCGTATTGCCACTGATTAAGGTAGGCATTATCGAAGCATCAATTACTCTCAGGTTACTCAAACCATGCACTTTTAGCTTTGAATCAACTACCGCCATATCATCAGAGCCCATTTTGCATGTGCCCACAGGATGATAAATAGTATTGGCTTTGTTTTTCAAAAACTCTAAAATTTGTTCGTCGCTTTGGGTGCTATCACCGGGAAATATTTCTAAACCGTTATCTTCACTGAGCGGTGGCTGAGACAAAATTGAGCGGGCAATTTTAACTGCTTGGATCATATCTTTTTGATCATCTTCATGGCTAAGCATATTTAACGTGATTTTTGGATGCAAGCTTGCTTTATTACCATATAAAGTAACACTACCACGACTCTTTGGACGTAATAAGCAAGTGTGTATTGAAACACCATAGGTAAGTAGCATTTTTAAATCTCGCCCATGGTCATCAAAAGCTGCCGGAATAAAATGTAGTTGTAAGTCGGGTCTAGATAAGTTGGGTTTTGATTTGATAAAGCCACCAGATTCAGCTATTACAGAAGTTAAAATTCCGCTGCGCTTTTTGACAGAGGACTCCTTATTTAATGATAATGGAAAGTACTTCAATGCTTGTTTGAATAACCACCAAGCAGCTTTGGGACGGATTGCTAATAAATCATCACGCTTATGGTGAGTTACAACAACCGTATCAGGGTGATCTTGTAAGTTTTGCCCAACACCGGCTAATTCGTGTACTAAAGGAATATTATGTTTGGTTAACTCATTTTTTGGCCCTATGCCAGATAACATCAATAGTTGCGGTGAGTTAAAAGCACCAGCACTTAATAACACTTCCTTTTTCGCAAAAATATTATGGTGTTTCCCTTTCGTTTTATAACACACTCCTGTGGCAACTTTGTTTTCGTCAATCAGTAATTTCTGTACGTGTGCATCGGTAATCACTGTTAAATTTGAGCGATGTAAATTAGGGGTTAAAAATGCTTTAGCAGCACTACAGCGTTGTCCGTTTATTTGAGTTACTTGGTAATAACCAACACCTTCTTGAACTTCGCCATTAAAGTCATTATTTATAGGAAAACCAGCTTGCTGTGCTGATGATATGAAGCTGTCGTGAACAGGAGGTTTTGAGTATGAATCAGCAACATTTAATGGGCCATCAACACCGTGAAATTCATCTTCACCTCGTTCTTGGTGCTGAGTGCTTTTAAAGTAAGGTAATACTTCGTCAAATGACCAACCATCATTGCCAAGCGCAGCCCAATGATCATAATCTTCTTTTTGTCCACGAATATATAACATGGCATTTACTGAGCTACTGCCACCTAAAGTTCTGCCGCGTGGGTTAAATATTTTTCTATTGTTTTGTGATGATTCAGGCTCGGAATTAAATTGCCAATTAAGTACTTTATCTTTCATCAACTCGATAACACCGATCGGCATATGAATGCTCCAGTGTTTATCTTTAGGACCGGCTTCTAATAAACAAATTTGATAATTGCCACATGCTGATAATTTATCAGCCAAAACGCAGCCAGCAGAGCCACCGCCAATAATGATAAAATCAAAGTTGTTCATTAGAGATCCTTTATATTTTAATATTTAACAAGTCAGACCACTATGAGGCAAGTTATTGAAAATTTCAAGCCAGCATAAAAAAACGCTTGCGATATGATACCGACAAGCGCTTTATTTCCTCGAAACTCGAAACTCGAAACTTAAAGACCTAAAACTTTTTTGCCTTGTTTAAAGACGATATCGACAGGGATTTTGGCACTTTCTAAACGAGCTAAATCGGCAGCTAAAGTCTCACCAATAACTCCTTTGCTGGCAACCAACTTATCAACACCTTGATAATCTCCATTTCCTTGTAATGTTAAAATCAACTTCGATAGAGAATCAATAGCGGCGCTCATTTTTTCCATGTTTACGCTATATAAACCCTGCTCGTTGCGGCTAAATGCGCCTTTTTCTTGGAAGTAATTGAAGCGAACCATGTTAGCTTTGCCGTGAGCTGAGCTTGCACCAAAGCGCACTGAGCGGAATATGCCAGCCAAAAAGGTGGTGTAATATTCTTCAAGCTTACCTTCGGTAATCGCATCTTTCTCAAGTAACTGGCGTATCATGTATAAGCCTAAAATATCTGCTTTGCCTTCTTCAAGTGCACTTGCATGCTCTTTAAGTGATTGGCGAACAGTGCCTTTATCGTTCAGCGTGTTCTTGATGCCTAAACCATGTGCGACCTCATGAAACATAGTGTTTGCAAAGAAACCTGTAAAAGTAACGTTTTTACGCTGCTCAGGCACAATTAAGGTATCAGCAATGGGTAGCATGATAGTATCAAACTTGGCACGCATAGCATTTTTAAGCTGTAAGCGACGAGTACCTTTTTCTAACTGCACTTGCTCGTCATTAGGTAAATTGATGGCAATGGTTTTGCTGCCAGCATTTGAATGGCCGCCATAATAAATTACATCATAAGCATTTAAGTCAGCATCAGAGCCTGGTACTTCGGCTTTATATTTTTTCGATACAGGTAGCTCTTTTTGTAGTTCTGGTAAGTATTGAGCGTACTTCGCTAACTTTTCGCTCCATGATAAATCTTTAATTAATACATAGGCTTCAAAAGCGGCTCGATAACCGTATAATTGATCTTCATAATTTTCTATTGGACCAATAACTACATCAATAGGATTATTTTTCATATCCATCCAAGCAAAGTCAGATGCTTGATATTCATCAGTGCGTAATGCTTTAGCGCGCATAGTTAAGTAATTGGCAAATTCTTTATCATCAGCAAACGTGGCTGCTTTTTCTAGAATAGCTGCGGCACGATTAATTTCATCGGTGTATAACTCAGAGTAAGCAATAGTTATTAGCTGTCCTTCATCATCACGACTAATGGTTGAATATAAACCGTCTTTTTCAGCTAAAGCCACTTGTTCAAACTCTGCTTTAGTCATATCTTTCGGATAAAATTCTGCTCCATGCGCTTTCGCATCGCTTTGTGTTAGAAAAACTTTATCTCCGTCTAGCCTATCCCACGGTCCATAATTAATTTCAGCGAAGCGACGAACTTTTTTATCTTTAATTGAAGCTAGAAATGTCTTTCTATCCTGTGAAAAAGCTTGTTGCCAAAACAAGTCATCCATGATTTTAGAGGCGTCAATTAATAGTGCTAACATTTGTTTTTGATTTGCTGATAAGTGACTTAGATCAGCAGAAAGAGTCACTTCTTTATATATATCTAAGCGATTTTTAAACTCAGGAATTAATTCAGGAGACTTATGCTGATTTGTAGCAGAAACATTGTTTGGTGCAACTGTTGAAGCTGATTCGTTGTTACAAGCGGTTAGGGTTGTTACAGCTGTCAGTACTAAAGCTGCAATTTTTGTGCGTTTTGTTATAAATTTGTTTGTTTTTAGAAAAGTCATAATAGTTCTCAATTGTTATTTTGCTTTTATTCTGGGATTGAGACTAAAAAAAATTGCTGAAAAGTGCAATAGAAGAAATAAAGAAAATATTATTTGAGTGTAAAGCTAAAGTTGAAGTACAAATTTCAGATATAAAAAAACCGACAAAAGTCGGTTTTTTGCATTTACCTAAAAGGTAACAATATTTTTCAAAAAAACAATGTGCATTTGCTTATAAGATTGAATCTTATAAAGCTTTAACTGCAGCATTTAAACGGCTCTTACTACGAGCTGCTTTATTTTTATGAATAAGACCTTTACTTGCGTAACGATCTAAAATTGGCGTTGCAGCAGCTAATTCTTTAGTTGCTACTTCTTTATCACCAGCTTCAATAGCTGCGGTTACTTTTTTAAGCAAAGTACGCATCATTGAGCGACGACTTGCATTGTTTTGACGGCGCTTTTCAGATTGTACTGCGCGCTTCTTAGCTTGCTTTGAGTTAGCCAAGGTGACTCCTAAAGTATGTAATATATAAGCTTAAATTTAAGGCGACGAAATATGCCTGTTTTTTAGCTGATTGTCAAATGTTTTAATTACCTTTCACATAAAATACCTAATAAACAATTTCGAATAGAAGGTTCTAAAAAAGTATCGAGAAAGCAACTAAAGAGAATATTGTTGGTATTACTAACTAAGTAGTTAACCAAGTATGTTGTGAACAGCGCAAGTATACATTGTTTATATAGTTAAAATCATTACATAATAACGTTTATTATTTTGCTATTTTTGATTGGTACATTTCGAGGGTTTTGTTTTTGAGTAAAAAATTAATTAAATCAGGGCTAATTGTTAGCGTGATGACCTTGATTTCCCGTGTTTTGGGTTTAGTACGTGATGTGGTTATTGCGAATGTGATGGGCGCAGGAGTGATGGCCGATGTGTTTTTGTTTGCCAATAAAATCCCTAACTTTTTTAGACGTCTTTTTGCTGAAGGAGCATTTGCACAAGCTTTTGTACCAGTATTAAGTGAATATCATACGCGTGATGAAAAGAATGCAGAAAATAGTGAAAAAGCAGAGAAAATTTCCCTTGATGAAACGCGGCGATTAATTGCACAAGCCTCAGGTACTTTGGGCGTTATAATTACGTTAGTTACCTTGTTTGGTATGTTGGCATCACCTTTATTTGTTATTTTGTTCGGTGGTGGCTGGTTTGTTGATTGGTTAAATAACGGCCCAGATAGTGTTGGCGGTGAAAAATTTGAATTGGCAGCAAGTTTATTGAAAATCACTTTTCCCTATCTATGGTTCATTAGTTTTACCGCCCTAGCAGGTGCGGTACTAAATACGTTGGGGCGGTTCGCTGTTGCAGCTTTTACCCCTGTTTTGCTCAATATTGCGATTATTGTGATGGCAATATATGGCGCTGAATATACTCAAAGCCCAGCTTACGCATTGGCTTGGGGAGTTTTTCTTGGTGGTTTAATTCAGTTTCTTTTTCAAATTCCCTTTTTGTATAAAGCGAACGTTCTGGTAAAGCCTCGTTGGTCTTGGCACAGCAAAGGCGTTACTAAAATTCGGAAGTTGATTATTCCTGCATTATTTGGTGTCTCTGTTACCCAAATTAATTTATTACTTGATACGTTAATTGCTAGTTTTTTGATTACTGGCTCTATTAGTTGGCTTTATTATGCCGACAGATTATTAGAATTTCCATTAGGATTATTCGGAATTGGTATTGCTACGGTAGTGTTACCAAGTTTAGCCAAGTTACACAGTAAAAATGATTCCAAACAGTTTACCGCAACGTTGGATTGGGGAATTAGGGTTATTAGTTTGTTTGGCTGGCCAGCATTGGCAGGATTGATGGTTTTGGCGCAACCTATTATTATGGTGCTTTTTATGCGAGGAGAATTCAGCCAAACTGATGTGTTACAAGTATCAATGGCCTTATTCGCTTATCTTTCTGGTTTGTTAAGTTTTATGTTTATCAAAGTGTTAGCGCCAGGATATTACGCTAGGCAAGATACTAAAACGCCCGTAAAAATAGGTATAAAAGCCATGGCGGCTAATATGGTCTTTAATTTAATGTTAGCGCCATATTTTGGTTACGTTGGTTTAGCCATGGCAACAACGTTGTCTGCGACGTTAAATGCTTGGATGTTATATCGAGGTTTAAAAAAGGCTAAAATTTATTATTTATCAAGAAACACCAAGGTATTTATTAGCAAATTAATATTGGCTGCTAGCGTAATGGCACTCGTAGTTTATCAATTATCAGATGATTTCGGCGTTTGGCTTTCTATGAGTTTTTTCGAGCAAATTTTACAGTTAGTTCTTTGTATTGGTGCAGGATGTTTGAGCTACTTCTTGGTGATCTTTTTATTGGGCATTCGCCTTAATGACTTTAATGTAAAAAGCTAAAGCAAAATTCTAAAAATAAAACGCCTGAAGTACTGATTATTATTGCTCTTTAATATATAATTCGGCGATTTATTTTTATAAACAGTCAATATAAAGGTTTTTTCGCTTTATATAATTAGCCAGTTAGTTCGCGGTATACATAATATTCCGCTTAGTGAACAATTGTTGCACGTGGTGATCTTTATTCATGTGTTAATAACAGCTGTTCAAGTTTTAAATGTTAAAAGGCAATTTGAATAGTAATGCAGTTAGTTCGCGGTATACATAATATTCAGCTTGAAGATCATGGCTGTGTGTTAACCATAGGTAATTTTGATGGTGTTCATAAAGGACATCAACGGGTTATCTCTGCATTGGTAGCGAAGGCAAAAGCGCTTAATTGTGTTGCTGCTGTTTTGGTGTTTGAACCGCAACCACAAGAGCTTTTTGCACCAGATAAAGCGCCAGCAAGACTTTGTCGTTTACGTGATAAATATGCTTTGTTGGCTGAATTAGGTGTGCAACGCCTCATTTGTGTTAATTTTAACCTTAAGTTTGCTAGCCAAAGCGCAGAGCAATTTATAGAACATTTATTGGTTGAAAAGTTGGGCATAAAGCACTTAATTGTTGGTGATGATTTTCATTTTGGTAAAAATCGTGTTGGTGATTTTACCATGCTGTCTCAGGCGGGAAAAATTTTTGGCTTTGAGGTTACCGACACTGCCAGTTGTAAAATGGCAAATTGTCGCATTAGCAGTACTGCAATTAGGCAAGCGCTAGAGCAAGATAACTTGGTTGATGTTGAAAATATGCTCGGCAGGCCTTATTCAATTATTGGTAAGGTATTTCACGGTGATAAACGTGGTCGACAATTAGGCTTTCCAACCGCAAATGTTTTATTGAAAAGGCGAAACTCCCCTTTAAATGGTGTTTTTGCGGTAAAGGTGAAAACAATTGATGGCATTTTCAATGGTGTAGCCAACATTGGTGCTCGGCCAACAATTAATGGTATTAGGCAGCAATTAGAAGTCCATATTTTTAATTTCAGTGATGACATTTATGGTCAGTGCATTGAAGTGATAATTATAAAGAAACTTCGTCAAGTGATGAAGTTTGATAACTTATCTGCATTAACTACGCAAATTAAGTTGGATAGTGAACAAGCGAAACAAGTATTAAGCGATATAGACTAGACAATATAGATCAGGCATAAGCCTGCTAATTTAAAAATTTAAATAACCGGATAATGATTTAAATGAGTGATTACAAACAAACCTTAAACTTGCCTGCAACGTCGTTTGCGATGAAAGGTAATATGGCAAACCGTGAACCTAACATGCTCAAAGAGTGGGCTGATAAGGATTTGTACGGAAAAATTCGTGCAGCGAAAAAAGGTAAAAAATCATTCATTTTGCATGATGGACCTCCATACGCCAATGGTAGTATTCACCTTGGTCATGCGGTAAATAAAATATTAAAAGATATTATTGTTAAATCAAAAACGTTATCCGACTTTAATTCGCCCTACGTACCTGGTTGGGATTGCCATGGATTACCGATTGAATTAATGGTTGAGAAAAAAGTGGGTAAACCTGGACATAAGGTTTCTGCCAGTGTTTTTCGCGAAAAATGTCGTGAATATGCAGCCAAGCAAATAGATGGGCAACGCGAAGATTTCAAACGTTTAGGTGTTTTTGCTGACTGGGACAAACCTTATCGTACGATGGATTTTGATACTGAAGCGAATATTATTCGTTCGTTAGGTAAAATTGCACAAAACGGTCACTTACATCAAGGTTTCAAGCCCGTGCATTGGTGTACAGATTGTGGTTCTTCTTTGGCTGAAGCTGAAGTGGAGTACAAAGATAAACAATCGCCTGCGATTGATGTGAAATTTACTGCTGTAGACCAAAAAATCGCAGATAAATTTAACCATCCTGAAAATCATCAAGGTGAAGGTGCTGTTTCCGTTGTGATCTGGACAACAACTCCTTGGACACTACCGGCTAACCGGGCGGTTTCAGTTCATGCTGATGTTGAATATACCTTAGTGCAATGTGAAACGTTACCCAATGGTGAAGAAGGGAAAGAGCGTTTAATTTTAGCTTCTGACTTAGTTACTTCATGTATGGACAGATTTGGTATAGATAAATACCATGCTTTAGGTTTTTGTAAAGGTAGCGATTTAGATTTAGTTCAACTTAAGCATCCATTTTATGATTTTACTGTTCCTGTTATTTTAGGTGAACATGTAACCACTGACTCAGGTACGGGTTGTGTACATACTGCTCCCGGGCATGGTGTTGAAGATTTCGTGGTGGGTAAAATATACAATCTTGAAGTTGCAAACCCTGTTGGTGCAAACGGTGTTTATCTTGAAGATACCCCATTATTTGCTGGTCAGCATGTTTTTAAAGCCAATGCTAATGTCGTTGAAACGTTAAAAGAGCATGGCACATTAGTGCATCATCATGCATTAGAGCATTCTTATCCTCATTGCTGGCGTCACAAAACGCCATTAATTTTCCGTGCAACGCCACAATGGTTTATTAGCATGGACAACAAAAGTTTACGTCAAGATTCGCTTAACGAAATTGAAAAAACACAGTGGATCCCTGATTGGGGTCAACGTCGAATAGAATCTATGGTTGAAGGTCGTCCAGATTGGTGTATTTCACGTCAACGTACGTGGGGCGTGCCAATGGCATTGTTTATTCATCAAGATACCGGTGCCTTGCATCCACGCAGCATTGAATTAATTGAATCGGTAGCAAAACTTGTTGAAGAGAAAGGTATTCAAGCATGGTTTGATTTAGACGCAAACGATCTTATCGGTGATGATGCCAAAGAATACATTAAAGTTCCTGATACCTTAGATGTATGGTTTGACTCGGGTACAACTCATTACTCTGTTGTAAATGCTCGTGAAGAATTTGATGATATTGCTGATTTATACCTTGAAGGCTCAGATCAACATCGTGGTTGGTTTATGTCATCAATGATGTCTTCTGTTGCTATGAATGGCAAAGCTCCGTATAGAGAAGTGCTTACTCATGGTTTTGTTGTTGATGCTAATGGGCACAAAATGTCTAAGTCGTTAGGCAATGTGATCACTCCAAAAGAAATCACTAATACCTTAGGTGCAGATATTTTGCGTTTATGGACAGCATCAGTAAATTACACGCAAGAGATCACTGCCGGTAATGAAATATTCAAACGCCAAGCGGATGCTTATCGTCGTATTCGAAATACGTCACGTTTCTTATTATCAAACTTAAATGGTTTTGAGCCTGCACAGCATTCAGTTGCTTTTGAAGATATGGTTGCGCTTGATCGCTGGGTTGTTGATAAAGCAGCGCGTTTACAAGAAGAAATTATTAGTGCTTACAATGAATATGAGTTCCATGTGGTTGTGCATAAGCTAATGAATTTCTGTACTACTGAGCTAGGTGGTTTCTATTTAGATATTATTAAAGATAGACAATACACAGCTAAAGCTGATTCTAATGCCCGTCGTTCTTGTCAAACCGCTATGTACTTAATTGCTGAAGCAATGACAGCTTGGATGGCTCCAATTTTATCCTTCACTGCACAAGAAATTTGGCAAGCACTACCTACACCAGCTACAGGTGAACGTGATGAGTTTGTTTTCACGGGTGTGTGGTTTGATGGTTTGGCGACAATGCCCGTTGATGCAGCCTTAGGCAACGATTATTGGAGTGAGTTATTATTAGTACGTGGTGAAGTTAACCGTGCATTAGAACTTGCTCGTAAAGAAAAAACTGTCGGTAAAGCGCTTGAAGCGCAAGTGACTTTATTTGCAACGGCTGATTTAGCAGATAAGTTGGCAAAGCTAGGTGAAGAATTACGTTTTGTTTTAATAACCTCAAAAGCAAGCATTGAAGTTCTTTCTGATGCCGGACAAGATCCCGAAGGGGCTGATGTAACGGATGTTGAAGGTTTATGGTTATCAGTTTCAGCAGCAGAAGGCACTAAGTGTGACCGTTGTTGGCATGTAACTACTGATGTAGGCTTAGATGATGCACACCCTGAACTTTGTACTCGTTGTGTTACTAACGTTGATGGTGAAGGTGAAGTAAGAGAATATGCATAAACTTTTTTCTGCATTTAATAATTCGGGGTTACGTTGGCTTTGGCTGACGCTAACTTGTTTAATATTGGATCAGGTAACTAAGCAGTGGGTTGCCGGCTCATTTAACCTATATGAATCTTTAAACATCTTGCCCATATTTAATATTACCTATGTGCATAACCCCGGTGCTGCTTTTAGCTTTTTAGCCGATCAAGGTGGCTGGCAACGTTGGTTTTTTACCGCGATTGCTGCGATTGCTAGTATTGTTTTTATTGTGTGGTTAGCGAAAACACCGAGATCACAAACAATATTAAGCATCGCCTTTGCATTAATGTTAAGTGGCGCTATGGGAAATCTGATCGATAGAGCTTTGTTTGGTTATGTTATTGATTTTTTAGATTTTCATTGGTCAGGGAATCACTTTCCAGCTTTTAATGTTGCAGATTCGGTAATTTTTATTGGCGCAGCCTTAATGATTTTAGACTCATTCTCGACTGAAAATGACGCCGAGAAACCTGAACAAAACAAAGAAATAGAAGATAAATAATGACAATTGATAAAACTATTCAAACAGATTCCAGTATTTTAGTGCATGTCACCATGAAGTTAAGTGATGGCTCTGCTGCTGATAGCACGAAAGTTAATAATAAGCCGGCTAAAATTATTATGGGTGATAAGAGTATTTCTGCTGCCTTCGAAGCACAATTACTCGGTATGTCTGCCGGTAATACTAAAGAATTTACCCTTGAAGCTGTTGATGCTTTTGGCGAGTCTAATCCTGACAATATTCATTATATGGATATTGATAAGTTTTCTGCTGAAGTTCCCGCAAAAGTTGGCAATATCATTACTTTTTCACAGCCCGGTGGTGAGCTGCCAGGTATGATCAAAGAAGTAAATGGTAAATCAGTTACTATTGATTTCAATCACCCATTAGCAGGCCAACCAGTAACTTTTGTCATTGATTTAGTAGAAATATTATAAATGTAAGTAACGAGTTTATAAAAGCGAGTTACGAATTAAGTTTACTTCGCAACTCATCATTTATGACTCGTCACCTATAACTAGAAAATGGTATTGAGAACATTATGGAAATTATCTTAGCAAATCCCCGTGGCTTTTGTGCTGGTGTTGACCGCGCTATTAGCATTGTTGACAGAGCTTTAGATTTATTTGGTGCACCTATTTATGTGCGCCATGAAGTTGTGCATAACAAGTTTGTGGTTGATGGCCTTAAAAGGCGTGGTGCGATTTTTGTTGATGAAATTAATGAAGTTCCTGATGATAGTACCGTGATTTTCAGTGCTCATGGTGTGTCAAAAACAGTCCGTCAGGAAGCCAAATCACGTGAATTGAAAGTATTCGATGCTACCTGCCCGTTAGTGACTAAAGTGCATATGGAAGTTTCTCGCGTAAGTAGAAAAGATATTGAATGTGTGCTGATTGGCCATGAAGGTCATCCAGAAGTTGAAGGCACTATGGGGCAGTACGACAGTGAAATAGCAGGTATTTACCTTGTTGAATCTGCCGATGACGTGTCGAAGCTTATAGTGAAAAATCCTGAGAAGTTATACTTTTGTAGTCAAACTACTTTATCAGTTGATGATACCTCTGATGTGATTGATGCACTAAAAGCAAAATTTCCAATGATTGAAGGCCCGCGAAAAGACGATATTTGTTATGCAACTCAAAATCGTCAAGATGCTGTGCGTGCTATTGCTAGCCAAGTTGATTTGTTATTAGTCGTAGGAGCAAAAAATAGCTCTAATTCAAACCGTTTAAGAGAGGTTTCTGAAAAAATAGGCACGACTTCTTATTTAATCGATACGGCTGATAATATTGAAACATCATGGCTTGAAGGTGTAAATAAAATTGGTGTTACTGCTGGGGCGTCTGCTCCGGCTATTTTAGTGAAACAAGTTATTGAAGCGTTAAAAAACTTTGGTGGTCAAGAGGTTAACGAATACCCTGGCCGTGAAGAAAATATTGTATTTGCAGTACCCGCAGAATTGCGCTAGTCTTAAGTTTTAAGTTGTTTATAATTTGACCATTGTGATGTGGTGACTATACCCCAAGGAAACGTGGATATATAAAGCACAATAGTACCAGAACAATAGTTTACAGGCGTATATTTAGGATGTATCTTTAAGGAAGTTATACAGACAAAAAAGGATATGGGTTAATGCTGTTCACGCTAGTGATTTTTAGCACATATGAATTTACCCAAGAGTCTTTAGCGAATGCAAAATCGGCTCCCTCTTTTTTTATGTCTAAAAATGGTGTAGTCTTAAATAATACAGTTACTTTAAAAGTAGCTACATTAAAAGTAATGATCCTAAAAGATAATAGGTTATCAAATTTTAAAAATATTTTTTTACTAAAAGAACTTTTTTTCACATCCCCCCAACTGAAAATCACTCTTTTCAACACTGTTTTTTTACAGTTATCTCTTATGCATTTTGTCGATATACTATTGGGCAATTTACGCAATAAAAAGAGTCAACTTATTAAAGAGAGAAGCTAATGCCTCAACGTATTAATACTCAAAGTTCCAATACTCTATGTCTCAAAAGAAGTGCATCTAAGCAAAAAGGCATGACTTTTATCGAAGTTTTAATCGCCTTAGTTATTATGGTCACGGGTATTTTAGGCGCTGTTGCTATGCAAGCCACGGCTAAACAAAGTAGTTTTGATGCAATGCAGCGTTCACTAGCTTCTAGTTTGGCACAGGATATTCTTGAACGTATGCGTAGCAATGCCTCTGTTAATTTAAATGGTTATGCTGGCACTTATGGTGCTAATGATCCTGGAGCAGCTCCTGCCCCCGCTTGTAATACCTCTGGAACTTTGTGTACACCTGCTCAATTAATGGCTACGGATCTCCATCAATGGACGCAATCATTGCGAGGTGCTGATGTTACTTTAGCTGGAAGCAATGTTGGCGGCTTAGTTGATGGTAGAGGTTGTATTACTGAAGCTAATAACGCTGTTACCATAACTATTACTTGGCAGAGTAAAGCTAAAACTGTTGATGGTGGAGGTGGGGCTTGCGGCACAAGCAATAGTAAACGTCGCCGGGTTAGCATTGCCGCTTTTATAATATAAAAGTTATATAACAACATTATTTAGTTAGAATTATTTAGTTAGGGTAAATATTTGAGCAACGGGTTTATCTAAAAAACATATGAAAAATAGAATGAATTTTACAATGAATAAAGTACAACAAGGTTTTACCATAGTTGAAGTGCTCATAGCGCTAATGATCGGTTTAGTCATTTTTGCGGGCGTATTAAGTGTTTTTGTTGGTATGAAAACTACCACAACAGAAACCTCTAATTATGGTGAATTACAAGAAAATGGCCGTTTTGCTATCAGTTTATTAAGTGATGATTTACTTAAACAAAATTTTTTTGGTGACTATGGTGGTACTTTTGGTAGTAGCAACCTTATCGCTATTCCTGGACCTGCTGGCAATGACTGTGTTGGTGGTGGTGTTAATAATGCCACTTTTCCTCTTGCTACAGGGCAATTTAGAACGCTTTGGGGACAAACGATAACGGCTGCTAATCCTATGGGCTGTTTTACTGATGCTCGAGTCAGTGCCGATGCCAATTTTCGCTCTGATCTTATTCAAATAAAGCGAGTTATAGGTAGCCCAGTTGCAGCAATAGCTCCAGCAGATGCAGCAAATCATTTCCTTACAACTAATATAACTAGCGGTTCACTCCTTACAGGTGCCGCGGGTATCCCAGTTATGGATAACAGCCGAACTTGGCAATACCAACATCATGTTTATTATGTTAGAGAAGAAGCACAGGGCAGTGATGTAGTGCCAGTATTAATGCAGGGACGTTTAGTAAGTGGAAGTATGGTATTTCGGCCTATCATTGATGGCATTGAAACCATACGTTTTATGTATGGTGTAGATAGTAATGGCGATGGCGCCGTTAATGCTTTTATTTCCGCAGGTAATATGACCGCTGGATTTTGGAATAATGCCGGTGGGAGCCGAATTTTAGCCGTGAAAATATTTGTGTTGGCGCGTAGTACTTTACCAGATCCCAAATATGAAAATGAGGCAACTTATCAGTTAGGAGACCTAGCGGTAATTGTAAATGATAATTATCGAAGATTATTATTTACCTCAACGGTAACTTTATATAATGCGAGTGTAGACCAATGGCCAAGAATATAAACAACCAACTGAGTAAAGTTGTTAATATAAACGAGAACAAAGCTATAAACCGAAAGATTAATAATAGCTGTGTAAATAAACAGCGAGGTGTAGTACTGGTTGTTTCTTTAGTTTTTTTGATCGCTTTAACGGCAGTTGCCTCTGCGCTAATGTTAAATACCACGGCAGATTTAAAAATGTCAGGTGCAAGCGAAGAAAAAGTGGTTGCTAATCAGGAGGTTGTAAGTGCTATTGATGAATTGATTTTTGCTCAAGTCAATGCACCAACAGGGGGGAATGACTTTGCTGTTCCTCTTGTCATTTTTAATAAAACAGCTGGCGTCTGTGAAGATTCAGGTGACAATACATTGGAAGAAGATGGTGATGAATGTGTCATAAACGCATTAGATGAGTTTGACAATGTAAATCCAGATTCAGATGTTACTTTAGCAACTATTGGTATGGGTAATAACCAATATGCACTCGAAGCTGATTGCCCCCACTCAACCAATGCTTCTTCAACGGAAGTTTTTACCTGTAACGTACTCAGAGTGCAAGTAGACAAACAATATGGCCGTAAGAATGCAAGTTTAGTGCAGGCTAATTCGGGTATAGCTCAACAATTATTACGATAGCATGCAATCAAAGGCAATCGGACGGAGATAGTAGAATGAATAAATTAATTGTTAAAAACTTATTTGCTAAAAAGCTATGGAAAAGTTTGTTGGCGTTATCATTAATCTCTATTTCAGGTGTCACTCTAAGTGAGGACATTGAGCTTTACGTTAGCGATGCCGTTAAGCAATCGGCACAAAAAGCGAAAGTGTTAATTATTTTTGATAACTCTGGCAGTATGGGAACTTTACATGACGTAAAAAAACCTTATCTAGGAGAAGATCAAACTGAACCCGATTATGTTCCCCCAGAAGGTAACTCTCATGCCTATGATGATGAAGCAACTTATTTTAGTAAAGGTACTATCGATGGCATTTCAGACATACCTGACAGTCCCAGTGATGGACGCCGTTTTTTAGCGGCTATAAACAGTTGTGAAAGCTCTTTAGAAACGTTAAGAACAAAAGGTACTTATACCGGACGCTTTCGAGAATATACAGTCAGAGGTAATAGCGGTACTTGGGAGGAAATACCTGATAATAACGGCCTGAATATTGAGGTGCTTGATTGTGAGGAAGACGTTCGAACGTTTAACGAAGATAATAGTGTTGATAATACGGGTAGCTTAGTAAATATTGACAGCCTTCCTCCCGGATATCCTGCTGATAACTTAGGCACAAGAGCAGATCCTGTTTATCATACAGCCGATACTGATAAGTTAAATGTTTCTTGGACAGGCGATTTAGTAACTTTATATACGGCAAATTACCTTCGCTGGTATCATAGTGCACTTGTTGGTGATGTTGAGGAAAGCCGTTTTGAAACGGCCATTAGAAGTATTACAGACGTTATTGAAACGACTGATGGTATAGAATTCGGCCTAGAAATTTTTAACCATAATAGGTACGATTATTCAGTTAATCAAGGTGGTCGCATTGTTTATGGCATAAAGGAAATGACAGATACTAATGAAGCCAACCTTATTAGTATGATAGACAATGACCTTAGCGCATTTACGTGGACTCCTTTATGTGAATCAACCTATGAAGCACAACAGTATTTTGCGGGTAAAACAGTTGAATATGGTGATCAAGCCAAGAGCGCTTCTAGGCCTATAGCGGATGCTTCCATTATCAGTGGCGGTAAATATATTACCCCCTTTAATGAATGTACTGATAAAGCCTATATTATTTTAATCACCGACGGTGAGCCAACTTACGATACGAATGCAGATGACAAAGTTACGGCATTAACGTCGAAAGAGCCAGATGGTGTTGATGCTGATGGCGACCCAAAGTTTAAAGATATAACCTTCTTGGGAACCCATGACGTCTTTGATAATTCATCCTACAACGATGAAGATTTAGATGAAGCGAGTTATTTACCTGCCTTAGCTGGCTGGATGAATAATTACGATGTCAACTTAAACCTTGAGGGTAAGCAAACTGTATCCACGCATACTATAGGCTTTAGTGAGGGAGCCGCTAATGCGGCGGGTTTGTTAACTGAAACGGCTGAGCGTGGTGGTGGTGAGTACTTTTCTGCAGAGGATGCATTACAACTAACTGCAGCATTACAAAGCGCATTGCGTAGTTTAGCGCCATCAAATGCCAGTTTAACTTCTGCGTCGGTAGCGGCGAATAATTTTGACAGAACACAAACGTTAGACTCGGTATATTATGCGATGTTTTCTCCTCAAAATGGACCACGTTGGCAAGGCAATTTGAAGAAGTATAAAGTGGTCAATAGCGTACAAAAAGGCACTAATAATGTAAATGCGATAGATCCTGATACAGGGTATTTTTCAGAAGATGTACAAAGTTACTGGTCAACCGGTGTGGATGGCAATGAAGTAGCGCAAGGCGGAGTTGCTGAGTGGTATACTAATAACGATGTTGATGATAGAACACTACTGATGGAAGGCGGCGCCGGAGGGTTATTACAGCCATTTAATCGCACTAATTTACAAACGGCTTTTACTGACCAAACGGGCTTGGCGACAGAATTAGGCGTTGCCGGATTACTGGATGACGATGGTAACTCTATTGAAAGTGCCGCTATTGATGAACTGATCAATTGGGCTAAAGGCATGGATGTTGATGATGACGATAATGATGATAGTTCGACTGATATGCGCAGTGATGTGTTTGCCGACCCTCTACATTCTAAACCCTTAGTGGTTAATTATGGTAATAGTATTCGAATTGTTATTGGCACTAACGCTGGAGCATTACATATGTTTCAAGACAGTGGTAGCGCAGTAACAGAAAACTGGGCTTTTATGCCAAAAGAATTTACAGATAATATTACAACACTGCGAGATAACTATTCATATGCTGATAAAGTTTATGGTATTGACGGTGAAATAACTTCGCATTTTAATGATATCAATGGTGATGGCAAAGTTAATGGCTCGGATACTATGTGGATATTTTTTGGTTTGCGCCGAGGTGGCTCATCTTATTATGCACTTGATATTACCACCCCGGGTTCCCCTAAATTAATGTGGCATATTGATGAAAATACTTCCGATTTTACCGGCTTAGGTCAGTCATGGTCGAAACCTAAAATAGGCTATTCAAAGCTGAATATCTCCGGAAATGTTGCTAGCCCTGTGTTATTTATTGGTGGTGGTTACGATACTAAAAAAGATGTTTCAGGTCCTGGTGGTGATGATGATGCCGGTAAGGGCATTTATATGATAGATGCTAAAACAGGCGCATTGAAATGGAGTATGGAAACAAGCGGTGGCACACTAGATTACGATGGAACTGACAGTATTCCTTCGTCTATAGGTATATTAGATAGTAGCGGTAATGGTTTAACCGATCGCCTCTATGTTGGTGATACTGGCGGTAATATTTGGCGAGTTGACATGCCCAGTGAAGAAACCGATGACTTTTCGGTATTTAAATTAGCGAGTTTAGGTGGCGATACTAATTTAACCGATCGTCGTTTTTTCTATGAGCCAACCATCGTTAGAACATTGATCTCTGAAACGATAGAAACGAGTGTTACAGATGTTGATGGTAATACTGAAACTGTCAGAGTACATCAAGAGATCCCTTATGATGCCGTACTTATTGGTAGCGGTGATAGATCAAATCCTTTAGGAACAGATACTAAGGATAGACTTTTCATGATTAAAGATACACATATTCACACGCAAACTTTTTCTGCTAGTACAACTCCGGCAACACCTACAGCGATTATCAAAGATAATCTATACAATTATACAAATAATCCTTTTAAAAATTTAGTTGATCTTACTAATCCCACCCCGCAACAGGTAAGCGATTTAGAGGACTTACAAGTGGCCGTCAGTGAACAATCGGGTTGGTATATAGACTTAGAACAAAGTGGCGAAAAAAATACTGCTGCGGGTTTGGTTATTAATGGTGTTGCTTATTTTACTACTTATACACCGCCAGAGTTTGCCGCCGAGTTAGTTGATTGTAGACCGCCTTCAGGTAAAGGCTGGTTATATGCTGTGGATTTAGCCCTTGGGATTAAAAGGCATAATAAAGATGACCAAGTGCGTGATGATGATATTAGAATAATTGAAATTGGCGATGAGTGGTTAGGCTCACCTACTTTAATTGTGTTACCAACAAGTACGAGTGATACCGACCCTGCAAATGCAGAAGGTGACATTATTGTCGGTAGAACCATTTTGGATGTTGACTTTACCTTAAGCACCAACCGTACTTACCTTTATACAACGGAGAACCAATAATGCAACGAGCCGAGAAAAACTTAGGTTTTACTTTAATTGAGTTGCTTATTACTGTCGCTATTATTGGTATTTTAGCAGGTGTTGCTTATCCTTCTTATACTGATTTTGTTACGCGCTCAAACCGAGCAGAAGCGCTACGTGAATTAATGCGTTTGGCTAATTTACAAGAGCAACTTTTTATTGATACCAGAAGTTATACTGCTGACATGACCGAGTTAGGTATGACAGCAGATCCTTATATAACTGAAACAGGAAACTACAGTATAGACGCTGTTATCCTTAATGCTGGGACGACTTTTGTTTTAACAGCCACAGCAAAGTCATCTCAAGCAACTAATGATACTGCCTGTACCACAATAGCCATTAATGAGGTGGGTCAACAAAGCGCTGAGACTAGTCATTGTTGGGAAAAATAAGCTGGGAGAAATAAAATGATTAAAATTAACATACTATTGGTGACAACACTATTAGGCACTTTGCTATTAACTAGCTCTTTTGAGACACAAGCGCAAAAAAGTGATCAACAAAAACATCAAGAAAGCAAGGGTAAGAAAGTATTAATAAAATGTTATGTTGAATACAGTGGCGGTGGTGAAGCTATACACACTATTATTGGTAAATTTAAAAACCCAAATCAAGCTAAAAAAGTATTTCAAGGGAGAGAAATGCGCGTTGGTGCAGATAAAGCGAGTAAACAAATTTACAAAGTAAATGAGTGTGTGAATAATAAGGATGAATTTACCAGTGCTAGCGCAAAACGTTTAGATGAAGATAGGGCTAGATAAGCATTTTTAGTAATTGTGGCGCTAGAATAAAGAATATTATCAAGGGATAAAGTAATTAAGTTACTTTATCCCTTTTATTTAAATACTTAGGTGTTCAAATGTTTAAGTTGTCCCTTAAGTGCAGTTAACAGCTGATTTCGTCACCATTCCTATCTTCATCTTTACCATCGTTGTCGGTATCTGAACTTTGATAAGGACGTCCTGAACGTGATATTGTGACAGAGCGGGACATATCATCATGATCTTTTGGACAATAATTAAAAGTGGTTGCAGCAATTGCGGTTATTCTTCCTGTAGGCGCAAAGGTAAGGTTACTATTGCCAGCATAGATTAATTTGTCTCCAGTTGATACCTCACTCTTAACTTTTAATAGTGTATCTGTATCTGATTGATAGGTGCCATTATTATTTATGTCAATAAAAACGCTGAGTTCTTTATCCCATTTTCCTGCGGTACATGTTGGGCCATCTTCTAATGGGCATAATATTACATTTTGTTGCATGTTAATGGCACTATTTCTTGCTGTTAACACTAAACGGTGCAGTTGACTTATTTCATTATCAACTCGCATACCGACAGTAAAACTATTGAGACTCGGTAAAGCAACCGCGCTCAAAATAGCAACCACAGCAATACCAATCATGAGTTCAATTAAGGTAAAGCCATTGCCTTTTATTGTAGAGTTTTTATGGTCTTTGTCATTTACTTTAACTCGGCAAAATTGATATATTTTGTTAAATGATTTTTGAGGTGAAAAACTTGTAATGGTAAGCATAAGACAACCTAGCGTAATGTTCGCGAAACAGATACTACAGATATAAGTTATACCAGTTTTAGCAACATTTTTCTAGTTTGTTATCTGCAAATTATATTGCCACCGTTTCTCGTTTGATCCTTGCCATCACCATTAATATCTCTGCTAGAATAAAATCTTCCTGATGTTGATATAACAATAGCCCGAGAATGGTCAATATGATTTTTAGGGCAATATTTTAGCGTGCCATTACTCCCCCAACCCGTTGTTCTTCCTGTAGGAGCAAACTTTATTCTGTTTCTTCTTAGACCATATTGTAATTTATCGCCTTCAAATGCGAAATCTTTCATGGCGATTAAGACTTCGTTAGATGCAGGTTCGTATACCTTATTGTCATTTGAATCAATGAAAACCCCAATTTCATCTTGCCATTGAGTCGTACATTGGTTTTGCTCATTAAGTGGACAAAGAGTAACAGGATATTGCACGCTAATAGCGTGATTACGAGCGGTTAGTAATAAGCGTTGTAACCTAGATATTTCATTGTCGACACGCATTTGAACAATGAAATCACTAAAATTAGGAATGGCGATTGCAGCAAGTATTGAGGTAATAGAAACTGAAACTATTAATTCTATTAGAGTGAAACCTGTAATAATTGATTTTTGGGCGATAGGGTACGTGAACTTAAGCATAAAAAATCCATTTTAAATAACTTCCTTGTAAATTAGGTATAGTTAATAAAAATGGATTTTGCTAATTATAAATGTATGTATTGATTTTACTAACCGTAAATAGTGGGAATAGGCTTACGTTTATGCTGTGTTTTAAAATAAATACTTATGATATGGCGACTAACTTCATCAGATACGCTTTTACCTTCAAGAAAATCATCAAGCTGATCGTAACTAATACCCAAGGCATCTTCATCAGTTTTACCTGGCTCTAAATCTTCTAAATCTGCGGTTGGTGCTTTATCAACTAAAATTGAAGGGGCACCTAAGTATTTGGCTAACATTCTTACTTGTCGTTTTGAAAGACCAAAAAGCGGCGCTAAATCGCAAGCACCATCGCCCCATTTAGTGAAGAATCCAGTAATGTTTTCTGCGCTGTGATCAGTCCCTAGAACTAATGCTCCTAATATTCCCGCAATATGATATTGAGATACCATGCGTGCACGTGCTTTTACGTTACCTTTTGAAAAGTCAACTTGGCTCTTCGATGCAGATAATAGCTTTGCATCACTAAGCGCTGAAATGACTTCTTGATGGATACCATTTACTCCATCAAACACGTTAGTGGTTAAACAATGGCTAGGTTGAATAAAACTTAATGCTTGTTGTGCATCATCTTCATCAGCTTGTACGCCATAAGGTAGCCTTACGGCAATAAATCGAAATTCATTGGCTGAACTATCACTTAACGCTTTATTTGCTTCATTATTTAGTTCAGTGACTGCAAGCTGAGCTAAACGGCCACAGGTAGAAGAGTCTACCCCTCCGCTAATGCCGAGCACTAATATTTTTAAGCCTGAATTTGTTAATGTGGATTTTATAAAATCAATACGTCGGCGAATTTCAAATTCAACATCAATTTCAGGTAAAACTTTCATTTCATCAATAATGGCTTGCTGATCCATGGATTATCCTGCTTTAAGGGTGAGTACTAGCTTGATTATATTTAATTGGCAGTTTAACAAAATAAAAGCGTGATTTGGTAATAAACGCGTTGTAATATTAAAGAAGGTCATACAGATACCAATTTAATTAAAATTATTCCCAACTCAGAGCTACATTAATTATACAGAGAGATAGCATGAAAAAAATTGAAGCAATCATTAAACCATTTAAATTGGACGATGTTAGAGAAGCATTAGGTGAAATTGGAGTTACCGGTATGACTGTCTCTGAAGTAAAAGGTTTTGGTAGGCAAAAAGGTCACACTGAACTTTATCGCGGTGCAGAATATATGGTTGATTTCTTACCTAAAGTTAAACTTGAAATAGTTATTGCAAAAGAAGATGTTGAACGCTGTGTAAATGCTATTTTAGAAACTGCACAAACAGGTAAAATTGGTGATGGTAAAGTGTTTATTACTGATGTAGAGCGTGTAATTCGTATTAGAACAGGTGAAGAAAACGCAGAAGCGATATAGAAAAGTTGCGAGTTATCAGTTTCGAGTAGCGAAGAGACCCTGCTGGTGGATCGGTACTTCGTAACTCGTTTCTCGCAACTTTATTTACTTTACTTAATCAATGAATTATTAGGATAATTTGCCGCGAGTACTTGTAAGGCATTTTTCTTTAAATCAACCAAACCAAGCTTATCGTAACATTCAATCATTATTTCTAACGCAGGCTCTAATTCTGGGCTTGGTGAGAAATATTCAATTATATAACGACCTCTATTTGCTGCTGATGCATAAGCTTCACGTTTCAAATAAAACCTTGCCACAGCAAGTTCATATTTTGCTAACCGAGACTTAATCTCAATCATTCTTTTTTGAGAATCAGCAGCATATTTACTTTCCGGATGATCGGTAATTATGCGTTTAAAGTCATTAAAAGCGTCACGTGATGCAGTAGGATCTCTATCTGAGCGATCTATTCCAGCAATATCTTGGAATAAATTTTCTTCAGTTGACAAATTAATCAATGCGCGCATGTAATAAACATAATCAGTATTAGGATTATTTGGGTTTAAACGTAAAAACCGATCGGTTAATGCAATACCCTGAGCTGAGTCACCAACTTTATAATAGGCATAAATCAAATCTAACTGTACTTGATGAGATATAGGGCCAAAAGGAAAGCGAGAGTCAATAGCACTCAAAATTTGAATAGCTTTTTGATATAAACCATTATCAAGTGAAGTTCGGGCATCTACAAATAAAGCTTGTGCCGATTTATCAGGTACTAGATCTATATCGTTTTCAGTATCTGAAGATGAACAACCAGCTAAAGCCAATGCTAGCGTGATAAATATTATTTTTGTTGTCAATTTTTCCATGGAATTTGCAATTACGCCTTTGTTTGAAATTAAATAAGTATGAAACCCCTTAATAAAAAGGGTAAAATGGAACTATTATACTTAGTGCATACTTGAGTATTAGCATTCTAACCTAGCAATCATAAGTTGCACAACGTTAAAAATTTAAAGAGAGTTTAATGTCTGAAATAATTCAACATAAAGATACGGTTCCTGATTCATGTTTAGGTAAACGCTTAGACCAAACTTTAGCGATAATGTTTCCTGATTATTCGCGTTCAAGGTTAAAAGATTGGATTTTGGCTGGCAGCGTCATGGTAAATGACGAAACTTTAACCCGAGCACGCGAAAAAATGTATGGTGGTGAGCGTATTACCATTAATGCAGAAGTTGAAGCAGAACAGCGTTATGAAGCACAAAATATAGAACTAGACATTGTTTATGAAGATGATGATATCTTAGTTATTAATAAACCTGCTGGCCTAGTTGTACACCCAGGTGCAGGTAATCCTGATGGCACTGTGTTAAATGCTTTATTGCATCATTTCCCAGCCATAGATGTTGTGCCTCGTGCAGGGATCGTTCATCGTTTAGACAAAGACACCACGGGGTTAATGGTTGTCGCTAAAACTATTGCGGCACAAACCAACCTAGTTGACGCTTTGCAATTAAGAGAAATAACCCGTGAATATGAAGCAATAGCCAATGGTTTAATGACTGCGGGTGGCCTAGTTGATGAGCCTATAGGTCGTCATCCCACTAAACGAACTAATATGGCGGTAACTTTTTCAGGTAGACCTTCAGTAACGCATTATCGAGTGATGGAAAAATATCGCCTGCATACACGTTTACGTTTACGTCTTGAAACAGGGCGTACCCATCAAATTCGTGTACACATGGCTCATATTACTCACCCACTTGTCGGTGATCCTGTTTATGGTGGTAGACCGCGTCCACCAAAAAATTCAACACCAGAATTACTGACTAAGTTGCGTAGCTTTAAACGCCAAGCATTACATGCTGCAATGCTTTCATTATATCACCCTATAACAGGTGAGTTAATGACTTGGCATGCCGACTTACCCGATGATTTTGTTGAGTTAGTTGAACTATTACATGCTGATACAAAGCTTAATGCTACTGAAGAGTATTAATAGCTCCAGTAGCACAATGACAAACTCAGCAATTGAGTTTGTTCAATGGCCAGTACACTCATCTATAGTTGAAAAAAAGAAAGGTGACAAAAATATAGATGAGAAAGTTCTAGCCATACAAACTACTCGTGTAGCCCCGAATGATTTTTTTGGTGATCAAACGTCACCTTATCAAGGTTTTAATTTAGGTTTACATGTTGGGGATTGTGCAACGCAGGTAGAAAAAAACCGTAACTACGTGCGAAAACTATTACCAAAAAAAACTAAGGTTCAATGGCTTGAACAAGTTCATGGTAATGAAGTTGCTGAAATAACTCATGTTTCAAAACAACCTATTATTGCTGATGCTGTTTTTACAAGTGAAAAAAACATTTGTTTAGCAATAATGACTGCAGATTGTTTACCTATTTTATTAGCTTCGAAATCTGGTAATGAAATAGCGGCTATTCATGGTGGTTGGCGCCCTTTGGCAGCCAATATCATTACCAATACATTTAAAAAAATGAAAACTCCAGCCGAGGATGTTTATGCTTGGCTTGGGCCTTGCATTTTAAAAAATAATTTTGAAGTTGGCAGTGAAGTAAAAACTAAGTTTGTTCAAAAAGGTGATTGTTTTAACTCAGCCTTCACTGCAAAAACTAATGGTAAATATCTAGCTGATTTGCACAAAATAGCAAAATTGCAATTAGAAAATTTAGGTATCAATCAAGTAAGCACATTGTCAGAATGCACTTATTCAAACACTAATAAATACTATTCGTATCGAAAAAATGCTATCACAGGCCGCATGGCATCACTTATTTGTCTTCTGTAAATTTGTCACTTCTTTATTAATGATTACTTGTTATAAATCAAAATAATAGATTGTGCTCTATTGAAAAAAGCAGAATTCGACCTAATGTTATAGTTAACTATTTCAAAGTATATCCAATTCATAAGTCCAGTAATATGGCAGGAGATAATTTATGCGTTTAGAGCGTTTTACTCAATCATTCCAAGAGTCTATTGCCGGAGCTCAATCTCTTGCATTAGGGCGAGATCATCAATTTATTGAACCCATTCACCTGATGATGGCACTGTTAAATCAAAATGGTAATTCGGTTATTTCTTTACTGAAAAGTGCGGGTGTTGATGTGCGCACTTTAAGAGTGAAAATTGAACAAGCCCTAGAATCTTTAGCACAAATACAAGACTCTGATGGTGATGTTCAACTTTCTGCTGCATCAGGTAAGTTATTTAATTTATGTGATAAACATGCTCAAAAAATGTCAGATAAATTCATATCTTCAGAGATGTTCTTACTTGCTGCTCTTGAAGATAAAGGAGCTTTAGGCAAAATACTGAAAGAATTAGGCGCTAATGAACAACGTTTTAAAGCGGCTATCGAGCATGTGCGTGGCGGTCAAAAAGTTGAAGATCAAAATGCTGAAGATGTTCGCCAAGCGTTGCAAAAATTTACTATCGACTTAACTGAACTAGCCGAGCAAGGAAAATTAGACCCTGTTATTGGTCGCGATGATGAAATTCGCCGGACATTACAAGTATTGCAACGCAGAACTAAAAATAACCCTGTATTAATAGGTCAACCGGGGGTAGGTAAAACTGCCATTGCGGAAGGTTTAGCACAACGAATTGTTGATCATGAAGTACCTGAAGGCTTGAAAAATAAACGTGTATTGTCATTAGACATGGGATCTTTGGTTGCAGGTGCAAAATATCGTGGTGAGTTTGAAGAGCGTTTAAAAGCAGTATTAAATGAGTTATCCCAAGAAGAGGGACAAGTTATTTTATTTATTGATGAGTTGCATACCATGGTTGGCGCAGGGAAAGGTGATGGTGCTATGGATGCCGGGAACATGTTAAAACCCGCATTAGCTCGCGGCGATTTACATTGTGTTGGCGCAACTACCTTAGATGAATATCGCCAGTATATTGAAAAAGATGCGGCACTAGAGCGCCGTTTTCAAAAAGTATTAATAGAAGAGCCTAGTGTTGAAGACACCATCGCCATTTTACGTGGCTTAAAAGAGCGATACGAACTTCATCATAGCGTGAATATTACTGACCCCGCTATTGTTGCCGCTGCTACTCTTTCTCATCGATATATCAGTGATAGGCAATTACCTGATAAAGCCATCGATTTAATTGATGAGGCAGCTTCGAGTATTCGTTTACAAATGGATTCTAAACCTGAAGATTTAGACCGACTTGAACGTCGATTAATTCAACTTAAATTAGAGCAAAAAGCGTTAGAAAAAGACTCTGATGATGCTTCTAAAAAGCGCTTAGCGCATATTTCAGAAAAAATAAGTGATAAGCAACAACAATACGACGAGTTAGATGAAGTTTGGACCACAGAAAAAGCAGCACTGTATGGCACGCAAACTATTAAAGAAGAATTAGAACATGCGCGTATTGAATTGGAAGCGGCAAGGCGAGTTGGCGATCTTAATCGGATGTCAGAATTACAATACGGAAAATTACCTGAACTTGAAAAACAACTTGATTTAGCTAGCCAGGCTGAAATGCAAGAAATGAGCTTGTTAGCCAACAAAGTAACCGATGTTGAGATTGCTGATGTGCTAAGCCGTGCTACCGGTATTCCTGTTGCAAAAATGTTAGAGCAAGAGCGTGATAAACTACTCAATATGGAAGACGACTTACACCAGCGTGTAATTGGTCAAAGTGAAGCTGTAACGTCGGTGTCAAATGCGATTAGACGATCCCGTGCAGGTTTGGCGGATCCCAACCAGCCTATAGGCTCTTTTTTATTTTTAGGTCCTACCGGGGTTGGTAAAACTGAATTGACAAAAGCATTAGCCTACTTTCTATTTGATAGTGAAGAATCACTGATTCGTATAGATATGTCTGAGTTTATGGAAAAACATTCAGTGGCGCGTTTAGTTGGAGCCCCACCAGGCTATGTTGGTTATGAAGAAGGGGGCTACTTAACAGAAGCTGTTCGCCGTAAGCCATACTCTGTTATTTTATTAGATGAAGTCGAAAAAGCTCACAGTGATGTATTTAATATATTGTTGCAAGTGCTTGATGATGGTCGTTTAACCGATGGACAGGGTCGTACGGTAGATTTTAAAAATACGGTCATTATTATGACCTCAAATATTGGCTCAGATATTATTCAAGAGTTTGGTGATGACAGTCAATACCAAGAAATGAAAACTCAAGTTATGAGCGAGGTTAGTCATCATTTTAAACCAGAGTTTATTAATCGAATTGATGAGACAGTAGTGTTCCACCCATTGTTAGCGACACAAATTGAGAGGATTGCTAAAATTCAAATTCAAGCTTTATCAGTTCGCTTAGCTGAGCAAGAGTTAGGTTTATCTGTGAGCTCAGAAGCGTTGGCATTAATTTCCCAAGCAGGATTTGATCCTATCTTTGGAGCAAGGCCATTAAAACGTGCTATTCAACGCAGTATAGAAAATCCATTAGCACAAAAAATATTGGCAGGGGACTTCGTTAATGGTTCTACTATCGAACTTACAGAAGAAAATGGAGAGTTAATGTTTAATTAATACTTCTATTTGCAATGCCCTTTGTTAAGAGAAACCAAGGGCGTTGTCGTTTACTAATTAACCTTTTCAATTATACAGTACATACTTATATGCTCTTTACTTAAAGCAAGTTGCGCCTTTTTCTCTTTATCCGACAATGCTCTATTTTTGCCTTCAGAATCGGTGAACATTACATTGTCAAAAGAGTTTAGTGTTTTTTCATTAAGTTTAGCCGCTTTACAGTTCTTTTCTGCAATCTCTTCATTTTTAGCGAGTACTTCTGCTTTATCTTTTTCATATTGACTTAATTGCTCATCAATAGACGGACTATTAGTACTTTTTGGTAGCTCTTTCTCTCTTGCTCGATAAGAAGAAACTGTTGTTAAGTCAGAGTAATTATTATTTTGAGGTTGGTGTTGGCTAAAATGAACAACATTATTTTCATCAATCCAGCGGTATATAGCAATGTCTTTTGCTATGACATTCGTACTAAAAATAACAGCAGACCATAATGCGATGGAGGCTGAATTGCGAATATTCATATTAATTCCTTTGCTGCTAACGAGTTAATTATTTGCTTTAGTATAAGAGTATTACACAGATAAATTCAAGTTAGGGCAAATTCGTTGCATATTCAATGAGTTTTTTTACTTTTATGCAATTAAAGCCTTACATTCAGTATCAATAGCTTAGATTAAATCAACCGTCCTAGTATTTCATATTATTCTTGTTTTACAGAATTTGAAATAATTTGTGTAACACATACGTTATAATGATAGTGAATCTTGCGTTGTATTGATAAATAATTATGAAATGTCTATTTTATTTACTTGTTCTTTTCTGTTGTTTTAGCTCTTTGGCTATAGCAGATAAAAGTGAGTTAAAAATTGCTACTTTTATTGAACCTCCTTTTGTTGATTTAGTTGGCAATAAACTTGTTGGTGAAAATATTGAAATAGCGAAATTATTAGCAATGTCGGTAGGTTTACAACCTATTTTTATCCGCTGCCCCTTTGCTCGTTGTTTAACTATGGTTAAACGTGGTCAGGCAGATATGATTTTTGGTTTAAGAAAATTCCCTGAACGAGAAAAAGAGTTAATTTTTCTTGATCCCCCCTCGATGATCCAGCATTATCCTCTTCGTTTTTTTGTTTTATCTTCTAATAAAATCATAATAGATAGCTTTGATGACCTAAAAAAATTATCTATAGGTACACTTAGGGGAGGGAGTTACTTTGAATTATTCGATAATAGTAAATCAATCACAAAGGTAGCGCTTACGTCTCGTGAGCAATTAGTACATATGTTGCTTAAAGGGAGAATAGATACTTTTATTGAGCGTGAAGAGTCTATACTGCCACTTTTACCTAAAGAGGTGTACCAAGAAAAGCTGTCATTGGCAAACTACCAATATGACAAAGCGGTCAATTCATATATTGCTATTTCAAAGCTTTCTAATATTAAAGTTTATTCAGAACGCTTATCACAACAGTTACAAAAGTTTGCAACTGATGGCACAATACAAAATATCAGAATGAAGTCATACAAATAAGCATTTAACTTATCAACATAAAAATATCAGAGAAAAATATGATCGTACTGCAAAAAGCTATGGAAAAAAGTCATCTTTATAAAGAAGATGAATTTGGTATTAAAAATTACAATTATGGAATATTAGGTTTTCTATCTTTAGCACTTTTTTCAATACTAAATATTGTATTAGGCTATATTACTTTTCTAGCTGAAACCAGTGTTCTAGATTCACCGGTACAAAACTATGTTGATGCTTTGTGGTTAATGTTAATGTCATCTACCACTATTGGATTCGGTGATGTTTACCCAATAACTTTTGTTGGTAGAGCTGCTGTTTTTATCATGTTTATTTTAGGTGTGGGTATATTAGGAGGGGTAGGTGCTGTATTTGCCAATAAAATATTTGGTTTTGCCGATACCAATATTAAAAATAGGGAATTAAGAAAGCAAAATGAAGAAATTCTAGCCCAAAATGTTAAAATTCATCGCCAATTAGAAAAACTTGAAGAGAAGTTAGAGTCCATATCCAGCTAACCTCTCACTCTTTATTTTCATTACTCTATTTAACTTTAATCCAATTAAGTGAATTAAGCTTAAATTTTGTAGAGAATACTAGCTTTTAGCTTGTTCAGCTTTTTTATTTGCCTTTACTTGGCGGCGTTCATTCATAATTTCTTGAACATCACCACCAATATGGTGTTCACCACGTTTTGCGGCTAACGCAATTTGTCGCTCCCGTTCAGCAAAGCGATTACGTTGCTTTTCGCTTACCTTATCATGGCAACGGTGACAACTTACGCCTTTAATGAAATGTTCATTTTGCTTCTCTTGCTCAGTTAATGGAAAACGACAAGCGAAACATTGATCATATTGCCCTTGTTCTAAACCATGATTGACAGCAACTCGACCATCAAAAACAAAACATTCGCCTTGCCACATAGTGTCGGTACTGGGTACTTCTTCAAGATATTTTAAAATCCCGCCTTCAAGATGATAAACTTCTTCAAATCCTTGCTCTTTTAAATAAGCTGTCGATTTTTCACAGCGAATACCACCAGTGCAAAACATGGCAACTTTTTTATGTTTAGTTTTGTCTAAGTTATCTTTGACGTATTTTGGAAATTCACGAAAAGTTTCAGTATCAGGATTTAATGCGCCTTTAAATGTACCTATTTCCACTTCGTAGTCGTTACGGGTATCAACAAGTAACACTTCGGGATCAGAAATGAGTGCATTCCAATCTTGTGGTTTCACATAGGTACCCACAACTTGGTTAGGATCTATGCCTTCAACTCCCATGGTGACAATTTCTTTTTTCAATTTTACTTTGGTGCGATGAAAAGGGTTTTCGTCAGCATAAGATTCTTTATGGGAGATATTGGCAAACCCCTCATTTTTAGCTAAAAAAGCTAGTAGCTGTTCAATAGCTGATTTAGAGCCCGCGATGGTGCCGTTAATTCCTTCAGAGGCTAACAATAAAGTGCCTTTTACTTCCAGGCCATTCATTTTTGCTAAAAGAGGAACTTGCAGGGATTTATAGTTTTCAAGTCGTACAAATTTATATAACGCACAAATAGTGATTTGCGATGATGCCGATGATAAAGTCATTTTTCTGTCTCTAGTGAGCTAATCGGAACGTAAATCCGGTGCTGTAGATTAAAGTTTGATCAGCAAATTGCCGAGCTTATGAAATAAAAAACCTTGATCTAGATCAAGGTTTTTTGCATTCTAACAGGAACTTTATCACTTGCAAAATTTATTCAACAGGGTCATTGCTAACTACTAGTCTCTAGCATGGATTTTTTGAACAAACCTGCTTCATCAAAAATGACTCTATCTTCGTATCCACTAAACCAGATTGCATCAGGGTTTCTGCCAACAATAGCGACTTCACCTTTGTTGTGGGCATCAGCAGCACCACGTAATAATTTAAATATAACTACACCATTTTCACTTCCAGGCACACCAGCCATAGGTTCGTTGGTTACCGCAACAACTTCAGTTTTTCCAAGGTAATGTGTAATAGATAGCCTTGCGTGCGCTTCTATGCCAGAAAGGCCTTGCTGAGATTTATTTAACAATTGCCAAGCTTCTTCAATTCCTAAGTTAAAGGCTTTATGTCCAATAATGTCGCGGCCACAGAAGAAGTAATGGTTTTCAATACGATTACGCTTTAGTTCACGTTGCATAATACGCAAAGCATCAGCATCGTTACTGATACCTTTAATAAGAGGGGCTTGGTTTTCAATTGAAATCCAGTTGCGACTTGCTAGCTGCTTAACAGCTTTTAATGTGCTCTCAATCCACTCTAAACCACCATCGGCATTATCAATATAGCTACCACTTTCATCTTTTTGTAAAAATTCATCGGGATGATTAAAGTGCACCATAAATCTAAATTTAATACCAGGGTAAGCTTGATGGAAATCATCCATCATGGCAAAAAAAGTGTCATCAAAACGATCAGGGTAGAAGGCAAGCTCTTTAGTGCCAAGGCGAATATTCTCTATGCCTGCATCAGCTAGGGCTGAAAACCATTGTGCTAAATTTTTGTTGAGTAGTACCATAGGGTCGCCACCCGACATTAAAATTTCACGTAACTTTTCTCGGCCTGTGTCCGGATGACGGCCACCATTTCTTGCAACAATATCGTTATGCTCATTAATGTAATTTACTAGCTCCGAAATTTGCGCCAATCCTTTACGTTCAACACTACCGTCATTACGGGTGATTTCTTTTTTAGCAATTAACTCTTCACGATAACAAAAACGGCAATGAGCAGAGCAGGTTGAAGCAACATAAATAAGACCTAATTCGTATTTATGAATTAATCCTTCTACCGGGCTGTAATCCATTTGATTTCCAGGATCGGGAGCACCCTGCATATCAAATGTTTCAGCGGGACTTGCTTTAATTAACGTTTGTAATGGAGGGCTATCTTTCGCTAAGTCATAATAATGGCGAGTTATCTTAACGGGCATACGGCTTTCAATATCTTGCTCGGTACCTTTTATGGCAATCAATGCTTGTTTTTCTTCTTCGGTGTAAAAATTGAGCATATCTTCAGGTGCTCGATCATCAAGAAATTTTTTCAA
>Ga0209184_1000246_pt1 | contig 68344 bp, 66 predicted proteins | sample EN8Hudsemesocosm_2_FD_184627 | JGI IMG/M metagenome (GOLD analysis project Ga0209184, IMG submission 184627) | Methane-oxidizing microbial communities from mesocosms in the Hudson Canyon - EN8C Hudson Canyon (SPAdes) (version 2) | ecosystem: Environmental > Aquatic > Marine > Cold seeps | place... | reverse complement strand
GGGAATTCAGAAATATCCATAAAACGGCACTTAGCCAATTGCTCAAGCTGCTCACGTAGAGGCAGAGTATTAAAGTAGTTATTAGACATAGTGTCGATATCCATTGGTTAAAATTGTTTAAATAAATCTTCTACAGTGACTGGTTAAGCACGGCGCTTACTCAGCCTTTAAATTCAGAGCACTACTCTATAGACAAGCACACCTTTCGTAAATTGAAATAAATGCAATACAATGTGCCATATTTTGCAATTATGTGGATGAGATGACTATAATCGCTCTATGAATATACGTAACTTGAAGAATTTTCTAGCACTGGCTGACGACCTCCACTTTGGCCGTGCCAGTAACGCCTGTAATATCAGTACTTCTGCCTTGTCTCGTAACATCCGACAGTTAGAAGATGATTTAGGCGTAATCTTATTCAATAGAGATAACCGCACCGTAGTGTTGACCATAGAAGGCCAAAAATTTCAGCAGTACGCCCGTAAAGCCATTAACGAGTGGAACGTGATCCGTAACGACCTGATGTCGAATGACGATCAGCTACACGGCCAGGTCAGTATGTACTGCTCTGTGACGGCTAGCTACAGTATCTTGTTTGATTTGCTCAACCGCTTCCGCCAAACCCACCCAGGTATTGAAATAAAACTGCACACAGGTGATCCCGAACACGCCATAGCAAGAATTATTGCCGGTGAAGAAGACATCACCATCGCCGCACATCCGTCGACACTACCGAGAGGTTTGGCCTTCAAGCCCATCATTGTTTCGCCTCTGTTGTTTATTGCATCCACAGAACAAAGTGACACAAATGTACCGCTAACCCCCCCTTCTTCACCAGAAGAGTGGGCGAATGTACCGATGATTCTTTCAGAAGGCGGGATCGCCCGTAATAGAATTGATACATGGTTTCGTAAAATGGATGTAAACCCGCGCATTTATGCGCAGGTGGCGGGTAACGAAGCCATAGTTAGTATGGTGAGTTTGGGATTGGGTATTGGCGTGGTGCCCAAAATCGTACTCGACAACAGCCCTCTGGTTGATCGAATCAAAATATTAGACGTTAAGCCAGAACTGGCACCTTATGACGTGGGGTTGTTTACGCTTAAAAAGAGTTTAAAAAACCCACTGGTAAATGCCTTTTGGTCATTAGTGGGAGAGTCGTAGTAGAATGTCATAAGACTCCTTCACTCATGCTTTGCATTCCATGATGGCCTGCAACTTGAGGGCTGCGTTTAAAATCCACGCGCACATCACTCACTTTAAGTGGTCGTTTATTACAATCAAACGCTGTTTTCCAAATAATACAGAAGCGATTTTCATCCGGTTCAATCAAAATAGTTTCAATCGCAACAGGTGATTCGTGCCATTGCCCATTAAATTTAAAAGCGGTCTCTAAAGGGCAAACAGGTAGGTTAAATTGCACATCAGCTTGCGCCTGCATGAGGTTGATCAAGCGAACTGGCTCGCCCCCTGTAAATGTAGTTCTTTCAAAGCTAAGTCCGGTTGAACCGTTCAAGAAAAAGCGTTCGTCAAAATCTAACGGCAAAAACGGTGCACGTGTTTTGATCCACTGATTATCATAGGTACCCGCATAGTTTTTTCGTGGCTCCCAAGCAGCCGAAATATAACCATAGTTCATAGGCGTAGGCTGGTCTTGAGGAGAGTGAATAAGGAAACGAGGGTCTTCAAGATTTGGAAGCTTTTGGCCAATCATCTCGTTATTTGTGCGCTTTCCGATAAAGCCTTCCCCTAATGGGTTCTTAAAAAAAGCGACGGCTGACTCGGGACCTATTGGTTTATCTGCATGGTAGTGATGAAGACCACCAAAAGCATTTTCATAAATCAAAGGCATCTTATCAAATGGTACTGGCTCAGATTGCCCTCCATGAAGCCACAAGCGATCACCAAATACTCTCACTGTTTTAGACACATCACCGATCGATAACCGTGTATCGATCACTCCAGAAAGCTCTCCACCGGGCACATAAGCGTGCCCATTCAAAATAATGTCAACTCCGGGTTTTGGTAATAACATTTCAGAGGCATAGAGTAAGCTTGATGACGCAGGGTCATCCAAATGCTCATCTTCCAGGCACAATGGTATTTGTTCCTCGGCCAAAGCAACACTGGGAAGTAATGTAAACGTGGCCTTAACAGCTAAAACAACCACATCCCCTCCTTTTGGGTTGGTTGTTAGCATAATTTGACTGTCAAAAGGGGTTTTATTGTCTATCTGGAGCATATACTTTCCCGTTAACTTTTTTGCAGGTATCCGTAAGTGTACTGCGATACGCAACTTTCACAATAGAACTGAATAACATAAACCGTAAGAGGAGGTAAAAACAGCCGAGCCAAGCTCAGCTTTATGTTTACTAGAATAACTAAATGACTGTTTCTACTTTGAAGCGCCTTCTGGTTCGATAAATCCCAAGCATAGGAATAAAGGCTCTAACGCTTCTTTAATAGTTTATATACTAATACCTTGAACCCTTTTAACCCGCCCATTCGCCATCAGCATAAAAAACAATACCCGGAATACCTTTGGCTTCTATCGCGTTTTTAATGGAATGATGTACCATAATCGCACTGCAATTTTCGGCTAAACGGAACAGTAATAAGCCTTTGGTTTTTGATTCATCAATCACGAGCGAATGGAAGTCAGTGTCCAGCATCGTAGCCCCCGGTGAATGTGGCATCAGTTCCGATTTACCCAAATCAGCTGCGGCAACTAAACCAATAATATTAAAGGCGACATAATTGTCGTAGATTTTATCATTCACTTCGTCAATTAACTGAGCAGGAAACGTTTCCAGATTATCCACGCCTGCCGCCAGTAACACCTCCAGCATATCGGTTCGCATAACAGGAAATGCTTTTGAACTATAAAAAGTCTTAGGGTTAGAAGGTGACGTAATCCACTCTTCATCATCCTCATCGTACCAAGGTTTTTTTACATCTAAGGTATACTGAAGGTTATTTGGTACCGATATCTTTAGTACAGACCCGTGATACCAAGGCCCTCCTGGAAGATCAGGCTGTTTGTCAATACTAACACTTGGGTACGGCCCCTCTCCGACCATTACAAAATAACTCACTACTAAACTCCTTATCGTTCTCGTGCATCATTGTAAGCACTTAAAAATTCTTTTTTTATCTTCCCGCCTTCAAACGCAGAAACTCGCCAACGATCAGATGTCATCCAAGGCCGCTTCCAGACATAAGGATGCCCCTTTAAGTTTGATTTAAAATAAGTAGAAAGATCATATAAGCGCTGCTTAATCAAATACGGAGGGGCTATGTCTGTATTATCTTCACAATATTTACAGCCACTATCTTGGTGCGCCCACAAAACAGTAGCTATTTTGTTAAGTAAAGTCTCAACTGCCTCATTATATTCTTGATGAGAGTCATGAAATTGCGCCTCACTGACTTTACTAACCGATGCTACATAATTCATTTGCCAATCAGAATGTATAGAATTTAAAGCTGACCAACTTGTTTTCTCAACAGGTGTCTTTTTAAACTCACCTTTCTTTTTAATCGCATAATTCCCTGGTAACCAAACGCCATTATGTGAGCCATTCACGTTATACCCTATATGGCATTTAACTGTATATTGCTTCCCACTGGGTACATCAACTTTGCCTCCTTTGCTCATGTACTTTGACAATAGGCTTTTTTTAAGAGATGCAACACCCGGTATTAAATGATGAGCAGCTTGGTGGATAGGATATATATCATCTGCTATTTGATCAGAGCCCTTAACAAAAACCATTTTTTCTCCGCTGGTCCGTTTTGTATCCAACGCGGGGTCTGAGTCTCGTTTTATAGCGGTATAGGGCCCACCTATAGTGCTAGGGTCTCCGGGTGAGCCACTTGTAAGGTTTTCCCCAAGCTTACCCCCATCGTTCTGTTGTTGCTTTTGAACAGAATCAAGGTCATCTTCTGCAATACCTTCACTTTCTTCACTTGATGGTCCTAATAGCTCCAGTTTAAAAGGACATTTTTCTTCAACTTCCGAATCAAGCCCGCCAATTGCAATTGCTTCTCCAATATCTGTCATCTGTCACTCCTTTATAAGCGCATGGCTTGTTTGATTTTTGCCACGTCAGGCCAATCGAGCTCTTCATCACCTTCTAGCGCTAGCCATTGTTCATCCATTGCATCATCGGTAATGATCCAGTCATTTTTTCTTAAGTCCAGCCCTGTCAGTACACAAAATACCTGACCGGCGATGCGAGCGAGTTCAGGTATTTCCATTTGTTTGAGTACCCAGGGTAACAATGGTTTTTCATTCATTGCCCCCACAGCTAATAAAAGATAACGCTCGGCGTCAGGTGTATTTTTTAGTTCGCCCATCCAATGCTTGGCTTCGTCGATTTTTAATTGGGAAAACGCAAGTTGAAGCGCGGGTTCACGCTGGTCATTTTCTGCTAAAACAAACGGTTTAAGCAGGGGTAAGGCGCTGTCATCCCCTAATTTAATACGTGTTTCAAGCATTTCAAATTGCGTATTTTCAAGTTCACCGGTAGCATTTTTCTGTTGCAAAATAGGTAAGATTGCCACCTCGTTATTTTTGCGTGCAATAGACAATAGCAGGGGCAGCTCAATTGCATTTTTTTCACTTAGTGAACGTATTAATAAATCGTCAAAACGGATAGGCAACGGTTTCTTGTGTGTATCGAAACAAAATAACCCCACTGCAGCCATCGAGGTTTGCTTTGCTGAAATAAATTTTGCGGCCCAAAAACCACAAAACGCCCATGGGTGCCATGCTAAGCCGCAGGCTACCGCCTCTAATAGTGGGGTGCATGCTTGTGCCGCTTCAGCAAGGGGCTTTATCTTTTCTAAATCACCCGTCTGAAATGCCAAATAGGCTGCAACAAAAAACTCACCAGCATCTTCACTCTCTAGAACAGCATCACAATGTTCAGTTGCCGCTGCGGCATTGATCGTTAAGCCTTCTAGGTTAGCTTCTATTCTGGCAACCACCCCATTTAAATAGGCGGCGTTTGACTCCAATGCATTCACCTCGGTTTGAAACTCGCTATATAAATAAGCTGCTTCATCAAAGTGTGCATTAATGACTTCCGGTATAAAGGTTTGTACATCGGCCATGATTTATTGTCCTGCTCTGCGCACTATCCCATGATGTTCTTTTTATTGTGAAACATCATATCGCCCATACGACAGGCGTTTTTACCTTCAAATTTCACATCAAAAGAATAAAGCATAAATTCTACTTCGCCTTTATTACAGCCACTCACTACACCGCCGGCTGAACCAGCCTCATCCCCCATCGACTGCGCATATTTCGCCCCTTTCACCATCGCCATTTCACCATCAATTTTTACTTTAGAGGTGCCGCCTGAGGTATCGGACGCTTTACCGATATTAGGGTAAGGTATCGGCACAGGCCCCGCAGGACTTGGCGTCTTGCACACATCAGGAAAGGCAATGCTCATCCCGCCACTACCTTTGTGTACCACACCACAACAATTTGCATATACCGTACTAGCCATCAGTCGGCTCCTTATTTTGTGAAATCACGACAGCACCGCGCTGTTCACGATCCGATGCACACCACACAAGCAATGGGCTCTGATAATATTCTTTTGTTAAACCAATCGCAGATAAAGCAAGTAGGGTGGTCGCCGTAGCAGCCCCTAAGTCACCATAACACTCTGCTGGGTGTTGAAAGTTGAGATCTGAACCAAATGCTTCACTATTTCTAAGCTGTGATATACCCCACTCTTTCACATGAGTAGGCTCTGCATTGATACTACACAGCACCGATTGTATGGGTGCGTTTACGCTTTCTACTGCACCATTCACTGCACTTGAAAGCCCTTCGCCCAAACAGTTTTCATCACTGTAGTAGTGCCCTGCTTCTTCACCGATTCCTGGCAGGGAAACCACCAACTCTGGTTCGACTGTTTTTTGTAGCACGACAAATGCAGCCCCTTCTCCCGGGACAAACCCACGCATGGTCGTGCTTGACGTTAAACGATCTTCGCCATCCAGTGCGCTCAATAACCTGATATCCAAAAATGAATCAACACCCCCTACAATAATGCTTTCAAGTGGCGTGCTTAGTAGTAATTTAATCGCTTCATCTAAAGCGTTCATTCCAGCAGAGCGCCCAAAGGGAAACACACGGCTGGTTAATAAATCTAGCGAGAAATCAACTTCGCCTGCCAAGTCTTGCAACATAGGCTCTAATGCTGGAAACGGCAAGCCACAGCGTTGTTCTGGTGTGGCCAAAAAAACAGGTATCAGCGTTTCAACATTTGCTGATTCACAAGCCTGAGTTAAAGCAACCTTTCCTAGCTGTAGCATACGTCGATACAACGCTTTAGGCTGTAACCGTGAAGGTGAGTCTGGTGCATCTGAGTTCAATTCAGGCAAACATTCATCAGGAACGGTTGCCATTTTATAAGCTTCACCTGTCGATCTTAGGATTGGGGTATCTGCATATTGATTGACCCCAGCACGCACCGCCGCCGCACAAGCTTGTGCACCGACACCAACAGGGTTAATCATACCAAAGCCGGTAATCGTGATATCCAATGGGTTCATAAGTCTTGTATCTCTCCGTTATACCCAATCCAACACTCAAGGCGAATAAACTTAATTAAGCTGAATCGAGCCACTTTTAATCTTGTAGGAACCCGAGGTGCGATTCAGCATATGTTCACCTTTAATAAGTATTTTGCCATTCTTGTTAAGTGTAATACTTGCCTTACCACAACGAAGTGTTATTTCCTCAGACGCAGATATTTCAAGTTTATTACCATCTACGATTATTTCCGGCTTCCCTGTCGATTCATCTGTTTGAGCAGAATTTATTACCTCATCAGCTTGCTCAGACTGCAGCGCAAGCACATCGTCCAATGGTCGTCTGATCACCCCCATAACAATAGCCATACCGCCATTATTCTGTGCAAAAGAAATGGCGATATCTTTACCAATAGCATCCCTATTTAAAGGTACCGTTGTTAATGCTTCGGCAGGCTGGTTTAGTGTAATTTCATCATACGCGATCATCGGATTACCATGATCATTGATCGAAACCACCTTACCTACCAAGAGTGAACCTTGACGCGTAAGCTCGTTACTCGAAGGCGCACTAGACTCTATTTTAGCTGGCATCTAATTCACCTTTAGTTTTGAGTAATTTTACTGCCTTTAATAGCAACAGCGCCTGAACCTTTCACATTTATTTTGCCGCCACTTATCGTAATATCACCATTTTTCTTCATCGAAATTTTGGCGCTACCTACTTTTATAGTAATTTCATCATCAGCGGTTAATAAAATTTTCTTAGCACTCAATGAATACTCATTGGTCACTTTTTCAGAATGTTTTCCACCGATGCTTTCTGTTAGATCTTTTGCAACATCAACGCTATAACTCTTACCAACTGACTCGGTTTGTTCACCCGCAACTGAAATATTTTGATCTTTTCCAACATCTAAAGATCGATTATCGCCGACGGTGATCGCCATAACCTTACCCACCGACTCAGTGTGGTTAGCCTCTATAGAAATCGTTTTGTCATTTCCAACAGACTGCGTGCAATCATTTCCAATGCTTTCTACAGAGTCATTGCCCACACTGACATTTTGATCATTCTCGACGACTTCCTGCTCGTCTTTTTCAGCATGAAGATAAAGAAGCTCTTTGCCTTTTTCATCTTCAAAACGCAACTCATTATAGTTTTCGGTGCCCGCACCTTTGGTTGAGCGCGACTTAATACCACTGATCGCTTTGTTGGCAGGCAAATCATAGGTGGGCATTTGGTCAGCGTTATACACACTCCCCACCACAATCGGACGATCTGGATCACCTTCCATAAAGGAGATAAGCACTTCCTGACCCACACGGGGAAGAAACTGTGCGCCCCATTTTTTACCACTCCATACTTGAGCTACACGAATCCAACATGAACTATTTTCGTCTTTTTTACCTAGTCGATCCCAGAAAAACTGTACCTTTATGCGTCCAAATTTATCAGTATAAATTTCTTCAGCAGACGGCCCTACCACCACAGCAGTTTGAGAACCTGCAATATAGGGCTTGGCACGTGTTTTTATTGGCCGAAGAACACTGCCTTCAGGTGCACACTGAAAGTCATTACTGTAGCTAAATGAGCCATTATCACCTGCTCTGTAACTCCCCTCGTTCGCATTATGTGTAATCGTTGAAATCACATACTTTTTATTTGCTTCAACGTCGTCGCTATGACGCCCCACTTTGAAGCTATAACCTGGTGAGAAGCTAGGATAATCGCTACGAGCAGACACTTTACTATGCATCGCCTCAAGCGACTCCATGCGATTTCGAGCAATTAGATCACCATTCGATTTCTCCGTATAAGTGCCCGGAAAGTCATAATGCTCAAACTGTTTTATGTTTGGTAAGTCAACAATCGTTTGCTGCTCAGACATTAATGACGCTGCAGGCATCTGAAAATCATAATCAGTATGACTCACTGCACCACTGCAAAAATTGTAACTATGCTGCCACTGGCTAATTTTATGGTCAGTGTGCGAGCCATCAATCACATCAATAGGCTCTAGGTTTACCTTTTCGTAGGCTTTAGCAAAATCGGATAAAATAAGTGTGTGCTTGTTATTCTCATGTTTGAAAAAGTAATAAATCCCTTCTTCTTCTAATAAACGCGTGACGAACTCAAAGTCAGTTTCGCGATATTGAACACAATATTCTCTTGGGGCATAAGTACCTTGAAGCTTCCATGTAAAATCACTAAAGCCTAAGTTTTTGAATACCTCTTCAATGATATCTGGTGCAGAGGTTTCTTGAAAAATTCGGCAATCTGAACGGTAGGTCAATAACGTCAACCAAGGCACCATCACTATCTGATATTGCCGAAAGTGTGATTCTACCACCCCGCCAGCAACCAAACTGCTCACAATACCTGAAAAATATCGATCAGAGCCGTCATTACATTTCATAGAACAAGTAATGTTTTTGCCTATTAATTTGGTCTGATCAATTTCACCCGACTCAGTCACCACCTGAAAGGTAAACTGAAAAGGTTGAGATATTGTTTCCCTACCAGATACTCTTTGTACAAGGAAAACATCTTTACCAAGGGGTGTATCTAATTTGATACGTTGCTTATCTTGAGTCACCGCCATTTCCGTAGGCCTCTTTGTTCTATCTGAATAGTAATATGTAACATGTCATATGACTGAAGCACGAACGGTATTAAGTTGATAAAGCCTTAAAGCAAACCGCGCTTCATTCGATGGCTCTATAATAGTCCCTATAAACAGCTAACAAAAGTCCCCACTTCAGGGCGACAGACCTATTTACCCCTCATTCAGCCTCATGGCAGCCTATCTTTTGTGAACTACGTCACACTTTCGTATTTACTTAAAATTTTATAGAACCGGAGTTAACATTTACACCTCTGAATCAAGCACTTAAATGGGGTCAGAGTCACTCAATAAATAGGGTCAGAGTGGTCTTTTACTGAACCCTATGGTTTAAGGGATATGCTAACTATGGCACCCATTTTTTCACACATTAATTGGGGTCAGACTCAAACAACTTTTACACTAAACTAGGTTCCAGAGTACGATTATTTTTTTGCACACTTCAAATTTAATTGGTGTCAGAGTCGATTTAAATTATTGTATTTAAACAATTTTTTTTATTGAACTTATATTTTTTTACTCCCATACTTGTTCCCAAGCTCGAAGCATTAGTTCAAGCGGCAATGTTAATTTCAAGCTTGTACGATTTACTGAACACATTTGAATTACACAATAATTTATACCAACGAAAAAGGATTATGCACATGGCTATTTTCATGAACTATAACGGTTTAAAAGTTAAAGGGAACGTAACTGCTGAGGGTTATGCTGACGGCTGGATCAAACTAGACAGCATGCAGTTTGGTATCGGACGTGGTATCTCAATGGAATCGGGCAACATGTCTAACCGTGAAGCAACACGCCCAAGCTTAAGCGAAGTAAGCATTTCTAAAACGATGGATTCTGCTTCTTCAGGTTTATTTAAAGAGTCTCTTACGGGTGATGCTGGCGTTAAAGTAATAATCGATATTGTTAAGACTGGCGCTGATAAAATCGAAAAGTATGTTTCTTATGAATTAGAAAACGTATTAGTTAGCTCTTACAGCCTTTCTGCTTCTGACGCAGCTCCAGGTGAAGGTATTTCTCTTAGCTTCTCTAAAATGACTATGTCATATACTGCTGCAGATCGTGCCAATAAAGGCGCAACACCTGAGCGTGTTGGTTATGACTTAGAAACTGGTAAGAAGCTTTAATTGATACCCATTATTAGCAATAAATAGAGAGGGTTGTTTTCATTCCTCTCTATGCTAATAAAGCGTTATCAGATCAAATTAGCGTTTGATGGATATTTACGATGTTGTTTATTGGCATATATATCACCAAACGCTAATTTAGTTTGTGTCACTTTTACAAAAAAAGTGCATCATTACGGGTAAATTAGTATGGCCATTTTTTTGAACTTTAATGGCAATAAGCCTAAGGGTAATGTTACCGCTGATGGCTACGATGGCTGGATAAAAATTGATGACTTCCAGTTTGCCGTGAGTCGTGGAATTTCAATGGAACCAGGGAATACTTCCAACAGAGAAGTCACCTACCCAGACATTTCCGAGTTCACAATATCTAAAATCATGGATGGCGCTTCTACAGGCATATTCAAAGAAGCACTTACCGGATCAATTGGCTGTAAAGTATTAATTGATATCGTAAAAACTGGTGCAGATAAAATTGAAAAATTTGTGGCCTATGAGTTAGAAGACTGCCTAATCAGCAACTACGACATAGACGCTTATAGTAACGCAGCGCCAGTTGAGAGCATATCGATTAGTTTTGCCAAGATTACAATGAGCTATACGGCAGGCGATCGCTCTAATAAAGCCGCAACGCCCGAACGTGTTGGTTATGATTTAACTACGGGTAAAAAACTCTAAGTCAAAACACAAAAAGTGTCATAAACAAATTACTCTTAGCGATAGCAATCACCACTATTATCGCCTAAAAAAAATTAACAGGGAGAAGGCACATGGCATATCAATCTGAGGATTTCTTCAGAGACTATAGCATTGCCAAGCAAGCGGGAATAGCACTCTGCTCAGTTGTCGCGAGAGCTCGCGTCGAGAACGCTTGGGAGTTATATAAAAACGCACGACAGCCAGATCTTGGCTTCCACATATTTGGTCGCCATAAACACGATCAATACGATAATATGCCACCAGCACAAGTTCCAGCACAATTAAACCCTCAAGACGTTGGGATCCGTAATGCTGAGCTTGCTAATTTTGGTAAACTAAACGACCAGACTAAAGGCTCAGCACTAAAGATATCGAACAATATTTGGAGCTTTATCATCAATGATGCCTGGTTACTCGGTGGTACCCACTCTTACCTCCCCTTTTATGCTGCCTCGCCAGTTTCAGTGGCAAATGTGTATAGCGCACAACATATACTGTCAATCACTGGACGAGAATTAGTTGGCCTTGCTCTATGTGGTTACAAAGAAGTCGGCGCGCATGCAGACTTAGGTAAAGCCTATATCTGCCAGGATAAAGCTAAAGCAGATTCGGTAACACTTTTATCTTATTTAGAAAAAGTAGTCTCTCTCAAAAAGCGAAGCGATGCAGAAGATTTTTTTGCTAGTGCTGGATTTAATATCTAGATATAAGACTAATTTTATCTATAATTAACATAGTGTCATAACTGAGCTATACAACCCTAAGCAGAGGTTTAATAACATGGGTTTTACTGACAAGATTTGGGATGGATATAACAAAGTTGATCGTGATTTTTTAGACTCATCCGGTGTCGACATGCACAGTTGGGGGCACGTAAAAAGCGTCCATAACCATGATCACGAACATAGCGATATCACTGGCACACTCAAATCTATCGGTAAAGGTGCCTTATCTGTAGGGTCAGGTGTCTTTCAAACGGCAACTAATACAGGTTTTTCATCCATGGCCTATACTGCAGCAACGGGTAGTGCCGTTGCTGTTAGTTCAACCGGAATCGGAGCCATTGCTGTAGCGGGTGCATACGCACTTGGCTCTTCGATTGCCGCTGGCGTATCAGTGCATAAAACGCACAGCCATATCAACAACCTCCAGAAAATCCATGACCGAGGCTGTAAACGAGGCTTCTGTGAAGGCGATGCAAATGAACATAATACTATTTACACACATGTATTGCCCTACATCATTGATAAGAAGAAAAGAAAGATGCGTCGTAAAACTGAACAAACAGTTCCCTTATTAGGCAGCATGGCCTCGACACTGGAAACCGGTGCACGAAGCATATGGAAACGAGCCAGAGGTACCCGAGGCAACCAACGACATTATTATGCACAAGTACTCACATGCCACCTAGTATCATGTACCTGCGATATGGCTGAAGACATTGTGGCCCAACTTTGGAGCCTTGATGAGATGAGAGCAATACGCCGTATGGACAGCGATGCTGCCGGCTACTACATATTCCAAAAAATGGCATCCCAATAATGGCTGCCGCCCCTCTTTTTATTACTGACTAAGATGATGATGATAAAAAAAGAGTTGAAATTCAAACTTAAACACTTAAAAAGTAGCCAAGAGTTTGATCTAACTAAAACTCCTGTATCTATCGGCAGAGACCCTAGTTGCGATATTGTTTTAGACCAAGGCTACCCATCCAGAAAGCACGCCCAAATCATCTTTAAAGATAATACGCTCTACGTTGATGACCTTAACTCAACCAATGGCACTTTCGTAAATAGTCAAAAAATATATAAAGCTACCTGTATCGTACCAGGCGATTTGATAAAATTTAGCACCGTTGAATTTTCACTTTTACCGAGTAGTTTTGGTAATGAAACAATCATCTCCAAAAGGCCCATAACTTCAAGAGCAGACACATCATTTATTATTCAAGATGAAATAAAAGTAGACCCAAATTCAACCGGAATTCTACAAAGCTACCCTCTACCTTTTGGATGGCCTGTTGATAATACAATGTCAAAAAAACTATTCCAAAACGAGCCCGACACCAAACACTTAGATAAAATAGACCAACAAATTAAAAAAGCGCTTTCCAGCAATGACACTGTCTATATCGCAGCATTAGTCTTTAACCCTAAAGACAAAAGCCCTAGCATTTTTGGACTGTCTTTAGAGTCAAAACAAAACAAGTTAAGCATAGGCCGTGGCAATCAGTGCTCCGTTACCGTGAAGGCTCCAAGTATTTCGGAACACCATGCCGACCTGCGCTTTGACAAAAACAAATGGATTCTAACGGATCATAACTCGACCAATGGTATTCGACTTCAAGGCGATCTAATTGCAGAATTAATACTGGAACATGGCAGCACGGTTTCACTTGGCCAAATAGAAATGACCCTTAGAGAAATTCCTTGGGCATTATGACGTTCACTCCCGGCAGTAATATCCAGAAAAATAAATAAAGCTATTTACTAGGCGCTTTATCCACACCAGCGTTATCACTCTTTGTATCTATGTTTTGTAGTGTAGGAGCCGGCTCTTTCGAATACTGATATATAAATATATTTTCATACTCTACGCCATAAACGCCCATTTCTTCATAAGGAAGTTTATTCGTTGCTTTGTTCGAAGAATTTCCGGCTGACGTTGGACCATAAACATTAAGCAATTTCTCAATATCGGAGCTTGCCCAACTATCATCAACGTCTCCGTAGCGTTCACCCATGGCCTGATCACGTTCAATTGTACGATTAGACTCTGACTCTGCACTTGCCGTCGGTGTAACAAGTAAGAAAATGCATGACACTATGACCACCAACCAATTATGTTTTTTAACCATATCCATCACCTATATCCTTCGGCAACTGATATGAAACAACCAGTTACCCTATTCCCTTCATAGGTATTATATCAAACAAGCGTATACTGAATTTAGATGAAATAGCATCAAAAAGCACAACAGATATAGCCTAACGTTCTTTGCTTAAATAAAAACAATGCAGCAAGATAAACAATAATATTTGATTCTCTCATCAATCAATAGCGTATTTATTTAGTACCATAAAGGTTGAATTTTATGGAACAAGACAATGCTAAAATTTGTGTATATTTTGATGGTGCCTGCCCTAGCTGTGTAAAAGACAGAGATAGCTATTTACGCTTAGCAGGCAAGGCTGGCCAAGATGTTGAATGGTTAGATATTACCCATAAAGACGATGAATTAATTGCTTTAGGTATTAACCCTAATAAAGCAGTCAAAGAATTACATATATCCATCACATCAAGTAATCAAGATACTCAAATTTTAAGTGAACTAGATGCTTATATCGTGTTAATGCGAAGAACAACATTACTAAAGCCTTTAGCTTGGTTGATTGGTCGACCAATAATTCGACCAACTCTGAGTATTTTATACCATTGGCTGGTCTCAAAACGCCTCACAGAAACAGGTCGTTTTGTAGAATAATTAGTTTTGAGATGATGCCAGAAACGCCAAGAAAGACTTTCGAATATTTTTATCATTCAAGCCTGCAATGTGCCCACCTGTTGTTTCTAACCAAATTGCACTACCATTGGCTTTTTCAAATAGCTGCTCACCATGATGGAATCCAACAACAGCGTCCTCCTGGCTATGCATTAACAGCATCGGAATATTAGTAATATTAGCTATTTGATCTTCAGGGTCATATTCTCCGGGTATCAAAGATGCAGGTATTTGAAGCAACCAAGTAAGCCAGTGACTTCGCATGGCCTCTCTCGCTATTTGCGGCCAACTTGCGGGCGCCGACTCAGTAATTAGCGCTTCTATTTCACGAAACTCTTGTTGGTAGTTTGCGGTATAAGTAATAGCAAGCGCGCCACCAAGGCTTTGTCCAAAAATAAATAAAGGGGTTATACTTTGCGTGCTTTTCAAGCGATTACTTAACCAGCGATGAGCGTCTTGTATATCTGATAAAGCACTAGGGAGCGTTGAATCCCCCGTTGATTTCCCATACCCTCGATAATCCAATAAAAACACTTCATATCCCTGCTGTGGCAACCAAGCAACACTACGAATATGCGTACTAATATTTTCGCCATTCCCATGCAAAAATAAAATAGTACCTTTAGGCTCAATGGGACTTTTCAATAACCAGTTAGCCAGTAATTCACCATCAGAAGTTGTGATACTAATTCGCTCTGCGCTTAAGCCTAGTTTCTCTGGCGTATAGTAATAGTTCTTTTTAGGGTAGAACAACAGCGAACTTAAACTAGTACAGCCACTCATAAATATATATATGAGTGATAAAAGTAATGCATGCCATATGCGACTTGAGAAATACGGGGACAAAAGACTTATTTTGGTCATAATTAATTCGAGCGGCTAAAAAGTATTCATATATTTTAACCAAAGACTAACATCGAACTTATACAAAACCCTAAATATTATATGCCCAGTATCAGCGTTTAACACCTACACATGATTTAATATCTTGACTTTTAAATGATAACGATTATCATTTGCATAAACAGCAATAAATTCAAGGATGCTCATGTGTAACGACAAAGACAACACCCCCATAAAAACTACTCCAAACAAAAAGAATATTCGAAAGAAACTTTGGCAATTACACACAAGCTTCCATTGCAGCGTGATAGGTACATGTCTAACACTTGAAGAGTTACGCTTTATTGCTAAGAACCATTTACCTGCAGCAAGTCATGGCGCACCTGACCACGAGCTACACAGTGCTTTTGTCTATTTAGCAAAACAAGCAGACGGCGTCATCCGACAATGCCAAAAGCGTTTAGATAAGAAATTTAATAGTATTATTAAACGTTGCGCCCGCATAAAGGATAGCACTGAATTACTTTCTATCTGGGAGGCAGCACTTTCCTCCGGAGATATAGCAGGCACCTATTGGATGCTCGTAACCCACCCTTACACCGGAGAACAGTTACTTGAACGAGCCTTCGGTGAGGTGCATATGCTTTCCCACTTATCAGGCGCCAGTACTCGAACCGATATCAAACTATTAGGCAAAACGCGGCATGAGAAAGCTTTGGCTGAAGTAGCTTTAACGCGAAATAACGATGAGTTCAGTAAGCGCTTAGTTAAAAAGCAAAATGAAATTGACAACCTAAAAAAAATCCAGACTCAACTGGAACAAGATACAATTGAAGTAGGACAACTTAGAAAACGCATTCACGCTTTTGAATCCAGCCAAAAACACCAGCAATTACAAAAAACTATTGAAGGTATTTCAGAAAGCCTTTACACCACAACTGAAAAGTTAAACATACTAAAAAGACACCATCAAGCGCTTGAAATAAAACTGAAAAATGAACAGAAGCGGACGACATTTTTAGAACAGGAAGTGGCTGAAAACTTAAAAGAACACCATATTACTGAAGCGACATTAGAAAAACTGCTAAGCCCTATTCATGATAATAGACTCCAAAATGATCATCAAGAAAGCTGTCAGCAGAATTGCCCAATTAACAACCTTGAAGGACGAAACATTCTTTACGTTGGTGGTCGCGCAAATCAATGCCCTCACTTCAAGGCTCTCGTTGAACAAAACAATGGTTCGTTTACTCATCATGATGGCGGCAAAGAAGATAGCCGACTTAAACTCAATGGTGCCCTAGCGCAAGCTGATGCAATTCTTTGCCCAACAGATTGCGTCAGTCATGACGCTTATCAAAGAGTAAAGCGCCATTGCAGTAAACAAGCCAAACAACTCATTATGATCTCCCATTCGAGCTTGTCTTCTTTCACACAAGGTCTTCATGAGATTTCGTCGTTTGGCCAAGCCTCACCCAATAATTAGCACTCAAAAATAAGTATAAAACTCAATAATCTGAAGGTAACAATAATGAATAATTTTGAAAATTCAATCGATACCCTAGAGACTTCACCACGTATTATAGAAATGCGTTTGAGCTTCCTGATTAGACGTTATTTACACGCCCAAACAAAAAAAATAGCCTGCGCGGTTGTTCAGCAATTAGAATTACTGCTAAAACACCCTGACTGCATCGGCTTCCCTAATGACCGCTGTGGTTATAAGAAAATGTTGATGCAATGGCGTTTGCTGGCTAACTAATTGACACCTTTCAATGAAAGCCACTCGATATCATTCCGGTTATATTTTAGGCCGGAATGATAATTTTTTACGTAAGCAGCGACCGCGCAAAGGCCTCTAATTATATTCAAGTGCTTGAAATTTTTTGATAAAGGTTCTAATTCTCGCGGCATTTGCCCCGATATCACTGCGACCGACTCTAGAAACAGATCTCAAATCAATTCTGCTGCCTTGGTCCGTCGCCTGAATTCGAACCACTACGTCATCTTTAAAACCGTACCAAAAGCTAGTAGCTGTTGCTTCAACTACACCTTTAATATGGTCCACATCAACAATATCCAAGCCCTGCCCCTTCAAAACATCAATAGATCTTTCGATCACCTGCTCAACAGGTAACGGTGAATCAAAAGGCTTTAAGTCAGGATAAGCTGCTCGCTGTAACTCCGCTAATTTTTTAGCTGAGCCTTGATGTTCATACACAAGACCATTCGGTGCCCCTTTTCTTAGTTCAGCTATATCATTAAAGACAGGCGGATTAAACGTATCTGTCGTGATGTCATGAATTTCAGGTAACGAAGTGGCCTTCCCTAATTGAGTTCCCACTAAAACACTCGGTATCAAACCGATCAACAATGCCATAAATAGAAGCTTTCGGTTATGGTTAAAACCCTTATCTTTAGTCACAACAAACAAAACCAATGACGAAACCAACGTCACCACAGCAATACCAAGTGACACGATCAACAATAACAGCGCGGGTTGTAAAGGCAGCACTCCACTTTTATAACCCAGCGGCCCTGCACATAAAATCACTATCGATAATATCGACATCATCACCATTAATTTTGTCGACCACTTAAATGCCTCTTTCACACTACCTCCTTATGCAAAACATGTTGTTGATCTCAATCTAACATCAGGTTTCTGTTAAGATGCAACATACACCTAGCCTGTTAATTTTTCATCTTTTTTGGCCCCTCATTATGAAAACTCCGCGTATATTAATATCAGGTGCTGGCATTGCTGGTCTTTCCTTAGCTCATTGTCTAGAGCAACAAGGTATCAACTATGCCTTGATAGAAAAACACGCGACCTCAACACACACCAGTTCGGGTATCGCCTTACCCTTTAATGCAACCCAAGCCCTACGAAAAATGGGTTTAGCAGATAAGGTACTTGCCGATGCCCATCAGGTTAATGACGTCACCTATACAAAAAAAACAGGCAAAGTACTGGCATATGCTAACTTACTCACGGCACCACTTAATCAAGACAAATTTATTGCCATGAGTAGAGAAAGCCTGCATGCGATTTTATTAGAAGGTATAGAGCCGCGCATAAATTTTAATACCACCATTGATTCGTTTTTACCCACAACAAACGGGGTAAACGTGATTAGTTCTAATCCTGAATTGAATGGCGAATATGATTTAGTTGTTTCCGCTGAAGGAATTCATTCTCCATTACGAAAGGAATGTTTTCCTGAGGAAGAAACCACCATTGATCATAACATTCCCAATTGGCGCTTCGTTGTAGGTCAACCTAACCATGGTCTACAACCGACGTATATGCTGGACCGTACTGAGCTATTTATGGTTTACCCACTTAGCCCCGATACTCTGTATTGCTACGCACATATTTTTGACCAGACGAACCAATACGAAAGCGGGTCTTCATCTGCGCACTTACGCAAAGTATTTAGCCAGTTTTCGGAGCCCGCGCGTTCATTATTAAAAAATATAGATGACTCATCTATTATTAAAAGTCGCTTAGAGTCCGTTAAACACCCCTATTATAAAAAAGGGCGTATTGTATTTATGGGTGATGCCAGTAGCGCATGCTCACCACTTTTGCAGCAAGGAGCGGCTTCAGCATTTGAAGATGCGCTTTGTCTTGCTAAACAATTAGCAAACCACCCTGTTGAAGACGCCATTTCAGCCTACCAAAACACTCGTTCACCCCGCGTAGACTGGACAGTAGAAACATCAGACAAACCTGTTAAATTGGTCAAAGCAATGCGTAACCCTATTGGCGCCTTCATACGAAATAAAGTAATTCAAAAGAAAGGTCCACTCAATGCAGACGGGTGGAAGCAACTCACCAAGATGCCACTTTAACAGCGTTATTTAAGCCAAAGCGCTTATCAATAGTGAAATCAGTCAGGTTTTTGTATAAAATAGCCAGCGATTTAATCCGAGCACGCAATTTAAGTGTACAAATGTATCGGATAGAAACAATTGTAGTCGCACCAAAATAACAAAAACCTCTTTGGCTTTGCTAACAAATACTCGCATCGCTAACTCTGACTATTATCTTCATACACGTTTAACCGCCTTTATTGAGCAAGAGTTTAATATGAATATCGTCATTGTCGGCGCAGGAATCATGGGGATTACCTTCGCAACCTTAGCCAAAGAGCTGAACCCATCACTAAAAATTACGATTTTAGAGCGTTTGTCAGGCCCAGGAAAAAGCAACTCCAGTGTATTTAACAACGCAGGCACAGGCCACGAAGCAAATTGCGAATTAAACTACACCCCTGTTGATGAAGACCTGATCGAAATAGAAAAAGCACTTGATATTCACGCCCAGTTTAACGTGGCTAAACAATTTTGGGCCTACCTCACCAACAAGGGCATTATTAAAGACCCAGCCAGCTTTATTCACCCAACTAAACACTGCACCTTAGTACATGAAAATAGTATTGAGATGTTGAAGTTCCGCTTTGAAGAAATGACGCAGCATCATTTTTTTGAAACCATGCAATATTCTGAAGATCATGACGAAATAAAGTCATGGATTCCCTATACGATGGAAAACCGCCCTCGATCTGAAAAAATGGCGGCAACCAAGATTCAACTTGGCACCGATGTAAACTTTGAAGAACTAACCGTAGCGATGGCCGCTCACCTTGCAAAGCAAGATGGCGTCGACATTCACTACGGCACTCATGTAAAACGCGTACATAAAAACCCTATTGGGCGTTGGTTAATCGAAACCACCGAATTTGGTGAAAAAGTACAACATAAAGCCGACAAATTATTTGTTGCCGCTGGCGGGGGCGCATTCCCTTTACTTAAACTAAGCCACTTACCTGAACGTACACGCTTTGCAGGTTTCCCAGTCGGTGGACGTTTTCTATTAGCCCCCATCAGTGAAGAAGATGCCAAACATTATTCAGCCAAAACGTACGGTAAAGCGAAAGTGGGTGCACCACCGATGTCGGTGCCTCATTTAGACTTACGCGCAGCTAATGGTAAACACTACTTACTATTCGGCCCATTCGCGACATTTAAGCCGGTACTAGAAAAGGGCCGTGGCTTTGTCGAATACGTACGTTCAATGCGCTTACATGATATACCAAGCCTATTAAACGTTGCGCTAGAGCACTTCCCTCTAATGAAGTATCTCATTTCAGAAACATTTGTTGGAAAAGCTAAAATGCTTGAAGACTTAGAAGCCTTTGCACCCGGCCTTGGCAGCAAGTTCAATTGGGAAATATCTCCTGCAGGCCAGCGAGTACAAATCATTAAGGATGGTGACCTTCAAATGGGCACCGAAGTGATTGTTTCCGACGACCAATCTTACGGCACACTACTCGGCGCATCACCCGGCGCATCCGTTTCGCCAGAAGTTATGTTACGCCTGCTGGAGAAGCTAGCACCTTCGCTTTTAGAAACAGATGAAGCGCAAGCTAAGCTCAAAGAGATCTTCCCTGAGTCAAACTTAAAAGCACTTGAAAATGATGCTGAGCTATATCGAAAAATTCGCGACGATGTGAATGCCAGCCTCAAAATTAGCTAGTCGCCAATTAGAAAGCCAGCGATAAAAACAGTTCATTCTTAAGACGCTCATTACGAGCTTAGAATGAACTGTGCACAGCCGAAGAGTATTCAATCCGACGCTCTCTTCTTTTTGAAATTTGTTCTCGTTTTTCCTTTCGTTCAGGCTTGTAATCAAAATAGATGTCAATAATTGAAATATATTTATTAGCATGAAATATCCAATGATCTTGCTCATCTAAATAGTTAACGAGAAGGTCTCCCGTAAAAGAAGGGCCTATCGTTTCAAACGCTAAAACAATTACAATGCTACAAACCTCATAAACTTCTGACACCAAATCTTGCAACATAGTTAGTGTTTCCATCCCAAGCCTCACACCTTTCTCTCTGAGGCACAGCTTTTGATCAACCCTTGTTTTAGTTAGAGGAACATAATTTGACGCTCTAACCCAAGCATTGCGTACACTATATGCAAATGGCTCCTTATTCTTGCCTAGCATTCTAAAAGGAAGCTGAAGAGCATGGTCAACATTATTTTTGCTTACCTGCTTACCTTTGTAGAACTTAATTCTTTCATCAAATGAATCTTTTGCTCTAATCTCATCTACATAAGAAACATTCACAGCAAGCTCTAACATGTATCTTAGCTCTCTTCGAGCTGGATTTAGTGCTCCACTTTCAATGGCAAGTTGGGCAGTGAGCGCAGCCTCAACGAGGTCACCTAAATACCTTGGAAGAAGATAACACTCTGTAAATTCACGCGACTCAGATGCCGCTAGTTCACAAATCCTAAGTGAATGATTAAGGTCTTGAACGGTGTGCTTTAAAAAACTAAGTTCCTCCTGATATTGATCAGATTTCCTTAGTATTTCGTGCTGGGCAGCTTTCCTTTGAGACTCATCGCTAGAGTTCATCAAGGCTGTCATTAAATGATTATCTGCGATATTGGTATCCACGTTACTTATTCTTCCTGTAAGCCTAACCGTATGTTTAACTACGTGATAATTTAAAATCATTAGACATAAAAACTTAATCCTTTCGCTTTTATACCTATAATGTAGCTATAAAATGCTGAATAGTCTTCACCCGTTTGGATGAGGGAGCCTGGTTTATTGTGATATTTTGTTAGGGGTGAAATTAATTCGTAGTGTGTAATGCGGTTTGTCCCTGAGTTACTTTGAGTATTATTTCTTAAAATTTAGGGAGATTAGATAGTTTTACAATGAGTTCTTGTTGGCGAGATGTGTCCGTTTTTCTGAAGATAGCTTTAAGGTGTGATTTTAAAGTGTTTGAACTGGTTTTAGTGATTGCCTCTATGCTCTGAAGACTTTTCCCTGTTAACAAATGAGCGGCTAGTTTGGCTTCTGCAGGCGTGAATGTATACAGCTCTTCTAGGGTCTGCTCAGAGGTAGTTTGAGCATAGTCTGTGTCAAAAATTTCAATTGATGCCCAAGAAAAAACCTCATCTTTCATACCTGAACTATCCATGGCGACCGAGAGAGGGGATATATGTAACACCAAGTCTTGCTTTCCTGCTCTATTAATTTTCAGAACCTGATCTAAGGTATTTCCTCCACCCTGTATCGTATTCATAAAAAGAGACAATGAACTATGAATTTTAGACATGATCACAGGGTTCGACGCTTTTAATTTACCGTTTGAAACTGATAGCGTGTTCGTGCGCTGAAAGAATATTTCTGCTTGTTGATTCGTAAAGGTAACATTAAGATTTTGGTCAAACAGTATATAAGGCCTTTCTAAATGATAAAGACTTGTTTCGAATTTATTCTTTTCTGTTTCTAAACTGCTCAATTTCTGACGTATTTTAAGTGCGTTTTTGAGATGAGGCCCTAAACGGTCAAGAAAGTCTAATTCTTGACGATGAAAATAGCCCTGTTTTTCAGTACGCTGTATTCCAAATATAATGATAGAGCTAGAGTCATTAAAGGCAGTCGTCGCTACGTGACACATATTATCTTGTTTTTTTGACCATTCATTATAAATTTCTGATTTTTGATATTTTTCTAGAGGGTAGAGCTCATGAGAAGCGATGGCTTTTATGTACTTTTTATTTTTCATCATTCCTGAGAAAACTTGGCCAAACATATTGATTTTGGAATAGTAATTATTATAAAGCTCGGTAAAATAAGGGTCGAAATTTACTTGCATAGTTTTATTGAACTGCGAACGACCCGTTTTATCCATCACTGAAATTGAAGCAGAACGGCAATTTAAAGCATTCTTAATATTTTCTAAGAAAGCGGTCATTGATTGAGGCTCTGTTGCGACCTTATATATTTGAGTAATGAGTTGGCTTTCTTGTTGGTAAGCTTTCGTTACTATGTCTGAAGTGAACTGCATTGGCATCAACGACCCCTTTATTTTTATTTTTATTTAGTACTTTATTACTGTGCCGAATCTGAATAAATTGTCACCGTACTCGAAAGGACTATAACAAAGCCTCAAATAAAGACATCTACAAAAAGGGATGAAATATGAACAATTTTACAGATTTACGAAGGTGACTAACTAAGAAGCGGTAATATTTTCACGTAGAAAACAACCATAGCCACACTAACTGAAGCCCACTTAGTTTCGTGAGAAAAAAGAAAAATGCTTTCGAGCAAAGACTGGTCGTATCGACAATTAACGCGAGGTAAAACATTAGAAGGTCAGTTATTTCCCTCTTGATACCTATGAATGCCTCTAAAATAGAGTAAAGAAACGAATACACTCATTCTAAACTTCTCAAAATTAAGCCGAGAGTTCAACAATATAACAAAAATGATTTTGCCACGACCCAGCCCAGAAAAGCCTTAGGTTATGATACGCCCGTTGATAGATTTAACGAGTGTGTTGCATCAATCAGTTGAACCCAACGTACAAAGTGATCCTTTCAAGTAGACCGATAAAATTTTCAGTTGTCTTCAACTCGTACGAAACTTTTGGAATCGTTTGCAGAGTGCCTTCTCACTCAATTGCAAAACACCTCAATGTATTCGAAAACGAATCTTTGTACACCTTCTCAACTTCCAGTCTTGCCTAGAACCCTACAATAAAACCATAGACACGGAGCCTGGAATTCACCGACCCAATATCTATAGCCGTTGTAATTCAACGTTTTCCGCCCTTATACAATAGGCTCTTGGAACCCTGCACCGCCATCATCTGCTGGTGGAACGTAGTTGTTGCCATCATCAAAGTAAGTACCATCATCTACGAAACCGTCATCAGCAGGTGGTACATAGTTGTTACCGTCGTCGAAGTAAGTACCATCATCTACGAAGCCGACTGCACCGCCATCGTCAAAGTAAGTGCCATCATCTACGAAGCCGTCATCAGCAGGCGGTACATAGTTGTTACCGTCGTCGAAGTAAGTACCATCATCTACGAATCCGGCTGCACCACCATCGTCAAAATAAGTACCATCATCTACGAAGCCGGCTGCACCGCCATCGTCAAAATAAGTACCATCATCTACGAAGCCGGCTGCACCGCCATCGTCAAAATAAGTACCATCATCTACGAAGCCGGCAGCACCACCATCGTCGAAGTAAGTACCATCGTCAACAAAACCATCAGGGTACGTGCCGTCGTCAAAGTACGTGCCGTCATCTACGAAACCATCAGGGTACGTGCCGTCGTCGAAGTACGTGCCGTCATCTACGAAACCATCAGGGTACGTGCCGTCGTCGAAGTACGTGCCGTCATCTACGAAACCATCAGGGTACGTGCCGTCGTCGAAGTACGTACCATCGTCTACAAAGCCGTCGCCTGGATAGTGTTGGCCGTCGTCAAAGTACGTGCCGTCATCTACGAAACCATCAGGGTAAGTGCCGTCGTCGAAGTAAGTACCGTCATCTACGAAACCATCGCCTGGGTAGTGTTGACCGTCGTCAAAGTAAGTGCCGTCGTCTACGAAGCCATCGCCAGGGAATGCGCCACACATCTCAGGGTTCGCTGCACACTCTTCCGGGCTTGGACCACCGTTGTAGAAGCCATCTTTGAAATCTTCGAAGCTTACACCTTCAGGGAGGTCTAGAAACTCTTGCTCTGGGTTAAAGTTGTTGTAGATATCGTGGAAGTCTACCCCGTCTGGGCCATCAGCACCTCCATCCATCAGGGCTGCTACTGCTAACTCGTCAAACTCGTTAAACATCTGCTCGCCGTAAGCGGCTTGTTCCATCGCAACACGCTCTAGCTCTGCGCGGATTTCGTCAAACTTGGCGTAGTCTTCGATGTTGGTCTGGCCAGCCATGTCTTCCATGCTGAACAATTCACCGCCTTCCTGATGCTCGCCGTCGTGGAAGAACTTGATCATGTCGTCGAAGTTAACGTGTTGATCTTCTGGGTACATGCCGCTGCAATCGATACAATCACCGGGCGGTAAAGGATTACCGAACTCGTCGACTGGACCGAAGTGTTGCTCAACTGACGCTGAGATTACAGTGCCCATGTCTTGCGTAAACGCGTACATGTCTTCAACACTGTACTGGCCGCCGTCGACCGCAAATTCCATACCTTCTTGTAATGCGTAAGCGCTCTCGCGGATGTCATAAAAGCCACCGTGCTCGCCTACGTCCATCAAGGTAGTGGTGGTCATAGAAACCATGTCGCGTACGTCGTCCAGAGTACCGCCCATCTCCAGTGCGTTGTTGGCGCTGTGTGCGGCCATCTCTGCGAAGATATGCGCTGCGTCCATCATGCCTTCTGAAGGCATTTGATCACCCTCAGCACCAAAAGCCTGTGCCATTTGTGTGGCAACCAAACCAATCGCTGCGGGGTCAAGACCGATGTCGCTGAACGTCTGGGTGATGTCGCCAAGGTCGATACCTGACGCTTCGATTTGTTGAAAGCTTTGCTCTAAAGCAATCGCTGACTCAACCGCGTAGCGATTCATTTCTTCTTCATATTGGGCGTGGTCGAACTGGGTGGTTAAGTCTGGAGCAAAACCCAGGAACTCTTCCATGGTACCGGCTGCTGCGCCGCTTAATAACATTTCAAGGTCTTGACCAGCGCGATTTGAAGCGTCTGCAACGGAGCTAGCTAGGGCTGGGCCCATCATTTCTGCAATGTTGTCCGCGGCGTACATAGCGCCTTCGGGGATCTCACCGCCGCGCAAATCAAATTTTCCTTGCGCCTCAAGGTCCATCAGTGTGGCTAAAGCCTGATCCAAAGTAGCGCCTAATACGTGAGCACCAGCTGCATCGTCTAGACCGTCGGGAATTACGTCAGGGTTAGTCCCCATGTCGGTAACCATACCAGCCAGATTATGCAGAAGATTTTCAACGCCACCTAAATTAACACTGGCTTGTGAAAGGTCAAACTTGCCGAGCTGTTCAGCTGAAACATCACCGATCGCCCCAGCCATTTCTTGTAAGTGCTCAATATCCATGCCTTCAACTTGCTCGTCGCCCATCATAGTCATCATGGCGTCGAACATTGGGCCGCCCATATTTTCGGCGCTGTTGAATACTTCAGGAGGAATAGTGCCTTCGCCGAGTTCGTTGATGTAACCGCCTACGGTATCACCTAAGTGGTGACCCATGGTTTCCATGATCACTGCGATTTCTTCGGGGCTCATGTCGTCCATGGCGGGGTTGCGCATGCCGTCAGCCATAGGGCCTGCCATCACTTCAGCAAAACCTTCCATCTGCGCTTTCATTTCTTCAAATTCTTCGGGGGTCAGTACACGGGTTAAGTCACCGCCGACTTCCTCCATCATCTGGCCCACTTCACTAGCCATCGCGTCCATCATGTGGGCAAATTCACCGCCTTCAACCAGGTCAGCATTTTCTGGATCACGCGCTACGTCTACTAAAGCGGGGCCAGCTGTTTCAACAACGTTTGCAACTAACGCCGCTAAATCTTCGTTGCCGTCAAACTCTCCACCGTCAACCATATCGGAGGTGATTTTTGCTGAAGACTGAATCAATCGCTCAATAATAGAAGGGTCAACACCGTTGGCTTCAGCGTCTTCACGTAGTGCTTCGAATGATTCAAGGAAAGAACCTGTGCTTGCCATTAGATCACTAGCGGGGTCACCCTCGCCTGTGGCTTCGCCTAAAATTTCCAAGGCTTCTTCTGAGCTGCGGCCTTGGCCAATTAATTCACCAGCTAAACGGGTTTGGAAAGATGGCTCGCCTAATAGCTCGCCTGCAAAGCTTGGGTCGTTGGGGTCAAGGGCGCTGGCGAGAATATCTTCAACTGGTTTAGTGGGATCAAGACCCGACACAACGTCGATCAACGTATCGGCTAAACCACCTGATTCTGCGTCGCCTTCTGTTTTTGCGTGGAAGGCTTCAGTGTGGAACGTATCAAAATCAACGCCTTCACCAAATATTGCGCCGGTAACAGTGTCACCGGTTTGTTCAAAAATTTCTTCGGTTACGCCAGTAAAATCATGTGCGGCGGTGAGGTCGGATGAATCGATCTCACCCACGACCAATTGCGTAGCAATTGTTGTGATAGGGTTGAGGTTGATGTATTCATCTTCGTTACCGGTTACGACTGTTTCCAGGTATGTGCCGTCGCCCTTATCAACTCGAAAAACCATCGGAAAACCGACGTACTGAGGTACTAAAAAATTGTAGTTACCAAACTCGTCGGTTGTTGCGACATCTTCGGTGATACCTCCAGACCAAACCAGATCAACATTAGCATCGGGAAAGGCTAAGCCATTCGAAACGTTCCCTCTTACGGATGACTCTAGTGGCTCCTCTACATTAGCATCGACATTAGCATTGGCATTAGCATCGAGTGCAGAATCGGTTGAAGATCCACTGCTGCAAGCGCCTAACGACAGCGCCGAAGCTAGTGCAATAGCGCGCGGTAAATTAAACTTCCTCACAAAAGGAGCGACTAACGGAGATCTTGAGGCGAGCTCAGGTATTAGTGTTTTTTCAATCATTTCTATTGCACCGTCCAATATTAAATTGATAGTTAACCTGCTGGTTAACTACGCCCGGAGATGTTCAGACCGTTATCAAAAAACAGTCCTGCAAGTCCGGGAGATGCCAACGAATACTGCCGACTCGTTAGATAGGCTTATTTATAAACGCTATTCTCCGATAAATCAATTAGTGACAAAGGTCTCGTTCTGCCAGCCGCGCCTCCCAAAAAACGTAAAATACCTATATAAAACAAAGATATAACAAGAGCACTAGCTAGGGTCGCGAACGCTAGCAATTACATTAGCTTCTGAAGCGAAACCAAACGACACAAATCGATGCTATATGTAACGCTATGGCTTCCTTTAGTCACGGTTCCTTGCGAATGCTTCGCTACGAAACCATCGGCGCGAAGCCTATCTTCCGCAAACTCCGTGGCAGCATAGACAATCCGCTGACCTACCACCTTACTATCAAGTGAATTCAAGCGTCTGCGGAGGAAAAAATTTTGAGAATCAAGAATCACTCTTAGCTAGCTATAAAATGGGCAGTGCCTATAAGATTATGGCGTTATGATGACTAAGCCGGCATGGAGGGAAAAGCCAGCCTCTTTGTTTATTTTAGCTTGTTTTTTTCCCAGCCTCATTCAACTGGCCATCGCTTAAAATTACTTTGCAGACAACCAACCGCCCGCCACCTGAACCGGGCGAGGATCTTCCCCATCAGATACCCAAATGACAGCAGCTTGTCGATAGTCATCATACTTGTGTGTATCAGGTCGCTTTAGATGAACCTGCCAATCATCACCCGATTGAATTAAGTGACTATCTTGATACCCCACCACCACAAAGTCATGTTTCAAATCACGACCACGGTTCTCGCCACCTTTAACGGGAATAACAATATCAAAGGCTAAAATAGCCACATGTACTTTGGGGCTTTCTTTCAATACACCCGAACCCTGAAGCGGTTCAAAGTGAATACGAACATCCTGTCCATTTAATTCAGCTTTAATCCGTCCGAAATTTTTTACCGAATCAACTTCCGGCAATGAACGTCCATAAAACCAACCATTCCAGCCTTTACCACCCACAACAAAACCAGGCGTGGCTACATTTTTTATATGCCCATAACGCTCATACTTTCTCTGCCTTAAACTATACGAAGGTGAAGCAAAAGGGTCACGCCAGCCAAGGTAATCCCAGTAGTCCACATGAAAAGCAACCGGAAATAACTGCGTCCACAAGCGTTTATCGTTTGAAAGTTTACTAAACCAACGCTCTGCTGGCGGGCAACTACTACACCCTTCAGAGGTATACAGTTCAACCAGCGCGGCTGCTTTAGCAGGACTTTCAAAAGTAATTGTTTCCGCACTCACACCTTGAGTCACCACCAGCACACCTAAAAGCAAATTAAGCCTTAAGAACAACTTTACAAAAGCACTTTCTTTTACCTGTCTTAAACAGAGCATCACTAAACCCTTAATTGATCTAAGTTGGAATCTAATGGCTCATGCTAATAACTTTCGCCAAAAAATTAATCACAAAAAGGTCACAATTTTGTAAGTTTTTATTCGCTTTGCCCAGCCACAACAATAAAGCGTGCATTACCACCTGATTCCAGCGCATCAAAAGGGTAGCAAGTCACTAATACTAAGCTTCCGCTTAGCGTTTGGTCATCAGGATGAATATCTGATTTTGCAACCAACCAATAATACCGCTGATCAACCACAACTTGATCACTTACAATATAAATGAAGTGTCCTGCTGAGGTTTTTAATTCTATCCGATCCCCACTTTTAATCTCTTTTAGAAACTCAAAATGGGTATCACGATGCCCACTAATAACAGTATGACCATAGGTACCAGGTAAAGCGCTAGCTTCAGTGTAACCAGGTGAAAATGCCAACACACGTCCACTATCGCCTGACAATACGATCCGGCGTACCCCCAGGCGAGGCACTATTAATTCAGCTACCGGCCAAGTATCAGCCCATGGCCAGGGGCGAACATTTTGTTCACCATTCAAAGTCTTTTGCCAAGCCTGTTCCAACAACGCTTGTGCTAACCATGCTTTTGCGTATATTTTACCTGCGCTCCCGATATTCCAGACGCCACACACCGCTGTGATGATAGTCACGACTATGAACAGCCTAAGAAAGAAACGCATCAGGCGCGAAAACATGTCATCCTCCTTTGTAGTCGATTAAGACAAAAACCAAGTAAAAGCGCTGCTAACAGTAATGAAAAACCAATTAATAGCTGATATTTACCATTGGTGGCTGTCTGAGCCAACCTTATGCCATTCGTTTTAGCATTAGACTGTCCAACCCAACCTTTTGGACGATTAGCGGGAATACGGTCAGTGTTTAAAACACCTCCAGCACGGTTACTCAAAAAATCATAAGCCTCCCCTTTCACCACATCAGGCGTCACATCCACCGCAACCAAACTCGTGAATTTACTAACTTGGTGATGCGCAACGGCAAGGTCAACAATCTCATTTTTTATCTTCTGTTTGTAATCTTCATGCCCATGAACACTCTCATTATCATCAATTCTTACATCACTAGGTTCATCATGCATTGCCTGCAGTGCTGTAATTTTTCTACGCGCCCATTCAACGGCAACACCCTCGTGCTGAACAGAATTATCCAAAGGCACGCTCAGTTGAGAGTGTACGCCTCCCAACTTGCCACTCAAGACCGCAATTTCAGGATATTTACTTGCCTTAAACGCCACATAAACAGGCTCCCCAAGATAAAGGTCTGGTAAAGGCTGTTGTGGTAATACCATTGCCGATAAGTCTTTGAGATCAAGTTTTAAATCAGTAAGCGAGGGGGATTCTAACTGACGCAGTAAATAGTTTATTTTTTGGTTCACTTCATCAGGTTTGCTCACATAGGTAAATGTGCCTCTTCCTGCACGTGCCGCTTTACGCATAAAGTAACCATTAGGTGCCGAGCCGATACCCACGGTAAACAGACGACTTTGGCCAAGATTATGACGTATCTCTGAAAACAATTCCGCCTCATTACTTACAGCACCATCTGTGATAAAGACTACTTGACGTAATCGCTCTGGATCGTCGACACCCTGCAGCGCCAAACGTAATGCAGGGCGCATATCGGTCCCTCCATTCGCATTTTCATCCAGGATTTTTTGACGGGCTAAATTCAAATTATCAGGTGTTGCCGCCTGGCTATTTGAGAACAGCTTCCACGCCCGAGTATTAAACCAAACGACATTAAAACTATCTTCTGGTCTAAGATGGCTAAGCGCTTTCAAAACAGATGCGCGCGCCTGCTCGATCGATTCACCCTGCATACTTCCTGATACATCAAGTACCAAAACCAGCTCTCTCGGCATACTTATTTTTGTACCGCGCTCTGGTTGCGGCGGCATCACTATCAACAAACCGTAAGATTCTCCGTTCACATCTTCGCGTAACACGCTAACCATCGGTTTACCGGAAGGTTTTAGCCCCCAAGACAAAACAAAATCACGATTTGAAGTTTGAGCCATGCCATTCACAGTGACCTTATAGTGCTCTTCACTCAACTTCTTTGTTGTAAAATCGTGACTCGAACTAACCAAAGCTTCAATCGGAAAACCAGCCTTGAGATCCACTTCAATGGTGACAGGGTTACCTGGTACGTCATGCACCTTTCTTATGATATTAATCGGTTCAACGAATGTTGAATCAAGCCGTGACCTAAGTGGTGTGAACTTAGGTGTATTCACCATAGGAAAACGCAATCCGAAACGTTGACCTTTAAAATCGAGTACTTGCTGATACTCAAACTCGATGACTATCACCTCACCAGGCCCAATATTAGCGACAGAAGTCGTAAAAACATTTGTGCGATGATGATTCAGTAAACTCGTTTTTTTCCCTGCCTCACGCGCTTTCTGATAGATACGTTTAGCCGCTTGTTTTTCATGAATTTGACCTTCGATCACTCGCTTACCTACGACCATACGTAAGTGGTCGACAACCGCTTGCTCAGGCAAAGGAAAAGTATAAATACCTTCTGACCAAAATTGTGAAGGGTTACGAAACTCCTGCCTCACTTTGGCACGCAAAATCGGCCCAGAAATACTCATAGCAACATTCGTTGCAAGTGTTGTTGCATTATGTTTTTCTTCGCCTTCATTACTTTTCAACCACAACGAACTATAAGGTGCATTGTTATCTTCATTATTCGCTTTCGTAGCATCGACTAATTCAGGCTCTACACCCGCAAATACAGACTCTGACATCAACCAGATAATAATCAGAAATATAAAAATAGATACATTCATGAAGATATCGGTAATAGCCTGATGTGAGCGTATATGAATCATGGGCATTATCTCTTCATCATTCTCAGCACTCCTGATCAGACAAGGCACTAGTTGTGTTGTTTTTGCCTCTTGCTTCATAAGAGGTTCCATAAAATATTTCATAAGAACTCCTGAAATTCTAAAATGAACAGCCACCGGCGCAAGGCCGGTAACGAATTTGGTTAGCCTATTCAAACCTAGATCCTCGTGATACGAGTTAGGGTAAACGGCCCATACTTTCTAGAATAGGAACATCAGTTTGCGCCTCAACATCAATCGTCAAATGACACTCTCTTAACTGGGACCGACTTATGCGACGAGCAAGGTGTGCATCCTTTTGCTTCGACATATCTACCCGTGAAAACGGTGTCACCAATTGAGGATCGAGCATCCACAGTTTCAGTAGTAAATCTTCGTCAATTGCAATAAAACACTTCACAAAGCAACCTCCCCAATGCTTGCGATAGGCTGCACCGCCTCATCACTGATGCTCAGCTCTATCGAAACACGACGATCAAGCACGTAATCAACTGAGTTATTAGCCAAATCACTCGACAATTCTAAAGACTCAGTCTCGCCAATCGCTTGAGTAGTCACCCTATTAACATCAACACCCTGCTCCAACAACGCCTCTTTGATGCCATCTACGCGATCCTGAGCCAGAGCCGCATTAAAATCAGCTGCCCCACGCTGGTCGGTATAACCTTTCAATAAGACATTAAGATTTGGGTGTGATTTAAGAAAGTCGGTCAAACTATTTAGACGCGCTTCAGCATAAGTCGGCACATCCGACTCACCATTTCGAAAGTACACATCTTGAGCATAATGCCCAATCAAACCCTGCAATGCGTTGTTGCTCTGCGTACCATCACTACTAGGTGCTTGCATCATTAAATTTGCCAGCTGTGCAGACTGCTGCGCATTTGAGCGACTTAGCTCTGATACCTGCTGTTTTGTTTTAACTAACGTAGATTTGTTTTGCTGTAGCTCCGTCTGAGTTTTTCCAAGCACTAGCTCATTCCGTTCAAGTTCGAGCAAACTTTGATCTAGTGCTTGATCTTTATCTTGCCCCCAACCTATCGACCCACCTAACGTTGCACCCAACGCAGCCCCTGGAGGACCTGCTATCACCGCACCAATCACCGACCCAATGCCTACGCCCCAATAAGTACTCGCATTATCGGCTTCATAATATGTTGATCCAGTTTCTGCACTTGCAGCCTGAGTTAAGCTCAATGCCAAAACAGCCATACCCAGTTTGTTCAATTTCAATGTATTTTTTTTCATCATCGTCTCCACTTGAAACACCCAGCGTCACATTCCATCGTGATATCACTGCACCTCATGTACAGCGTTCCGTTCTTCACTGGATATCTATGGGACTATTCAATCAACTTCAGACATACAAGTAATGGAGTCGACATGGAGAGCAATGGACAGAATCTGCAGAAAATAGAGGTGTATGGAGATAAAATGGAGAAACCGTTTTCTCACATTTATTTATGCAAAACTACGCTATAGTAACGCCTGCATACATAAAGACATGAAAGCGCTAAAGAACTTGGAAACGCCTTAATGACCTACAGAATCACCATCGTTGAAGATGACATTGACCAACAGCAAAATTATGCCGATGCGCTTCAACGAAGAGGTTTCGAGACCCAATGTTTTTCAAGGGTTGAGGAAGCACTGGCAGGCATCACGAATGATCGCCCCGATTTGGTATTACTAGATGTCGTACTAGGGGATGACCCTGATGGCGGCTTTACTATCTGCCGAAAATTATTGGACCGCGGTGATAATATTCCAATCATATTTCTAAGCGACCGCTCCGATGAAATAGATCAGGTTTTCGGTCTGCGCTTAGGCGCTTGGGATTATCAAACCAAACCAATTTCTCTCGCCCTGCTAGCAGAACGAATCAAGAGCCTTCTACGCATTCATCACGCACGTCGCGCAGACAATAACACTTCAACTCACTACGAAAACGAAGGCCTATCTTTAGATGAAGACAAGTCATTTGCCTCTTGGTACAAACAAACCTTACCGTTAACATTAACGGAGTTCCGATTGCTCACCGCGATCGTCAAATCAGGCCCAGAAGGTATCGATTACAATAGTTTGTGCAAAAGTACCATGCAACGAATGGTCACTAACGGCACGATTAACAGTCATATTAAAAATATCCGTAAGAAGTTCAACAACCTCGATGATACGTTTCAGTGCATTCGAAATAAACCCGGTTTCGGTTATCGTTGGGAGAAGGGTTAATGCCTCGTTTTGGTATCAAAACTCAAATCACACTACTCTGTTCAGGCTTGCTATCTATTATTCCACTCGTAGGGCTAAGCTATTGGGATGACATCCGTAAAACAACGCTGACAGCACAAGCTAGGATTCAGGAAATCGAAGCTAAAGCCATCGCCACCACCCTACTTGCCACACAGCAAAACATCCGCGAACTACTCGCAGCGGATGAAGACAGTGAATTACAAAAACACGCACTTAGCGCCCCGTCCATAAAACAACCTATTCGTTTGGATGGACTCTTTGGCGACTGGCCATTACAAGACAATGCTCCACCCAGATTTAATCTCAACCACCCTGTATGGCTTGCTGTTCCTGATGAGCCGAGTGAAACCGCTTTTTCACTGCGCCTAGCTCAGTCTTCACAACACCTCTATGTCGCGATAGATGTGCGGGATAACAAGGTCGTAATGCGTAAACCTTCACACTTGCGTTTAGACTACAACGATCATATTCAGTTCACATACCATGATGAATCTGGCGCGCTTCGAAGGGTTATTTTACCCGCTGAGCAAGAAGGTGCTTTGGCAAGCTATTACACAGACATGCACTGGCAATTTGGACGTGATATAAATCCAGTTGCCCCCAACCGTAAAAACAGCCAAAACATAGAGAGCCATAAAACGGGAATTCAAGGCTATTGGCACAAAACAACAGAAGGCTACGCCGTTGAATTCAGAATTCCCATCACTCAACTAGACACAGTGCAATCACAAATTCATTTTGCCATCGTCGATGTCGATGATAACCCGGCCTACGGACCACAAGCTATTGTTGCCAGCTTACCCAAAAACCTAGAGGACAAATTAAACCCTGTCGCCTTACATGCCCGCGAATTACAGCGCGTGATCGATCAACTAAAAAGCACTTATGCCCGCTTATGGATTTACGACAGTCGTGGCCGAGAGTGGGCATTCGCCGAACGCGACCCACAGGCTGAAATTGCCCCAACTGCCTTCGATAGCCAATGCGTTAGAGATGCCTTAAAAGGGAAAGTAAAACCCCTACGCCATATGAATGACACAGAAGGCAAACTCAATAGGTTACTTGTCTGCTACCCGATTATTGAACATGGTGAGACACTTGGCGTTGTGGTAATTGATGAGTCTGCACACCATGTTTTGGAGCAAGAGGAAGCACGAGTTAGAGTCATTGCTATCAAGATTGGAAGTGCCATTTTATTACTAATGTTAGTGTTGCTTAGCTACGCATTCACTCTCGTTCGTCGCATTTCACGATTGAGTGAAGAATCCAGTAAATCAATCGATCTACATGGCAGAATTGAACGTACCACCATCAACGCCAGCCGAAATTTTCCGGATGAAATAGGCGACCTATCACGTAATATCACAACCCTTTTGGAAAAACAGCGCTCTTACATGAACTTTTTAGAACGGATTCCGCAAACACTCCGCCATGAAATATCAAACCCACTCAACAAACTGCGCACCTCTTTAGAGAACCTGCTCGACGATCAACCACACCTCGCAAATGACAATTACATTCGTAAAATAGATTCAGGTATTGACCAAATCAGCCGCATCACCTTACATTTAACCGAGGCCGCTAGCCTTGAAAGTGCGATAAAAGAAGAACAGCTAAGCAAAACAGATCTCATCACCTTTCTTGATGGTTACTTGTCGGTATGGGATGAGCAAATAAACCGCTCACAATGGGACAAAAGCCCCGCCTTCATTTTAGGTGATAGTAGCAGACTAGAGCAGTTATTCGACAAACTCCTCGACAATGCCATCAGCTTTTGTGCTAAAACAGGCGACGTTTCCGTGCAGGTTGAACGGTACACGGACCGGATCGTAGTTATCATTGAAAACGACGGCCCAATATTACCTGACGAAAGTACCACTGGATTATTTTCGCCCATGGTATCTACTCGCTCTAGCGGCTCAAGCATTCATCTTGGCTTAGGCCTGCATATTGCCAAATTGATTAGCGACCAACATAAAGCATTACTCGTCGGCAAAAACCGTGAGGATAGCAGTGGAGTGATTTTCTCTGTTGAGTTTGATCTGACTAAAGAGCACTAACGGAATTGACGTTTAAGCTAAACCAACACTGTCACTTTAGTAGGGCTTTCAAAATGGTCATTTTTGCATTCACATTATGAGCTATGTAGGATCTAATATGATGTTATCGTTTTTAGTATTTCAATCCAAACATCCACTTTTCGGATACTGACGAGTCTGAAATTAAGCGTCTTAAAGTCGCACTTAGTTGCCTCTTAAGATATGCCTAGATTTATAAGATAATATATTATTTTATGGGTAATGACCCGCAAGTCGGCTTAGTGGGTTTTCTGGTGACTAGGATCAAGGATAAATATTAGCCGTATCGAATTTAATGAATTGATTAGTTGTAAAAGGAGTTACTTACGCTAGGAGACAAAAGGGTGTAATTGGCACGAGGTTATTTTCTTAGTAAATATTCAACGCTGCGCTAAAGTTTAGCAGCATATAAAAAGTGATGAATGAACCGATGGGGCCTTTATCACACTGTTCCGTTTACTAGAGTTGAAAGATGAATAGAGACTACGAAGCCTTTTTATGGAGGCCATATGAAAGAAATTATACTGATATCAATTTTAATGATTGCGGCAACCTGCACATGGGCCGCAGATGTAAAAGTGTGTCAAACAGAAAAAGCTAAATACAATTATCGAATTGAGCTGGCCAATTTGATACTCAGTAAAACCGCTTCTCAATATGGCCCTGCAAAAATCATCCCCTTTCAAAAAAAAGACCCAACCCAAGCTCGTTGTATTAAATTGTTGGAGGGCAAAATGATTGATGTCGTCTATTTGCCCGCAACGGAGGAACGATTAAGAAAAATGGATGCTATAAAAACGGACATCCACAACGGCATGTTAGGGTATCGTGTCTTCCTCATAAACAAAAACGATAAAGAGAAGTTTTCCAAAGTAAAAACGATTAACGATCTCAGAAAATTTAAGGGCGGCTTTGGTTCGCACTGGGGAGATTATAAGAGTTTTGCTCTCAATAAATTGCCTGTGATTGGCGTAGCATACACCCATGGCTTACTAAGTATGTTAAGCAAAAGAAGATTTGATTATTTTCATCGTGGATTACATGAGGCTTGGACAGAAATTGATGCAAACAGAGAGCAATTTCCTGATCTTATAGTGGAAGAATCGCTTGCGCTTATTTACGATTTTCCCGTTTATTTTATGTTTAATCAAAAGAATCAAGCTTTGAAAAAACGATTTAAAGAAGGATTTGGGATCATCTTGAAAGATGGTTCGTTTAGACAGCTATATAAAGAACATTTTGGGCATTATGCAAAGAAAGCAAATATAAAGAATAGAACGCTCATTCGTATTAAACATACTACACCCAAGGGGCTTCCAGAAATTGATACCAACCTCTGGTTAAATTAAGTCGAGGGCCGTTTTTTATAGCACAATGCTAAGAGAGAGATTAGTTGATTGTTCAATTTTTAAATCTCTTTCCTTTCAGCTGATTGCTATATCTCTCACTGGGATCAGCTTAACAGCTCCGCTGTTACTATACGTCAATTATCTATAGGCTCCATTAGCCCACCTCAGAATTACTTCAAACCATGCTGTTCTATGCGAGCGTCTTCTTTGTTAACGGGACAAGCCACTGCCACAGCTCTCATTGAGACAGAAATCGGCAATTAAATCTGTCATTATTCCTAAGAATTTTAAGATTAACTGAACTTTGTAACTTCACAAGCCAGATCATATTCGAACGAAACGATCGCGTTTGATGTATTAACATTTTGTTTCTTGATATTTATTAAACCCCAGAGACAAGAAAGCCCCGTAAAAATACGAGGCTAATTGTAGTTCCTGTTGCTAATCCTTTAGCTTGCTCCTTATTCCCTGCATACCCATTCCCTATGAGTATTAGTCCTTTTCTATCATCCTTAATAGCCAATTCCTTCTTGGCTGATCCTTTTCCCTGCTGTCCTAGCGATGAAGTGTATAGTAGGGAGTTCATGTTAAAAAAAATACAGGCGATAACCTAAGCTTCTGTGAGATATCTCGCACAGTGTATTTCAAGACATAAGCACACGAAATATTTAGAACACCACCACGCGCCAAATTGACGTTGTCGCTGTCATGAACCAAACTGTATTGATTAGGGTAATAAATAGTGCTTTTTAAACTCACTAAATGAGTCAATCACTATGAATATAAATCTGTTTTCTTCATTACCGTTATGGGCCATTTTTCTGCTCACCGTTGCCATGATATTCTCCTCAGTATATGTTGGGCTTTGGATTGGCAATCGTTCTCGTAAAAAATCCCCTCCCGGCGAGAAACCGCCTATTGGAACCGTTGTCGCTTCTTTGTTTGGATTACTAGCATTTATGTTGGCGCTTACCTTCAATGCGACCGCCTCACGTTTTGATGCCCGCAAACAACTCCTACTTGATGAAGTAAATGCGATTGGTACCGCTTATTTACGTGCAGACTTTCTGGAAAGCGCCGATAAGAATTTATCAAAAAAATTATTGCTAAATTATGTTCAAGTTCGAGCAAATGCACTTTCTGAAACAATCACGATACAAGAGGTGATATCTCGTTCGGAAGCAATACAAAAAGAACTATGGTCAATTGCAAAAACGTACCCTAAAGGCGACGTGAAAGGCCCATTAACAAATTCGTATATCGTATCGTTAAATGAAATATTCGATTTACATACCTCTCGTGTGACCGTGGGTCTTCTTTATCAAATTCATCCGATGGTTTGGCTCACGCTTATACTTGTCTCTTCCTTCTCCATGTCAGTGATTGGTTTTCAATTCGGGTATGATGGCGGCCGCCGTGCATCGCTCTGCCTAGTACTCGCAACGACGTTCAGCTTAGTATTATTATTAATTGTCGACCTTGATCGCCCTGCAGCGGGTATGATTACTGTAGATCAATCACCTATGGTTGCACTATTACACTCCATACAGCCGCCTTAACGCGTTAAACCGAAAAATAAGCTTCTGTGCTAAGGATCTAAGGTATTTAACCGTGCCTGAACCTTATCATTCTGAAAGGCTTCGTACTCCTTCAAAGTCGAGATCACTTCTTTCACCTCTTCCTGCGAAATATTATGGGTACCCATGTTGCTTTCTACTTTAGCGAGGACAAACTTAACAAAGTCTGTCATTTCGTCATTTTCCGCATGTATTTTGTAAGCTTTATCCAGATAAGACAACGCACCATCCACATCATTTATTTTTATCGCGGCATTGGCTTGGCGCATATACCCACTAAACGAAGTTTGCTGTGCTTGGCTCAACTCATGCAGCATTGGCGCAGGCTCTTTTGCGGTATCTAAAAAAGCAAAATCGGCAATAACAACACACACGGCTAATACTAAGAAACCTAATACCTTTTTATATCCTTTTAATGAGAAATCGAGCTGTTTGAGCCATTTATCGAGTGACGCTGTTCGTTTATCGATTTTAAGCTCAACAGCACCACCCAGTACCTTATTCAATAGCACCTTATTTAATAATCGACCAACCTTCGGCAGTTTAGGTTTTAGATTGTTTTCTAAGGCTTCTGTCGCCATCATTCTTTTATAAGGATGCTGCCCACCTAAAAGCTCACAAGCAATCACACCTAAGGCATAAATATCATCACGCGGGTCAGGTTCATGCCGCTTTATCATTTCAATGCTGGCATAACTGGGTGTTAAAGCGCCTAGCTCACCCGCGTCAAACTCACCGTCCTCAGCGTTTTCTTGCACAATACGCGCGATACCAAAATCAAGGATCTTTACCTGACCTGCTTCTGTCACAAACACATTCCCTGGTTTTAGATCAGAGTGCACAATACCTTTACTATGCGCATACGATAGACCAATCGCTAGCCCTCGAATAATTGACAGCGCAAAGTCTTTGTTTAAAGACTCAATGCCATGTTCCCTAATAATTTGTTCAAGCGTCTTACCTTTGAGGTACTCCATTGTCATGTAAATAACATCACCATCACGGTCGAAGTCATAAACGGTCACAATGTTCGGGTGCGCGAGTGTTTGAGTTTTTTGTGTTTCTCGCTGTAACGAAATGAATGCTTTCGGGTGTCGCCTAAAATCTTCACTTAGTAATTTAATGGCGACATAAGGGTTTTCATCTTCTGCTTCTTGTTTTCGCTTATCTAAAGCGAGATAAACAGCCCCCATTCCCCCTAGGCCCAAAAGACTTTCAAGTATAAAACGATCGCGAACCGTGCCCCCTATGCCTGGGAGCGACGTTTCACTGGTAGTGTCAGCGCTTTGCTTTTCCTTACTTTTGTTTGCAGTAGTCGTACGACCATCTAAGACGGTTTGATCATTATTAACATGCGAATTTTGTATAGAAGAGTTTAAGGCTGATCCTAAAACAACTGTCTTATCATCAGATTTTTCAAGAATGGGCTGATTTTTAGAATGGATGACAGTTTTATCGTTTTTCAACTTTACAACCTGTTATAAGTGATCATGACACGATTCAGAATAGACGCCCTATCAACTACTTTAGTCTCAAAAGCGAAAATGTGTAAATATTCAACGATAACAGGGAGAAATGATTATTGCGCTGGGTAGCAAAGGTTTTAGTGATCTTTGTTGGTTGAACCCGCTATTTTATCCATTAAGGCAAACATCACACCGGAGATGACAAAAACAAGGTGTATCGATATTTTTAAAACCAACGCATTAAATTGATCATCACTCAATGTGTCAGGTAGGTTCACAAAAGTTTTAAGCAGGTCAATTGCTGAAATAGCAACAATGGCACCAATTACTTTAAGCTTTAAACCTGAAAAGTCGATCTTTCCCATCCAGCTGGGTCGGTCCTCATGGCCTGCGACTTCAATCTTTGAAACAAATATCTCATATCCGCTGAAGATAATCATCAGTAGCAAACTGCCTACTAAAGACATATCAACTAAGGCCAAGATCCCAACAATAATATCGCTTTCAGACATAACTAGTACTTCGAAAGTCATATGCCAAAGCTCTTGCCCGAATTTTATTAATAACAAAACAATACTAAATACCAAGCCCAAATAAAAAGGTGCTAATAACCAACGGCTTCTAAATATAGTTGATTCAATTCCATTTTCGATCATATTTGACATAAAATTCTCAGATAAGGACTAGGTTTTACAAAAAAGCGCGATAATTTTACGCATTTTAAATAGGCACTTCAAACAAGAATTAGCCGCACCTAGACCATACACACTTTTTTCAGTCTGGAGGTGAACACAAATCTTTTTCATAGGTTAGTTTGTACCTAATTTTTTCTTGGTGTTTATTAAGCCCCAGACACAAGAAAACCCCGTTAAATACGAGGCTAATTGTATATCCTTATTACTGACCTTTTAGCTTATTACCTATCTATGATTCAAATAGACTTAAACATTAGCCACCGTATCATCATCAAATTTATCCATATCAGATATATTTTGATCTATAGATCATCCTAAGAACGACCTGAGTCGTTTAAACGAAAGAAGCCTACAACTGTTTGTAAATTCGTTGATTGCGCTTGCATTTCTTCTGCTGTTGCAGCGAGTTGTTCTGAGCCCGCTGCGTTTTGTTGAGTTACGCTATCTAGCTGCTGCATTGACATCGTTATTTGGCCAACACCACTCGACTGCTCTTCAGAGGCTGCGGTAATTTCCTGAACTAACTCAGCCGTCTTAGTAATATCCGGCACCATTTTCTTGAGTAAACTTCCTGCTGTTTCTGCCACCTTGACACTATCAGTCGTAAGGCCACTTATTTCTGCGGCTGCGATTTGGCTTCTTTCTGCAAGTTTACGTACTTCTGCGGCAACGACGGCGAACCCTTTCCCGTGATCACCAGCCCTAGCAGCCTCAATCGCAGCATTCAGTGCCAGCATATTTGTCTGATATGCGATATCTTCGATGATGGTGATTTTTTCAGCAATTTGTGACATCGCCTGCACTGTTTTCTCTACCGCATCACCACCATTTGAAGCAGCCCCAGCGGATTCACTCGCAATAGTGTCTGTCAGCTGTGAGTTCTCACTGTTTTGGCTAATCGATGCCCCCATCTCCTCAATTGCAGCACTCGTTTCTTCTACACTTGCAGCTTGTTGAGAAGCACCACTACTTAATGCGTTAGCAGTGCCACTAACTTGAGACGCTGCCGATGATATTTGATCTGCATTACCTTTAATCTGTTGTACCACCTCAATTAGCTTTTTTTGCATCGCGCTCATTGAAGCAGATAAACTGCTAGTATCGCCCTTATTTATTGCAACCTTCACACTTAAATTACCATTCGAAATTTCACTTGCCATCTCAGATAACTGTGAAGGCTCCCCGCCTAATCGCCGCTTCAAAAAGTGACCAATGGAGTAAATAAGAGAAACGGTCGCGATGACTAAAACAATAAGGGATGTGAAAAATAGATTTTGCCAGAATTCCGCTTGGGTACGTGCATCCTTAATCTGAGTATCTACACGTTCAAAAAACAAAGAATTAAACTGAGCAATTGCGCCAGCAATATTACCTAAAAAACGAAAATACTCATCATCAAATAATCTTAAGGCTTGTGCATCGATGGCTTTGGTTTTATTAGAAAGGTACCCTTCTCCATAACCAAACGTTTTAGCATGCGCATCTGCAGCATCCATGACCTCAACTTCAATAACAACTAGCCCATCAGACTCAGCTTTTGATTGAAGTAACTGCTTCTCCTCCTCCTCAGTCAAAAGCATACCTTTGACTTTTTCAGAGAACGCTAATATCGTTCCATCAGGACGCGCAACCTTACCGCCCGCTTTATCAAGCACATAAAAATAGGCATCTCGCCACTTTTTTTCACCCGTAACCGTATACAATCGAACATAATTTGTTAAGTCAGACGAATCCGTTTCCATTTCTTCGGAGAGTAAAAATGCTTCGTGCTGATATTCAAACGCGTTTGTTTCTAGCTGCGTAGCACCTCTATATTGTTGATAAATCGCCCCTGTAATTAATGCTAGCACCACGACGGCTAGGTTCGTGATCATAAACAATTTTTTGAGAGTCATGAGCTTACCTCCTGAAATAATTATCGTATAAAAATAATCAACATTTTAGCTTTACCTCTAACTCTGACCACCTGCTTTTAACCAGAATAAGCTATCTAAAATATAGTTCAGTTTTATTATTTATTCCAGATTCCAAACACTGAACACATTTTTTGAAGGTGCTCGTCTAACAATTGGTTTGGAGAATAACAAAGAAAGCCCCCAGTATTGTGAATAATAGGGGGCTTCGTTTAAACTTAAGCGAGGCTATATTAAGAACTAACACTTTAAAACGTTAAGAGACGGCAGGCTCTTCGTTTAAGTGTTTTAATAAGTCATTCTTCTGTGAGACCGCTTTGCCTAATAAAGCAAAGCCTAGAGGCACACCATCTGAGTCATTAAATACAGCAGATAGGTCACAGCCATGCCCATTTACCTGCCACGAACCCACCACATTAGCACCAACCGTATTTCTAGGCGGGCAAATCACTAGCGGACAATAAGCCAATTTTACAGCAACCGCTTGCTGAGGCAGAGTGAGCTTTTTTTCTTCACCTGTTAAAGTTACCGCTAAGGCTCTTGCTGCGGCAGTCGCTGGCGCAATAAAGGGTAAAACACACCCATAATATTCGGCACAATCACCTAATGCATAAACGTCGTTTGCGCTTGTTTTAAGATATTGATCTACCACGATACCGTTATGCACTTTAATGCCTGCGCTTTCTGCTAGTTTTTTATTTGGCGATAACCCTACCGCAGATAGCACTATATCGGCTTCTATAATTTTTCCATTGCTGAGCTGTACACTGAGCTCTGCACTGACCCCATCACGTGTTTCGGCCAAATTTGTTATGCCACACCCAAAATGCCAGCGAACCCGTTCACGGGGAAAAGCTTCAACAATTTTTGAGCCAAGTGATTGAGGTAAAACGCGCTGCAAGGGCCACATAGAAAGATCAACAATATCAACCTGATGCCCAGTACTGGCTAAATCACTCGCAAACTCACAACCAACATACCCCGCGCCAACAATTAAAATACGCGTTTCTTTTTTTAGGTTTGAGATAAACGATCGATAGCCTTCAAAGTTGTTAATCGACACTACCTTATCTGAAACACTTGATGATAAGCCCAAATCTATCGGAGACGCTCCCGTTGCAAACACTAATGACCCATAAGACAGGCTTTGTGTTTCTCCGGCCTTGGTGATTGTAATGGCCTGCTGATCGGTATCAACGGCAGTCACCAGCGTTTCTGCTTTGATAATGAGATTAAAGTCACTCTGAAGCACATCACGCGTTTTCATAATTAACGCCTCAATGCTTTTGCCCATCGATAAGGCTTTCGATAGGTTAGGCTTATAATACAAGTCGCCTTTTTCTTGGGTGACAATAATCACTGGTGCGTGATGTTCTTTCGCCCTAATTTCTTTAGCAAGCGTGATGCCTGCATGACCAGACCCAATAATGATAATTGGCATCATGTTAGCTCTCCATAAATACTAATCAACTAGATAAAAATCTGACTTTGATGCAGAGCAATCTGGACATGTCCAGTCATCAGGAATGTCCTCAAAGCGGGTTCCCGGTGGGAAACCCTCCTCTGGAAACCCAAGGGCTTCATCATAAATTAAGTCACACGTGATACAGCAATATTTACGGTAAGTTTGTTCAGTCATTGCTCTGCCCTCACTTTTTGTCATCAAGTTTTACAAAATCAGGTTTCTCTCTTACAAAGCAGTCTGGGCATGGGAAGTCATCAGGAAGGTCTTTCCATACTGTACCGGCAGGATAACCTTCATGCTCCGCACCTATATGTTCATCATAAATATATCCACAATCAGGACATTCAAATTTAGACATTATTTTCTCCAATAATTAATTTTTTATATCACCAAGGCATACAAAAGAGTGCCAATTGAAATACTGGCGAAAAGGCCATGTAAATATAAAATCAGAATGGGCTTGCGGCTGCCTTTCAATAACTTTCTAAATAGCAAATATGCACCCGCCACAACACCAGCTAATAAGGCTGCAGAAATCCAGGTCCAGCTGTTATCATTTCCATCGGCCCATATTTCAAACACACCGACTAAAAGTAACAACACAGCTACTATCGCAAAAACGCCATGAGACCGTACAATAAACGGAGGAACGCGCAACCCTTTCCGCTTACGCATTAACATTGCTGCTCCTACCATGGCGACCACCATAAATACGATTAACGCTATGATTTGCATACTTACTCCCTTCTTGGTTCAACCCACATAAAATCCGGCATCATATAAATATTTAAGCCGCTTCTTTTTGATCTACTTTGTGATACCGCGTAAACATGTCATCTTTCGCTTCAGGGTCAATGTTCACTTTATTCATATCTCCTTCAGCCCATTCAGCGACTCTCGGATTCATAATTGCAAACCAAACCGGTGGAACCATTGCTAACACAAACATCCATGGATAACCCGCCTGAAGCTTCGGCACATTATCGTAATCACGAAGTACTTGATAAGTACGTGTTGGGTGAGCGTGATGGTCTGAGTGACGCTGTAAATGAACTAGTGCTAAATTTGAAACTTTATGATTACTGTTCCAAGAATGATGAGGTTTACAACGCTCATACCGACCGCTTTTTTCTTTTAACCTTAATAAGCCATAGTGTTCAATATAATTTGCACACGTTAAATTCCAATAACCAAACGCGGCAACAATCGCTAAAAATGGAATCATCACGGGGCCAAAATACGCCAACAATAAAGCATAAGCGCCAATCGTCACGAGGGCAGGCTGAATAATTTCGTTGCTCAAAGACCATTCCGACTTACCAAGACGCTCAAGCCTAGACGCTTCAAGCCCCCATGCTCGTCGAAATGCACCTGGTATTTCACGCTTAACAAATTTATAAATTGACTCTCCCATTCTAGAAGATGCAGGGTCGTTCGGTGTTGCTACATCCTTATGGTGCCCTTTGTTATGTTCGATCACAAAGTGACCATAACCACTCACCGCAAGCGCAAGCTTGGCAGCAAATTGTTGACCTTTATCATTCACTTTGTGGCCTAACTCGTGGCCTAAATTAACACCTAATGCGCCCATAAGTCCGGCACTTAATGAACCACCAAGAATACTCAACCAAGACCATTCATATTGTGAAACAACATAAGCCATCACGATCACCGACAGCCAAAGCATCGGTACGGCTAAATACAATACTTGTTTGTAATAGGTTTCATTTTTTATTTCTTCTACCATCTCGTCATTAGGGTTTGCATCATCATCGCCAAAATATTTATCTAACAGCGTGACACCTCCATAAAAAAAAGTAACCGTCATCCATAGCCAGATACCATTTCCTGTCTCTACCGCATAGTAGCCCGATAGAATAGGCAAAACAGGAAAAATAAAAGACAATAAGTACCAATATTTCTTCGTCGCCATCCAGGTTGAAAATTTAGATGAGCTCACAGGTCGCGCTGAGGCCAATAGATTCGACTCAATATTACTTGCCATTTGATGTCTCCAATTAATTTAGTCGTTATCGTTATTGATTGAGAATAATTCTATCGTCCGCCACATGAACTAAACATGGCTATTAGTTCCAAGTCATTGTCATTTAGTGTCATGGGGAGATTATTTAGTGATGGTTCCACTATGGGTATAGTCGTTAAACAGAAGGGGGATGCGGCACAGCTGAATATCAAGCACTTCAATATTTTGATTAGACTAAATGAATTGCCCGCCAGTGTAATAACTAATATGGGCTTTAGTGCCATGCACTTATTTAATGAGTATTTTAAGAGACTTAGTTATTAATGCTTTTCTCGGTAAGCACCTGGGGAGCAACCGAACCAACGATTGAAAGTTCGACCGAAATTGGACACATTTTCATACCCTAGCTGGATTGAAATGACATCTATTTTTTGATCTGTTTGAGTTAACAATCGAATAGCATAACGTTTTTTCAACGCTTCAATGATTTGCTTAAAAGAAGTATTTTCCTGCCGCAACTTTCGTATCAATGTGCTTTTTGACACACTAAGGTGACTTGCCGCTGCTTCGATTGATAAATCGTAGCACTTAGAGGATTCAACAATTTGAGCTATTTTATCCTTTGTAGAGTGATGCTGAGTTAACCGTACTAGCTCAACTTCACACTGTTCTTTCGCCATACTTAATGTATTTGCATCACCCGATAAACATTGAATGGATAACCATTCAATGGGTATACGAATTCTAGCCGCGCTCGCTCCAAATTTTATGTTAGAGGTTAATACCGCTTCATATTGAGAGGCCCAGTTCGGTGCGTCATAGGGTATTTCAATTAAACATTCATTCGCCAAATTACCCACAGCAAAACGTATAATGTTAAGCAATAGCCTTATAATCGCTTCATACAGGACTATTTCTATCGGCGCCCAATTACCGCATGGAGTAACCGATAAATAAACATAATCTGTTTGCTTCTCTACATGAATATCTAGAATTTGCGCACGTGTTTGATAATACTGTGATACGAACTCTAGACATTGCTCCAAATCTTTAGCATGTGATAGACCAAAACCTAAGTGACCATGGCTAGACACTAAAACACTATCTGCAGCTTCTAGCCCCAGCCAAGGTGGAACACCTTGATCAAGCATTAGTTGAATCAATACTTTCAATTGTGAGAAGGGAATATACTGTTGCTTTCTATCAACGCCAGCACCTTCCCAAAACTGTTCCAGATCTACGGACTGCTCTTCAGCGTAGCGTAAGAAGTGATTCCAATAGGTTGTAGATATTAATAGTTCAGAAGACATCAGACCTGCTATTTGTTCGCTAAAAACTTTTAATAAAAAACACCATACAATAATAGGCCGACATTGTCGTGTTAGCACTTAATGTTACTCAAAACTAAAAATACAGATTTAAGATAAATACCTACACTATAAAATACAGACTAACTCCATCGCTACATTAACTCAGATGAGCTTAATGATTTAACGTTTATTTACTTGTTTCTAAAGCCAACAACAAGAATAATGTCGAAATTAAAACAGGAATAAAATTATGATTCACATTTTCATGCTGTTGATCATGCTCTCATCAACAGCTCATGCAAACAATAAAAACGATGCCGACGAGATAAATTCGTCGTACCAAAAAGAAGTCTGCACTCTCGTACTTAAAAAATTAAAGTCTTCTTTTGGAAGTTTAAGAACAGGAAAAATAACCGATAGCAAAACGGCAAAAGTCGCCAACTTATTGCAGTCATACAGATTATTAAACTGTGCGGATGAAAAGAAACTTTTTGATGTACTGGCTTGCACTAACTCTCAAGTGATGTTTTTTGATGATTGCCGAAAATTACGATTGTAATAAAGCATAGTTTGAACTCCTACCTCCACCTATAAAAAACAAGCTCCGCAGCTTTATATTTATAAAGAACAAATTTAAGTACTTTGGTATGATGCGCGCCCTGTAACAATATCTCTATGGATGGAAATATGACGCAAACACACAATACCAGTAGCTCCGCATTACATATCGTTGAAAAAACGATGTCTGTCGATCAACTTATAATGATCATGTATAACTCACCATTACCCATTGTCTACGACCATTTCAAGATGGTTAATTCACACATCAAAAATGGAACGGTACAAGTTGGCCAGATAGTTCTACTGTCCCCCGCTAATTCGAACGCCTGCACAATAGAAGAACAAGAATTTTTAACGGTCGCCCACGAAGTTGATAAAATACTCTCTAAACTCAACACCGAAGAGAAACAAGTATTAGCGAATAGATATGATTTTCTGTCTGAAGTCGCCAATTATAACGGTTTATTACTGGGCATTAGTAAAACCTCTTGGAAAGCTCACACCTCACAAGTTAAATTAATTCTTCAGGATATCGAACGATCTTATGTTTCAAGTTATAACAAAACGGGTAATTTAACTAACACCCGATTTTTCGAAGCACGTAATATGCACTTTAAACGATTAGACTCGGCGCTTCGCCGCTTTGCTCAGCCCACTATCGGAGGAAATATTACGCAAGGTGACATCCGTAAAAACCTTGGTCTAAGCTCAAAAAGCACCGTTCACCAATGGAAAAAACTAGGAGGTAAAGTAAGCACCATTCCTAACTTTTCTAAAAATTATGCAGTGATTGCCAAAATGTCTCGTAATGTAAATAAAGTAGGCTATGTTGGCATTGCATTAACCGGCATCAATGCCGCTGCAAATATCTCGAAAGCTTGTACCGTAGGAAACGAAGCTGCTTGTAGCAAAGCCAAGTACACAGAAACAGGAAATGCGCTTGGTAATATTACAGGTGGCATAGCCGGAGGATTTTTAGCTTCTTGGGGGCTATGCGCTATAACGTTTAGCTTACCATCTTCAGGTACAAGCGCTTTTTGGTGTTCCTTAGTTGCAGGCGCTGGTGGAGGCTATTTTGGAGGAAAAGGGTTTGGAGGATTTATGGAAATTGTCGGTAATGAACTATACAAGGTAAATTATGCTCGATAACTTAACGATGAGCAATGAAGCTGCCATCCAGATAATAGCACTCATTATAACCCCAATTGGTTTATTATTATTATTCATATCGTTGTGCTTCACACTCTATTTAAAATCTAAATGGTTTTCTTTTATTGAGGAAGTACTTGAAGATGGTCGTGAATTTTATTCTTTAAATTTCTTTTTCTCGGGGGTAGGCGTGCTTCATTACGCCACTATTTTCTTGAGCGAATTTCACGCGAAGCGCTACGGCTTATTTGAAAAAAGAAACTTAGTACCCAAATATATCCAGCGGTTATTCATTATTAATTTTTCAATTTTTATGGTGGCTTTTTTCTTAATGTTTGGCTCTGCGCTCATTGTTCACTTACTTCAATAATTAAGCGGAATTACAATACACAACACCAAAGCAAAAGAGATTCAACTAATTCAACAATTAGTAGTTTAAACCTCCCCTCTTATAACGCTTTGGTGTTGTTCCGGTCCAACGTTTGAAAGCACGCAAGAAACTGGCTGATTCCGCGTAGCCTAAAACATCGGCTAATTCGTTCACCGATATGTTTTTTTGAGACAACATATCTAAACATCGGTTTTTTTTGTGCTCATCTAATAAGGCTCGATAGCTCGTTTTAGCTTCATCGAGTTTACGCCGATAGGTTCGTTCACTCACGCCAAACATGTTGGCAACTTCCGGCACGGTGGGATAGTGTGTACCGTAGCCTTCGATAATTTGTTTGGTTTGGGCGACAATGTCCTCAGAGTCGGGGTAGAACTTTCTTAACAACTCATAAGCTTGAACTTTGTATAATTGGTGCGCTAGATGATTGCCGTATTTTTGCTCAAGGTTTAGCACCTTTCTTGATAAGCGAACCCAGTTATAAGCTTGGTCAAATTTTAGGTCAAAATCAATGTATTGCTGATATGCACTTAGTATTCGCTCCGTGGGTTTTGGCCTCGCTGTTCCCGCCCCCATAAAATAGTCTTTCGGCTGCTCCAACAGCTCTCGTATAAAAATATAGGTCCCCATTAAATCTCGGTCAGCGATGAATTGTTTAAGTTTAGGACTTGCCTCTGGCAAGGTGTAACGAAGCTCTATAAAGTCTTGCTCTATATGAAGTGTCATGTGGGAAAACAACAGGGATAATGATTGAAACTGCACCCCTATTTTAAGCGTTTCTAGGAACGTAGGCGCTGACATCAATAACATGGCGTAGGTACCATATGAGGTAAACGTGACTTGATTACCTACCTTTACACCTAGTATTGGGTCATCTAGCATTTCAAGCGCTTCGGATACAATATCTAACTCTAATTCTTGATCAATCACGGCGGCGCCGCTCATTTTTGCTAATGACAAACCACGACGCCGCAGTAGCTCTTCTGGGTCTTTTCCTTGCTCTTCGATTACTTTAAATAAAGGAATTAACCCGAGAATAGACTGATTTTTTTTAGCTTTCTGTGGTTTAAACATCTCTCTGCCTACTCACTTGCTCATACATCTTTATAGGTATAAAAGTATCTTCAAAAGTCATTATGGCCGTAAATATCAATTTTTGACAGATTCCATCCTATATTTCGTGACCAACGGTCACTATTGTATACCTACCACTTTGGTTTATTAAAAATAAGAGGTTGCAACAAGAACATGATGAATGAACAAATTGAATCATTAGACGTACTAATTGTGGGAGCGGGTATTTCTGGCCTAGGCATGTGCTACAACTTAAAGAAAAAGCGTGCACACACCTCTTTTGCCGTCATTGAAGGCCGTGGAAATATTGGTGGTACTTGGGATTTATTTAAATACCCCGGTATTCGTTCTGACTCTGACATGTATACTTTTGCCTATTCATTTAAACCTTGGACCGAGAAAGAATATATCGGCTCTGCTGAGCGGATTAATAATTATCTTAATGAGTTGGTACGTGATGAAGCCTTACACCAGTACATACGTTTCCAGCAAAAAGTCACTGCGGCTAATTGGGACTCAAACCAAAACCATTGGTTAGTAACGATCACACGGCACGATGGTTCAACTTACAAAATAGCAGCAAAGTTTTTGAGCTGTTGTAGTGGTTACTATAATTACGAGCAAGGCTATTTACCAAAATTTGAAGGTTATGATGACTATCAGGGCACCATTGCCCACCCTCAGCATTGGCCAGAAAATCTAGATTATAGCGGCAAGCGTGTGATCGTAATTGGGAGTGGTGCCACCGCAGTCACCGTGGTGCCTGCCATGGCAAAAAAAGCTGCGCATGTGACCATGGTGCAACGCTCACCTAGCTATATTTTTTCACGACCGGCTTCCGACGTATTATTTCGCATACTGTCACGTGTATTGCCGACAGGTATTACGAATCGCATCATGCGTGCCAAATATGCCACATTACAACAACTCAATTTTGTGTTATCAAAACGCTTTCCAGACTTTATGCGTAAGCTAGTACGCAGTATGAATGAAAAAGACTTAGCAGGCGCCGCAGATGTCGATGTGCATTTCAAACCTAACTATAAGCCTTGGGATCAGCGTATGGCCTTAGTGCCTGATGCTGATTTATTCAACTCCGTTAGGTCAGGTAAAACAACGATCGTGACCGATCATATTGAACGTTTTACTGAAACCGGCATTTTGATGAAGTCCGGTGAAAAAATTGATGCCGATATCATCGTGCCAGCCACCGGTTTAGATGTTCAGCTTTGGGGAAAAATGAACCTGAGTGTTGATGGCAACCCTGTTGAAGGTAATACGCTCACGAACTACAAAGGCATGATGTTTAGCCAAGTACCTAACTTTGTATGGGTATTTGGTTATACCAACGCGTCATGGACATTGAAAGCAGAATTAACCTATAACTATGTGTGTCGTTTACTCGAACACATGGAACAAAATGGTTACCAAAGCGTTCACCCTCATCAAGAACCGAATGCTAAACGCGTAAGAATGCTAGATTTACAGTCTGGTTACGTTCAACGAGCGTTGGACCGTATACCAAGCCAAGGAACAGAGTTTCCGTGGTGCAATAAAGACCTTTATTTTAAAGATGTATTTGCGATTAAACATAGCAAGCTCGTCGATGATGTTTTGCGCTTTGATGATAATGACTCGCTCGCAGGTTTTCATAAACCCTCAGCCGAGACGCAGGTTCATACCGCAGAACAAACGTCAAAAAAGGTATCTACGAATAAAAAAACCAAACCAAAATCCAAACAAAACTCAATTGCATAGGAGACCATAAATATGGATTCAATCTCACCAAACAATTTGCCTCCCGTGGTCATTATACATGGTATGTGGAGCACACCGGACACACTAATAGAGCTTAAACAAGCATTTGAGTATGAAGGGTATCTCACCCACACACCACGTTTACCATTGCATTTCGCTAGAAATAAACTAGATAAGAAGCAACGCTCCCAATTGGCTAGATTAAGTATTCTGGATTATTTGCACTCCTTAGAAGCGTTTATGGAAACACTCGACCAGCCCCCTATTTTAGTGGGCCACTCCATGGGCGGATTATTAGCACAATTAATTGCTGCCAAATACCCCTGCCAAAAGTTGATACTCATTTCGTCTGCACCGCCCGCAGGTATCAATGCTTGGTGTTGGTCAGTGATACGTACGTTTGGTCATAACCTACTAAAGTTTCCGCTGTGGCGCTCAACAACAAACTTGCTACTCAAGAATATTCGTTATGGTATCGCTAATTCACAAAATGCAGCGGTGCATCGTGAAATATCTCAGAATACAACTTTAGAGTCTGGCCTCGCATCGTGGCAAATATCGATGTGGTTTTTATTTAGACACCCGCCTACCAAAGTACAATACGCTAAAATTGAGTGCCCAGTGCTCATCATAAGTGGCACGGAAGACAAGATTACACCGCTTAAAATGCAATTCAAAATCGCCAAAAATTATACAAACAAAGCCACCGTAAAGATAATACCCGATGCATGCCATTGGACGATAAGTGGCAGTCATTTCCCTGAAATAAAACAAACTTTATTCTCATGGCTAAACCAGCAAACTGATACACCTGTGATCAATAATGAAAATACTAATTCAGCAGCGCAAGTTGCTTAAAACAAAAATAAACACTGAGACTAAAGTATGAACACTATATGGAAAGATAAATATATTCTTATTACCGGGGCCGGTTCAGGCATCGGACAAGCTTTGGCCAATCTATTTGCCTCACAAGGTGCCAAACTTATATTGACCGACATTAATACCAATAATTTAACCCAAACTGCCAAGGCATTAGGTTCATCCGTTTTAATTTACAAGACCGCCAACGTCAGTGACAAATCTGACTGGCTAGCGCTAGTAAAAGACGTTGAAAGCAAGGCAGGCCACTTAGATGTATTAGTGAACAATGCTGGCATGACCTCATTTGGCTTTTTTAATGAAACATCAGAAGCCCTGTTCAATAAAGTAATGGATGTAAATTTAAATGGTGTCGTGATGGGTTGCCGTGAAATGCTACCCCTATTAGAAAAATCAACGCGCGGTATGATTGTAAATGTCGCCTCTATTTTTGGTTTAATCACCATGCCGATGGTGACGCCTTATCACGCTTCAAAATTTGCGGTTCGGGGTTTCACCGAAGCCTTACAACAAGATATGCTTTTTTTGAAAAAAAATATCGATGTCATCTGCGTCATGCCGGGCGGCATTCGAACCAATATCGCTAATTGCGCCGAGACTGATTGTAAGAACCCAAACGATTTCGCACGACATTTCGCCAAAGTCGCTCGAACCTCCCCAGCACAAGCCGCAAAAACCATCGAGAAAGGCATGCGGAAAAATACGTTTAGGGTTTTAATTGGTGCCGATGCAAAAGTAGTTGATTGGCTTTACCGCTTATTGCCAAAAAATTATTATAAAATTTCTAACCGCTTACTAGGCGTTCAAAAATTCTTGAAGCAATAAACGTGAATGAAAATATTAATGCGTAGCTACCGCTGATCAACGACTAGTAGTTACGCTCTATAATCTAGCTAGCTCCTACCTTCGTGACTTATACTCATCTGAAAAAGCACCAGCCAAAATGGCAGTGGGTAGACCAACAAGCCCAATTCCTGTTAACGCAATCACGCCTGTCATGAGTTTCCCTAGTATTGTGAGCGGATAAACATCGCCATAACCAATGGTTGTCAGCGTTGCCATTGACCACCACAAAGCCCTTGGAATTGACCCAAACGCCTCCGGCTGAAGGTCTGACTCAATAAAATACAGAGTACATGCACTTAACAATATTAATAATAATGCCACTAAATAACTAACCAACAATTCTCGCCAGCATCGACCTATAGCGGTGCCAATTACTTGAAGAGATTTACTATACTGCCCCATTTTTGCAAACCGTATAAATCGCATGACTCTGGCAATACGTAAGAGCAGTGTGTCTGAAAGGCCTAATGTAAGAAGCGATGGTAAAAATGCAAGCAAATCTATTAGGGCAAGGGGTGTCAGTGCATATCGGATTCGACCTGAGAAGCCTTTATATTTTTCATTCTCTGAGATAGACCACATGCGAAGTAGGTATTCACACCCAAAAAATGAAGCAATACACAGCTCAGCGATCCGGAAATAGCTTCCGAAATTATTTTTTAGGTAGGGCTCTGTATCTAAGACCGAGATACAAACACCCGCCAACACCAAAATAAACACAAATCTATTTAAAGGAGAGAGTCCGCTTGATGGTCCGGCTTTAATAAAAGTTTGCTTATACCAATAATTTTTATCAGTGAAATTATTCATTTTTAAGTTCTTTGTACAATGGAGTATTTTTATTGTTTATTATGTTTTTAATTACTCCTACAAATCAATGATGTTTTAATTAAACACTCATTGGTTCAATTCATAGAGAAATATAAGCCAGTTTTGCTACCTCTAATTAGTGCTTTTCTGTTGATAGCTTTGTGAAGAATAAGCGGACTGGACTTTCCATACTACGGTACACTAAGCTAACTTTTTATTCTCTTACTATAACAAGTCAACTCGCCTCTACCCACATCACGCGCCCACTGGTCGGCCCATTCAGCGAGTGGTCCCAGTGCTTTAAGCAGAGCTTCACCTTCACTTGTTACACTATAGCCTCCTCCTGATTCCAGTTTAACAATTCCGGCTTCCCTTAATTCTTTTAGCCTAGATGTTAATACGTTTGGTGAGCTGATTTCACAAGCACTCTGAATCATGCGTGATGTTTTCTTTTCCCCATCTCGAAGAAACCAAAGGATTCTTAATGCCCACCGTCGGCCCAATAAATCCAAAGCCACCATTATGGGCTGGCCGGATTGTGAGTTACGGACAGGATTACCTGGCTGTAAAGTATTCTTGTTTGGCACTAGCTGTTGACCTTATATTGGTATCTAGCTATCATTTTGATAGCGCTATTAAAACAATAGCAATATTATAGCTAATCCAAAACAGGAAAGAACTATGATTATCGATGCATGGGCTCAACACCCCACATTACGTTTCGGTCAAGACCCTATTTTTGAGTCACTACGACGCTGGTCGAAAACCCCTGCACCCACGGTCGAGCTACCTGTGGCCATGACAATTGGAATGATGGACGCTGGGCAGGTCAACAAAAGTCTGATTTGTGCATGGGTGGCACCCAGAAATGTCATGATCTCCAATGATGAAGTTGCCAAGTTTGTTTCTGAAGAGCCTGACCGTCTGATTGGCGTCGGATCTGTTGATATTTCCAAGCCTATGCAAGCTGTAAAAGAAATTAGGCGCTGTGTAAATGAGTTGGGCTTTAAGGCCATTCGGGTATTACCTTGGTTGTGGGAAGTCCCGCCGACAGATCGCCGATTTTACCCTGTCTATACAGCCTGCGCAGATTTAGGTGTGCCTTTTTGTACTCAGATTGGGCACACTGGCCCTCTAATGCCGAGTGAGGTAGGTAGACCTATTTATCTAGATCAAGTAGCGTTGGACTTCCCTGAACTGGTAATTGTTGCTGGGCATATTGGGTATCCGTGGACCGAAGAAGCAATCGCAATTGCCACCAAACATGAAAATGTTTATATCGATACTTCAGCATACACAGCAAAACGTTATCCAACAGAGTTAGTGGCGTTTATGAAGGGGCATGGCAGGCACAAGGTATTATTCGGTACCAACTACCCGATGATTATGCCTGCGAAAGCGTTGGAAGGTATTGATGAGCTAGGATTGGACGAAGATGCCGCTCGGTTGTTTCTAGCAGATAATGCTAAGCGCATTTTTGCTATTTAATGAGCTAGGTCATGTATCTAACTCCCATTATTTTTTAGATTACATATCACTCAACACCGATGTTGCTTGGAAGCAATGGTATAATGTCTTCTTAAAGACCATTAGGTTGAATTGATGCTTCCCTGTATAGAATATACCGTGAACCTCTTTTTTTCGCACGACAGAAACTGGCAAATACATTCCTCTCCGCGCCAGAAGTAGACATGTTTATCTTAAATTTATTAGCGCGCATAAACTAATTTAGCAGATTAAGATCCTCTTATATTTGAGTCTGCTTAGGTGAGTAAAGCTAACACAATAAGTGCGGTAAAATCGTTTAGTAGCAATAAGACTCTATGACGCCTTTTGGTTCGATATTACCTCACAAGTAATTGAACCACCTACCTCCTTTCTAATATTCTTTTGAATGACGAGTACTTAATTCATCATTGAAGAGAAAAGAACATGACTGATTCATACCTTAAAGTATTCCAAAGCGCTCCAGTTCATCATGAACAGGTAGGCCGCAACACGATTGCTTACCGTAAGTTCGGGAAAGGGCCTGTTTTATTGATGATCCACGGATGGCCCTTATGCAGTGCCACCTATCGTTTTTTGATTCCTACACTTCAACAACATTTCACCTGCATTGTACCTGACTCACCGGGACTGGGAGAAACCAAATGGCAAGACATTGAAGACCTTAAATTTCCAGCTCAAGCGAATACCTTCAAACAGTTTATGTATCAGTTAAAAATTTCAAAGTATCACTTATTAGCTCATAACACCGGTGCCACTATTGCACGAATTTTAGCAGCCGAGGATGTAAAAAGTGTTCAAAGTTTAGTGTTGTTGAATACCGAAATAATGAACCATCGCCCTTCCCCTCTCCCCTTGTATCAAACACTATTTAGAATACCGGGGTCAAATTGGGCATTTAAGCATTTATTAAAGTCAAAAACGTACGTCAAATCATCTCTTGGCTTTGCCGGTTGTTTTTATGATAAAAGCCTTATTAACGACGAGTTTTGCCAATTATACATACAACCCTTGATTCTCAATAAGACAAAACGGCTTGGCGCCCTTAGTTATTTAGATGCCATCGATTGGAAGTTAGTTGACAGGTTGGATACGATTCACCAAGAAATTAAGGCACCCTTAAAACTAATTTGGGGTACCGAAGACCCGTTCTTCCCTCTGGAAAATGCGCGTACTCTTATTGGCTTATCGCCTAAATGTGACGGACTGATTGAGATAGAAAAAACCGCACTAATGGCCTATGAAGAGCAACCTGAGAAAGTATTAAATGCCGCATTTGAGTTTTGGCGAAAGCATGACTTCATTCAGGTCGATAAAAAATTTGAAGACCTGGCCATAGCCTGATCTAGAGGTAAAGTCGAATGAAGTTAAGTTAAGCCGTTTTGCCACTCTTGGGTCTTTTCTTCATGTTCGACTAGGTTTTACCTCTTTTCCGATGACAACATCAACCATGAGTTTTCTGATAAGAAAACTTGTCTACGAGATTCTGGGAAGTCCAATTAGCATCCAAATCAATCGTCAAAATCTGATCATTAGTCAGCCAAAGTTATTTCAATAATAGACTATTTCCCACACCCACCTTTGTCGGTTGAGTACTTTTGCATTTGACATACTCTTGGCATGTATAATACCTTAGGTATGCCTTCATTATTTAGGAATACTAAAATGACGACTTTACCCATGAGAACATTTTCTCCTTATAGCTTTTGGCTTGATGAGCAACAAAACTCATCCGCAGCTCTCCCACCTGTGTTGGGGAATAACAAATTTGACGTTGTTATCATCGGTGCCGGGTTTTCGGGCTTGTCAGCCGCGATAGAGTTACGTAAAGCCGGGCACACTGTTGGTGTCGTAGAAGCAAGTAGAGCGGGATATGGTGCAAGCGGTCGAAATTGTGGGCAAATCGCGATAGACCTGGGAGCCAATCCCATTTGGACACTTAAGATGCATGGCCGCGAAAAAGCACAACGCCTTGCAAATGTGTTAGGGAGAGCCATCAAAAATGTGCAAACCAATATCAATTTGAGCGGTAAAGACTGTGATTATATTGCTAATGGCAATATTATGGCTGGTGTACATGAATCGCACACGGATAAACTTCAGGCCTTTTCTGAGTTTTATAATTCGGTTGGTCTAAAAACAGAAATGCTAGATCGTAATGCGCTGACGCGTCGTGGCATTCCGAAATCTATTGTTTGTGGATTTCACGAAAAAATTGGAGGCACACTTAATCCGGTAAAATACATGAGATGCTTGGTCGATATAGCGTTGGCAGAGGGTGTGGAGATTTTCGAGAATAGTCCAGTTTCGGAGATTAAGCCTGGAAACCTCGTAACTGTGACGACAGGGTCAGGCTCCATTCTGGCTGAAAAGTGTGTTTTAGCAACGAATGCCTATTCTGGAGAACTCGGTAAACTGAAGCATACGGTTGTTCCGCTGTCAGTGTCTGCTTTGGTAACCAAACCATTAAGTGACGAACAACGATCTCGCATTGGCTGGCATGGACAAGAAGGTATACATACCTCACACAGGGTTATAGAAAATCTACGCCTGACGCCAGACGGGCGAATTTTAGTGGGTACTAAACGAGCTCGATTAGGATATGGCACCCACCACCCTAAAGCCGATGATCCAAAAATATTTACTGAATTAGCCCAGGTGCTACGTGAACGGTTTCCAGAAATTCCCGATATTGAAATTGATATAGGTTGGACCGGTCGAGTGGCCATATCAGCAGATTTTATCCCTTCATTTGGGAACATGTCTCGAAAGGGCAATATATATTACGCAGCAGGATACGGTGGTCATGGTATCGCATTAGCAAGCTACAGTGGCAAAGTGATCAGTGATTTTATCTGTAGTAAAGACTTGGGAGATGCCGGTATTTTGGTGAACCGGAAAAAGGTGCCACTACCACCAGAGCCATTTCGGTGGATCGTCATCCAATCGATGCTATCAAGTATGGGCATAGCCGATAAAAATATAGACCGAGCAGCGAGAAAAATTAAGTGAGATCTATCTATATCACAACCTGTTCCGTGTCTTTGTTATTCAATGTAGCTTGGTAGAAATCCTATGACACTCACACAAGAAATAATCGAATCAACACGCGAAAAAATCATTCAAGCGCATATGGATGCAGAAGTCGAACACAACGCACTGACAACGGTCGGTACCTTTAGTCATCCTCGCTATGAAGTGGTTCCGACTGGAGAGGTTTATGATGGCGCTCAGGCTGTCGAATCTTTTTTGTCAGAAGGTATGATTGCCTTTCCGGATTTTACTTTTGAAACGCATCATATTCACCATGCTAAGGATGCAGTAATCGTTGAAACAACCTTTAAGGGAACTCATCTGGGGGCATGGCGTGGAATTCCACCGACCGGAAAATTTGTCTCGTACCGTATGTGTAATGTGTTTGTTTTTGAAGGAATTGAGCTTGTTTGTGAACGCGTCAACTTCGACATACTAACAATACTCACTCAGCTCGGTATTATGCGAGATATCAATTCGCTCTCAGGAAAACTGGTACTTTTCTTAAGTAAACCTCTTACATTTATCCGGGCATGGATACGTCAGATTCCCTGATGTCACTCAGGCATGTTGGCATGCTTCACTTTCACCTTACAAACAACAATTTGGATAGTTTAATAGATGACCACTAAATCACGACGAGAAGAAAATGCAGAAGCCACACGAAACGCATTAATTCAACAAGCAAGCGTATTATTCGCTAAAAATGGGTTTAACAATACATCTCTAAGCAAAATTGCAGAACAGGCTCGTGTATCCAAAGGCGCTGTATACCATCATTTTGAAAGCAAAGAAGACATCTTCTCTGCGTGCTACCGAAAACAAGCAGAAGAAGTCGCCGCGGCAGTAGGAAAAGTAGAAGAAAGCGAAGATATTTGGCTAGACACAATCAAACAATGCAAAGTTTATCTTGCTTGTGCCATGGCGGGTGACGGAATTGGAATACCGATACAGGAAGCCATATCCATCTTAGGCTGGACAAATTGGCGCAAGCTTGATGAAGAATGCACGATGGGGCTGTTGATACAAACGATTGACAAACTCAAAGCGAAGGAAATGCTTAAACCCTATACCACGAGCATATTAGTTGATGCTATTTACGGAATTTTGATTAATGCAAATATGAGTTTAGTCACCGCAAAAAACAAAAAAAAAGCACGAGATGAACTATTGCTATTGATACAAGATTTTATGATGGGTGTGATGACAAAACCTGCTCGAGAGAAACTAATGGCGCAGGCTCTTACGTGAAGAAAATTTAAACTCAGCTAATTTTCCCAAAACAACATAAATAGGTATGTAAGATGATAAAAAATACGATTGGCTTTTCGCTTCTAATCCTTTTTGCACTTCTTTTATCGGGCTGCGAGTATTTTCATAAGATTACAATTGGGCCAGCAGCTCAAGAATATGGTGAGGCATGGGCTAGTCATGATGTCGATAAAATAGTGTCAATGCACACCGAGGATTCGGTATTTTCTATGCATTTTATAGGACACCAACCCGCCACTGGCCGCGATGAAATTAGAATAGCCGTTGAGCGAATTTTTGAAACAGCACCAGACTATAAAGCAGAAGCACAAGAAGTTCAGTTTGGCGCTGATTTTATCTCTTTTCGATATGTCGCTACGGTAACCCCGACCAAGCCCTACCAATATGGTAGTACGACTTTTTTTCCTACGGGGAAAACTTATCAAATGGAGTTAATCGATATCATCACATTTGAAGATGGATTGGTTAAATCCAAACACACTTATCTGGATGCTGAAGCAGTATACAGAAACAGTGTAGAAGTTAAGCGCTCACCGCTTTAGTTTTTCAAAGAGCAAAGGCAGGGTACTTCTAGGGGGCTGACCCCAGCCTGCCTCAAGTTCAGAAATGGGTACAACGAAGAGGGTATAAGTTCTTGAAATCACTTTTATTCAACGAATGCTAATAACTTATTGTGCCAATAACTGACATTGAACACTAAAGTTATTGTGCCGTTTTGGCCCGTAAATAAAACGCTGAGTGATTGAGTTGTAATAAGAAAACTCAATCATATGGAACATCTTGTGAATGTTGGCTATGAGTTAAAACACTGCCTTTTTGAGTGTCGAAATACCCATAGCTATGAGTTATTAGCGTTACTTTCAGAATGTCAGAAAACCGCAAGTAAGAACCCTAAAGCGATACCTGTTAATTTGAATTAAAAAAACAAAAAATGATGTTTTTGAGAGGTAATTAAGTCTCTAGAAAATTATAGCCTTACCAACTTGCCTAGAATAAGGAGTTAACTACGATTTTCAACCTCAATGTACTTTTCTGAAAATGGCTTATACTTCTTATAATATTAAGAAAGGTGGAGGTCTCTATGTTTATCCGTATTACCTTGCTTCCCCATATTACTCTGCTATTAATAAGCATATTTTTGTCTAGTCAAACGCTAGCTACACAGCCAAAAATTGTTTGGTTTAGTACTTTACAACAAGATATAAGTGATAAATCTGGGTTTTGGCGGTCGGTTCACGATTTAGTTGTCGCTAGCGCACAAGATCTTGATATTGACTTCAGAATTTATTATGCAGAAGAAAATTTTCTAAAAATGCACAGACAAGTCAATATGATACTAGATAACCCTAAAACACGCCCTGACGGTATTATTTTCCACAATTACAAAAAAATGGCTCCCTATATTCTGGATAAAGCCGAGCAACTCAGGGTAAAGTCACTGATATTTAATTCAGGCCTAAATGATGGCAAGCTCCCATTATTCCCACGGAAGAATTATAAACACTGGATTGGGCAAATATTACCCGACGACGAGTTTGCTGGCGCAGAATTACTGCATTGCCTTAAAAGCGCTGCAACAAACATGTTTAATAATTCAAAAAAATATAAATTTACAGTTTTGGCTATGGAAGGAAACCCTTCCTCTAAAGCATATCAATCAAGAAAAATTGGTTTACAACGAGCTTTAAAAATCAACTCTGACATGCACTTTACTCAGTTTTTTCCGGCAGATTGGTCACGTTCAAAGGCGAGGAAAATGCTTCCTACGATGGTAGCACGCTATCCAAAAGTTAATATTCTCTGGTCCGCCAACGACAACATGGCCCTAGGTTTAATCGATGCAGCCAAAGACTCTGACTTAACTTTTGGGAAAAATGCGGTTGTTGGAGGCATAGACTGGTTAGCTGAATCAATAGAGGCTATTCAGAAAGGTGACATGGCTTGTAGTGTCGGAGGTCATTTCGTGGATGGTATGTGGTCACTTATTCTTATGTATGACTATTTAAATGGGTTTGACTTTATCGATGAATCAAAAGAGCTAAACCATCAGGCTACATTCCACACAAAAATGGCAGTAATAAATAAATATAATGTTAATACCTTTGGTCAACTAAGGAGAAAGCTTCAACCTGAGAATTTGTCAAAACATGACTTTAGGCAATATTCACGTACGCATAATTCCAAAATCAAACAATATAACTTTTCTATCGCTGAACTATTACAGGAGCTGTAAAATACAATGCATTTACTTTACCAATACATTGTAGGTTTATGCCAAATTGAATTTTATCGAACCGTTACCTGTAAGTAATTAGCCCTCCCTATTGGATTGCTGAGAGAGTGCTTGAGATCAGTTAAATGCAGTCACACTAAACCATTCAATTATGCCCACCTTTAAGAAGGTGACTTGCGGCTGCTTTATTACAAATCAAAACATTATAGGGTGAAACTTTTCCCTTATTGTTTTTTTAATGATTTACCGACTATCCCGAACATACAATGAAGTGCCGCCCCTTAATACTTGACTCGCTATAAAACAATCCTGATTTAAAAGATGACAAGTCTAAATCTGAAAATCAACTTTTTGTCTTTATGCTATTTATTCGTTCTACATAGGCTTCGAGTATCACACTTGGTGAAAAACAAACTTTATCGAAATAGCTTCCCATTTCCACAGAAAAGCAAGCAGCTAACCCGCCCAAAGATTATCCTTTAGCTCCATTAGGAAATAACTCTTTTATTAACGCGCTTAGTTCTTCCAATAGATGTAAAAGCAAACACTTTAGTGATTTGACCATTGGTGTGCCACCAACCAAAAAGGTAGTGCTTTGGCTATGGACCTCGTGAGATTTTGACTGACGATATAGTATCGCTAACGGTCACATACTATGAAAATCTCGAACTTAGGCACAAAGGTTTTAACATGACCGACTAAGACGCATATCAATATGAGGTATACCATCTTCTAGGTATACTTCAGAGATGGCCTTAAAACCATATCCTCGATAAAATTCAAGCAGATATTCCTGGGCTCCGATATCAATATCCTGGTTCGGCCATAACTTCTGACAGTGATCTAAAGCAGTGGCTATCAGCTTTTGGCCTAACCCAGTTCCACGACTGGATTTTTCAATGACGACACGCCCAAAACTGACATTATTATAAGATATTCTAGGACTCAGAAGACGTGAATACGCAACCATTTCCCCATGATGATAACCAAGTAAATGATATGCACCTTCAACGCGGTCTTTATTGTCGAGTTCGGGATAAGGACAGGCTTGTTCGACCACGAACACATCGACTCTAAGTTTTAAAAGCTCGTAGAGCTGCTCAGTACTAAGTTGAGAAAAAGCAAGGCAGGTCCAGTTCATTATTGTTCTCATCATCAAAAAATTGTCTTGGAACTTTAACCTAAACAACTTTATTTTGCCTTAAGACTCTAAGCGTTTTTTAAACAGATTGAGGTTGTTCCAATATAAGAACTGTCGGTTTCTCGCACTTAGCAGTCACTGAAAACAAAGGTCAACATGGCCTAATTATCTTGATTTCGAATACGTCTATAGCGCTAGCTAAGGAGTTAAAGCGGTGCCTATTTGAGTGACGATAAACCGCAGACTCTTGAGACAAAGCGTGCATTCGGGATAGGTAGTTTAAGTGCATTAACAGGCCTTATTCCGTTTGAGGTTCACTCCTAAAAAAAGTGATTCATTTTTGATCTGCTGGAACTAACTTGTTAAGGCGTTTTAGCGATACCTTTCAAAGTCGAAACACTTCGCCCAATTTGCATTACCAGCATGGCTGATGGGATTTATGCCGATGGCGGCATTATGGGAGGGGCGACTGTCAGGATAAAGTACCAGCCAAATAATCTGATCTTTCCTGGCGAAGCCTATATTGGCTTATCTAGAGACGTCGTATTCTTGGATGCCCAGCTTGAACTCTACACACTAACTGTCGAAACTATTGTTGGTTAAAGTCTCCCTGAAGCGGAATCCTGCCCCTTGTAGTTAGAGTTTATAGCAAAGTTCGGAAAAGGGGGCGGACCCGAATGGCACTTACTTAAGGGGTTTGATTGTCTCTGTAGGTTGGTGTTGAGCCTCCGGCGAAGCCCAACAAAAGGATGAATGGTTAACCGATGAGGTGAGCCAAACGCTTGTTGTTGAGCTTCGTACCTTAGCTCCAACCTACTGGTATAGGGCGTGCAGGAATGAATACACCAAGAGAAAAGATACTTAAGTAAGTGCCATTCAGGGCGGACACCTTGATAATTTGAACCTATTGTCGGAGCACGACTTATATTCGATCCGTAAATTTTGCCACTACTGCCAGCCGCTTGGAAGTGACCGTTTAGTGCGCAAATTGAAAGTAAGCTGAACGAAAAGCTTGGCCAAATGGGAAGAGGGCGGACGAAGACAAAGCGGTTGCGGTTTACTTGGTTAAAAAATAGTCCCTACGCCCCCTCTTATCCTCTAATATTTCAGCTGTTCTTTAAAAAAATCGATGAAACATCTTAGTTTTCTTGGTGTGTAGTTCAGTTTTGGGTATACCAGAAATACAGGAATTTCAGGCGGTTTATGATTAGCCGTCAAGTCTATCAATGAGCCATCTTCCAGATCACTTTGTATCATATGCTGAAACAGAATGGCGGCACCGATACCCAGTTTCGCCATATTGTACTGGGCTGACAGGTTGTTGACGGTATGGTGCTCTTCTGGGACAAGTACTTTCATCGCAGGATATTGCTGACGGGCCTTCTGTGCAATATTCAGGTAACTCGGCAGCACCTGTGGCAAGCGAAATATATCTTCCATCGATTTAGGACTGCCGTGCTTGGCCACTAGGTCTGGTGCACAACAAACAAGTGGCCGTACTTTAAACATTTCTATAGCCACTAGTGTCGAGTCAGATAATGCGCCTAGCCGAAACGCAAAATCGATTCGTTCATCGGTTAGGTTTAGCATTTCCGGCGTAACGTTTATATTCACCTTTATGTTCGGATATTTCTTTAGAAAAGCCGCTAATACCTTGACAAGTTCTGAACTCGACAACATATTTGGCCAAGTGACAGTAATTGGGCCTCTTGGGTCACTCGATAAGTCTTTAAGCTCGGTTTCGGCATCCTCCATACGCTGTGAAATATCTTTGCAGCGTTCGTAAAAAAGCTGCCCAGCCTCGGTAATAGATAGGGAGCGCGTCGTGCGGTTAAACAACTGCACATCAAGTTTCTGCTCCAGTCGGCCTATTTGTTTGCTAATAGCGGAAGGAGAGTGGTGTAGCTTTTTTGCTGCAGCAGAAAAACTCTTCAATTCGACGACTTCGACAAACAAGTCATAATTGTTCATATAGTCTTGCACTCTTCCCTTGGAATCTAATTTGTTAATGTTAGTTTAAAATGGCTCTTAATTAAAACGTCTCTGTCACAAACATAGTTAAAGGGGGCGGATGGATTGAATTTTGAACAAGTACAACGAAACAGGTAAAACTCTGGTATTGTAGGCATATTATAGGTTAAAAAGGATCGTTTTGAATTATGGAGCAAGACGTTCTCATGTATCCTTGCAAAGCGAATCTGGTGCGTATTTTGTGCATTCAAAAGGATCGCTGTAGGTCGAAGCTAGCTATTTACGAGCCTGTGAATAAGGTTCGCTTTTGCTGGCGGTTTCAACTGGTCAACGCAACACTTTAACGCTCACAGAAGGTGTGCAATTGTTTTGCATCGCTTGACTTCTCTTTTATATGTTTCTTACGACCGAAGCATAACTAGCTAACGCATCAACTCTTGAAAAAGAAGGTTTTGATGTAAAGAAAAGATCACCCTTTTCAAACGCTCTTTTCATCTCTTTATCATCCATAGAGGAAAGTACACTTTCATATTCTTGCGTAAACCAATCAGGAACTTCTTGAGAGTTCATTATAATTTGATATTTGTTTAATGCGAGACCACCCTTACCGGCCAGTGAAGTGCCATTTTCTTCATACTTTTTCTTCATACCGTCATCGAAGGCTTTTCCAGCAGCAATTACAGCCTCATCAGAAATATTAAGCCCTTTAGCTGACCACTCTTGCACCGTGCTTACACCCAGCCCCATCATTAAGCCTTTCTGAAACAGACCGTTCTCACCAGTAAAATCGACAAACTCGCCACTTTTTATCTCTTGTAACATTTTTGATCTTGCTACGTCACTGATTTGCACGGCGTCAGAAGAGTTTTCCTCGACTGGCAAGTTGTTACCACCTATTACGGCAATATTTGTACTGCTTTCTGTCGGCTTAGCTTGGCCCAACGTGGACATATATCCCGAATTGTTCACTATCATAGCTATTGTTCCCTTTATCCATCCAAGAGGAGCAATATTAATGCCATATTAGCCCGACATCTCAGCATCTCAAAATGGTACTAGTAAGCCTCTTCGTGCCATAAGGAGACATCAGGCGCTTAAGGCTATATCTTCATTCAATAGATTTAGTCGGCATCGAACAGCGTTTTTTTGATGGCAGCTTAGAGGTGAAGACCTGATATGAATTAAGCATGATCAAGCGACAAAAACGTCCACACTTAAGACACTAAAGTGTCATATTTTATTCAGGATAATTCAGCCAATCTCAGATTTAAGTGAACGCTGGCTCTTGAGCAAAAGTGATCATTAGGGAAGCGTAGCTTAAGAGCCAGAGAAGCCCTTAATACGTATATTTTTAATGGCTGATCAACCCTACCCTCAGCAGCTTAAAATTTCACAAATCTAAAATAAGTCTATGCACCATATGATGTCAGCAATGGGTTGTGGGTTCTAACGGTCAACGCAACACACTCATTAAAGGGTCCAAAACTC
>Ga0209184_1000244_pt1 | contig 68610 bp, 57 predicted proteins | sample EN8Hudsemesocosm_2_FD_184627 | JGI IMG/M metagenome (GOLD analysis project Ga0209184, IMG submission 184627) | Methane-oxidizing microbial communities from mesocosms in the Hudson Canyon - EN8C Hudson Canyon (SPAdes) (version 2) | ecosystem: Environmental > Aquatic > Marine > Cold seeps | place... | reverse complement strand
CCCCCCACAGAAGACACCTAGCATTAGTTTTTAACAGGCTTGATGATAGCTTAAACAATTTTGGTTTTTTAGATGTCTGAATCATATCAAAAAAATATTAATCCATACGAAATCTGTCGCGAGGAAAAACGATTTTTTCTGTTGAATACTTTTTGATGCTCATAAATAAAATTTCAGTGGAGAGCTGGCCTGGTGCTCAGTCATACCTCCAAGACATTAGTGAGCGACACTCACTAATACAAAAAACACTTTACAAGCATTGAACTAAACAGTAGATAATTACACCATATAAAGCTATATTTTACCTACCACATTAATGAGCGCAACTTACTAATGACTAGAGCACCCAAAGAATCAAGTAGAAGTCGACAACCGAGAACAGTCCGAGAATCGGACATAACCGCAGCTGCATATGCAATTTTTTCTGACAAAGGTTATGAAAAATCGGTCATGAATGAGATTGCAAAACAGGCGGGTGTGGCTGAAGGAACTATCTACAAATATTTCTCCAACAAGCAGGATCTACTCGCACGGGTAATTTCAGTATTTTATACAAAACTCATCGCCAGCACCGAAGCTAGCCTGATAGGAATCAATGGATTTGAAAATCAACTCAGGGTGATTATCAATCGTCATATCCAAACGTTTTTTGAAGACCTAGGCCTGTGTCGATTATTACTTCAGGAGGTCCGCCCTTTGACCAACTACCCTCATTCGGAGGTACATCAACTCACCAAACGCTACAGTGAGATCTTTTTGAATGTAATTGAGAGTGCGATAGACCACGGTGAGATTAGAGACGGTATCTCGCCCCAAACGATTCGCGACATGGTTTTTGGTTGCCTAGAGCATGCGGGGTGGAATGTACTTGCATCAAACAACATCAAAATAAATATGGAGCAGCTTACGAATGAAATTATCACAATCATTCTTGGCGGATTAACGCCAGCCCAGAAAGACTCAGAAGACTTCGAACGTAACTTGATACGCCTTGACGATCTCGTGACCCGCCTGGAAAAAAACAATAACTCAGGGAACTTACCATGACGGCTGAGACGACATTTTTCTTAATCAAGCTATTAGTTCGACCTATCATTGTGAAACCCAATGAAAACCACAAACCTCTAGAGGAATTTACTCATGCACTCTAAATTAATAAATGATGATAAGGGGCTGCAAGTTCTGATATCGAAATTTTCAGACAACCCTCTTGAAGGAGTTGAAAAGAACCTTCGTATAGAAAGCCAACCTGTACCCGACACCAGCATTTTAGATAGTAAAGATGTCATCATTGCCGTAAGAAGCGCGGCTGTTGGCTGGGTCGACCTTCTAATGACTAGTGGCCAGTACCAACATATGCCACCACTGCCCTACACTCCGGGCCTTGAATACAGCGGCGTAATAATTTGGACAGGAACAGATGTTGGCGCAAAAGAAGCGCAAGTAGGTGACCAGGTATTTGTTGACGGTTTTGTGGCCGGGCCCCGTTCTGCTGGAAACTACCAGCAATACGGCGGATTCGCTTCTTATGCGGTCGCACCAGTCAATGCGGTACACCCTATTCCCAATGGGTTTTCCTTTGATCAAGCTTGCAATCTGCTTGGTAGCTACGAAACGGCGTACCATTGCCTCGCGGCCTGTGGCCAGCTTCAAGCCGGCGAAACAGTTCTAATTCATGGTGCATCTGGCGCAACAGGACTCGCAGCCGTACATATTGCTAAAATCCTGGGTGCGACGGTGATTGCCACCGGTCGATCTGATGAAAAATTGAAGATCGTTAAAGAACAAGGTGCCGATCACATCATAAATTGCAAGGCTGAAGAAGGTAAGCAAGGTGTTCGCCGTTTTCGAGATGAGGTAAAAGCACTCACCGGCGGTCGAGGTGTAGAGGTTGTATATGATGGTGTCGGGGGGGACATTTCTTTGGAAAGCATGCGTTGCGTGAGTTTTGGCGCTCGTTTTCTAGTCGTAGGCTGGGCCTCAACACCTTTTGTCGCCAAGGGTAAAGGGAAAAGGGGCGCACCTAACGCAAATATGCTGCCAACCAATCTCATCATGATGAAAGGTCTAAAAGTAATAGGCTGCCCGACAGTAATATCCACGCAACATGATGCCAGTATACGCACCAAAAGATTGAATCAAATCATGAGCTGGGTAGCCGAAGGCTTACTCAAACCCTATATCTCCCACACCTATCCTTTAGCCAACATCAAAGACGCACTGATAGCCAAATGGACGGGAAAAATTATAGGCGGCTGCGTAGTTCACCCTCCATTTAATGAAGAAGTTCATAATAAACAATAACAATAACGAGGTTACATCATGGAGTTAACACCGGAACATAAACAAATCAAAGAGACGACCCGAAAATTTGTCGAAAATGAGATCAACCCTTACATTCTACAATGGGAGGAAGAAGGTCGTTTCCCTGCCCATGAACTATTCAAGAAGCTAGGCAATCTTGGATTGCTTGGCATACATAAACCCGTAGAATATGGCGGAATGGGACTGGATTACTCTTACAATCTGATGGCAGTGGAAGAACATGGACGCGCGATTGCCGCAGGCGTACCCACCGCCATCGGTGTGCAAACAGATATGGCAACACCTGCTCTAGCCCGATTTGGTAGCAGTGAGCTTAAACGGGAATTTCTAATACCGGCGATAACTGGCGACATGGTCGCTAGCATCGCCGTCACGGAACCGCACGCGGGTTCAGATGTCGCTAACATTAAAACAACTGCCCGCAAAGAGGGTGGCGATTACATTATAAATGGTAGCAAAACCTTTATCACCAACGGTAATCAATGTGATTTCTTCACCCTGTTGTGCAACACTAGTGATGATGACCCTCATCACAACAAATCATTAATAATTGTTCCCGCAAACCTACCCGGCGTTGACCGGAGTACCTCATTGAAAAAAATGGGGCTCCATTGTTCAGATACCGCCACGATTTTTTTTGATGACGTGCGTGTTCCACAATCATACCTAATCGGTACTGAGGGAGCTGGTTTTATGATGCAAATGCAGCAGTTTCAGGAAGAGAGACTCTACTGCGCTGCAGGCACTTACCCCACACTGGAAAATATTATCGAAGAGACCGTCCAGTACACCCAGCAACGCATGGCATTTGGAAAACCCATTATTGCTAATCAAGCCGTACAACACCGACTTGTTGAGATGATGACCGAGGTTGCATCACTCAAAGCGCTCACTCATGAAGCATGTACTGCTTATGTCCGCGGGGAAGATGTCACAATATTAGCCTCGATGGCAAAACTAAAGACTGGTAAGCTCGTCCGAACCATTCCTGGTGACTGCTTACAGTATTGGGGTGGCGCCGGATACATGGCAGATAACATTGTTGGTCGCGCATACAGAGACACTCGTATCGTCGCCATTGGCGGAGGAGCCGATGAAGTAATGTGCGGCATTATAGCCAAATTGAAGAACCTGAACCCCAGATAGTTAAGGTATCAGATACAAAACCGGCAAGACTCTTAAAGTCGGTTTGAAACTAAAAATGGACATTGTTTTATCGGCAAAAAATTGTCGCAAATTTAAGGCTCTAAGTAATATTACTTAAATATTCGATAATAAATAATTGATTAGAACCTGGCTCATTTTTTATATTCAGACCGATATTCTTTAGGTGGTATACCAACAATTTTTTTAAAAAACTTATTGAAAGAGCTTAAGTTTGATCCTGCTACTTTGTTTGCAATTTCGATAATTTTTAAATCTGTAGTACGCAGTAACTCTTTAGCCGCTTCAACACGAACACGCTGTAAATACTGATTGGGTGCATCCCCTGTGGCCTGACTAAAACGGCGGCTAAAGTTTCTTGGGCTCATACCTAAATCTGCCGCTACTTCAGCAAAATTCACTTCTTCAGAATAATGTCTCTCTAGCCATTGCTGTGCCGTGAGAACTTGTTGGTCTTTATGGTATTTCAAACCATCAAACTCTACATTCCACTGCGCATAGCTTCGGTTAAAACCAATTAAAAAGCGTGCAGCGACCTTTCGGGCAACTTCAGGGCTATAAACTTGTTCCAACATCGAAATGCAAATATCACACCCTGAAGGAATCGCATTGGCACAATACAAACCACCCGCATTAGTGATAGCACGCTCAGGACGAAGTAAGACGTTAGGATAACGCTGGCGAAAATCTCTTTCATAGGGGGAATATAAGGTAGCCACTTTATTTTCAAGTAAACCCGCTTGCGCTAAAAAGTAGGTTGCATTACTAATCGCCACTAAGGGGCAACCCTGATCATTTAACTGTTTTAACCAGGGTAGTAATTCAGGGTGATATTCTAAGGCGTCTCCAGCACTGCCCCAAAAAGCGGCAATAAAAACCAAGTCTGGTTGGTTGACTGACTCAATGGTGCCATTACTACTTACTTCACTGCCGTTAAAGCAATCTACGCTGCCACCTCTTTTACTAATAATAGTGACACCACCCTGACCTGAGGCATCATCACTTTGGTTATCACCAGCAATACCTGCTGCAACCCAACAAAGGTCTTTTATGAGCATAAGACTCATACCGACGGCTTGATGAGGTGCATAGATAACAATATTTTTCATGGCTTCTCCTTTACGTCAATTTCTGCACCCTAGTTGTTTGATAGCTACTTGGCAGTCATTGCCATCTCTTTGTCCGATAAGCATTAGTTTGCCACCTAAGCTTTAAGCATACTAATCATGCATCCATAGCGATAGATAATAAAGGGAACGGGCCATGAATATGAAAGTTAATTTGAATGAAAAAGCTACTGAGCAATTAGATGGCGGCAAACCTCAAGAACTAAACAAACCTAGAATAGACATAGAGGAAACCCTTGCCTGCCATGATGTAGGTCGTGACAATATGCGTAAATGGTTAGCGCGGACTAAAGAAAATGCTTATCTACAAAATAGTGATTTCATTCATAGTATGCAGTTTTGGTTAGGAGAGGATCATACAAGCCAATTGCATAAAGACTTGAGTCATTATGGCGCTAAGGTCAATACCGAACTCGAATCTCATGCCGCTGAAAATGATTTACGTTTCAACAACCCACGTATTGATCCTTATAATGGCATTGGCGAGCGCATTGACAAAGTCGTTCATCATCCTAGTTATGCGGCGGCAGGCGATATCATTTATGGCTCCGATGTGGTTGCACGTCTCGTCAAAACCGGCGGCCTTAGAGAAGGTATGGGCTTTTATTACTTATCTTGTCACGGTGGCGAAGCAGGTCACACCTGCCCAGTTATTTGTAATTTTGAAACGGCGCGTTTATTACGAAAGTTGGATGATTTCCCTGAACGTAATGAATACATCGCTAAGCTTGAAACGCCAAGTTACACACATAACTTCACCTCCTCACAGTTTCTGACTGAAGTTCAGGGAGGCTCTGACGTCGGTGCCAATGGTACTCGCGCCTGGTATGGTGATGATGGTGTCTGGCGAATTAGAGGTGAGAAGTGGTTTTGTTCTAATGCCGATGCTGAACTGATGGTCATAACGGCTCGCTTTAGTGAGGTTCGAAAAGGAACCAAAGGTCTTTCAGCATTTTTAGTGCCGTCGACCAAACCCGATGGCTCGCGTAATGATTTTACCTTTCGCCGCCTAAAAGAAAAAATGGGCACGAAGGCTTTAGCCTCAGCTGAGATTGATTTTAGAGATGCCTATGCCATTCCATTAGGGCCTGTCGAAAACGGCTTTAACCGCATGATGGAAGAGGTCGTGCATTACTCACGCATTGCTTTGGCTATGTCAGTTTTAGGGATGAGCAATAGAGGTTATCAACAAGTACGCGCTTATGCTGATACCCGACAGGCCTTTGGCGAAACCATTATTAACTACCCTTTAGTACAAGAAAATTTAGCAAATATAAAAGCCAATATTAATGTCTGCCTGGCAGGTACGTTTGCCCTGATTGACCTACAAGACAAAATTGAATTAGGCCGAGAGACACGCTCTGAATATAAAACATTTGCTCGCTTAATGGCGAATATTGGCAAAAGCATTATTTCGCGACGTGGTGTGGATGACCTGCATCATTGTATAGATACCATGGCAGGTAACGGCGCCATTGAAACCACCTCTAGCCTACCAAGATTATTCAGAGATACCGTTATTCAGGAAAACTGGGAAGGTACACACAACACTTTGTACAGCCAGGTTTTAAGAGATTTTTCTCGCTTCGAGCATGACGAAGTTTACATCAGAGTCATTGAAAACATCCTGCAAGAATTTACTGATGCATCCTTGGCTGACTTAGCTCCAGCTAAAGAAGCCTTATCGCGTTTGAAGGTTGGCTTAGATGATTTGCACTCAGCCAGTGAACCACTTAAAACGCTGAAAATAAAAAACATCATAGAAGAAATGGCTGATATTTTTTATTACCTCAGCGCTTTAAAAGAAGCTTACGACCAAGTTGAAAATGGTCAGGGCCATAGTAAATTGAATGCTGCAAAATGGTATGCCCTGGTAAATTTTAATCCCCATAAACCAAACTGGGATGATGAAAAACTGTCGTTAATAGCGAAGGTGATCTCCGCTTCATAAACCAGTAATTTCGCCTCGGAAAGATTTTCCCGGGGCCTATTTATAAATCTTTTATCAATAGGTATGCCATGAGTTTTACACGCAATATTTTTTCGCCTGAACATGAACAATTTCGAGATTCATTTAAACGCTTCCTACAAAAAGAAGTGGTACCTCACCAACAAGAATGGGATGAGGCCGGTATTATCCCTAAAGAAATTTGGCTTAAATGCGGCGAAAATGGTTTTTTAGTCCCTGCGGCAGATGAACAATTTGGTGGCTTAGGTTTAAAAGATTACCGTTATGAAGCCATCATGACAGAAGAGCTTGCGTATATTAATGAATCTGGGTTGGTGCTGGCACTACATAATTCGATGGTCGCTCCTTACATTCTAAAATATGGAAATGATGAACAAAAAGCCCGTTTTATTCCACGCATCGTTAGTGGCGACAATGGCATATTAGCCATTGCGATGACGGAGCCTGGTGCAGGAAGTGATCTAGCCGGTATGAAGACCCACGCTAAAGATATGGGGAATTATTGGTTATTAAATGGTTCTAAAATTTTCATTACCAATGGCAATAATGCAGATATCATCATTGTGGCGGCTAAAACAGACCCAGAAAACCCTCATAGTATGGGTTTGTTTATCGTTGAACGCGGCATGGAAGGTTTTAGTCGTGGCAAGCCTTTGAAGAAGATGGGCATGAAAGCCCAGGATACCTCAGAATTGTTTTTCGAGAATGTGATAATACCTAAAGAAAATTTACTTGGGGACCCAAGTCAAGGTTTTATTTATATGATGCAAAAGCTGGGTGCAGAACGCTTATCACTATGCGTCGAAACCATCGCTAGCGCCGAGCGAGCGCTCCAAGACACGCTTATTTATGTAAAAGAACGTCACGCCTTTGGCAAACCGATTGGAAAATTTCAGAATACACAATTCAAATTAGCTGAATTACAAACCGATGTAAACATCGGCCGAGTTTATACCGACAAAATGATCGAATCTTTTAATGAAGGAACCTTAGATGATGCGACAGTATGCGGAGCCAAGTTCTGGTTAACCGATATGCGCTGCAAGGTGGTCGACGAATGTCTGCAATTTTTTGGGGGCTACGGTTATATGCAAGAATATCCTATCTGTAAAATGTATCTGGATGCACGTATTGGTAAAATATACGCTGGCTCTAACGAAATCATGAAAGGTTTTGTCGCCAAAGCTATGGGGTTATAGTGTAGCGTAGAATTTAACACTAGCAGCCTCTTGGAGTCCATTAACTGTCATCAGGTGATTAATGATGTTGCTGTTTAATAGTCGATTTAAGCTTCACTATTTCAGAATATTTGATGGCGGTTTTGTTACGATGAGCGGTCATTATTTTTGCTTGATCAAATGACAAAACACCCGCGAGTAAGTCAATAAGCTACCTTGTTTAGATAAGGATAAGCAGCAAAAAACGTCACTCCTACTAACGTCCATATTAGGTTACTTCTAAAAATTAAACGCATTGAAGTGGTCAACTAAATTTAGAAAAGAATTCTGCCAAAGCTCTTACCTATTAGTACCTAACGATGGGTAAGGTTGTTTTTAGCCGTAGCGTTCTAACTTCTTAGATGCTTCTAGAGCTTTCTCGTAACTCGAACCAATTTTGTTGTATAACTGCTTCGGGAGAAAACCTTCTTCATATGTTTCGCCATCACTTTGATGGTACATCTCAGCGATCTCAAAGTGCTCTAGACATAGTGAAATTCCATTTTCTTTTACATAACCACCACAAGGCATCAGAGATCTATCAGTAATATGATGGACGTCTATATTTTCAGCTATTTTGCAGATTACACATTTTTCCCTATCTCTTTTAAATACTGAATCGCGAAATTTCTGACGGATCATCTTCTTTTTAGCACTCATGAAAAACCTTTATTCTTTTTGGGTTTCAGGATACATAACGCTGTTATCAGACATCGCTCTCCTAAGAACTGTTTGCCCGTTTTTCACCGTTTACTGATAAACAAATTATAATCGGCACATCAAAAATAGAGGGGTACCTCTTATCCGATATTATGTTATTACCAATCTTCTATTTCCCCCCTAAGAAATTGCTACCTTGCTTCTCATAAACTAATTTCAACGCTATCGATTTTCCAACCGTTTTCTTTAATCATACTAACCACTTGTTTTTCCATCCCCCCGTTACCATTCCCACAAATGTCTCTTTGAGTGTAGGTTAAAGTAGCTGAACTTTCAGTTTGAATTTTATCGGCGAGCGTTATTTCCTTACATTTTGCGACGGATTGAGAAAAGCTAGAATAAAACTTAATCACCTCCTCTTCTGATTTTTTCATTTGTACCATATACCGAGGAAATGATGATTTAATTTCGGCAAGCTTACGTTCGGTGAAAAATATTGTTTCCTCTACAAAAGGAAGCCCTTGAATCACTCTGTTGTTATAGTCTAAGTAAATTTGATTTGGATCTTCTGCTGCCCCGCAACCAGACAAGAAAAGTAAACCAGCAGCTAGTGAGGAATTAATTAAGATCTTTTTTGATTTCATCTCCAATGCTTTTCCTTTGAATCAATTATTTAATAAGTAATTATGCTAGCCCAACTAAAAATCGCAATTACGGATGTGATTCACTTCTTGAACTGAACATTTAGAGTTTCGATGCCAATATATTATGACAAAAACTCTCTGCCCGCATTCCTATTATTAAAAGATCGTTGATAAAGCAACTCGCACGAATAAGACACTTGCCATCTTGCTAAAGTGGAGAAAAATTGATGATTTCGTGTGTCTTATTTGTGACAAAGCAGACACTCGATTTACTCAAAATGCTTGACGCTGGAAAAATGAGGATAGTCATATTCGTGCCATTTAAATCACAGAGCAATAGGCTTATTTGGCCTAATTATTTTAATTTAATCAACGCCTATAACAGTTGTTCGACAAACTCGTGATATCACAATTCGGTATATTGTTTTGCTGCATACCAAAGAAAGTAAAAACAAACACTCAAGGTTCTTGCTCACCCTTTATAGTTAAAATTTCTTTTTGAAGAATATGATTTCGGCCTCGACCTAGGCAGCTCTAAGGTATATATAAAGAATTATTTAGACCATTGAGATCGTTCCAAAATGGATAAATTTTCTTAATTGTAACCCCTACATAGTTACTCTGATGAACACCTAACTAAATACTTTCGTAATTGAAAATTGAAATGAAGCACCCTTGTCACAATCAAGAAACTTAAAGTCACCATTTAACTTATTATAAATAATGTTTTTTATGACACTCATCCCTAAGCCAACGTTACCTAGCGTGCGCCGCGTCGTAAAAAAGGGCATAAAAATGTTCTCTTTGACTTCCTTGTTAATCCCGACACCATTATCGCTGTATAAAAACTCAATATGATACTCTTTATTCATCACCTGGATCTTTACTTCGCCATCAGACCTGTCTTCGAAACCATGAATTACAGAATTTTGAACCAGATTAATAATGACCTGCCCCAACAACTCTGGAATAGTGTCAATATTCAGGCCATCTTCGCACTGAAGATCAATAATATGATTCCCTTCTAAAGTTAAGTTGATCATTGAATTACAAAGATCTTGCAGATATTTTTTTAAATTAATACGTTGAACTTCACTGGGCAGCTGGCTGGCCGATAACTGCTTAAAGTTCCTAATTAAGTCAGCAGCTTTCAATAAGTTATATTCAGTCAGCTTACAAGCTTTATCTATGTCGCCAAGCCTTTCTTCAAAGTCATGCTTTTCAAGACTTTTATTCGCATAATGATCTTTCAAATACTTTATATTATCTTGAGATGAAGAAATTGCAGTTATCCCTATGCCAAGAGGTGTGTTTATTTCATGAGCAACCCCTGTAACCAGTTGTGTCATACTGGCAACCATTTCTTTCGCTAGAAGTTTTTTATTAATAACTAAAAGACTCAAATGCTGCTGAATAAATTCCTGCATTTTATCCAAAAGCTCATTGATTGTGTCACTATATGCATTTTCCTCTTTGTCCAAAATGCAAAGCGTTCCGAAAGGATCACCATTTGGGTAATTTAACGGCAAACCAAGATATGAAATCATATTTAGCTTAACATCAGGGTTATCCTTCCAGTAATGGTCAGTTAAAGCATTAGGAATGAAAAGTTTCTTTTGCGTTTTTATAACATGCTCACAATATAAACCTGAACCCTCAAAAACCTCGCTAGCTCCTTTTTTATATGGATTACCCTCTGTTTCACTTGATGAAAAAACCTCAATTCGATCGTCATTTAGTCTCATTATCAATGCTGCGGGAATGTTGGCCAGTTTCGCTAAAAGGTTTAATAAGTCCTGCCAACTTCTAAGTGTGTCTTGAGGTATTTGAACTTGCATGATGGCTACTTCTGAATTTTCTATATGATGATAAAAATAAATGAAACGTTATTAGATAAATAGTTGCTTACCACTGATAAGTCAAATCATACCACCACGCATCTTTATCGATATATTTGTAGATGATTTTCTGGTTGCAACATGACTCAGTTGGTATAAAAGCGGCTAGGAAAGTTCCCTGCATCTAAGTAAGAATTTGAGGGCGGGTAAAACTGTAGTTCAAGCATTTTTTGCTCGTTGCCCTATAGCTGTCATTCACTAGTTTAAACCGCCCCAAAACCCTTCATTGATTCTTCTTTGTAAAGGGTTAGCTTTTTGCTTATTCCGTTAATTATACCAACTAACGAAATGGCCGTTTCCTCATTAAAGCTCAATCGCTCAGCGTCTTAGTTGCAAGACACACATGACCTGAACAGACAAAGTATGGTTCTTTTCAGGCTGGAATGACTATATAGTGGCAGAACTTACTATTTAACCTCAATTAATCAAGTGCTCTATTGCATGAAGTTGCAGCATGGTTTTAGTGATGTCTTATCTCCTGTAGAGCTCGAGAAGAAGTATTTTAGTGAAGCTGAAAAATGCTAATTAGTGGTGATTTAAATTGAGAGAACTCCAAGCTTCAGAGCTTGTGAAAAACTACCAAGTGAGAATAAATTTAATGATTTTATTTCGTAACTTCATTGGCTCTGTCAAGCCTTTCATATTGCTTTGCTTACTCATGGCAGAATTTTCCTTTGCAGCGGAACCAGAGAAAACGATTGTTCTTGGTGTTACTGAACCCGCCTTGAAAAGTCCACAAGTGCAATTTGCGAAAAGAATTTATAACGACATCTTTGAAGATCTAAACTATAAATTGAAGATAGAGGCTTTGCCTTCTATTCGCCTTGCTATCCAAACGAAAATTGGTGCCATAGATGGAGAACTTATTCGTATGTCAGGCTATGGGAACACGCACCCGCACTTAACAAGAGTTGATGAACCAATTTTTGAATTCGTTGTCGCCATTTATAGTAATGACAAACATTTAAACGTGGCTAGTTGGGGAAGTCTCGAAGGCCTGAACGTTGGCTACAGGAGAGGTGTGAAAGTAGTCGAAAATGAATTAATTAAAGTATTAAAGGAAAGTGATCTAGTTCAATTTACAGATGTTCCCCGTGCTTTAAGAATGTTATCGATGAAAAGATTAGACGCTTATGTTGGGGTCGAATCCATCACGGATGATTATTTAATGAGTCAGCCTGAGAAAATAGTATCAAATATCTTCAAAGTGTTGAAGCCGAAGGAGGATAGCGCACATCTTTTTTTGGGGGAGAAGTTCTCTTTTCTTGCCTCGAAGATATCTATAGCGCTGAAAAACATGAAGCATTCTGGCAGGTATGATGAAATTAAAAAACAGGCAAAACATGATTAATCCTTACTCAAAACCAGCACTTTTCAATCATTCCAAAGGGATCGCTTTGCTCAATTTCAATACTTCAATTAATTCTCAGGCTGCCGGTTTTGTCCTTATCTAAATAAGACAACTGAGTACCTTACTATAGGGCTTTCAAGCTATTCTTCCTCCAACACCATACTTCCGCTTTCACATCCAATTACAGACATTCGAATTAAAAAAGCCCCGACTTGGGGTCGAGGCTATGCTTACCGAAAACTCTGCCGCGATTATAGGTGAACCCTCAGAGCGCGATGTTCCGGTTAAAAGATGTAGCCATATAGATACCCCGCACCTATTGCCATCCCTATAATCACAGCGAGAAACGCGGTAATCATTTGGTTCTTAAAGATAGACTTCAACAAGATCACCTCAGTGAGACTTGCACCAGCACTACCGATAATAAGTGCCATGACAGCGCCTAAGCCCATTCCCTTGGCTGCAAGCGCAGCACTCAGTGGAATCACTGCCTCAGCCCTAATATATAAAGGTATACCAATTATCGCTGCAACCGGAACCGCTAACGGGTTGTCCTTACCGGCCATTGCAGACACAAACTCAGTCGGCATAAAGCCATAGATCATGGAGCCTAACGCAATACCACCCATCAGATACGGCAATACTTTCTTAAAATCGACCCAGGTTATCTGCCAAATGGCTTTCCACTTGTTGACTGGCACCGACTCCCCGCTAGCACTACCACACGCAGAAGTTTTAGGCTCCACATAGGATTCAGTCTTGATGAAACGCTCAAACCCGAGTTTTTCAAGGCTATATCCGGAAATCACCGAAACACCCATGGCCATCACAAAATAGAACATAGTGACGCCCAAACCAAAAGTTACTGCAAACAATCCGATAATGATTGGGTTTAACAGTGGGCTCGCAAAAAGAAACACCATCATAGGGCCGAACCCAGCTTTGGCCCGTAACAACCCTTTTAGAAAGGGAATAGTTGAGCATGAGCAGAAAGGGGTGATTGCTCCTAATAAGCCTGCAACGAAGTAACCCTTGCCGTTCTTGCCACTCAATATTGCCTGTATTTTTGAGGGAGGTATATATTCTTGCAGTATGCCTACGATGTAGCTAATCAATAGGAACAGTAATGTTAGTTCGACAGCCAGAAAGGCAAACATACCCAACGCCTCTTGCACCATATCATAAGTAATATTCATTGTTTTCTTTCCCTTCTATACTTCCAGAATAGTCGAAAGATATAAAATTCAAGATGATCTGTCAATATATTTCTGGTAATATCGAAATATGTTTTTTATTGGAGGCAGAGCATGGACATTGACCAAATAGCAAAAGCACTTAAAGAGCTGGGGCACCCCACGCGACTTGCCGTCTATAAGCAATTGGTCAAAGCAGGAAGCCAAGGTATTGCTGTTGGTGTGGTGCAAGAAACGCTGGGGATCCCCGGCTCAACCCTGTCACACCACTTGAAAGGCTTGGAAGCAGCGAGGCTTATCTGCCAGCGCCGAGAGGGACGAACCCTATTTTGTGTGGCTCAATATGAGCAGCTAGCTTTGGTCATTGGTTTTTTACAAGAGGAATGCTGTGCAGATGAGAGCACGTAAACCACTATTTAGAAACCAAGCTCCAACTTGCTCTAGGTCCGTAATGGCTCGTTTGAGGCTAAAATTCTAGATTTTCTTATACCATTGAGTTTTTCAACCTTAAGCAGAAAAAATTGCGGTTATGTGCGTCACCAAATTAGAAGAAAAGAATTCAATTGACAGCTTTTGGGCATCGGTTTCAGTTAATAAGTCTGAACAGAAGGAGTTTTGTGGCCAATTCATATGACCGCAGTTGAATACAGACAAGAAATATTTGGTTCAAACCATTAAAATTAAGAACATAGCTGTTTATTCTTAGTAGCCTCTACCCTGTTGCAGGCTTTTATTACTGTCACTAACACATTCAAATAGCGTTAGTTTTTTACCTGTTTTATATTCAAGTAACATTTCTTTGAAAAAAATCTCACTAACTTCTTGACCTGTGCCTTAGACACAGGACTAGTATTCTTATCAAGCAAGAGAAGTTACTTTATAATTTTGGATTTATTTTGATGAAGCTACTATTTACAAACATCGCAAAGAAGGCTTTTATAGCATTTATGCTACTAAGTTTGTCGATGTCGGCACTTAGCTTTCAAAACGATACCGTTATTTTTCAAGATCGTAATACTATAAACATTAGTCACTTTATTGATGATATAGACACTGTAATGGAAGTTCGTTATGAGTCAGATCATTGTAACAATACATCTTCTTCTCAGCACTGTAACAACTGCACTCATTGCGTAGTTGTTTCAATGACACAGCAAGTTATCGCTCACAGTCTATTTACCAGCGTTAATAGCGTTACACTATTTTATTCAGAAAAGAGAATAGAGATTCCATTTAAACCTCCTCGAATTTAATGCATTAAAACCATGGCATTCAGAACGTACTGCTAGCTTAGGCGAGAGTCACTAGACTCAAAATCATTTTGTCTAAGTCATAAAATTATATTTGAGGAATTTATTATGAAAACTATTACAACTATCATTGCTACAATCGTTATATCTTTACCTTTAACTGCTTTCGCTGAAGGCGGCTATTTATGGGAGAAAAAACAACTTCAAAAGCCAACAGTATTACAAACCAGTGTTGCTAAGAAAATGGGACACACAGCGGCCGAGCATAAATTTATGATGACTGAATCTTCCAAGCCATCTGATAACAACCAGTTAGGTAATGCTCATAGTCATATCGCAAAGCACGAAAATCACATGGCAATAGATCATAAGCGTCATGAACTGGGTGAACAGCTTAATACGAGAAGATAGAAGAAACATGTAGTCCACATTTGAGCTCCCTATTAAGGGAGCTCTTTTTTGTATACATACAGTTTTAGATCCTTATTCAAACGTTATAAACTCCGGTGGTCACAAAAATACCTTTTTCACCTTATGTTCAGTACAAACTGTAGCCGTCAACTAGATGATTACTTCTTAGAATAATATTTCTACGATATTGTTCGACCTTCATCAGACACCAGCTTGTCAGAATAGGTAACGACTTCGGCATAGTCCAAAGCTGCTCTCTATTTTTCAAAAAATTGCGCGCTTTCCTCGAATATTTTTAACTCTTCTGAATTAGCGTCATTGAGTTTATATCGACAGAAAAAACACACCCGTTAATTTGAAAAACACAAACAGTAATTGCTTACTCCTTGAAAATTAATTAATGGCTATGATTGTTAGACTCAAATAAGAAATGTACGAATGCTTCCAAGCCTGGTGCTAACATTTTCCAACGCGGCATGGTTTCATCATATCCACCTTTAAATCATTATTCTCCTTGCTGCTCATTGTGACCCTCCGAATGTCGATCTAAATTGGTCTGAGATTGCCGACACCCATCTTCTAGCCCTTTTTGATAGACGCGATTCTCATCATCACGACTACCTTCAGTACCGTAAAGATTAGGGTGAACATGAGTGCTATGCTTATGTCCCTTGTGCATAAAAACGTGCATAAGGGGGCACGCTAATAAAATTAGATATGGCAAAAACTCAAACAAATGTTCTTTATGTTCAACGAAGAAAATGTAGCTAGCAGCGCTAATTAAACATATTGTTGCGAAACATTGAGGAGACGTCAAAAATGTTTTTTTGTAGTCATAACCTTCTCACTAGTCACTAACGATAAGTTCACCTCGATACATCTGCATCTGACAACCAAATGAATACGTACCCGCTTCAAGCTTTGGTAACTGAATTGTTTTAATTTTATCTACCGCTAATTCTTCACTAATATCTAAAGCAGAGAAAACCAAGGTTGCCGCACAAGGTGAAGCGTCTTTTCGCATAAAAAAAAGACTTGTTTCTTTTCCTGACTCTATATTTATTCGTGATGGAGAATAAACTCCGTTTTCTACAATGATCATATGTTTTCCGTTACTTTCACCCATACTTTTAGGTGTGATTTTAGGTGTAGAGAACCAGAACCACCAAACAATGCCCGCAATCAATACTATTCCGAACAGGTTAATAAATATCATCATTAACACTCCTTTCTTTTAGTGTTCTTCGGCTTTAAAGAAACGCAACCTATTTGCATTACTGACAACCGTTAATGAAGAAAATGCCATCGCCGCACCTGCAATCACCGGACTCAATAACACGCCAAAAACTGGATAGAGTAAACCTGCTGCCACGGGCACTCCTGCTGCGTTGTAAAAGAAGGCGCCCAAAAGATTTTGTTTAATATTTTTCAACGTCGCTTTGCTAACAGCAATGGCATCGGCCAAGCCATGGAGTGACCCCCTCATGAGCGTAATATCAGCACTTTCTATGGCGACATCGGTCCCTGTACCTATCGCAAACCCTACATCAGCCATCGCTAATGCCGGTGCATCGTTAATGCCATCGCCCGTCATCCCGACAATTTCACCCTTCATCTGTAACTCTTGAACTTTATTTGATTTATCTTCAGGAAGAACCTCAGCAAAGAACTCTGTTATACCTACTTTTCTGGCGACTGCTTTTGCGGTTTCTCTATTGTCACCAGTTAACATCACAACGCGAATACCATTACGCTGTAAGCGTTGGATAGCTGAAATTGAGTCTTCCTTAATGGGGTCTGCGACGGCAATAATAGCTGTAAATACGCCATCTATTGCAAAATACATCGGGGTTTTCGCATCTGCCGCCAGTCGCTGAGCATGTTCGACATAATTGCTTAATTCAATATTTTGTTCGTGCATCAACTTTTCATTGCCGAACAATACTTTTTTCCTATCAACCAGGGCTTCAACTCCGTGCCCTGCTATTGCATGAAAGTCACTTACTTCAAGCAGTTCAAGATCGAGCTCTTTTGCAGATTCGACAATAGACTCTGCTAGGGGGTGCTCAGAACCTGATTCCAAACTGGCAGCTAACTGAAGTACCCACTCTTTGCCCTGCCCTTTGGCTATAGCCTCCTCTGCAACGATAACATCAGTTACCTTGGGGGTGCCTAGTGTGATCGTTCCGGTTTTGTCGAGAATCATCGCGGTTATCTTGGAAGTCGTTTGTAAGGCTTCGCCATTTCTGATTAAGACACCTGCTTCAGCAGCTTTACCCACGCCGACCATTACTGACATAGGTGTCGCCAAGCCTAGTGCGCAGGGGCAAGCAATGATCAGTACCGTGGTTGCAGAGACTATCGCAAAGGCAACAACAGGTTCTGGGCCAAAATTCAGCCAGACTAAGGCGCTTAAAACTGAAATAATCATGACGACCGGCACAAAGTAAGCCGCGATGACATCCGCCATACGACCAATAGGCGGCTTAGAATTCTGCGCTCGTTTCACCATATTGATAATTTGCGCTAGAACGGTATCTTTTCCTACTCGGTTCGCCTTAAAAATCACTGAACCTGTTTTGTTGATAGTGCCAGCGACTAACTCATCATCTACCCCTTTCTCAACAGGCATCGGTTCACCTGTCAGCATCGACTCATCAACGGTCGTATGCCCACTTAGAATCAAACCATCAACAGAAATTTTTTCACCTGGTCTAACACGTACTTGATCACCCAGTAATACATTTTCTATGGGGATATCTATTTCATTACCATCTCTGATGACTCTAGCTGTTTTCGCTTGAAGCCCGATCAATCGTTTAATCGCCTGAGATGTCCGCCCTCGAGCCTTAAGCTCTAAAGCCAAACCTAAGTTAATGAGACCTATAATCATCGCGGTCGCTTCAAAATAAACATGACGAGCCATTTCAGGTACAGCGGAAGGAAAAAATACCACGACCATAGAATAGATCCAGGCAGCCCCAGTTCCTAAAGCAATTAAGGTATCCATATTAGCGCTATGGTTTATAAATGATTTCCATGCACCAATATAAAAGTGCTTTCCTGAGAAATACATGACGGATGCAGTCAGTATGCCCACTATCAGCCAGACACCTTGTTCAGTGGGCGTAGAAATCGTCATTTCGCCAATAAAAAGTCCGTAAAGCATCAGCGGTACACCTAACGCTAAAGCAATGGCCATTTCACGCATCAACTTCTTGTAATAGGCTTCGTCCGCCTTTTCTTTTTCCTCTAACGCATCACTATCTGATTCATTAGAACTCGGTTTAGCGTTATAACCCGCCGACTCTACCGCATGAATTAAGTCATCATTTGATGCAATACCTGTGACGCTTACCGTGCGTTGAGCGAAGTTCATCTCTGCATTGGTCACACCCTGTAACTGTTTTAATGCTTTTTCTATTTTACCCACGCAGCTTGCACAGCCAGCTCCTTCAATAATAAGTTCTTGCACCAAAGATTCCTGCTGCTTTGTGTCACTGTTTTTATTAACTCGCGCATGCTTATGGCTCATACATTGTCTCCGACCCCATCACTCAGAAGAGATTAACGCCTAATACGTTTTCTCTATTTGTTTACTCTGAGTTAAGAATTTACACCTATGTCTTAATCACAGGTCAATAGAAAAAATAAGCACTTAGGCACTTTGACGTATGTCGATGTCATCCCACATTTCAATCAGGTCGCAGACTGAGTCACCATCAGGCATACTATCTGGCATGCTCGTCCACGTGTCTGCAGCATGTTGCATATGATCAAGAAGTGATTGTAATTCTTGAATTTCATTTCTAGTATCATCTATATGTTTATAAACAATTTCTCTTACTCGGCAGCAAGGAGATTTACCCGTTTTAGACATGCGAATTATTTCTTCAATCTCGGTAACGGCAAAGCCCAAATGCCTAGCTTTTAGAATGAAAACTAGTCGTTTTTCATCATCAGTAGCGTAGTTCTTATAGCCATTAACTGCACTCTTGGTCGGAGTAAGTAAGCCTATTCGAGTGTAATACCTAACCGTATCCGGTGTGACCTTTACTTTTTTTGCTAGATCATTGACGCGCATTTTAAACCTCCTATTTAGCTAGGCTCCTCCTATTTCATTTACAAAGGAGAAGCATTCAAGCGCTTTGTTATTGTCCTTATATGTTGATCGGACTATGCATACCGGCCTCATAATGACCAGGAATGTTACAAGCCACTTCAATCTCCCATGCTTTATCGAAAGTCCAAATCAGTGTTTCAGTTGAACCTGGCTTAACTGTTATTGAAGCACCTCCTGGGCCATGATGCATATTTGGGTTTTCCATCATCATTTTTCCATGACTTACATGTTCATTTTTAGTTCCGATGGAAAACTCATGAGCAATAGCACCTTTATTGGTAACGATAAACTTAATGGTTTCACCCTCTTTTATGTTGAATGGCTCATGCGTAAAACGCATGTTATCGCCTGCCTCTACCTCGATGGAGCGGCTAACATTACTCTCTATTCCCGGCTTTCCAGCTAATGAATCACCATGACCCATTCCACGTCCTTCACCATGTCCATCTCCATGATCCATTCCGTGAGAACCTTCTTTGGACACGTCCTTATGATGATCTTTCATCATAGTACCGTGGCTATCGTTTTCTGTTCCATGCCCCATACTTCCATGATCCATAGCACCGTGATCCATCTGACCTTTATCCATTTTTTCATGATGACCTGATTCAGCCATGTGATGACCGTCTTCATTATCATGGTCGTAATTAGCACAAGCTGTCACAAATAAAGCGGTGCTTATCATTAGAGGGGCAAATATCTTTTTCATTTAATTTTCTCTGTGTGGTAGTTAGGTTATAAGTCTTTAATTGATATTAGTTCATTTATCTGTGTGACCGTGATCATACCGTCATTTTGCGAATTGACTTGGCAGGATGCCTTTATCGCTTTCTTTACATTGGGCAGTTGCTCGTCATTAATGACCAACTCAAATTTGGAAACTTGATCGGACCAATCACTCGCGTAAAAATTGGGGTTACAGCTGTAACCCCTGATTTTCAAAAAATGCACGCAACATAAATCGACATGTTTTAGGGCTTCTTCTAAAGCCAGTTCGTTTTCACCTGGAATTAAAATTATGACACGTGAATAGGTCATATTTCTCTCCTTATTATGTTCAAGATTCATCAGATTTAGCTTGTTTAATGTTAGCTTGCTTCCAAACAAAAAATATCGCAGGTATAACCAGTAATGTCAGTACCACGGTACTAATCATGCCTCCGATCATTGGGCCGGCTATTCTTTGCATCACTTCAGAGCCTGTACCACTGCCCATCATGATCGGAACAAGACCTACGATGATTGCCATTACTGTCATCATGATCGGCCTTACCCTTAAACCAGCACCTTGCATAACTGCTTCACGAACATCATCTTTAGAAAAAACACGCCCCTCATTAATTGCCTCTGCTTGTAAGCGTTTATAGGATTGGTTGAGATAGACCAGCATTAATACACCTATTTCAACCGCGACCCCCGCTAGTGCGATAAAACCGACAGCCACGGCAATTGACATGTTGTAATTCAACAAATACATCAACCAAAGCCCACCAATTAAGGCAAACGGTACAGTTCCCATGATGATCAGTACTTCGATCATATTTCTGAAATTCAGATAGAGTAGTAGCATGATTATGGCGAGTGTTAGAGGTACAACAACGGTTAAACGTTCTTCAGCCCGTTTCATATATTCATACTGCCCAGACCAAGTAATTGAGTATCCGGCTGGTACATCAACTTGTTCAGTTACTATCCGCTGCGCCTCTTTGACATAAGAACCCAGGTCACGTCCTTGAATATCTACCAGTGTCCAGCCATTTAAACGAGCATTTTCGCTTTTTATGCCTGGTGGGCCATCCGAGATATAAACATTGGCCACATCCGCGAGCGTCACTCTTTGCTTGGTCGGCGTTACGATAGGTAGTAACTTCAGCTTTTCTTCAGAATCACGATAGGCTTGTGGGTAACGTACATTAACCGGATAGCGTTCTAATCCCTCGACCGTTTCGGTGACATTCATGCCACCAATGGCGGCACGCACCACTGATTGAATATCCGCAATCGAGAGCCCAAAGCGAGCAGCCCTAACGCGATCAATATCAACTTTAACGTAACGACCACCGGCCACACGTTCCGAATACACCGATGCCGTGCCTTCAACTTGGGGCAACACCTCTTCTAAACGTTTTCCAATTTTCTCTATTTCACTGAGATCTGGTCCTGCTACTTTGATACCCACGGGAGTTTTAATACCTGTCGACAACATATCGATACGGGTTTTAATCGGCATGACCCAAGCGTTCGTTAAGCCTGGAAATTTCAATAGAGAATCAAATTCTTTACGCAAACTTTCTGAGGTCAAGCCTGCACGCCATTCGCTTTTAGGTTTCAATCGTATAAAGGTTTCAATCATTGTTAAGGGAGCAGGGTCTGTTGCGGTGTCGGCCCGACCAATTTTACCAAAAACAGAGATGACTTCAGGTACGGTTTTAATCAATTTATCCGTTTGCTGAAGTATTTCCCTTGCCTTACCGATCGACAAGCCGGGGTAAGTAGTAGGCATATACATCAGGTCACCCTCGTCGAGCGGCGGCATAAACTCACTACCTAACTGAGTAGCAGGCCATAAGCCAATACCAAGCGCGATAAAGGTAAAAAGAAGCACTGTTTTCGGGAAATTCAGTACGCATTTGATAACAGGTTTGTAAGCAGCAATCATCAGTCGATTGAGTGGGTTTTTATGCTCTGGTGTCACTTTACCACGAATAAAATAGCCCATTAAAACGGGCACTAGGGTAATGGCTAATATAGCGGCTGCCGCCATTGCGTAGGTTTTGGTAAATGCTAATGGTGCAAACAGTTTTCCTTCTTGCGCTTCAAGCGTAAATACCGGTAAGAAACTCATCGTGATAATTAACAGCGAAAAAAATAATGGCGGACCAACTTCTACGGCAGCCTGCGTAATCACAGTCCAACGATTTTCATCCGTAAGTTCGGTATTTTCCATGTGTTTATGTACATTTTCAACCATCACAATTGCACCATCTACCATGGCTCCGATGGCAATTGCGATACCCCCGAGCGACATAATATTGGCATTCAAGCCCTGCTGATACATGACGACAAATGCTGCTAAGATGCCAACAGGCAAACTGATAATGACGACTAAAGAGGAGCGAAAATGAAAGAGGAAAACGCCGCAAATTAGCGTGACTACGATGAATTCTTCCAAGAGTTTTTCATATAAATTATCAATCGCATTGCCGATAAGCGTCGAACGGTCATAGGTCGTAACGACTTCAACCCCCTCCGGCAAGCCTTTTTTTAACGCTTCCAGTTTTACTTTTACATTATCAATCACCGTTTGTGCGTTCTCACCAAAACGCATCACAACGATACCTCCGACCACTTCACCTTCACCGTCTAACTCGGCAATGCCTCTGCGCATTTGCGGCCCTAAGCGAATACTCGCCACATCTTTGAGCATTAATGGCGTGCCCTTCTCATTTATTCCAAGTGGAATATTTTCAATATCTTCAACGCTTTGCAGGTAACCACTAACACGTACCATATACTCAGCTTCAGCCATCTCTATAACAGATGCACCGGTCTCTTGATTCGCTTTCTTAACGGCCATACCGATATGTGAAAGTGGTATGTTGTAAGCCCGTAAAAGGTTTGGGTCGACTTCAATTTGATATTGTTTGACCATACCACCTATTGTGGCAACCTCTGATACACCAGGCACTGTTTGAAGTTCATACTTTAAAAACCAGTCTTGAATACTGCGTAATTCAGACAAGTCATGCTGCCCGGTTTTATCGACTAAGGCGTAGAGATAAACCCAACCTACCCCCGTTGCATCAGGCCCTAATTGTGGTTTTGCTGAACGCGGTAAAGTACCTGCAACTTGATTTAAATATTCAAGCACACGAGACCTAGCCCAGTAGAGGTCGGTACCGTCTTCAAAAATCACATAAACATAAGAATCACCAAAGAAAGAAAAACCTCGCACAGTCATCGCACCAGGTACAGAAAGCATCGCTGTGGTGAGTGGGTAAGTAACCTGATCTTCAACCACTTGCGGCGCTTGTCCCGGATAACTCGTTTTAATGATGACTTGTACATCAGACAAGTCCGGAATCGCATCGATAGGCGTATTGTGGACAGAAAATGCACCGATACCAATCAAAATAGCGGTCCCCAGCAAAACAAAAAAACGATTCGTAATTGACCAGCGAATAATTGCGACGACCATTATTTCGCCTCCTTATTTATCGCCATAATCAAGTAGTTAAAGTCTTTGTTTTTCTGCACTTCAAACTGAATCATGTCCCCTTCTTGAATTTCATTAAGATCAACCGATTCAGATACTTGAAAGTCCATTTTCATAGTCGGCCAATCCCACTCAGGTATAGGGTCATGCGTTAGATTAACCATACCTGCCATAACTTTGTTAACTCTTCCTTTTGTACGTACAGAGTTTGAAGCTGATGCCTCGTCTATATTTTTCATACCGAATGGCGACTCACCCTGCTCTAGTCGTGCTAGTTCTGCATCAATATTTGATTCAGAGTCAATTAAAAATTGCGCTGAAGTCACAACTCTATCGCCCTCGTTAAGCCCCTTTAGAATCTGGATGCGAGAACCAAGCTCTATTACATCTGAAGCATTGCCACCTGGAGACAAGAAAATGCCTTCAAACCCCGCTTGAACCAGCACCGATTTGTACATACCATCGCCTAGTGCTTTCACTACACGCGTATGATTTCCCGCTTTAATAAGGGCTTGCTTAGGTATGGAAAGAGAAGTTTCTTCATTTCTACTTAAAACTCGCAAGTTTGCTAGCATGTTTGGTTTCAAAAAATGATCTGGATTTTCGATACGAATACGTATAGAAAGTGTGCGAGTTTTAGGGTCTAGCTGAGGATAGATGTAATTCAAAGCTCCTTTCCAGATTTTACCCGGCATCGCATTTAACTCGATTTCAACCTCTTGCCCTGTTTTTACTAGGTAAGACTGGCGTTCAAAAATTTCACCTAAAATCCAAACTGAGTCTAGGGTTCCGATAGACAACACTTCTGTTGATGGCTTTATATGCATCCCTTGCCTAACTTTAAGGTCGATGACAACGCCATCGTGCTTAGCAATAACTTTGACATGCTGGTCTACTTTACGTCGTTGCTTGAGCCGTTTAGCTTGCTTTTCTTCTAAGCCAAGTGACATCATTCGCGATTTTGAAGCCCTTATAAGATTTTTATTGTCACTTCTTAAAGCGGCCAAGTACTCCTCTTGCGCATTGACCAATGCAGGCGAATATAACTCATATAATGTTTGCCCTTTTTTCACAGGATCGCCTGCTGCCGAAACATTTAAAACTTCAATCCAACCCTCTACACGGCTATGAATATGCGAAATTTTACTTTCATCAAATTGAACGGCACCCACTGTTTCTACCGGCATTATTAATGGTGCCTTGGATACAAGCGCGGTTTTCACGCCAAGATTATTCTCTACCACGGGTGATATTTTGACTGATCCTTCTTCTCCTGAATTTTCATACACTGGTACTAAGTCCATCCCCATTGGTGACTGACCAGGCCCATCTCGTTGGTAGTTTTTGTCCATCGGAGCAACCCAATATAAAGGAACCTGCTCTGACATTGCCTCACTACCCTTAGTAAAACTACCTTCAGATAGATTAAAGCGCTCGCCATATAAACTACCTAAAACTAAACCAACAAGTAACATAGCAAGTGAAGTGAGTATAAATTTCATTGTACGGTCCCTACTTTTTTCTGAGTTGTTTTGGCTGTTGAATACGCTGAATTAGGTAGCCAATAATTTAATTTAGATAACATCTTTTGCTGATTCACCAAGATTCTCTGATATTTTAATCGTGAACTCTGCTCCTTAAGATAAACTCTGAGCACACGATTAAAGTCCAAACGGTCTGACTGATAAGCGGTTAATATGCTGGTTTTTTGCTGGGCTAAGGTAGGTAATATCTTAAATTCATATAATTTACTTTGATCAAGGGATATGAGGTATTTTTGCTGTACATCAATATACTCAAAAACCATGCTTTCCAACGCGTCAGCTCTAGCGCTCTCTGCCGACAATTGACGTTTTCTGGCTGAACGAACTTTACTATCCTGGCTCGATGCAGAAAATAACGGAACTTGAACGTTCACCCCAGCACTGAAAAAATCTGGTCGATCCGATTTATCATTATTTTCACCACTTCTTAAGCCATAGCTTGCTTCCAAGCTCCAACGAGGCGCGTATGATTGTTCAGCCAACTTAATATTTTGTGTAGAAATATGAATACTATGTGATTTATGCATAATATCAGGATGCATTTCTAATTTAGCTTGTAATGTATGTACTGGAATTTCCTGAAAGTTAAACTTATTAAAAGACATGCTGAGGAGCCAAGGAGTAATCTTTTGCTGAGCCAGAGTGTTTAGTTTATTTCGGAATTCTAAGAAATTTTGCTGAGCATCGATGCGTTTCTCCTGCAGCTGAACTATTTCTAGTTCTGCCCCAAGTACATCACTTTGATCTCTCACTCCAACCTCATACAATGACCGAGTAATATCCAAAGTCTGTTTCAAAAAAACAGCATCCTGCTCGAATATCTCTAAAGCCTTTTGCCAGTACCAAGCCTCAAACCAACCTTGCTCTGTCGCTCTTTTTAAACGCAACCAACGCCGATCTTGCATGGTATATTTCATCTCGGATTTCATTTGAAGTGTGTCGTATTTAATTTGTAGCGTGTCACCGGCAGGAATAACCTGGCGAACACCAAAACGCAGCTGCGTCATGGGCTCCTGATCAAACTTGAAAGTATCAGTTGGTAAGTTTTGTGCCGCTACAAACAGTGTAGGATCAGGAAAGTAATTGTTAGATTCAGCTTCGGCATGATCAGCTTGAGCATCATAATCAAAACTAATTAATGAAAGATTACTTCCCTTTACTGCTAAAAGGGCATCATTCAAACTAAGTGTTTTTTTTAAGCTATCTAGCTTACGCAATTGGTCTGCCAAAAGTTGAGTTGGCCCAATTAAGACGACAAATAGCAGGGCCCAATGAACTTTTGTATTCACTGCTGGAGAACAGAACATTTTTTTCCGCCTGATGTATTCAGTTGTATTGAAACGAGATTAATTTCTGAATAAGCAGATTCTTAGGATGTAAAAGATTGCTTATCACTTAAAAAGACCTGGCTTTTAGCCAAAGCTATAAAATATTAAGCAATAGGAGGTGGAGAGCTTGGAGACGACACGAAGCTAAGGTAGTGAGTTCGAAGATAGTTTGGCGAGTAAGTTGACCTTACAAATGAAGATTTATATGAACTTATTGTAGCCGGCGTAGTATGACAGCTAGAAGCGCCACACTCGCAAGGGTCCTCGCAACAATTCGCATTGTCATTAACGTTTTGTATAGAATCCGTTGAGCTATCATCATGACAGTTAGCATACTTTTCAGCATCACTGCTCGCAGCAGATGCCATAGTTGAGCTAACGATAGAATCATTTTTATCAGAGTACAGAACGTCCGCCGATACGAGAATCGGATTCAATAACATCACTATAATAAGTAGTAAGTGCTGAATTTTGGGCGTTAGTTTTATATTCATATTTTTTAACTGTGTCAGAAATCTCTGATTTGTTCAAGCAAACTTTCATGTTTTTAATCTGAAATAAATGCAGCACTTCGCTGATTTACATTTTCCGTCCTCATGAAACTATAGCGTAAATTTCAAGTTAAGTTACATCTTCAGCGACTAAGTTGTGAAGGTAAATAAATATTCTTTACGCGAGAGCAAACAGGATTTCGCCTATATATAAAGCCCACTCCAATTGGTAATCGACTTTATTATATTTAATAGACTAAGAATGCTAGATAGGAAAGTTATAACAACTTATGGTAAAAAAGGGACTATGTCGCTTACATCAGAAGATGACATAATCCCTACCCTACATCAATTAGTTACAAGATTATATTTATCATAAGTTGTCATAAAAACAACCCATAAGCTGACGTAAAGTGACTACATATTAATAACAGAGAAAACTGCGAGCCCCAGGATAGATTTTATGCATGTGTTGCAGCGACCGGTTAAAATCACACCTTAATCATCAGCGCGGGGGTGTTGAGGAAGACTACAAGATAATGAAAAGCTGATTAACGATTGAACACTTTTCTGGGTTTTCAGTAGATGCTGTTCTTGAGGATATTTACGCAAAATCTTAGACCATAAACATTACCGCAGTGGTCGTGGGTGTAGCAGAAAAACAGAACGAGCAAACGAATAAAAAACGAATAAAAAACGAAAGCGCGAATATAAAATTAACTTTACTAACACGCTAAGTGAACTGAAGGACAACACAGTAAGATTTATGATGAATATTGCACCAGAAAATCTGAGTCAAAAGCTAATAATGGGAATTGCTAGGGTAACAAATGCTTACCGACCTAAACGTAGATGCAGCAGGAAACAAAAATGCCACCCGTATCCCTATCCTGCGGCATACAAACCAATATGCTGATTCTTAAGTTAATGGCATTTTAGCAACTAATAGGAGACATCATTTCATCGAGGACATAACACCCTGGAAATTCATTGATAGTGAAAAACAAAATAACTTATGAATTAGTAAAAGCTTATACCGTCTCGCCAGTGCCAGCCTGTTTATTTTTTTGCAATGTGCTTTGATTGTCTTCAACCTGAAAAAACTCAATCGTTTGCTGCAATTGTTTAGCTTGGTCATATAGTCTTCCTGCCGTCTCATTTAATAACTCAGAGTCCGCTGTATTGCGCTGCCCTACTTTGTCCACCTCCAGAATTGCGATATTAATTTGCTCAGCACCTAGGCTTTGCTCACGGCATGAAGCGCTAATTTGTTGTACCAAAGCGGAAGTTTGCTGTATATCTGGTACCAGTTTTGTCAGCATTTCACCGGCATATTCTGAAATATCCACACTAGAGACGGACAAAACCCCAATCTCACCGGCTGCAGTTTGAGTACGCTCTGCTAGCTTTCTAACTTCCATGGCAACGACTGCAAACCCCTTACCATGATCCCCTGCTCGTGCAGCTTCAATCGCAGCATTGAGTGCTAATAAATTCGTTTGTCGAGCAATCACTTCAATAATTGTGATTTTATTAGCAATATCTTTCAATGCCTTAATTGCCTCAACTACAGACTCTCCCGTTTCCTTAGCATCCTCTGCAGCCTTTAATGCTAACGTTTCAGTTTGCTCTGCATTCTCTGTATTTTGTTGAATATTGGAGGCCATTTGCTCCATAGCGGAAGAGGTTTCTTCTATTGAAGAGGCTTGCTGTACCGCTCCCTCAGACAAGTTACGCGCCACAGTTCCAATTTTTTGACTAACACCAGTAACATCTCCTGAAGCGACCGTGACATCATTGACCACGTCACGTAACTGAGCAACCATATTTTCGATGGCCTGTAAAATACCCGTTGATTTTTTTTTGCCGCCACCAAAACTCAATGCTAATTGTCCTTCAGAAACACGCTGAGCAATATTTGCTATGACACTAGGTTCGCCACCTACTTGCCTGAGAATCCCCAGAGTCAACATAATCCCCATAAACAACCCAGACAAAACACCAAAAGCAATCGCTAATTCAGTTATAAGATAAGTACTTGATTTAATCTCATTGCTATTATGATACGCAGCCTCACTCTCTTGCTCTTTTAGTGCAGACAATTTACCAAAATCCATTGTAATAGCATCTAATAAAGGGGCGCTCTCCGTCATTAACAATTCTCTAGCATCTTCAGTAGCAAAATTTTCCACCATAGTAAAAACTGAAGAATAACTTTCCTGCACGGGTTGCCAGCTATTAATCACGCTCTCCAATAACTGCTTTTGTTCTTTAGTTGTTAATAACTGTTTCTGACGAGTCAATAAAGAATCAAACTCTGGTAAGCGACCACGTAGCTCTGAGACTAATATCTCAGCTTTATCAATATCGGTTTCAGAAAGTAATTTAAAGACACCCAACTGAAAATCATTTATTTCGTTAGCAACATAGTTTAGCTCAATGATGGGTTTGACATTTTGTAAATAAATATTGGTAGTAATACCACTGAGTTTACCAATATTCCATAACCCTACCACGCCAATTAATATGGTAATTGTAGTTACGGTCACAAATCCCAGAGCGAGTTTTTTCGACATCGTTAATTTGAATTTTGTCATTGCAACCTCGATACGGGTTGAGCGCCTTTTCTAACTTGACATGCTAGACCACACCCTAGTGGTAGGTAGAAAAGTCTCCCCCATTACAGCCCATGTACTAAGTTCAATCAGATACTTCTTCCATCATCAAATTGATTAATTTAAATAAGAAACACACATCCCTATTTGGGAACGAAGGCCGTACTAAACACTTATCTAATACCTGACATTATCTAATATCCAGCATCATATAAACCTAGCAATACCTAAACATGCAGCTAATTACTGAGCAACAATTTTTCGTTTCACTTTTCGTGGAGGCACTTTCCGACCATTACGATACTCTATGCCACCATCTTTACACTCTTTGCCTTTATCCATTTCTTCAGAGAAAACCTCTGGACGAACAAGTGAAAGGTTTTCATCAACAATGTCGAATAGCCCTTTTTTATTAACCATACCAATACGGGGTCGGAGCCAAGTATGGAGGTTATCGGGGTCGATTGTTACCTCTTCCTCAGGTGCTTTTATCACCATTCCTCTACAGGCTTCTACTATTGCCATTGGATGGGCGCTATTCGCTTTCATCATCGCTTGTTTACAAGCCAACATACCAATATAGCTGGCCTCCATTACGCCCGAGGTTAATGCTGGTTCATTAGCCCATTCAGGTTTCGTTGACACATATGCTTGATAACGTTTAATAAAGCTATGATTATCTGGTCGATCCAGAGATTGAAAATAGGTAAAGGAGGTATAATGGCCTTCACAGTATTCGATGCCTGTTGCCGCGACTTCCGGTTCAGTCAGAGGGCAAGATAGAATAGGCATATTATTCTTGGTTAAACCCGCTTTTTTATATGCTCGCATAAAGGCAATACTCGACCCGCCGACCACATTTGAAAACACCCAATCAGGCTTTTTCGCCTTAATATCAGCAATCACCTCAGCAAATCCGGCTTCATCACTTACATCCAAATTTATATATTTCTCACCCAATAACTGACCGCCACTGCGTTTTAATACTAACTTAGCAGCCTTGTTCATGGTCCGCGGATAAATATAATTGGAACCGACAAAATAGGTTTTTGGTCCCGCTTTGTTAATAATCCATGGGATAGAGTTATCAACCTGTTGATTAGGACAAGAGCCAGTCATGATCATATTCGACGTGCATTCCCGGCCTTCATAATAGGTTGGGTAAAAAAGCACAGCTCCGCCTTTTTGAATATTAGGTAGAATTGCCTCACGGCTAGCCGATGTATAACAAGCCCAAAAAATATTGACGTTTTGATCTAACAACTCCTGCGCATATTTGGCATAGTTGGACCATTTACTTCCTGGATCACGAACGATTGCTTGTAATTTAGCGCCGTGAATCCCACCTGCATTATTAATTTCATCAATGGCCATCATAGCTACTTTGTACTGTTCTTTTTCCACCAGCCCCATGAAGCCGGTTTGAGAATATATGACACCTATTTTTATTGGTTTAGAGGGAATAATTTCTGGCCAGGTAGCCGCGCCCCAGCTATTCCTAGACAGCAAAACAGTCGGCATAGATAAAGCAGCTAATAGTAGAGAATTGTTTTTTAGAAAAGCTCTGCGACTTACTTCGGATGAAAGTATCTTCATGATTCCTCCTACAGTCAGATGGTATGAGCCCTAAAGTAGAAATTTAGAAATATCGCACACATCCTTGTGTATCTTCACAATAAGGACTGTTGATTTCAGATAAGCTAGCTTTAAACTTAGTACATTACCAACCCCAAGCAAAACTGTTCATTAAATGAACAGTCAATAAAATTATAGTACTCAAAGGTGTAATTACAAGCTCAATTTTTGAACTATTGTGGCATAGTTAATTTGGCCACCTCATTAAAGAACAATAATTATCAATGCGTCACAAATTATATAGAGATAAGCTCTGAGACAGACAAGAAGATGGCAAACAACATAGCTTATTATGTTTCTGGCAATCAAAATTCTGCAAAAGAATTAAAGCTGGTAACAAATATCAATCAGAAAGAAGAAGTTTTTCGACGAATGAGCGAGAGGCATATTCATATCCATAAAAAATACTTCCATGTGCGGCTGTAGTTTATAACGTGTCTACTTGTACTCTGCTTTGACCTGCTGTTGCAGTTAATTCAAGCCACTCATAAGAAGTGCCATTTAATGTATTCTTGACTGATGCATTGATATTAGCGACATACGATAGTGCAATCACTATCAGGGAAATTAACTTTATTCTCATATTATACATAATTCTTATTTTACAGAATTTTCATTAAACTTGCTGTGACGTAGTGAACGGCTATGTCTAACAATTTAGGCTAAATACAAAAAAAACGATCCTAATCATATCTAATAACAATCTCTAGCCTGCAAAAAATTCATTATATATGACAAAAACTTCGCAAGTATTCTAAGCGAGCAATTTAAAAATTGATGTCGGTTGACATAATGAGGCATTTAAAGGGAATTTAGCACTGGTCTATATGCAGACGTACTACTAGACTGGTACACTACGAAAAAATATGTATAGATTTTATTTTAGAATCAATGATTTGAAAATTAGGTGATGACTTCCATCAGCTACACCTCGGCACATAAATCCACCGCTGTGGCTGCTCCCTTCCGGGCCTGACCAGGTTGACAGTTTATTATTGCGTGGGAACCAATGAAAGCCACCATAACTAGCTGATAAACTAGTGTTTATCAGAAAGTGCGCGCATTCTAGCAAAGCCAACCACGCATTAAAAGAGGAATAACAATTATTTATTTGGCGCGTCACTCTCCAGGTAGATTTTAAAAATGTAAATCCGAAAAAAAGACAACACATCAATTAAAACAACACAAACATACACAATTTATTATCAATTAAATATTCAACAAATTCATTATGTTAACAACACACCAAACCAACACACCACTCTTACATCTAACTTTTAGTGTACAACTGTACCAAAATATATAATAATCCCTTCATTCGCACATGGACACCTTTCACCTACAAGGGATTTAAAATGCAACAGCTTACTAACCTAGATGCATCATTTTTATATTTGGAGTCTTCTCGCACACCAATGCATATCGGTTGTGTCTTAAAGTTCACCCAGCCTAAAAATGGCACTATGACATTTGAGCGTTTTAAAAACTATATTGAATCACGACTTCCAATATCTCCTGTATTTAGACGTAAACTCAAAGCTGTCCCTTTAGACCTAGACAACCCTTATTGGGTCGATGATATTAATTTTAATATCGACAACCATTTAACTCAGCTTAAATTATTTGGTAAAAATATTGCCCAACAGAGAGCTGACCTCATTAATACATTTTTTAGTGAAACGCTTATACCCTCTCGTCCATTATGGGAAATGTTGTTCGTTCAAGACAGCATTAAACCTGACGATGGATTCTCGGTACTTTTAAAGATTCATCATGCTGCAGCTGACGGCAAATCTGCTGAAAAAATACTCAGCGGATTACTCAGCGACAGCCCAGAGAATACGCTCACGATTGAAGATAACTGGGCACCTAAAAGAATTTCAAATAGAGAAATGGCAAGCAACAAACTACGTTCAGTTTACCGCTCGCCAAGCGAACTAATGTCGCTAACTAAACACTTAAGCCAATCTATTTCAAGCTCACAGTTTCTTCGATTCACAGACAGAAAGCAGAGCCCACCAAATTTTTTCACTGCGCCCGCCACCCCCTTTAATCATGAGGTAAACGCTGCACATGCCTTTAATAGCGCCCATTTATCATTAACGGCAATCAAAGATATTAAAAATGCATACCCTGGCAGCACGATCAACGATGTGGTGTTAACTATTTGCGCTAGCGCACTTAGAAAACATTTACTCAGCAACAACGAATTACCGGAGACTCCTATTTCAGCGATGGTTCCTGTATCAAAAAGGCCAGAAAATGGTGAAAACGGTGGCAATTTAATATCCCCGATGCTGGTTTCGCTCGCAACAGATATCGAATCACCAATAAAACGACTAGCAACCGTCCATCAAAATGCTTTAATGGCTAAAAAGTATAATAAGGAAGTGGCTGTTGAACGCATCATCAATCATTTGCCTTCTTGGTCAACTTCTTGGGTCACAAAAGCCTATACTCGTCTTCGCGTTGCCAATAGATTCAGCCCTATCTTTAACGTCATTATTACGAACGTACCTGGACCTAAATGTCAGATGTATTTAGATGGCGCTAAGCTCACCTCGTTAGAAGGCACCGCTCCAATTGTTGATGGCATGGGCTTAACATTAGTTGTGACAAGTTATATGCAAACACTCACCATAGGCATGACGAGCACCTCTGAAATGGCTCCTCACGGACCAGAATTTATTCAACACCTTCACCATTCCTTAGATGAGTTACACGATGCACTCATCCCAAAGGCGCTAGATAAAGTATCTTGAAGCTAGGTTCTTATAGGGCAAAGGAAAATAGAGAGCAGATTTAAGTGCATTAAAGAACTTTGCATGAAAACGATCTATAGTGATTCCGGTTATTAAGGGCCGGAATCCATAATTCATCGCCAATTCGGGCCAAAATAGAGCATTAAAAGTAAAAGAGTAGATTCCGGCCGAAAAGCTCACCGGAATGACAAATATCTTACGTAGCACACCGAAACAATGACAATTTTCTATGGCAATGTTGATTGTGCAAAAGTAGTGTAAATTTAAATAATGCTTAAGAAACGGAGTTTATTTCAGTCTCAGTTAAATAACGCCACGCCCCTTCCTCTAAAGACTCATCTAACTGAATTGAGCCGACTTTTTCTCTGTGAAGTGATATAACACGGTTATTTAACGCCGCAAACATACGCTTCACTTGATGATATTTACCTTCGTGAATCGTTAGTAACACTTCATTTGATGAAAGGACGTTTAACTCAGCAGGCCGAGTAAGCTTCGCCTCATCCTTTAACTGAACGCCTTGCTTGAAATGCGCCTCTGCCCCTTCTTGAATGGAATCAGCCAAACCCACTCGATAGCGCTTACCACACTTCTTTTTAGGTGATGTAATTCGATGAGACCACGCGCCATCATCAGTAATCAATACCAAGCCAGTTGTATCAATATCCAGTCGGCCGGCAGTGTGGAGGCTCTCAAGGTTATCGACCTCCAATAAGCCCATAACTGAGCGAGAGTCGTCATTAATCGAAGTACAGACTGTTTCTGGTGGCTTATGCAGCATAATATAGCGAGTGCCTTGCAACAAAATGCGACGTCCTAATAAACACACTTCATCTTGATCTGATATTTTATGGGATGGATCTTTAATGAACACACCACCCACCGTTACATCCCCCTTACTTATTATTTTTTTTGTTTGAGAGCGTGAAAAGTCAGTGCACGCGGAAATAAATTTATCTAACCTCATTGAGCAAGTACCAACTTAATATTACACCTCGTTTCATCAGCATTATGTTATGACGATGATGCCCGCATTGATTTATGCGCCAGCACCCTAAAAAGATAAAAGCTGCTCATTTAATCATTTTAGCGCAATTAATGGCAACGTAATTTCAAATACACTTCCCCCATCTTCCTTGCTATAACAAACCACCTTGCCATGAAGCTTTTCCTGCACCAGCGAACGCACGATATGCAAACCTAAGCCGCTGCCCTCTTGACCAAGCTTAGTGGTGTAAAATTTTTCAAATATTTTTTCCTGCAAGTCTTCTGAAATACCGCAGCCATTATCGGTAAAACGTATTACTAAACTCTCACCCTCGACTTCTGCCAAGAGTTTCATTAACCCTTTATCATCAGGTTTAAATGCATGCAAAAGGCTGTTATTCACAAAGTTAATCACAATTTGGGCGAAAGTTCCGGGGTAACTATTAATGAGAATATCCCCCTTACACTCCAACTGTAAGCTATGCGGGCAGCGCTTTAAGCGTGGCTGTAGGCTTGCGACCACATCAGATAAACACTCCTGCAAATAAAATTGTCGACAGACATCATTACATTGATTAACCGTGGTACTTTTAAAGCTTTTAACGAGCGCGATCATCCTTTTAAGATTTCTGCTCGCGATATCTGAAGTCTCAAAACTGTTATCTAGAAAATAAGTGAACTCCTTTTCACCCAAAGCATCATTATCGTATTCCGCTTTAATCTTATTCAATGCATCAACATTATGGCTCAAAGCTGTAATCGCAATCCCCACGGGCGTACTGATTTCATGGGTAAATTCCCCAACCATGGCTCCAATTGCAGCAAGCTTTTCACTCTGCTGTAGTTGCTTATTTTGTTCTTCAACTTTTGTTTCGATTTTTTTAGTGTAATCGCAAAGCTGAGTAATTAATTCATCACGCGCTTTCACAAGCGCTTGTAATTTCAAATGGCATTCAACACGCGCGCAGACTTCCTCCTGTTGGACGGGCTTACAAATATAATCCATCCCCCCGACCATAAAACCTTCTGCAACATCTTTCCTATCAGTTTTCGCTGTAATGAAAATAACAGGTATTTCTTTTACGTTTGCTAATGATTTCAGTCGCCTGCACGTTTCAATACCATCCATTTCTGGCATCATAATATCGAGTAATATAAGGTCGGGTGTATTAATCGAAGCTAATTCAAGCGCTTGTTTACCATTGGTAGCAAACGACACTTCATACCCTTCGAGCTCTAGTATTTGACTAAGCAAATCTAGGTTTGCAGGCGTATCATCTACAACTAGTATCTTTGACCCTTTTACAGAAATAGGCTCGCGTGCCATCATACACCCCCTTATTCTTCAATCCGTTTAGTCATTCTAATCTCTTTCAAAACACTCATAATTCCGGCCGTATCATAGTTTGAAAGCAATTCATTGATCCGCGCTGAGAGCCCAGCACCGCCGTTAGGAATAGTTTCAAGTTGATCTAACAAATGACGTATTTTAGTCGCTTGATTCAGCCGAGCTGAGTCCATAATGTCAGCGTAAAGCTTTTCAGAAAGCACAACATTTGAGTAGTCTAAAGTAGGCACCACACCCTGTTCATTAATACCCTTTGATATTACGCCCTCTGATAATACACTTTCATACTCAAATTCTACCGAACACAAGCCCTCAAGCACTTCGTATATTTCATAAAACTTAAATGGTTTAGGAATAAAAAAATCAAACCCTTCTTCTAAATAATACTCAATTTCATGCGCCATGCTATAGGCCGAGATAGCGATACAAACAATACTTTTCCCTTCAAATTCTTTTCTTATTTTTTTCACTGCCTCATCACCATTCATGACCGGCATGCGAATATCCATAAAAACGACATCAACCAAATTTCGATGTAACTGCTCCAAAGCTTCTTGGCCATTAGTTGCATCGATCACATCGACACCAATCCCACCTAATAATGAATTGAGTATTAATCGATTATCAGGCACATCATCAACCACCATCGCAGATAATCGAGTACCTGACTTTAGGCATTTTATTTTTTTATTACTTATATTTTTGGTATCGGCCACTTCAGAGCTTGAAAAAAGATCTAACCAGAAAGAAAAGCAACTACCTTTTAGCAGTTCTGACTCCAAACTCAAGCGCCCACCCATCAACTCTACTTGTCGTTTTGTAATAGAAAGCCCTAAGCCCGTTCCTGTTGTATGCGCTGCTGTTCTGGTCTGGTGAAAAGCATTATAAATTTCATTCTGGTCTTTAAACTCAATCCCTGGCCCCGTATCCTTAACCTCAAAAATATATCTTGAACCTCCCCCTTGCGTCACGCGAAATGAGACAGACCCTAAGTCAGTAAATTTAACGGCATTCCCTAACAAATTAATAAGTATTTGTCTCAATTTCACCTGATCACCCTGCATAACCAAACCGACAGGTATTTCTTTTTCCAAAGACCAGTTCAACCCTTTTTGTTCACACCTCATTCGAAACATAACAGACAGGTCATCAATGAGTTCAGACAAGTCAAAATCACACGTTTCTAACGTCATCGCACCTGCTTCGATTTTAGATAAATCTAAAACATCATTGATCACATCTAACAAATGATTTCCTGCATGTTCAATTGCTTGCAGCATTTCGAATTGGTCTTTCGAGAATTCATGATTAATAAGCAATAGTTGAGAAAAACCTAAAATAGCGTTAAGAGGCGTTCGAATTTCGTGAGACATATTTGCCAAAAATAAACTTTTAGCATGCGTAGATGATTCAGCAATTTCTTTTGCTTTTTCCAATTCTGCTGTACGTTCCAGAACTTTGGTCTCAAGCGATGAGTTCAATTTATCTAAGCTAGACACCAAAATAACATTGTCATAGGCCGTCGATATATTGGAGCACAATACATTAATTAGCTCCTTATCCCGTTCATATTGAACGGTTTTTCCTTCTAAATAAATCACAAAGTAATACGAGCGTGTGGAGGATGAGATGTATAAAATGCTGTACTCAGGCAAGAATAAAGACTTCTTCTGGCTAAAAGCCTCTTGAATTTGCGCTTGTAATGAAGCTGAAACCACCTCTGATATAGATTTATTTGTACATTTAGCATACTCCCCCATGCCAAAACTGATACGAAACTCCCCGTTACATTCCCGTATTTCAAGCGAACTTGGTACTGCCTCACTCACAGTTTCAGCCGTATCGAGTGGCCATAACAACGATAAGCGCGCAAGAATATCTAAACAGAATTTATCTTGAGATTGAAAATTAAATAACTCTGCTGAAATTTTAGATACTTTTATTAAACTAAGGCGATTAAACTCAAGGCTTCGTAAATCTCGATACCCACGTAACGCAGTTACCACCATCGTTTTAAGTTTAGATGAGGTGAGGTCCGCTTTATCTTTATAGTCATTAATATCGTAATTAATGACTACTTGTTCTTCAGGTGCCGTGCCTGGCTGCCCAGTTCGTAAAATAATACGAACATGCATGTTTCCAAGATCATTTCTAATGGCCCGAGCAACATCTAACCCTGCATGATCAGTTTCCATCACAACATCAAGAAGCACCAGCGCGATATCACTTGTTTGTTGTAATACTTTTAATGATTCTTGCCCTGAATAAGCACTTAATAAAGCAATGCCACGCCCCTCAAACTTAAACCCTTGAAGAACCAGACGAGTAAGATCGTGGATCTCTTGATTGTCATCAACAATCAAAACAGTCCATGGAGGATTTTCAGGCACACGTTTAGTGTCTTCCGGCTTTAAGGAAGGTTCAGCATCAACAAATAACGATTCAATTGGAGTATTTGCCATGATATAGAGCCTGGTAGAAGTAATTAAGCGTCAGTTAATCGTTCACATATACCCTTTATTTCAACAATATTCTCAAATAATACATTCACTATTTCTGGGTCAAAATGCTTACCAGACTCTGCTATAAAATAGGCTTCAATTTTATCCATCGGCCAAGCTGGTTTATAACAACGCACCGCATTTAGCGCGTCAAATACGTCTGCAACTGCCGCAATTCGGCCAAATAAATGAATTTGCTTTCCCGCTAACTGTCGTGGGTAGCCGTTACCATCCCAACGTTCATGATGCTCATGCGCAATAATGGCGGCATATTGAAGTGTCTCATGCTTAGACCCCTTCAGCATTTTATACCCCACGACAGCATGGGTTTTCATAATTTCCCACTCATCAGGACTAAGTTTGCCATTTTTATTTAGAATCGCATCAGGAATCGCTATTTTTCCTAGATCATGCAAGGGCGAAGCTGACTTGATTCTAGCGGCTTTCTTTTCATTAACCCCCATAGCTAAAGCGAGTAGTTTGGATATTTCAGCCACCCGCTTCACATGATTACCTGTTTCTGGTGAACGTGTTTCAACCGCATCGCCCAAAAGATAGACGATTTCTTCTTGAGTGGCTTCTCGCTCTTCTTTTAAATAAGCATTTTCAAATGCGATCCCTGCATTACTAGAAAAAACTTCTAATAGTTTTTTATCGACATCTTCTAAGGGTTTGAATTGAGTATGCGAAATATACAATAGGTTTTCTTTTCCCAGACCCGTCATAAAATAAAAAATATAGTATTCTTCGCAAAATAAGTTTTGTTTCTTTTGGTGCGCTTCATCGAGTTTTTCACAAATATCTTTAGGAAGGTTAGCTCGAACATGATGATCAACAAGTTTTTCATACTTTCCGGTGGCAGAAAGTATTTTATAGTCATTATTTAAATTTTCGACAGCGAAACCAGATATTGGCTGCATATAAGCGGAGTCTTTATTCAAACCAAGTAGTGCGATTAACTGTAAGAGTACTGCTGAAGTGAATTTTTGTAGAGATTGCTTTTCAAAAATTTTGGCTGAAGAGTCGATAATCATCTCTAAGCCTTTACGATTTTCTTCTAATGCGACGATGTCACGGTAAGATCTTAACGTAGAATACATTAAGGTTTTCAATTTAGTCGCGGTTAGCTCTGTTTTATCCTTATAATCATTAATGTCATAGTCAGCAATTACACTTTCTTCAGGCGCTTGGCCTGGCTGTCCTGTTCGCAAAACAATGCGCGTAAATTTATTTTTCAGCTCTTGTCGGATATATTTAGCAAGCAATAGGCCTGCTTGGTCAGACTCCATCACCACATCAAGTAATACAAGTGCTATATCATCGTGCGCAGATAGAATTTCACGTGCTTCCTTCCCCGAATACGCATGTAGAAAATGTAATTTCCTACCTTCAAATAAGTAGCGATCAAGTACAAGTTTTGTAATACTATGGACCTGTTCTTCATCATCGACAATCAAAACATTCCAAGGTGGGCTCACAATATGCGGCTTTTTATCCTGCTCACTATTGGTACTTTCTGCAAATAACCCACTACGTTTATGCATCAGCTATCACCTCAGTTTTAATTAAATATAGCATATTTTATATACATAACTACTTTTGGGTAGTAGAAACATTAACCGGTACAGTGATTGTAAATTTAACACCTTCACCTAAATTACTTTCGCATTTAATAAGGCCTTTTAATTGCTGAGTGACCAAATTATAAACAATATGCATTCCCAGCCCCGTTCCACCAAAACCACGCTTAGTTGTAAAAAATGGATCAAATATTTTTGCTAAGTTTTCTCCATCAACGCCAATACCGTCATCTGTATAAATAATAATGACCTGTTCATCGTTTTTTTCAATATGAATCGTAATACGGCCAGCTTCCTCCTCATCAAAGGCATGGATAACAGAGTTCATAATCAAGTTCGTTACAATTTGAGAAAAAGAACCTGGGTAACTATCAATTTCAATGCCGCGCTCGCCAGTCACCTCAATATAGTGACGTGTCTTTTTCAACCTTGGGTGAAGCGTTAGCAACACTTCTTCTATATAACTTATCACTGAAAACAGGCGATGTTCTTCAACCGTTTGGTCTACGGCAACTTGTTTGAAACTTTTAACCAGCTCAGTTGCCCTCTGTAAATTTGAAAATATCATATCCGTTGTTTGCAGACTGCAAGCTAGATATTCATCAAAGTCTTCCTTGGTCATTAAATTATCGTGATACTTTTTATTTATACTATTTGTTTCATCTTTCAAAAAAGAAGCCGCTGTAACACCTACACCAACAGGTGTATTAATCTCATGGGCGACCCCTGCAACCAATTCTCCAAGCGAAGCCATTTTCTCAGACTCAATCAATTGCTTCTGGGCTGATTTCAGCTTACTTGTACGTTGTTCCACCATATCTTCAAGTGTTGTTTGATAACGTTTCAACTCCGCATTACTTGCTTCTAAACTCTCGGCATAATTTTGTAGCTGGCTTGTCTTTTTATCTAGCTCCGAAGACATATTATTAAAGGCATACGCTAATTGACCAAATTCATTCTTAGAAAGAACCCTTACTTGATGATTTAACTCTCCTGCTGATATCTTCTCCACACCGGTCATTAGCTGACTTAAAGGAAAATTCACCAAGCGCCTAACAGCCCAATAAATCAACAAGCTTGCGATAGCAATCGCGACAATAGCGAGTAAGGCCATTTGTAAAAATAAGCTTTGCGTTAATTGTGCCAAAATTGAAATAGGGCTTAAGACAACAGCTTTAATCCCAACTTTTCGACCTTCACTAAATACCACATTTTGTGACGCGTAATAAAAAGATTGTGACCTACCCGTTACCGTTTTATCTTGACTCAGCGCGCCAAGTGCTTCATCAAAGGATAAACTACTCAATAATATTTCATCTCCCGTCGCTAAACCAACATCAACACCTAGTTGACGCTTAATCTCAACTAACTGCTCTTTATCGATCTCTTGTTCCAATACAATTAATATTGCTTCAGTTTGCTCAGCCTCCCAAGTGTCGGGGTTTGATACAGGTACATTGACAACGGCTTGTGTTCTTATCGTAGGTACGTCATTTTGAATAAGAAAAACTGAGCTCATTTGCCTAGTCCCCAACAGTTGAGTAATGTCTATATTCGTAAGGACATCATCAAAGCCTAAGGGGTCTGTTTTTTTAAATTGAATTTTTTTGTAAAATTCCTTAACCGTTAATTGATAAACAGCGCTTACGTTAAATAGGTCTGACTCCGGAGGTCTGAAATTTGCGTGTCGACTAAAATAATAGTGTCGATTATCAATGCCGCCTTTTTTATCAAATGCACCCAGCCAAATTCCGCTTGAGTCCATTCTCACATTTAAGACCGGTTGAGCATTTGGAACCAAATTAAAAGGCGACAATGAATACAAACTAATCGAAGATACCTGATGGGCTGTTTGCAAAGGTTTAAGCGCCTGTATAATTTTGATTTGAGATTCAAGCGCATAGATTTTGTCTGACTCTTCTATATCGGCACCTAATGAAGAGACGTCACTGTAATAATAAGGCCCTAAATTGGTTATTTGCTCCAATTGCTCTAATAACAAAGTGTGGCTTTCAATATCCATCACACTTTTTTGAGCATCTCGTTGCAAAGACTGAAGTTGGCTAGAGAAAATTTTAGACATCCTGTCCAGCTCATCCAACGTTATCGATGCTAGGTTATTAAAGCTACTCACTGAAACCATCACTGACATCCCGCCAGTAATTAAGACAATAACCAGCAATACAATCAATATGACTTGCCGACTAATGCCTATTTTCTGAATACTTTCATTCATGTGTACATCTCAATTTATACTTACTCAAGCGCAACTCATATCCAAACAGTGATTAATGCTCCCAACGTTTAATGAGGTCTTCATAGGGCATTGTTTTAGGAAGGTCACGCTCTCTGTCAAGTTTGGGCGCCCCATCCCTATTCAACCAAAAATTCCGGTCTCGTGGTTTATTTAATTTAGGGGAGTACTTAGCGAGTTTCATTCGTGACATCAAGCGATCTTGCTCAAACGCTATTTCATCCATCGCTCTTTGCGGTGTTATTTCTCCTTTAATTGCCCGCGCAAGATTAGGCCACCAAATTCTTGATAGTATGGGGTAATGCGGTACATTCAAACCACTATCCGTCCATTTACCCTCATCTGGTGATGCATAAAAATCAATCATCCCTCCCCAGTCTTCTTTTCGTTGCTGAACAAAATCTGAATTGATCGTAGATTTTCGAATAGGTGTCCCTCCTACAAGAAATTTCTTTAATGTAACTGATTTTGAAACACAAAACTGGGCCCATAACCAAGCCGCCGCACGCTTTTGACCTTTCACATTTTTTGGAATCGTCCAACTTCCTGCATCTTGATAACCGACTTTCATTCCTTCTTCCCAGTAGCGGCCATGTGGCGTGGGTGCAACGCGCCAGACAGGTTTACCTTTTGTATCTAACATAGGACTGCCTTCACGTGTAAAATCATCATGAGACAACCAAGTCACATATTGAAAAATATGTTGAGCGATATCGCCCCTAGCTGCCTGAGGCCCTGAATCTACCCAGCGCCAGGTTTTAGCCTCTGGAGGGGCATATCGATTAAGCCACTCAATATATTTACTTAATGCATAAACAGCTGCAGGGCCGTTTGTAGCACCTCCTCGGGCAACAGATGAGCCGACCGGGATTTTCTTTTCGACCCGAATTCCCCATTCATCTACTGGACGTCCGTTAGGCAAGCCATTATCGCCAACACCTGCAATTGATAACCATGAGTCAGTAAATCGCCAACCTAGTGAAGGAGATTTCTTACCATAGTCCATATGCCCATAAACCTTCTTACCATCAATTAGTGTACTCGTAAAAAAAGAGGCTATATCTTCATAAGCAGCCCAGTTAATTGGAACACCTAAATCATAAGCTGCTGACTTGCCGTACTTATTTTCGGTAAAAGTACGGAATTTAGCTTTGATATCGGGACGGACAAACCAGTCATGGCGAAACCAATAAAGATTCGCAAACTGCTGATCGGGTAATTGTAATTGATTTCCTTCGTAGTCTTGCCCAAATTCAAGATTTAAAAAGTCAGGTAAATCTAAGTTTGGATTGGTATAGGGTTTTCCCTTACCAGCCATATATTGGCTTAAATTGACAATGCCATTTACACGTAGATGAGTACCTATCATGTCCGCATCATTGACATAAATATCATAGATATTTTTCCCCGTGCTCATTTGCTCAAGAATGGCTTCAACAACCGCCCCTTCGCCAATCACATCATGTTCAACACGTATACCTGTAATGTCAAAAAAAGCCTGAGCAAGCGTTTCGCTTTCCCAATAGTGGGTTTTGATATCCTCTGCAACCGACTTTATCGTTTTACCTCGAAACGGAGCACTCGCCGATTTAAACCAAGCAAGTTCTTTACGCATTTCAGACGTAGACAGAGAAGAGGGTTGCAGCTGTTTCACCCATCTTTCTATTTGAGGGTCAGTTGCCTCTTGTTCAGCAGATACCGGAGCCACATTGATTAATGAGAAAAGCATTAATATATAAAAAAGAGAACAAATACGATGTACTCGTTTAAAGAAATGAAGGGAAAATAATTTATGACGTTTGCTACCAGCCATTCTTTTTACCTATCTATAAGAAAAAACACGAACCTAATAATTCAACAAGTACAATTCATTGATGAACTGATAATGAACAACCCTATGAATGACTGCCGAACGGCTAAAAATTAAATAAGTTATTAACACTAATATATAGACAATAAATATGTTTTTATCAACTTTCACGTTTTCAAGTAAGAAGCTAGCTCACTTTCAGCTTTTTATTCCTATAAAAAACCATTGATAAAGCCAATAGATTGTTTTTGAATAATGAGCGCTAATCTTTTGCGAAAGTTACAAATCAGTCCAATACTTGGTTATATATTGTTCATTTAATCTTTAAATTTAGGCTAAACCCAGCATGAAGTTCGAACAACTGGAAGTTTTGCTCGCCCATCAAACTGAAATAATCGGTAAGATCGCGCTCGAAATAGATTTACAGTCCTGTTTAGAGGATATTGCGCTTCATGTAGAAAAAATACTAGACACCCCTGCTGCCAGCGCATCAATCTTAATATTAGAAGGTGACCAGCTATTTCACGGTGCCGCACCAAACTTACCTAAAGCGTACTGCGAACAAATAAACGGGGTCCGAATTGGGGAGGGGGTAGGCTCATGTGGTACGGCTGTATTTAGAGGAAAACAGGTCATTGTAAGTGATATCGAACACGATCCTTTATGGCAGGATTTTTATGAGTTGGCCATCGATCACCAATTAAAGTCTTGTTGGTCTACGCCAGTACTTTCTGCTCAAGGTGATGTGCTAGGCACTTTTGCTATTTATTACTCCCAAAAACAAACACCTGAACCTTATCACCTTGAACTCATTCAATATTTCACACATTTAACCGGTATAGCGATTCAAAAATGGCAAGCACATAAACAAATTGAGCGACTCGCTTTTTATGATGTTTTAACAGATTTACCCAATAGACGCTTATTAATGGATCGAACCCAGAAAATCATTCAGCGAATCAAAAGAGACAAGCAATTTGGTGCATTAATTTATATTGATTTAAATGGTTTTAAACGAATTAATGATTCATTAGGCCATTATGTCGGTGATGAACTACTCATTGCTGTTTCACATCGTTTACAAGATTCAATAAGAGAAATAGATACTATTGCGCGCATTGGCGGTGATGAGTTTGTTGTATTGGTTGAAGGGTTAAAAAATTCAGAAGATGAGATAAAATCAGAGGTAATTAACCTTTCCAATAGAATATTAAATGGCCTGGAGCGTCATTTTGAGCTTTCGGGAGGACGTTATAGAATAGGCGCCAGCATCGGCATTTCTCTCATCAACCAAGCGGATGAAGACGCCATCGAAATACTAAAACATGCCGATGCAGCGATGTACGAAGCGAAAAAGGACCCTCACTTGGATATTTGTTTCCATAATGCAGCGCTTCAAAGGTCAATTGATTTAAGGCTGAGCATTGAGAGCGAAATCAATATGGCACTAGACAATATGGATTTCAGTGCCTTTTACCAACCCCAATTAGACGAAAAAGGCCAACTACTCTCAGCTGAAGCATTAATACGCTGGCAACACCCTAAAAAAGGCTTAGTATTTCCTGCTGATTTTATTTATATAGCTGAGCGTATGGGGGTTATTCACCGCATGCAAAAAATTGTTTTAACCCATACATGCAAGACATTGAAAATTTTAGAAAACAAAAATTCACTAGATGAGAACTTTCGAATTTCTATCAATATATGTCCGAGTCAACTAAAGTCTAACTCACTACCTGACACATTAATGGAAACTCTCAACCAATTTCAGGTCTCGCCTAATAGACTGATGCTAGAAATTACCGAAGGTATGTTAATCGATGATATGGAACGTACCATTCATATTCTTAATCGCTTAAAGAAACTTGGATTTAAAATTTCAATCGATGACTTCGGAACCGGCTATTCTTCTCTAGCCTATTTAAATAGGCTTCCCGTGAACGAAGTTAAAATTGACCGAAGCTTTATCGAAACACTCACTGATGAACCCAGTACACAAAGTGTGATTGATACGGTTGTTTCACTGTCGAAACATCTTAATTTTGATGTCATTGCCGAAGGTATAGAGGAAGTATCTCAGTTGGAAATAATGAAAAAGAAAAAAGTGAAAGGATTTCAAGGTTACTTGTTTGCTAAGCCTATGAATCAAAGGGACTTTATCGATTGGATTGCTGAAGCAGCCTAAGCCCTGCTCCAGCTGCTTCAATCAGTTATTTCAATTTTCTAATTTTAGATACTTGCTGCTAAACGAGAGCCTTGATTAATCGCTCGCTTGGCATCAAGCTCTGCTGCTAGGTCAGCACCACCCACCACATGAACTTTCATACCTTGCTTTTCAGCCCCTAAAGCAATCAATTCATCCGCTAAGCTTCTATTCGATTCTTGCCCTGCACACATAATGACTTGATCAACATCCAAAATACGTTTCTGACCATTCACTCTTATATGCAAACCTTGGTCATCAATTAAATCATACTGACAGCCGGCAATCATGGTGACATTTTTATTTTTTAAGGTAGATCTGTGCACCCAGCCCGACGTTTTTCCTAGATTTTTACCTACTGCACTCTCTTTACGCTGCAATAGGTACACATCTCGCTCAGCAGGTAATACTTGAGCGTCAACCAAGCCTGAACGATGCTCTAAGGCCGTATCAACTCCCCATTCTTTATACCACTGCTCTTTTTCGGCTTGTGGTGATTTTGCATGTTTATGAACTAAAAATTCACCCACATCAAAACCAATTCCACCCGCGCCAATAATTGCTACTTTTTTGCCTATTTTCTTTTTATCACGCAGTACATCTAGGTAGTTCATGACTTTATTATGCTCTACCCCAAGAATAGGTGGCGTGCGAGGTGTGATGCCCGTTGCGACAATCACCTCATCAAAGCCTTCATCAATTAAAGAAGCAGCAGTAGCTTTGGTATTTAAGCGTACTTTGACCCCGTATTTTTCGATCATTACACCAAAATAACGCATCGTTTCAGCAAAATCTTCCTTCCCAGGCACTTGCATCGCAATATTAAACTGACCACCAATTTTATCAGCCGCATCAAATAATGTGACGTCATGTCCACGCTCAGCCAATACGGTTGAAGACGACATGCCAGCAGGCCCCGAACCAATCACGGCAACTCGTTTTTTGTCGAGGGTTGGCAAGTAGCGTAATTCCGTTTCATGGCAAGCACGAGGATTGACTAAACAAGATGCGCGCTTCATTTGAAAAGTATGATCCAAGCACGCTTGGTTACAGGCAATACAGGTATTGATTTCATTACTTTTACCCACTTCTGCTTTCGCGACAAAGAAAGGGTCAGCCAAAAATGGTCTTGCCATTGAAATCATATCCGCTTCACTATTCGATAAAATTTCTTCCGCGACTTCAGGTGTACTTATTCGGTTACTGGCACAAACAGGAATCGAGACAACCTTCTTTAGTTTCGCGGTCGCAAAAGAAAAAGCAGCACGCGGCACTGATGTAACAATCGTTGGAATTCGAGCTTCATGCCAACCGATACCCGTATTAATAATATTAGCGCCAGCCTCTTCTACTGCTTTGGCTAGTAGCTCAATTTCTTCCCAGCTCTGGCCTCCATCAACTAAATCCATTAGAGACATACGATAAATAATAATAAATTTTTCACCTACCAATTTTCGTGTACGCCTCACCGTTTCGATAGCAAAGCGCATTCGATTTTCAACACTCCCCCCCCATTTATCTGTTCGGTTATTGACGCGTTCACACAAGAATTGGTTTATCAAATATCCTTCAGATGCCATGATTTCGATGCCATCATAATTAGCAAACTGCGCCATTTTGGCTGCATTTGCATAATCATTGATGGTACTTTCTACTTGACGCCCACTTAATTTGCTTGGTTTGAAAGGCGTTATTGGTGATTTTTTAGCACTTGCTGAAACACTATAAGGTGTATAGCCATAACGACCGGCATGCAATAGCTGCATACATATTTTTCCACCTTCCTGATGAACAGCACTGGTAACGCGCCGGTGAAGAAGCGCTGTTATTTTATTATCCATTCTTGAGCCGAGCGGTAACAACTCCCCTCGTCGATTCGGAGCATAACCACCCGTAATCATTAGTCCTACACCGCCACGTGCCCGTTCTGAAAAATATGCAGCCAGCTTATCAATATGATAGAAACGGTCTTCCAAGCCTGTATGCATCGACCCCATAATTACTCGGTTTTTTAAGGTCGTAAAGCCAAGGTCTAAGGGGGCCATTAAGTTCGGAAAGTGGGGGTTCATAGTTTTATCTCTAGTCAATTATTGTTGGAATTAGTCTAGCGTGTTTCAGGCTAAATGGAAGCGATTTTGCGTCAATATTCTACTCAATAATTAATGAAAATATCTCATCAAAATTACGATACCCAACTGCCACTAGCCTTTGGCTTGCAAACTTTCTTTCTAGAAAAAAAAGTCTATCCTGTAATGTATAACGCACCTTCGGTTTACCCTGCCTGGTAAGGGAATTATATGCTCAACAGTTGTAAGCTATTTATGAGCCAGAAAAGTAATATTTTAGTACTGAGTGGTTTATTTCTTTTCAGCGCGCTCTCTAATGCAGACTCCAATGTTATCAACATTGGCTCTGACCCATGGTGCCCTTTCGTCTGTAACATTGACAACAGACGTCAAGGTTTGATGGTTGATATTGCTAGAGAAGCTTTAGTTTTATCAAATTTCAAACTTAATTTTCAAATCATCAATTGGGCTCGTGCTAAAAAAATGGTTAAAGCCGGAACACTCGACGGTATCATTGGCATGTCACTTGATAAAGATACGGCCGCCCAATATCATTTTTCAAACACTCAATTAGCTGAATCTCAAACATGTTTTTATAAACGAATAAAAGAGGAATGGGAGTACCAGTCTATTACGTCATTAAAAGACCTGACCTTCGGTTGGATTAATAACTATCGCTATTCTTACAACCCACTTAATGACTGGATTCTTAAACGAAAACAAACCGAACAAATCCTCACCGTTGCTGGCATCGATACCTATTCCCGTTTATTTAAGTTACTCAGTCTTAAGCGTGTCGATACGTTTGCAGATGACAGAGCTGTCGTTGCTTATGAAGCAAAAAAAATGGGTTTAGCAAGCGAAATACAAATCGCAGGTTGCTTAGAAGATATTGATAACGTTCACTTAGCTTTCTCATTAAAAGCGAAACAAAAACAGGCTTGGGCAAATGCACTAGATATTGGCGTTGCTGAATTAAAGAAAAAAGGACGTATTGATGAAATATTAGCCTTCTATGGCTTAAATCAGAAAGTGTGGATAAGCAACATCAAGTAAAAATATATCTGATGTAAGATCCTTAAGTAGTGCTAAAAATGCTTCTCCACTTGCAGCACTTCGCTGCTTCATATGGTGCTTTAAACCCCGACCTGCCCTCCCATTCTTTCAGGTTACTGCCCAACACATCATTATCAAAGAGATAAATGACCTCATTATTGTTAGGTTTTGTTGTTGTCAGTTGCCCTGTAGTTGAAAACACTCGCTCAGTAACGCTTTGCATCGACGGTCTGACGAACTAATACTTCTAACTTTTTAAACGGAATAGGCTTTGTTAATAAATGTACTCTTTCAGGTAAACGATCTCTCTCGCTCACTTCTTTTTCCATAAGCCCTGTCACAACAATGATAAGGCTTTGATCCAAGCCTGGAAACTCATCAACAGTCTTTACCAGCTGAAAACCATCCATATTGGGCATCACTAAGTCTGTAATGATAATATCAGGCGATTCATGTCCTATCTTAACTAAACCTTCGTAGCCATCTAATGCCGTTGTAATAGATGCATTCACCCCCCATGCATCAAAATATTTTTCATAAAGCCTTAGCTGTGAAGCATCGTCATCAACCACCACCACTTTTAATTGTTGATCACCTTTTTGAGGTCGTAAAACTGCCTCCTGCTTATTTAGTATTTCTTCAACGGAATGACGTGAAATTCGACGATGACCTCCGTCCGTAGTCCAGGCTTTTAAATGCCCATTATTAACCCAGATCTGTATCGTGCTTACCGCTACACCTAATAATGAAGCAGCTTCTCTACTGGAATAATAATCTTTCTGTTTTTTTGTCATACCGATCTCTATTGCAATATATATTTAATCAATAACTTTCATCATCATTACCAAATGAGTAAGGCTGCGTAGGTTAAGGATGCGCAGTATATTATGCTTAGTCTTAAGGTCAAACTTCATTTACATCAAACGGCTTACGCTTAACCCAAACACCTCCTGTACTAAAATCATAAACTATTCGCTGATGGACATTCTGCCCAAAATGACTCACTAAAATAGGCGCCCTTCTGACATCTAAATGCTACACGGCAGCTTCAATACTTTTGTCGTCTACACCCTCACCTGCGAACTGCTCATATTTAACAATCATATTACGGCCACCAAATCCTTTTGCCTGATACTCACTCATATGCGTTCCTTATTTACGAGTGACATTCTCAAATAAAGTCATGGAGACATCCGCATACCCTCCATTGAGTATTGAAGGTAATGAAGCAACCTGGTCTTTTGCGTGGAATTCAGTTAATAATAAATGGTACATGCCACCGATATGAAGAATTGGTTGCCAGAGTGTTATCGCGAAACACGAGCCTAGCAAGATATAAATCTCGCAACGACCACCAAAATGAAATTCACTATGGTTCAGAAACCTTTGGATTTGTCTGCATTTTATTTGGTTATTTTCATGCTCATCCACCTGCTACAAAGTTCTAGGGTAAATTTAGTGCAAAGTAAAAAAATGACCCTAATGGTATTCAGTTTCTTTGGTGCGCAGAGCGCACCCTATAAAAATTTAAACAATGTCTTAAACCTGGCGATTTAATTAGAATTCACTCAATTTAAATCGTCTTTTACAAACTATCGACAGTGGACAACTCGTCAATATCGAGTATTTTTTCAATATTTAGCAGTACCAATAACTGCCCTTCAACTTTCCCCATTCCACTTATAAAGTCCGTTCGTATTTTGGTTCCAAATGAAGGTGTTACTTCGATTTCTTTGGGCGAAATATCAAGCACTTCATTTACCACATCAACCGTGACACCAATCCCCATTTTCTTAGATTCATATTCAACTTCAAGAATTACAATACTGCTTCGCTTTGTTTTGGCAGAAGGTGCTTCAGAAAAACGAAGCGATAAATCTACAACAGGTACAACACTTCCACGTAAGTTGATAACCCCTGCAATAAAATCAGGCACCATGGGCACTTTAGTAATATGGCCATAATCAACAATTTCTTTAATGTTTAGAATACTAATACCGTACTCCTCTTCATTTAATTGAAATGTAAGAAACTGCATAACTTTATCAGTCTCAATACCTGCTAAATACGGGTCACTCCCAGCCTTCTGTTCTATCTGCTTTTCCATCATAAACCCCTAAAACTAAAAACGTTTGAACGTTGACTCATCTATTTCATCCGTATTTGATACGCGATCAATACTAGCAATGGATGTCGAGGGTCGCTCTATGTTTGATGCCGGTGTAGTCACCGCCTTTGAACTCGGTTCAGTCACGCGAAAGAATGAAACAACTTGTTGCAAGGTCGTTGATTGAGCCTGCATTTCTTCCGCTGTTGCGGCAAGTTCTTCAGATCCCGCTGCATTTTGTTGAGTCACTTTATCGAGTTGCTGCATCGCGCTATTAATTTGCCCGACACCACCTGATTGCTCTTCAGACGCAGCACTAATTTCTTGTACCAGTTCAGCAGTTTTAGTAATATCTGGCACCATTTTTTCAAGCAATATGCCAGCTTTTTCGGCTACTTTTACGCTATCACCGGTTAATGTGCTTATTTCAGATGCGGCAACCTGGCTTCGTTCGGCTAGCTTTCTCACTTCGGCGGCAACTACTGCAAACCCCTTTCCATGTTCTCCTGCTCTTGCTGCTTCAATTGCGGCATTCAGTGCCAACATATTTGTTTGATAAGCTATATCTTCAATGATGGAAATTTTCTCTGCAATCTGTGACATAGCACTGACAGTACCCGCAACTGCGCTGCCGCCCTCTTTTGCTGCATTGGCAGACTCACTAGCAATGGTATCCGTCACTTGAGCATTTTCACTATTTTGACTAATTGAGGCCCCCATTTGTTCTATTGATGAACTTACCTGCTCTACACTGGCAGCCTGTTCACTCGCTGCTTCACTAAGAGAGCTTGCGGTACTGCTTACTTGGTTTGACGCAGATGAAATTTGTTCTGAGTTCGCTTGAATTTGCTGGACGACATTGACTAATTTGCTCTGCATAGAGAGCATTGCACCATAAACACCAATGCTCTTATTTTGATCAATAGAACTAGTATCCATGGTTAAGTCACCGGCAGAAATCAATTCAGCCATGTCCTGTACTTCTGCAGGGTCTGCGCCGAGTTGTCTTAAAATATTTCGCAGTAGTAGCAACAATGCTAACGAAACTAGCACTGCAATCGAAACCAAAGCCGATACAAATAGGGTGTTCGCCATAGCCGTTTCAGCATCCACGCGCTGCTTGTTATTTTCTAGCAACTCCGGAATAGTGTCACGCATGGCATTCAAGGTATCTTCCATTGCATGCACATCTTTTCTAAATGATGCTTGTATCCCAGCTGCACTATCCATGTTTTCAACAAGGCCCGTAAAGTCCTTCTGGTATAGCGCCATACCTTCTTTTATAAGTTGTTTCTCATTCTCTTTTAAATTTGTTTTCATTAACAAAGTACTAAACTCTTGGCTTCGTTTTGCCATCTTCACAACATATTTTTTATCTACTCTCGCTAAATAATCTTTCTCATGCCTACGCATCATTAACATTGAAATAGTCAACTTCAGTTCATTCGCTTTATTAACAGCCTCTTCTACATCGTGTACTGCACCACGCAATGTGCCTCTCAAACCAGTTTTAGGTGTAAGCCCTGACTCTTTCATATTATCAGCGAGTGATAAAAAACCTTTTTGGTAGGCTTTCATTTGCCCAGTTAAAGTCTCAAGTTGCTTTGTATGGTCTTCATTAACGATATAGTTCTGAGTGTTTTTAACAGTTTCAAGCATACCTGCCGTAGTTTTTGCGTGTTTGCCCAAATACTTCTCGGTACTCCGTAACAGAAAGTCTTTTTCATTGCGTCTCGCTTGCAGCATTTGTATCGCAATTTTGTCGATATGCTCACCAAAAGTAACAACTTTTTCGAAGTCTAATTTTGCCTGTTCACGCACCGATATCGATTGAACATAGGCAAATGCAATCACTACAAACCCGACAATGACTAAAACAATCAATCCAACCAGTTTATTTTTTAACTTTATACTTTTAAACATCACTGCGTTCCTTTCCTGTTTTATATTGCTAGGTCAAGTGACAAAACTTGAATACTTGAATACTTGAATACTCTAGTAATGCTTGTTACTCACTGTTTACAGTGTTAATACTTCCTACTTGTGAGAGTTCATCCACCGACAACACATTTTTAACATCAAGTAAAATAAGTAATGTCCCTTCAACTTTCGCCATCCCCTTTATAAAGTTGGTTTGTATTTGGCTACCTAATGAAGGTGCGGGCTCAATATCAGTCGTTTTGATATCAAGCACCTCATTGACCATATCGACTGTAACGCCTATCTCAATTTTCATATCTTCATTCTTGAGTTCTAAAATAATGATACTTGTACGCTTCGCTAGTTTTGTTGGAACCCCCGAGAAACGCTGACTTAAATCAATCACCGGCACAACGGTTCCGCGCAAATTAATCACACCCGAGATGAAGTCTGGCGTCATTGGAACTTCGGTAACGTCCCCGTACTCAATAATCTCTTTTATATTAATGATTTCTAGGCCGTATACTTTTTCGCCTAACAAAAAAGTAAGATATTGCTGACTTTCGGCCTCATTTTTCTCCACAACCGCTATTTCGGCAGTACTATCTTTTTGTTCAATATCGTGCATCGCCTTTTCCATTATTTTCTCCGCAATCTTGTCAGTCATAGCCATTAAAGTTTTAGTGTCTGACTCAACCTTGTATTCAATAAAATAAAAATAAATAATTTAATGGACTGAATTTGAAACAAACTGCTTTTTACCAGAATTAATAACACGACCAACCATTTCAGGAATATCTATGATCATCGCTACCTCGCCACTACCTAGTATCGTCGTCCCACTAATACCTTTAAGGTTTTGAAAGACTCTACCAAGTGGTTTGATCACTGTTTGGTGCTCGCCTAATAGTTCATCAACAACAAATCCTGCCTTTTTTCCAGCAAAGTGCACCACAACAATATTGTCGCTATGTTTACGCCCACCAATAGCCGCGTCTTCTACGACCTCATCACCTTGATCATTCAAGGTGGTATCAATTTTCTTAGGGTTAAAAACGTCAGCTAAACGCATAAAGGGTAGAATTTCACCCCGTAAATTCACGTAGTTAGCATTTCCATCGACACTTCTAAGGGCATCACTCAATTCGATACATTCTTCAACCATATTTAATGGAATAATATATTGAGCATCCCCAACCCGGACTTGGAAGCCATCAATAATAGCAAGCGTAAGCGGTAAACGAATTGAAATTGTTGTACCTTTACCCTCTTCACTTTCCATATCAACCTGCCCCCTTAAAGCCTCAATATTTTTCCTTACCACATCCATACCAACACCCCGACCAGAGATATTGCTTACTGTTTCTGCTGTGGAAAATCCTGCTTCAAAAATCAAACGAAAAGTTTCTTGATCCGTTAATTGTTGGCCTTCAGATATAAGGCCCTTTTCTATTGCTTTATTAATTATTTTCTCTTTTGATAGCCCGCCGCCATTATCTTTAATCTGTATCACGACGCTGCCAGAGTCATGAAAGGCATCGAGACTAACAATACCCTTTGCGGACTTACCGGCTGCAAGTCGCTTTTCAGGTGACTCAATACCATGATCAACCGCATTCCGAACTAGGTGCATCAAAGGATCACCAATTTTTTCAATCAGTGTTTTATCTAATTCTGTGTCTGCGCCATTAATTTCGAGTTCGATATCTTTCCCCGTTTCTCGACTCACTTCACGGACGACCCGTTTATAACGATTAAAGGTTTCACCAATCTGAACCATTCGTAAACCTAGTGCAGTGTCCCTAACTTCTTCAACGAGGTGCAGTAAATTTTCCATTGCCTCACTCAAGTCTACATCACCGATACGACGCGAATTGAGCTCTGCATTTGCGGAACCAATGACGAGTTCACCCACCAAATTAACCAAATCTTCTAATTTAAGCGCATTCACACGTATTGTTTGCTGAGAGTTGTCACGTTGCTGTTTCTGGGCCTTTTGTTTGTTAACGGCTGCATCAACGACCTCCTGCTGTACAACCTGTTGATCAACCGCAATTTTTCCTATTTTAGGAGCTTGTTGCCCTTCTCCATACATCGTGAGTTCATCTAATATTTGATCTTGCGCGGTTAATATGCCGTCTTTCTCTGCAAGCGTTAGTGCGCCACATGCCACTAAAATATCGCCAATTCGCATATCGCATTCAGGTAACTCATTGATCAGTTTAATATAAGTATCTATATGACTATGGGGAGGTAAAATGCAGATCTTGCAGTCGTCCTGAACAAACTCAAAAACCTCTTCAAGTGACTCTTTATTCGTAGTCGGGGCAGATAATTCAATCTCAAAACCTAAGTAACAACTTTCTGGGTCAAAATCACACCATTGAGGGATCGCATCATCAAGTAAAGCGACACCTTTAATTTCGCCTATTTTATTTAGGTAACTAATAAATGACATTGGGTCCATGCCATTACGAAGCGTATTCAACCCAAAACGGAGTGAAATATGCCAATTTTCGTTGATCACTGCTTGGTTCGTATTGGGTTCTGTCGTTCCCTCTACAGAACTACTTGAGTTCTCTTGATTATTAAGTTGTGAGCCACCAGAACTTGAAGTCGCATCGACATCCGATGAACTTTCTAAATAAACCCCCAATTTCTTCAATAAACGATCATCTGTCTCTTTAAGGTCGGCTGTTAAAGCGCCTTCGTCACTCAAAGCTTGCTCTACTAATTTCTCCAGATGGTCACGGCTACTTAAAAACAGTGAGACCATTTCTTCTTCAACCTGCAAGCCCCCTTCTCTTACTTTTACAAGAACACTTTCGACGATATGAGTAAAATCAACAATGGTATCTAAACCAAACAACCCTGCCGCACCTTTAATCGTATGAAACGTTCTAAATAGGTCATTGATACCATCAAGCGTATCGGCTTTATTATTTAAGTCGTCTAAATTAAGAAGTGCTTGTTCAGCTAAAGCGAGTAAATCTTCCGCTTCATCAGCAAAAACCTGTAAACTATCATCACTCACAATGCCTCTCCTATTTCAAAACTATTAATCAAACCATACGTTGTCATAAGTTTAGTAACGGACGCGCTCATAACAGTAAGCTTGAACTCTTTATTCTGACGCTTTACCTCTCGCTGCAAGCCTAATAAAAGCTGAATCCCCGCAGAATCTACCTCTTCAACGCTGGCAAGATTTAATTCAAAACGCGTATAAGAATCTAGAGCTTTAGACATTTCTTGTTTTAAGGCTTCGATCGCATATATTGTCAAATCTTCATCAAACACAAAGCTACAAAGGCCCTCTGTTTTGATACTATTTTCTTCAATTTTAAGCGTCATTCCACTCACCTCATGACTATAATATTCGGTTTTGAACCAAGCTTTCTTAACAGAAACGTTATCGTGCTAAATTGTATTTATGGAACCAGCTTTGAAATCACCTCAAGCAATTTTGGTGGTTGAAAAGGTTTGGTCATCCATGCCTTTGCGCCTGCCGCTTTACCCTCCTCCATTTCTGCTCGCCCTGATTCCGTTGTTAACATGCAGATAGGGGTGAATTTATAATTTGGCAATTTCTTAATTTCTTTTACTAAAGTAATGCCATTCATATTTGGCATATTGACATCACTCACAATCAGGTGGACTTTCTGCCCCGTTAATTTTTTCAGTGCATCAACGCCGTCACATGCTTCTAACACGTCATAGCCTGCCTCTCTTAAAGCATTACCCACGACTGTTCTTACAGAAGATGAGTCATCTACAATCATTATCATTTTTGGCATTTTGTCTCCCTGAAAAGGTCTTAGCCCTTCATTTATATTATTGAAACCCTTAGAAGTTCATTAGTAGCGCTTTTGTATTTCATTAACTAATTGCATATATCACTACTATATAGTTCACACATTCATCGTCGTCAAATTCACCTGCTTGATCACTTTCATCACTTTCATTCTTAATGCATTTCTTATAGATTAAAACCGTTTAAATTCAGTCTCATCTAACGCATTATCAGAAGGATGTACCTCAACCGATGAGGCTAATTTAGTAAATTGAATAGGTCTCACTAGCTCAGCAGTGTTTGTTGTGCCAACAATTTTTTAATCGAAAAAAACAACTACTTGCTGTAAGTTTTCTGATTGAACCTGCATTTCTTCAACAGTCGCAGCGAGCTCTTCAGAACCTGCAGCATTTTGCTGTGTCACTTTATCAAGTTGTTGCATGGCACTGTTAATTTGACCGACACCACTAGATTGTTCTTCTGAAGCGGCACTAATTTCTTGTACTAACCCTGCAGCTTTCAGTATGTCAGGAACCATTTTCTTGAGTAAGCCTCCGCTTTTGCAGCCCCTATTACACTGCTATCTGTCAAACCGCTTATTTCAGAGGCTGCAACCTAACTAGCTCAGCCAGTTTGCGAACTTCAGCAGCCACCAACCAACATAGATAAAATAAACAACCATTTCATTTCAATATTTTTTGAACATTCCATAAACCACCAAAAAAGTTGTTAGTAGCCAAAATTCTACTATTAAATTTATTACACTTTAATAATATATAGTTGACACTTCTTTAGTCGTCAAATTCAGCAACTTAATCAGTATCATCATTTTTGGCTATAAATAATCATTATTAGATTTAAATGATATATCAGGTTATTTTTTAACGTGAGTGAACTTAAAGTTTTTTAGGAGGCCTAAAGGAAGTGCCCAAACAGGTCTTACAAAGAGATGCGAGTTAATCTAAATTTGAGTAGAAGTAGGCTTAACTGAAGACTAAAAAGACCGTCTATTTGTAAGCGTCAAGTGCTTATACAAAGTTTCTAAATTTGAAATATAATTTGGCACATCGCTGGATAAATGCAGGCACTTTGCTAGTCTTAATCCTAACTCGGAGCATCGGATGGATGTAAACGGCAATATTCTCATTGTTGACGACAATCCCAATAACCTACAAGTATTGTTAGGTTTGCTAGGCCCCCTTGGGTATAAAGTTCGCCCTGCCTTATCTGGTGAAATTGCCCTCCGTGCAATAGAAACCAGCCTCCCTGACCTCATACTGCTTGATGTACGTATGCCGGGTATTGATGGTTACGAAACCTGCAGACAGCTAAAAGCAAACGACAACTACAAAGATATCCCGGTCATTTTCATCAGTGCACTTAACGACATCGAAGACAAGCTTGTTGCATTTGATGCGGGAGCAGTTGACTACATTATAAAGCCTTTCCAATCTCCAGAGGTTCTGGCGCGCGTACGCACCCAGATGGAGCTTGCAAAAGCACGCAAAGCACTGGTAGAAACAAGCACAAGATTAGAAGCATTGATGGAACACATGGTTCAGGCAGAAAAATTGAAGTCGCTGGGTTTCCTTGCTGCCGGAGTCGCTCATGAGTTAAATACCCCAATTGGCAACGCTATGATGGGCGCCAGTACAATTGAGGATGTCGTCGAAGAATTGTATGCCGCGATATCGGGCCCGACACCTCAGCCTGAAATAGACGAACTTATTACCATTTGCCGCAATAGTTCAGAGATTGTCCAACGAAATCTAAATCGTGCCGGAAAATTAATTCGATCCTTAAAAGAGGTAACTGTTGATGGAGCGAGTGAGCGCCGTTGCCGTATTAATTTACGTGAAACAGTTGATAATCTGATTTCCGTTATGAGCATACTTCGTAAAGCGCCTTACACGATAACGGTAGATATAGAACCTAAGCTGTTTCTCGATACTTACCCTGGACACCTTGAGCAGATTCTCGATAATCTCATTCAAAATTCAATTATTCATGGTTTCGATGGTGCAAATTCAGGAACTATAAAGATTTCAGCGCACAGTAACAATGACGATAATATAACCATGACTATAGCTGATGACGGTAAAGGTATTACGCCTCTTAATGCAAAACGCGTATTTGACCCTTTTTTTACAACACGGCTTGGTCAAGGGGGTAGTGGCCTAGGTCTGCATATCTCATACAACCTCGCAACGGGTAAATTGGGTGGTAAAATTAGTGTTGCCAGTGAAAATGAAACTGGCACGGTGTTTACACTAATTCTACCAATGATTGCCCCTTACGCAGAAGAGCCTCTTTTTTCAGAACAGGTCATCACCTCTAACATAAGATCACCTTGAATTAACTAAAACTACCCGGCCATGAGTGAGCGCTAATCAATCACCTAAAAAGCATGCCATTTTCGTTTCGCAAATACTCTTATTTATGTGAGAGGTAGGCGTTGATTTCGATAAACTACGGTAACATTCCCACTTGTTAAGTCTATTTCTACCTTCCGATAATCTTGTTCACCTACGTGTTCAGACCTAAGTCTAAAGCCAGCTTGCTTAAGAAAGTGCCTTGTTGCAATTACATTGCGTTCGCCAATTACATACTCTTCCTTGGCAGTCGCGTACATCTGACCGCCACCAACCAGATAAACGTCAAACTGACTTGGTTGAGCTCCTGCTCGCTGTACTTCCTGGCAGAACAAACTAATCGCCTCATCACAATAACGTCCATCCAACGCGAGTGTTTGCGTACTTTTTGCCCTTTCAGGTAAAATAGAGTGGCTCATTCCTGCAAGGCACCTTTCTGGGTGCCATAGAATAATACTGACGCAAGAACCCAATAACGTACGTAACTGTGGGGGCTGTGTCTTATGTACCGCAGGTGAGTGGAAATAAAAATCTCCTGGAAGAAGGACAACTTCGCCGCTATTGGCCGTAGGAATGAACGCTGCCATCTAGCTAATCACTCGCTTTTTCTGGGATTTGTAATTTTTTAAAAACACGTTCATCCAATTCAAAAAAAGCCTGCACAATGTTCGGGTCATATTGAACTCCCGCGCCAACTTTGAGGACAGAACGTGCATCGAGTGCAGTCATAGCAACTCGATGTGGCCGTGGAGACACCATTGCAATATAGCTATCAACCACTGAAACCAAACGTGCGGCTAACGGAATCCCCTCCCCGACCAGCCCTTTAGGGTAGCCTGATCCGTCATAATTTTCATGATGACTACTGATTATTTGAAGGGCAAGTTTAAGAGCGCCTGCGCTATTTTGAGTAACCTTGAAAACTTTTAGCTCTGTTAAACCTGCGTTTACATGCTGCTCCATGCGTTTACGTTGATCTGGCTTGTATTTTCCAGTATCACTCAGCAACCCTTCGGGCAAGGAGCTATTGCCTATGTCACGCATTGTTGCTGCGATGTTAATATCACGACGGAATCGATCGTCGATTTCATCAGTGAAGCTTAGCGTTCTATGTAGTCGCTCAGTTAGTGCGCTGGCAAGGAGCCCTAAGGATCTTAATTCGTATTCAGCATTAACATTCCACTTTTCTGCACGCAAAGCTAAACCAAACAGCACACAGTTACGCTCGTTTGCCATATCAGAAAATGTTTGCTGATTACTGATTGCTTGGCAAACCTTCATAAGGAATACTTCAAGTAAAACTTCGTCTGCCTGTATATAAGCATCTTTTTCATCTGCAAACACAACTAAATCGACTCCGTGACTACGAGTAAAGAGCGTCTTTCCTGCGCTTGCTGTTTGAGACTGCATGCTGTTTAGTGTTTTACGAATCAATTCAGCCCCATTATTAGATAAACTTTGAGATTGTATTAGTTCGTTGATAGTCTGCCAATTTTCCGTGGACAATAACACCATAGGCTCAGCAGACGGGTTACTGCTGGGCCTGGAGACCATCGTAATGTGTTCAGAACCTAAATTCACCAAATTCGAAAACTCGGCGAGCATGCCAGAGACATATCGCTGTATCGCGTTAAAGTCAAACCACGAGACAGATTCCAGAACGCGTTGAAGGCTACGCCGGTGGCTTTCCAGTACAGCTAAATCATCATAAGACCGTAACGCTGAAATTACTGTGGTGTAGAGTTTTTGAACTGATAGCCCAGTTTTATCTTTGTAATCATGAATGTCGTAGTCGACGATAATTTTTTTCTCTGGGGCCTCACCAGGAAAACCTGTACGTAAAATTATTCGAACAAGATTAAAGCCTTCATCTCGAATGCGTTTCGCTGCCAACAGCCCTGCATCATCCGACTCCATTATTATATCCAATAATATCAAGCCTATAGAAGGTGTCTCTCGAAGTACGCTTAATGCTTCTTCACCGCTGTAAGCATCAATAAATTCAACTTTTCGCCCATGAAACTGGATATTACGCAATGCCATTTTGGTTATGGTATGCATATCTTCATCATCATCAACAATGAGTATTTTCCACGGAGATAGTGCTTCAATTATTTCTGGTCGGTCGTTCATATGAAAAACAACAATGAGTATTTTCCACGGAGACAGTGCTTCAATTATTTCTGGTCGGTCGTTCATATGAAAAAGTTCCAAGAAATAAATAAATAAATAAATAAATAAATAAATAAATAAATAAAGTATAGCCTATAGAATAGTTATACCGTGCAAGTCGTCAATTATTAGCTTTTGGGTCGTTCTATCGAGTTCAAAATACGTTTTCCCTGGTCAGGTTTTGGCTACAGCATAGAGGTTGATGAGAAACTAGTAGACGTTTCTGTACGTATTCCATTTTGGTCTGCCGCTTATTACACGCATCGATATGAACATGCCATTGCTGCTTTTTCAGGACCACCGCTTTTTACTTAAGGTGCGCATTGTCCGGAGTTACATTGAGCTAGGCCAGATGATGTTCTTGGATCGTTTACAAAATATAGCCTACTTATGAGAGACGATCATTTCAGGTATTTTATTCAATGCTATAACGTGATCTGCTGCGCCAAGTTTCACTGCTTCTTGCGGCATACCATACACAACGCAAGTTGCTTCATTCTGAGCAATCGTTTTAGCCCCAGAGTCATGCATTTCTTTCAATCCTTTTGCACCGTCATCCCCCATTCCTGTCATTATAATTCCAAGCGCATTTTTTCCTGCATACTTTGAGACCGAGCGAAATAACACATCAACAGAAGGTTTATGCCGACTGACCTGTGGTCCATCTTTCACTTGTACTGATGCTCCAAATTGTGTGGTGTGTAACATCATATGCCTCCCCCCTGGTGCAATCAGCACTCTTCCTGAGAGTAACGCGTCATTATCTTCAGCTTCTTTTACTTCTACGCGGCACAATTGATTTAAGCGTTCAGCGAAGGTACGTGTAAAATTCTCAGGCATATGCTGCACAATCAAAATGGGTAAAGTATTCGCAGGGAGCGCCGTTAAGACCGCCTCAAGTGCCTGCGTACCACCGGTAGAAGCCCCAATCGCAATCAATGCGCCTGTTTTACGGACATTTCTGCTCACACCTCGGCTTAACATGGCATCAGCAGTTAGTTTTGCTGTAAACTTGGAGATAGGTGCGATCGCCTTGGGTTTAACACTCGCCATATTTGCTTTGGCTGCGGTACGAATAGCAGACACAAGCTCGGTAGAGGCTTCAGGCAACGATGCCTTTAGATTCACCTTTGGCTTAGCGATCACATCAATCGCACCGATACTCAACGCTTGTATGGATGTTTTCGTTCCTTCACCCGTCAAAGTGGAGCACATAATCACTGGAGTTGGTCGCTCTGCCATGAGCTTTTTAAGAAAGGTAATCCCATCCATACGTGGCATTTCAACATCTAAAATAATCACATCTGGCCACTCTTTTTCCATTCTGGCCAGCGCGAAAATAGGGTCTTGAGCAGAGCCAATAACGTCTATACCGGAAACACTTTCAAGTAGCTCTGTTAGCACCTTTCTAACGACGGCTGAGTCATCAACAATAAATACCCGAATGCTCATTGAAAATCCTTCATATATTTATTAAATAAGTTATAGCGTTTGTAAGAAAGCACATTAAAAACCTCATCATTACCTAAATACCATCTGAGCATTGCTCTTGCAGATTCTCTGTTGTGACTAGTCAAAACTTCTAATTTCGACATATCCCCCCCCAAACGCTTTATAACATCATCGCTAATTTTTTTTCTTAAACCAAGCCTCATTACATTTGCCCATAATGTACCCACACATCACCAGAGTTAATATCAAATGCAATATGTCTAAAGCCGGTATTTCCCACATGCGATACTAATAAGGGGATACCAAGTTCTAAAAGTTTTTGTTTCACTGCTTTAATATTTTTCGTGCCTATTTGGTCATCTTCATGCAGCTTTGAACTTTTTAACATATTACTACCGCCAAATATTTTAGCTTGATACTCTTTCAAATACGTACCTCGTACAAAAGCTTCCTTCTCGAATAACATCATAGCCGTATCAGAATATCGCCCACTTAACGACTCCCCAAAATAATTCGTGCTATTTAAACCGTCACTTGAGTACGGCAACACAATATGACACATACCACCTATTTTAAGAATTGGATGCCAAAGCGTAATGGCCACGCAGGAGCCGAGAATCGTGTGAATCTGACAATTCGAATGACCAAAATAAAACTCGCCGGAGTTAATAAACCGACGAATAATATCACCCTGAATTTCACCCATTCTAGCCCTTGGAACAAGTTCCATATCATTTAACTTTAACTATTTTTTGATAAACCGTTGGTATCACGCTTTCTAAATTGTCATTAATGCCCTTTAAAGATTCAGAATGTCCTATAAATAAATACCCACCAGGTTTCATCTTCTCAACAAGTTGTTTGATTACTTTCGCTTTCGTTTCCTGATCAAAATAAATCAATACATTACGTAAAAAAATAACATCAAAAAAGCCTACTTCACCCAAAGGCTTCTTTAAATTCATAGGCGAAAACGTAAGTCTTTGTCTTAATTGTTTATCTATCAAGAGTGTACCTTCATGCTCCCCTGTACCTTTAAGGCAATATTTACGTAGGTATTGGGGAGGTATTCCATCAATTCTATCTTGAAGATAATGACCTTGTTGCGCTTTTTTTAAGACACGACTACTTATATCAGATCCAAAAATTTCCCAAGGGCGCCCCTGAAGTACATCGTCTAACATCATTGCAATACTATAAGCTTCTTCTCCTGAAGAAGAAGCAGCACTCCATAATCTAAAGGTTTTCCCTCCGCCCCATTTTAACAAAATTTCTTTTTTTAAGAAGTCAAAATGTTTAGGTTCTCTGAAAAAATAAGTTTCATTTGTCGTTAACAAATCAATAGTGATTTGTCGTTCTCCGTCCGGTGCTGACAGCATCATAAGATCATAATATTCTTTAAAAGAATTCAATGAATGGTGACGCAACCTTTTACTTAGTCGAGAAGTAACCAAAGCTTTTTTTTCATCACTCAGGTTAATACCTGCATAATCATAAATAAAAGTTTTAAATAACTTAAACTCACTATCTGTAATCTTGAATTGAAGCATTAATAAAAGATTCCTTTAATAAATAAAGTGTTTGCGCGAATAATTTAGAGTGCTTAAAATTTATTTAGCTGAGGCTGTTTCAAGGTATCAGCCTTTCAATTACTTCAAGTAATTTGGCTGGTTGAAAAGGCTTAGTCATCCACGCTTTTGCACCGGTTGCTTTTCCCTTATCTTTTTCTGAGCGCCCGGCTTCAGTTGTTAGCATGCAAATAGGTGTATATTTGTAATCCGGTAATTTTTTAATCTCTTCAACTAGCGTAAAACCATCCATATTAGGCATATTGACATCACTTAAAATAAGATGAATCTTTTGACCCGTAAGTTTACTAAGCGCATCTTTTCCATCACACGCCTCCAACACCTTATAACCAGAATCTCTTAACGTGTTGCCTACCACTACGCGAACGGATGATGAGTCATCAACAATCATAATTGTCTTTGTCATTTGAATACTCCTTTGATTATGCACGCATAATCGCCCTAGACTTATTTGTCAGTAGAGCCAGATACATTAATAGTGATTTCTAGAAACTTAAACCTTAAAATTCGATAATTTACCATTCAAGTCACCGGCGGTTTTAGCCATATTTTGTGCAGAAGCCTTTACCTCATCAGACAACGTTAAACTATCCTGAGTAAACATAGAAAGTTTATTAGCGTTTTCACTTATTTCTCCTGAAACAACTGATTGCTGTTCAGCTGCCGCGGCAATTTGAGTGTTCATGTCAGTCATTAACCCAATAGAACTATTGATTTCTTCCAGTGATGTCCACGCCAAGTTTGCCTGCTCAACAGCCATACTTGCTGAGTGCTTACCTTGCTCCATTACTGTATATGCATCACCAGCACTGAGCTGTAGACCTTCGATCATTTGTTGTATTTCTTCAGTTGAAGTTTGAGTTCGAGAAGCCAACGCTCTAACCTCATCAGCTACCACGGCAAAGCCACGCCCCTGTTCCCCAGCTCTTGCTGCCTCTATCGCTGCATTAAGCGCCAGCAGGTTTGTCTGCTCTGCTATACCACGAATGACGTTCACAACATCATCAATACTAGCAGCATCATTTTTAAGTTTATCAATGGCTAAAGCAGATTTTTGAACATCATCTGAAAGGCTATTAATTGCATTTTTAGTTAAGTCGACAATATTTTTTCCTTCAATACTTTCATCATTTGCTTTCTGTGCCTGCATAGCCGCACCACTTGCATTTTGAGCGACCTCTTGAACCGACGCAGACATTTCTGTAATAGATGTTGCAAGCATGTCGGTCTCTGTCATGGAGCCATCAGCCAGTGTGTAGTTTCGTTCTGATGATTTATTCAGGCTATCTGCTTGATCAGTAAACTGTTGGCCTAGCGATATAATTTGTCCTAACAAGGTGCGCAAGCTATCAATAAAACTATTTACTGCATCGCCCATTTGCCCTATTTCATCTTCAGATTTAACGATAATTTTACGTGTCAAATCGCCTCCTCCTGATGCAAGTTCTTTAATGCGCGCGGTCATATCTAACATCGGACCAACAATTACTTTAGGGAATAAATACGAAATACCGGCTCCAACAATCAAAGATAAAAGCAATAAAGTAAGTACTGTTCCCTTCGTACTTGAAACAGAACCACTTGTTTCGGCTATAGACTGGCTTGAAAGTTCCTCAACATATTCCACCATATGATCTATTTGGTCACGCATCTTATCGAATTGCTCAGCAGCAGAACCAAAGCTCATTTCAATGGCAGCACGCCGGCCAGCTCGCGTGTCTGCTTCTCTTTCTGTACGAATTTTATTAGTCAGTGCTTCCCACTTATCTCGATACCCTGCATAGGTGCTAAACATGCTTTCAATTTCTGCATCAGTAATAAAAGTTCGAAACTGCTCTGCACGTTCACGCGCCTGCTTGATGTTTTCTTTATGTGATTCAGCTAAGCCACTAAACTCGTCTGATTTAGGTTCCGAGAAAATCATACTTCGTTCAGCGACTAAAGCCTGATAAAGATCTCGGTCGGCTTGTAATAACAGGTCGATTGCATGAATAGAATTCTCAAGACCTTTTACATTTTCATCTATAACATTTAAACGTAAAGTAGTAATTAGTGCAGAACTAACAATTAAAACACCCAATATCAAGTTTGATATCAATAACTTACCACCTACACTCAAGTTATAGAACCAAGCCATTTAAACCTCCAACATTCAATAGTTACTGAGCTTCTAAATCATCTAAGTTAAAGCCAATTTGTTTTGGCTCCGATCGCTTTATCACCCTCGACAACCGGCACAGATATTTGTACTAAGTAATCTTGGGCACTTCCATTAAACTCTATTTCACCAATATGAACAGCCCCTGCTCCACCTTTAAAGGACTCCTGCCATTTTACTTCGTCGCCCTGCCAATAGTCAGAAGTTTTATTGGTCATGGGCACATTTGCACCCTGAATACCCATTAAAAAAGTTCGAAAAAATAAGACTGGCCTTTTCAAACTCACTCAACTTCTTTACTGCTACACTACTCAACAGATCCTTCATTTCAGCATCTAGGCCTTCTGTATTTCTCCAAGAAGCATCACGTGCTTTTATATCTTTAAGACTAATACTTTTCCATTTTTGACTCTTTACAGCTTCAATCAATACAGAGTCTGCATCCCATGCTTAAACGCCGGTATCAGAGTATTAACCTCGGGTGGGAGCTCCTCAGCGATTGCTGAAAGTGAACAGACTGTTAGAATGCCCATTATTAGTTTTCCAATGCTAAATCACCTTTGTATTTATTTGAAATAGAATATAAGCCGCTAACTTATAATATAGTTCAAATTTAATTGATTAGCTTGAATACGAACTTTTATACATACTTATATAGCTCACCGACCAAGCTCCGTCAATTAGATCAATTCAATCATTTTCATCAAATTTTCCGATAAAGTCACTTATTGAGCACTTGAAAGCAAGATGAGTAAAAAGGGATAATGACAAAAGAGAAAGAGAGGAATTTTCGCATAAAACTGAAACACTGATCAGTCGTGATCAATTTTAGTTTGGGTCATAACGGTTTGAGAGTGTAACGTCTGTAACTTAATAGATAATAGACAGTAAAGTTGTAAGACCGCAGTTTGCTTCGTGCGCGCGAAACAAACTAAAAGCTATGCCCTGCGCAAGATATTTTCATCTTTATGTTCAAATTGCTTTGTTCCGTATATATCTATTAGCGTCGTTTGTTGGTAACTAAGTGTGTCACCCTCTACTTTCAACGTTTGATTAAAGGTTGTGGTGCTCGCTTTTTTACTCATGAATTCAGATTCAATAATTCCCCAGTTGGCACTACCTTTAGTCGCCAATACAGAGAATATTGTTTGGTCGTTAGACTTAGTTATCGTGCCGCCAGCTAAGACGGCGACACGGCGCGCTATCGTAAAACTATTGCACACCACTTTAGCATCAGCATCCCATGTCCAATAACCTACTTGGTGATGTAAAACTTTATCATTGGTTTTTCTTCGTACTAGCTGTTCATATTGAAGCGTTGT